>Ga0207426_1001092_pt1 | contig 25141 bp, 23 predicted proteins | sample AraplaMF_Cvi_mMS_FD_184265 | JGI IMG/M metagenome (GOLD analysis project Ga0207426, IMG submission 184265) | Arabidopsis root microbial communities from the University of North Carolina, USA - plate scrape MF_Cvi_mMS (SPAdes) (version 2) | ecosystem: Host-associated > Plants > Roots > Endosphere... | reverse complement strand
GCGGCGAGGCCGGTATCGACGGGCTCGCACCCGCCGAGTGCGCCGCGGTCCGCGAGACCGAGCAGCGGGCCGGTGCCGCGCTCGTCGGCGTCCACACCGTCGAATTCCTCGACCGCCACCACGACGGCGTCATCGAGGCCGGCCCGGCGCTGCGCCGCGATCTGGCCGCGGCCATCCGCCGCCACCGCCCGGAACTCCTGGTCACCCTCAACCACCACGACACCTGGGGCGGCGTCCAATGGAACAGCGCGGACCACCGGGTGGTGGGGCGCGCCGTCCTGGACGCGGCGGGCGACGCCGGCAACCGCTGGATCTTCCCCGAGCTCGCCGGTGACCAGGGCCTGGCGCCCTGGAACGGTGTGCGCTGGGTGGCCGTGGCGGGCTCCCCGCACCCCACGCACGCCGCCGAGGTCGGCCCCGGCATCGACCTCGCGGTCGACTCGCTGGCGGCCCACAGCACCTACATCAGGGGCCTGGGCGGCTCCCAGCAGGACCCTCGCGCGTACGCCCGCAGCTTCATCGAACAGACGCTGCGCAACGGCGGCGAACGCTACCGGGGCCGCCCCGCCACCCTCTTCCAGGTCTTCCCCCGCTGAGTTTCACGGCCTCCCGGGAAGCCCGCGTACGAACCCGGACACCAGCCCCGCGACCTCCTCGGGCCGTTCCAGCAGCATCGCGTGGGTCCCGTCCACTCCGGCAACGGTCACCTGCGGCCGGGTCCGCGCCAGTTCGGCAAGGTCGCGGGCCAGCCCCTGCACATAGGCCGCCAGCAACTCGTCGACCCACGGCGGCATGCCCGGCACCGACGGGTTGGGGCGCAGCGCACGGGCGATCAGCAGCGGCCGGGTCACCCTCCGGTACAGCGCGAACAGATCGATGCCCGCCATCGCCTCCTGCGTCTCCAGCGCCCGCTGTCGCCCCGGCCGCAGGAAGAGCTGCCCGTCCGCCGTCTCCCCCAGGGACCGCCGTACGCCGACCTCCATCAACTCCGCCGGGATCCCCAACTCCGCAGCCATGGCGCTCTGATAGCCGAGGACCGCGTCCAATGCGTCGGGAGCAAAAGGCCGTCCGCCCGCATCCTCGGCGAACTTCCGTGCCTCCCCGAGCCGTTCCCGTACATAGGCGGCGTCCAGTCCCACGTACTGCTCAGGACGCCCCATCCCGTGCCCGTCGAGGTTCACCGCCGCCGGCACGTCCCGGTCCCGCTCCAGGCAGCGCGCGGCGATCATCCCGCCCAGCGAATGCCCCACCACTACGGCGCCCGGCGCCCCGCACGCCGCCAGCACCGCCGTCACATCGTCGGCGGCCACCTCGAAGGTCCACGGCACCGCGCCGTCCGCCGACCGCCCGTGCCCCCGCAGATCCATCGCCCACACCCGGTGCCGCTCGGCCAGCAGCGGGGCGACCCGCGCCCAGTCCGCCAGCGTCCGCCCCGCACCGTGCAGCAACAGCACCGGGGCGCCGTCCCCACCGTGATCCCGCACGGCCAGCTCCACGCCGTCGGCCGCCCCACACACCAGATCTCTGTACGTACTCGTCGTCATGCCCTCACGCTAGGGCCGCAATTCGGCTCCAAGATCATCCGCAAAAAGGATGCCCCGGCCGCCCGATCCGGGTCAGAATGGATCAACCCCCTTTTGCCACCGGCCCCGTTGCCAGCCGTCCGCTCACCGCCCCTTCCGGGCCACGTAGTAGACGTTCAGGATGTCGCCCGGCACCTCCCGCGTCCCGACCTCGCCGAAGCCCGCCTCGCGCAGCATCCGCAGTGCGGTCTGCCGGCCCCAGACGGTCCCGAGCCCGGCGCCGCCCTCCGCGAGGGACACGGTCATGCAGTAGAAGACCGACAGGGCGTAGAGGGTGGGGCCCAGTGGGTGGCCGACGTTCTCGGACAGGTCGCTGGAGGCCGCGATATCGCCCATCAGGAAGACCCCGTCGGCCCGCAGCCCGTTCGCGACGGCCGTGAGGGTGCGCGCCGGACGGGCCAGGTCATGGATCACGTCGAAGGCGGTGATCAGGTCGTAGGAGCCGGTCAGTTCGGCCGTATCGGCCACCTCGAAGCGGGCGTTGTCCAGTTCCCAGCGCGCCGCCTCCGCGCACGCTTCGCCGATGCCCGCCTCGGAGATGTCCATCCCCACGAACCGGCTGCGGGGGAAGGCGCGGGCCAGCAGATTGACGGCGTGGCCCTGGCCGGTGCCGATGTCCAGGGCGTCGATGCCGTCGCGCAGCCGCTCGGTGAGGCCCGGTACCAGCGGCACGATGGTGTCGACCAGCGAGGCGTCGTACACCCGCGCCGTCTCCTCGGCCTGGAGGTCCTGGAAGTGCGGATATGACGAGTACGGCACCCCGCCGCCGGCCCGGAACGCCTCCAGGATCTCGTCCTCGACCTCGCCCATCATCGCCAAGTACTGGGTGAAGGCGGCCATGTTGTCCGGGCCCGCGTCCCTGGTCAGCGCGGCCGCATGCGCGGGCGGGAGCCGGTAGCCGCCGTCCTCGGGGGCGTACTCGACGATGCCGCCGACCGTCATCCCGCCCAGCCACTCGCGGACATAGCGTTCGTCGAGCCCGGCCGCCTCAGCGATCCGCGCGCTGGTCGCCGGCGGCAGACCGGCCATCACATCGAACAGCCCGGCCCGGTGGCCGAGGCTGCACAGATGCCCCAGACAGGCGTCGTTGAGCAGCCGGAGCATGCGCGCCGCGAACTCCTCCCGCCGCACCGGGTCCTGAGACCGTTCCGTCATCGCCCGCTCCTCCCGGCCCCCGGAGAACGGCCCGACGCGGCCCCTCGCACCATCACCGGCCACCCGCCGGGTTCGTTCACTTTGTCTCCCCTTTGCCTGTTTTTCGATGCTACGCCGGGAGGCCGGTCGCCACCTCGGGAGACCGGCCGGGCCGCCGCCGACCGGGCCCGTTCTGTGGGCCGTCGGTGGCACAGCGGGCCACACCCGCTTGCGCCTCCCGCCGAGCGCCCCCACCGCCCTGAACAATCGCGCCTGACCAGGACGTATGCATGCGTCTCAGCGGACTGAGGGGAACGACCGATGGACGGAGCGAGACAGCCGGACCGCAGAGCCCTGCTGGCCGGCGGACTGTTCGCCGCCACGGCGGCACTCACGGGGTGCTCCTCGAAGAGCACCGCCCCGGCAGCGGCAGGCGCCTCGCCACAGGCGCGGCCCACCATGCAGCCCACCACCCGGCCCACCACCCCGGAAGCGGCCTTCACCCGCCTGATGGAAGGCAACGAGCGCTGGGTGAGCGGCGACCTCCAGCACCCCGACCGGGACCCGGACCGGCGGGAGTTCGTGGCCCAGGAACAGAAGCCTTTCGGGTCGGTCCTCGCCTGCATCGACTCCCGGGTGCCGCCGGAACTGCTCTTCGACACCGGGCTGGGCGACCTCTACGTGATGCGCACCGGCGGCGAGGCGGTCGGCCCGGTGGTCACGGGCTCCGTCGAGTACGGGCCCATGACCAGCGGAACCCCCCTCATCGTGGTCCTCGGCCACCAGCGCTGCGGCGCCGTCAAGGCCTCGTACACCTCACTCAAGGAGGGCAAGCCGCTGCCCGGCAACCTGGAGGCGATCGCCCGCGCGCTGCGCCCCGCGTACGAACAGACGGTCCGGGACGGCGGCGGCAGCGACCCGGTCGACACCATGGCCCGCAACCAGGTCACCCTGACCGCCGCCAACCTGCGCACCAACCAGGACCTGGCCCCCCTCGTACAGAAGGGCACCCTCGCCGTGGTCGGCGCCTACTACTCACTCGACACCGGCAAGGTGGAGGTGCTGTCGGGGGCGCCGTCCTGACCTGCCGCACGGGACTGCCAGGGCTGGCCGGAACCCGCCGGTTCAGGCCGCGAGGAGCTCCGCCCACCAGGTGGTGCCGCCCCGGTGGACCCGTGTGCCGCACTCGGCCGCCAGGGCGGTGACGATGTCGAGCCCGCGGCCGTGCTCGCCCGGGCAGGGGGCGACGACCGGCCGCCCGCCCGCCGCAGCGGGCCCCGCGTCGGTCACCTCGACGCGCAGGGCACCGCGCCCGCCGGCTCCGGCCCGTGACAGCCGCAGCACCGCCGGCGGCAGGGCGTGGACGACCGCGTTGGTGATCAGCTCCGAGATCACGAGAAGCGCGTCCTCGGCGAGGTCCGGGGCCAGGTTCCAGTCGGCCAGGACCGTACGCACCCTTCGGCGTACGACCGCGACGGCCTCGGGGATGTGCGGCAGCGGACAGATATGTTCGTCCGCCTCCGGAACCACCACGTCAAGCTGTGCCGTCATGCCTCCACCTCCGAGGCCCCTGCCGGCTGGCCGCCGGGCTTGAGAAGGACGCTATGGCGGACGGTGGAGGCGGTCAATGAACGGTGGTCGGCATTACCGAACGCCAGATGCCGAGGGGCCATCTCTCCCGGCAGATGCCGACCGCGGGACTACGATTGCCTCATGGCCGGCCCGGTCCAGTCGATCGAACGGGCGGCAGCGATCCTGCGTCTGCTCGCCAGCGGGCCCCGTCGGCTCGGACTGGGTGAAGTAGCCGCGTCGCTCGGGCTGGCGAAGGGCACCACCCACGGCATTCTGCGCACCCTCCAGAACGTCGACTTCGTCGAGCAGGACGCGGCGACCGGGAAGTACCACCTCGGGGCCGCACTCCTGCACCTGGGCACCAGCTACCTCGACGTCAACGAGCTGCGGTCGCGCTCCATCAACTGGGCCGACGCCCTGGCCGCCCGCAGCGGGGAGGCCGTCCGGCTGGGCGCCCCCCTGGAGGGCAGGGTGCTCATCGTCCACCACGTCTTCCGCCCCGACGACACCCTCCAGACCCTGGATGTGGGCGCGCTGCTGCCCCTGCACGCCTCCTCGCTCGGCAAGGTGCTGCTGGCCTTCGGCAGCGTGTCGCTGGAGCCGGCCGCGGAGGCCGGGCTGGAGGCGTACACCCGGCACACCCTGGTCGCCCCGGAGCGCCTCACCGAGGCGCTCACCGAGGTCCGGGAGCTCGGGTGGGCCGCCGAAGTGCAGGAGATGACCATGGGCGAGGCCGGCATCGCCGCGCCGATCCGGGGCCACGGCGGCCTCGTGGTCGGCGCCATCGGCGCGTCCGGCACGGTCGAGCGGATCTGCGACGCCAAAGCGGTCCCGCAGCCGGCCCTGGTCAGCCAGGTCCGCCACGCCGCCCAGGCGATCTCCCGAGACCTGGGGGCCGCCCGCTGGTAGACGCCGACGCCCGCATGCCCGCAACGGAAGGCTGATCATGGTTGAGCGGTATGTGATGTCCATCGACCAGGGCACCACCTCCACCCGGTGCATCCTGTTCGACCACCAGGGGCGGCTGGTGTCGGTCGCCCAGCGGGAGCACCAGCAGCACTTTCCCCGGCCCGGGTGGGTCGAGCACGACGCCGTCGAGATCTGGCACACGCTGCGGCGCGTGGTGCCGCAGGCGCTCTCCGACGCCGAGGTCACCCCCGATGAGGTCGCCGCCATCGGGATCGCCAACCAGCGCGAGACGACCGTGCTGTGGGACCGGCGTACGGGCACCCCGCTGGGCAGGGCGATCGTCTGGCAGGACACCCGTACGGCCCCGCTGGTCGAGGACCTCAGAAGCCGGCCCGGGGACGACTTCTTCCTCCGGCGCTGCGGCCTGTCCCCGTCCACGTACTTCTCCGCCCCCCGGATCCGCTGGCTGTTCGACCACGGCGACGGGCTGCGGCAGCGTGCCGAGGACGGCGAGGTGCTGTTCGGCACGATGGAGAGCTGGCTGATCTGGAACCTCACCGGCGGGCCGGACGGCGGTCTGCACCTCACCGACGTCACCAACGCCAGCCGCACCATGCTCATGAACATCAGCACGCTCGACTGGGACGAGGAGTTGCTGGAGTTCTTCGGGGTCCCCCGCCCGATGCTCCCGGAGATCCGCTCCTCGGCCGAGACCTACGGAGTCGCCCGTTCCGTGCTCCCGGGTGTCCGTATCACCGCGGCACTCGGTGACCAGCAGGCGGCGCTGTTCGGACAGACCTGCTTCGCTCCCGGGGAGGCGAAGTGCACCTACGGAACCGGCAGTTTCCTGCTGCTCAACACCGGCACCGAGCTCGTACGGTCGCGGCACGGACTGCTCACCACCGTCGCCTACAAGATCGAGGACCAGCCGGCGGTCTACGCACTCGAAGGCCCGATCGCCGTCACCGGCGCGCTGGTCCAGTGGTTCCGCGACCGGCTGGGGCTGATCAGCACCGCCCCCGAGATCGAGACACTCGCGCGCGCCGTCGAGGACAACGGCGGCTGCTACATCGTCCCGGCGTTCTCCGGGCTGTACGCGCCGCACTGGCGCAGCGACGCCCGCGGGGTCATCGTCGGCCTCACCTCGTACATCACCAAGGAGCACCTGGCCCGGGCCGTACTGGAGGCCACCGGCTGGCAGACCCGGGAGGTGGTCGACGCCATGAACGCCGACTCCTCGCTCGCCCTGAAAGTGCTCAAGGTGGACGGCGGCATGACGTCCGACAACCTCCTCATGCAGTTCCTGGCCGACGTGCTCGACGTGCCCGTGGTGCGGCCCATGGCCGCCGAGACGGTCTCCCTGGGCGCCGCGTACGCCGCAGGACTCGCCGCCGGCTACTGGCCCGACCTGGAGGTCCTGCGCCGCAACTGGCACCGGGCCGCCCAGTGGCTGCCGGACATGGACCCCCGGCGGCGGGAGTCGGAGTACGAGAACTGGCAGCGGGCGGTCGAGCGCGCGCTCGGCTGGATCCGGTCACCGAACCCGCCCTGACGGCTCGTCACCAGGAAGCCTCGCCACGCTGAGTGGCCGCCCCGGCACAGCCGGCCGACGTCCCTGTTCCGTAAGGAGGCGATCCATTCCACGGCGCCCCTACGGCGGCTGTGATGGGACGCATGAAATCGCGTCTCTCTCCGCCGGTGTTCAAGGGCAGACTCCATGACGCCCGCACGGCGACCTCGATCGGCCGGTGGCTGGGGTCGGCGTTCGCCGTGTGCTTCCTCACCGGACTGGTCAGCCACTTCATGCAGCATCCGCCGGACTGGCTGGCCAACCACATCCCGAGCCGCCCGTCGTGGGGATACCGGCTCACCCAGGGCCTGCACGTCGCCTCCGGCATCGCGGCCATCCCGTTGCTGCTGGCCAAGCTGTGGGCCGTATATCCACGGCTGTTCTCCTGGCCGCCACTGCGGTCGGTCAAGCACGCCCTGGAGCGGCTGTCGATCGCCGTGCTGGTGGCCGGATCCGTCTTCGAGCTGGCGACGGGACTGCTGAACACGGCCCAGTGGTACCCGTGGCCGTTCTCGTTCGTGCCGGTGCACTACGCCGTGGCGTGGCTGGTCGTCGGGGCGCTGGTGCTGCACCTCGCGGTCAAGGCCCCGGAGATCCGCGCGCACTGGAGCCGGCGGTCGCCCGGGACGCTCGCCCTGCCCGTACAGGACGGACCCGACCGGCGGTCCCTGCTGGCCGCGGTGGGCGCCGCGGCCGGGGCCGTCACGCTGACCACCGTGGGCCAGTCCTTCACCCCGCTGAAGGACCTCATCCTGTTCGCACCTCGCCACCCGGACCAGGGCCCACAGGCCCTGCCCGTCAACCGGACTGCTGCCGCGGCCGGCGTCGGCCGGATCGCCGACGAGGAGTACCGCCTGGTGGTGGACGGTCCGCAGCGGTACACCCTGACGCTGGACGAACTGCGCGCCCTGCCGCAGCACGAGGTGGAGCTGCCGATCGCCTGTGTGGAGGGCTGGAGCAAGTCGGCGCACTGGACGGGCGTGCGGGTGGTGGACCTGCTGGAACGGGCGGGCGCGCCACCGCACGCGCGGGTGCGGGTGACGTCGTTGCAGCTGCGCGGCGGCTACCGGGTGTCGGAAATGGGCCAGGAGCACGCCCGCGACCCGCTGACCCTGCTCGCCCTGCGCCTGAACGGGGCGGAACTCGCCCCCGACCACGGCTACCCGGCCCGCCTCATCGCCCCGAACCGCCCCGGCGTACTCCAGACCAAGTGGGTCGGCCGACTGGAGGTCCTGGCATGAAGCTGACGCGTGTTCTCGCGGGCGTTTCCGGTGTGGTGGTCATGGGCGTCGGGGTGTCCTTGCTGCTGGACGTCCGTGAAGTGCCCGGCGTGCTGCTCTGGTTGGGCGGAGCCGTGGTGCTGCACGACGGGTTGATCGCCCCGCTGGTGCTGCTGGTCGGGCTGGTGCTGGTGCGTGGTGGTGTGCGCGGTGGCATGTGCGGCGGTGCGCACGGTGGTGTGCGCGGGCCGGTTCGTGGCGCGCTGACGGTCGCGGGGGCGCTGACCATGGTGGCCTTGCCGGTGCTACTCCGCCCGGGGCCGCGGGCCAACTCCTCGGTGCTGCGGCTGGATTACTGGAGCAACTGGCTGCTCGCGATGGTGGTTGTGGCGGCGGTGACGGCACTCGTCATGGCCGGTCGGTGGTTCTGGCGCGGGCGGCGGGGGGCGTCGTAGGGCGAACGGACACCATCTGGCACCACAACGGGGCCGGCCCCGAATGGAGCCGACCCCGATTGACCCGCATATCTGCCGGGTCGCTACGTCGATGCCACCGCGATCGTCAGACGTTGAAGCGGAATGTCTGCGGTCTGGTCCTGACCTGCGGCGGAGCCTCATCCAGGGCTCTGACCTGGGATTTCCTCGCTGGCGTGCGTTGGCTCCCGACGGCCGTTTACGGGTGTCCTGCGGACTGGCTGCGGACTGGCCGGGGGTGCGGAGGCCGAGAAATCCATGGCGCACCGGCCGGACCTGCAACAAGACTGCGCAGGTGAGCGACTGCTACTCCTGTCCCTGCTGCGGGCACCGCGTGCTCGACGCCATGCCCGGCTCGTACGAGAGCTGCCCCGTCTGCTTCTGGGAGGACGGCGGGGTCCAGTTCCGCTGGCCGACCATGGACGGCGGAGCGAACAAGGTCTCCCTGATCGAGGCCCAGCGCAACTACCAGGACTTCGGCGCCTGCGACCAGCACGGCCGGCGGTACGTCCGCCCGCCGACCGACGACGAGCCCCTCGACCCCGCCTGGCGCCCCATCGATCTGGCACGGGACTCCTTCGAGGACTGGGCGGCCGAAGACCGCGTCCCGTGGCCCGACGACCACTCGGTGCTCTGCTGGTGGCTGCCCACCTTCTGGCGCCGGGACCACCCATGACCGCCAGCGGGGCCAGTTCGGACCGCGCTACCGGACCCGCAGGCCGACCGGCACCGGGAGGAGCATGGGTTCGTCGCCTCGCTGACCCGGTGTCGGCAGCCAGGCCGGCAGGGCCATGCGCGCTGCCTGGCCGAACCGTGCTCTGCAGGTACGGCCAAACTGTGGCGGTGGTACCGATGCGCCAGGGAGCGTCAGCGGCCGGTGTGGGCCTGATTGGCGATCTTCCCGCTGGATGTGCGGCACAGCTCGCCGACCGCTGCTTCGCAATAGGAACAGGCTGCTGTGCTGGCTGTGTTGGTGTGGAGCCACAGGTTTTCTCGGGCGCCGTGTAGCTTGGGTCGCTCTTCGCCGTTCCGCATCGAGCAGCTTCCGCCGGGCTGCGCGTCGCAGTATGGGCACGCCACCCCTAGGGTCCCGGTGCGCCGCTTCTCAGCCTCCTTGCGAAGCTCCTGCTCGCGCGCCTCGTGCCTCCGCAGTTCCTCCTCCTCATCGGCTCGAATCACCTCCATGTACTTCTCGTAGGAGTCGGGGTGATGCGCACAGGCGCCCTTACGGAGATCCCACCGGCACCATCCACCCTTCTTCCGCTCCGTGGCGCAGTGGAAAGACTGCGGCGTCTCACAGTGATGCGGGCAGGGTCCGTACAGGCGGGTGTTGTGGCGGCAGGGACGATAAGTGGTGCGCCCCAGGACTCCGCATACGTCGTCAGAACGTGCCTGTTCGCCGGCCTGTGCGAACATCTCGGCGTACTCCGGCCAGTCGGCATGCTGTCCCCACCGACGCCACCATTCCGGTTGCGCCTGTACGGTGACAAGGCCGGTTTCGTCGGCGTGCCATACAGCTTTGGGCACATCGGCGAAGGTATTCGGCATGGATGCTCCCAGTTGGGTAGAGCCCGCTCTGGCGGGATGGCGATGCTGCAGGAGACGCTAAGAGGCTTAAACCCCGGCCCGGCCGTGGTTCACGCGCATGGTCGCCCTGATTCACCCGTTCGAGTAACCCGTGTGTCGTAAGCCGACGCTGCTGGAGTTCCCTTATGGAGCTCGCTCACCCGCCAGTTCGGACGAAGCGGCAGTAGGAAGGCTCAAACTTCAGCGAGACGGATTTCTTGAACCGCTCGCCCCGAACCTTCAAGGCCCGCACCGTGACTGTGTCGGCGTCGGGCAAGCTGGTCCAGTAGACCCCGTCACGGTGTAGTTCAACGATGGTGTCGGCGCCGCGTGCGATAGGCGTCGGAACGTCGTGCAGCTCAAGCGGCTCGTCCGGCCCTTCGCTCAGCGCTCGCGCTGTGATGAGAACCGCAAGGTTGTGTTCCATCGCGACGCGGCGCGCGACATCCATACTCACCGCCACGCCCTCTTCGTCCAGCTCGCTGTAGCTCTCGATCGTGTCGACCACCCACAGAGCAAGGCGCCCTCGCTGCGGCGGGATGACGCGGGTGGCAGCTTCCCGGAAGACCTGTTCGAGCGGGAGCCCAATAGTCGGAGTGTGCCAGCCTGGAACCCTGACTGAGCACTCGGACGCACGGCGACGCAGGGAGTCAAAGTCCGCCGTGTCGGCGGGGTATCGCAGATCTGCTCCACATGTTGCGCTGACGAGCTTCTGCTCGATCGAGTCCGAGTTGATCTCGCAGGTGCTGAAGACGGTAAGCCGTTCAGCTGCGGCGTTGTGAAGGGCGATGTTCAGCGCCATCGTTGAGCGGCCGGCAGTTGGCACAGACACGATCGCCGTGACTGTCCCGGGCTCTAGACGCAGGAGCTCATTGACATCTGGCCACGGAGTTGCGCCGGGAACCCTGCCCAGGTCGATCCACGTGCCTTCCTCATCGATGCCGGGTACCGGGTTCGCCACTTCCGCGGGTCCCTCGTCGGCAGTGCCCTCGGCGGCGTCGACAGCTGGCCAGGCGTGCAGGGGGACCTGCGCGTCGCGGGATGGCACCTGCATCATGTCCGGCTGCCACATCACCTTGCTGAAGAACGTCTCCCCGATGGCCGAGAGAGGGAGGTTCCAGGGCCGGCCGAAGGGCTTGACCTCCCAGCCATTAGCGCGGGCCCTGTCAGCGCTGGCACTGATGCGTCCGATGGTGCTGTTGGCAGCTTGGCGCTTGTTCACTCCGCCGCGCTGGTAGTAGGCGGCGGAGTCCTTGGCCGCCCGGTAGATGAAGTTGAAGACCTGGCCGAGGCTGAAGGTGCTCAATGCGTCCTGGAGGGCGGTACGGGTCCCCTCTCCTTGCTTCATCTCAAGGTGGTGTTCGCCCAGCTTCATCGTGAGGTAGTCCTGGGCGTCCGCCAGCGCCAACTCGTCCCACAAATCGCGCCACTGACCTGTCCAGGAGGTCGGCCACGGGCCCTCCCTGAAGGTACGGCTCAGGGCCTGCAGAAGGCGGGGGTGCCGGTTGGTGAGCTCGTCGGCCTCTCCCATGAGGTAGTAGCTGACGCGGCCAAGGTAGAAGGAATCGCTCAGCTCCCCTTCGTCGTCCAGTGCGAACGCATCGAGATGAGAGTCCGGGTGCACCTTGATCAGCTGCGGCGCGCGCTTCAGGAGCCCACGCTCGAATTCGAACCGCAACTGCTCGGGGGCCCAGCGGCGATCCTTCGGCCAGATGTCGGTGGGAGACGTCAGCCCGGCGTCTTCGACCGCCGGGTCGCTGAAGAGGACGTGCAGCGAGATGGCCTCGAAGAGTGTGAGATCGGCGGGCTTCAAGTCGGGACCACTCAGGACGGGGTACTGCTCGTAGACCTCAGCGCGGTGTCGCGCCTTCTGCTCCCGGATCCGCGCGGCGTGCTCTGCCACTTCGCGCTCGTGGCAGCTCGAGCACTCCCACTCCGTTAGACGGAGGGCTTGGGCAAGGTCGCTTCGGCTCGACACCGAGTAGGGGCTTTCGCAGGACTTGCACGACAAGTTTCTTAGGTAGGCCGTGCCGGCCTGCTGGGCGATGCGGGTCATCTGCTGCGACTTCAGCTCGTACTCCGCGCGGATCGCGGTGACGGTCTGCGCCCACGTCTCACCATCGTCGTTTAGGCGCCAATACGCCTCGAAGGCTGCTGCCTCGCGGACATCCTCCGTGAGCACTGCGAGTTCGAGCTGGGCCACGTTCCCCCCTGGGTGTTGTCGGCACGCACCCAAGTATTTCGAGTCTGCCGACAACCGACGGGCGTTTCAGCCAACGTCCGTGACCGGCTTACTAGTACGCCCATACCAGGCCGGCCTGCCGGTACTCCTCCACGAGGGATCGGGGTCCCCCAGGCGCTCATGCGTGCGATGTACAGCATGCCGTCGAGGTGGTCGATCTCGTGGTGGATGAGGCGGGCGAGGCCGCGTTCGTACACGGTAGTCACGGGCTCGCCGTTCAGGGCGGTGATCTTCAAGGGGCGGGGGACCAGGCCCCGGACGTCGAAGAAGCTCAGGCAGCCCTCGCACTGCTCGTCCGTCTCGTCCGACCGGTCAGTAATCTTGGGGTTAAGCAGGATGATGGCGGGGGCCTGGCCGGGTGGCATGACCACTGCGGCGGTGCGGCCGATGCCGCTCTGCGGAGCCGCGATACCCATGCCCTTGGCGAAGGGGTGGACCTGGCCGATGCGCTCGGCCTCGTCCCCGCTCGGCGGGCAGCTCAAAGGAGCGGGCCGGTCCGGTGAGGATGCCGGCGCCTTGCTGGACGACTCCGAGGTCTCGTTAAGGACGGGGCGATGGGGGCGGGCATTGGACGGCTCTAATGCCAGCCGTCGAGGGACACCTCCGGTCCCCCCGTGAGGTACCGGTGAAGGGCGCTCAAAGTGGTGTCCACGAAATTCTCGGGTACTGCGTCGGCGTCGACCCAGCGGACCTGGGAGTGCTTGCGGGGTTCGCGGTTCTCGGGTTCGCCGGTCCATTCGTGGGCGGCGAAGACGACCGTGAGGAAACCGTTGGGAGCTTCGACGCCCCAGGCGCCGTGGATGATGTGGGCGACCTTGAGGGACTCCGGCTTCACCGTGAGGCCGGTCTCCTCGTAAAGCTCGCGGACCGCCGTCTCCGTGATCGGCTCGCCCGGTTCGCTTTTACCGACGGGGAGGTCCCACATTCCCTGGGCGAACTTCGCTTTCTCACTGCGTTGGAGAAGGACCACGCGGTTGGTGGCCTTGTCGTGGACGATGACGGCCGCGACCAGCAGGGTCATCGATTCGAGCGCCGGCTTGAGGGCCTTCGGCTGGTCGTCGGTCTGCTGGGCCACGGTGTTCCCTTCGTCGGGCGGGTTGTTGGGCATGTTAGGCGAGGGCCTCGCGGGCGCGGCGAGCGAGATCGGCGGCGCCGGGCACTTTGCGGCGCTGGTAGACCGCGAGGGTGGAGCGGATCGAGGAGATCGCCTTGCGGGTGCGGTCGGAGGTCATGCCTTCCATGAGGACAAGGGCCTGGTTCCAAGCGACGACCGCTTCGTCAGCTCGGGCCTGGGCGGCGAGGCTGTCACCGAGGTCAGCGTGGGTGAGGGCGTGGACGCGCTTGTATTTGTCCGGGTCCCAGCGGGTGAGAGCCTCGCGGTGCTGCTGCTCGGTGCCGATGTGGTCGGCGAGGTCGGTCAAAGTGCGGGCGGTGTGGCTGGCCACGGTGCCGGCGGCGGGGCCGCTGACACGGGAGAAACTGGGCTGGGGGTCGCCATCCCGTAGGAGGGCGTCCTCGGCGGCCAGGAGGGCGCGTGCCGCCAACGGGTTCTCGTCAGTGGCTGCATAGGCGCGGGCGTGGGTGATGTGGAGGAGGGCCTCAGTCTGGCCGTCGACGTGGCCGAGGCCGCGCCGCAGGGCGCCTTCGACGAGGTCGACGCAGTGGTGAGGCAGCTTGAGGCTCAGGGCCTGGTGGGCGAGGGCGCGCATCATCCAGGCAGCATGACCGTGGGGGTCGGCTTCGCAGGCGAGCTTGTAGCCGACCTGGTAGTAGCGCTGGGCCGCGCCCTCGTGACCCAGGTCGTGGTGCTTCCACCCGGCGAGGTAGGCGAGTTCGGCGACGGCGCCGAAGGCGGCGCGGCGTAACGGCTCCGAGGGGAAGCGCCCGCGGAGCATTGGGGCGGCGGTGTCGGCCAGGTACGCGGTGACGGTGGTCAGACCGTGCCCGCCGCCGAGGCGCTCGTCGGCGGCGCTGAAGGCCGCGGTGATCTGGCGTACGACGTCCACGTCCTCCGCGCCTACCACGGACGTGCCGGTGCGCGCACGGAGCATGCGGGCGGTGGCTTCGTGGTCGTAGCCGAGTGGCATGGCGACGCCGGCGGTGGTGAAGGCCGCGATGGCGAGGAAGCGGCGGCGCTCGACGTCGGCACGGCCCAGGTCGGTGACCGCGAGGACGGGGTCGGATTCCGCCGGCGGATCGTCATCACCGGGCTGGAAGCCAATCTCGGTCTGGGGGATCACGCGTCCTGCTCGACGGGACAGTGCCTCGGCCAGGTACTGACCTACCCGGCCCGAAGGGGAACGGGCGCCGTTCACCCAGTGCGAGATGGCCGACTTGTTGGTCTGGAGGATCTCGCCGTTCTCGGAGGCGATGCGCCGCACGTCTCTGGCGAGGGCCTCGTAAGTGCAGTCGACCGAGTCGATGGCGTCGCGCAGACGGGAGTTCGGGGCTTTCTGCACCGCCACGATCGCCTCCACACCGGAGCTGTAAACCGCGTATACCGCTTCAACTACCTTCCACCGTACCCACTGAGCGTGACCACCGGTTCACTTATCAGCAGCCGCCCGGAACGGCGCGACCGTGATCCAGGCTCCCCCTTGGTCCGGGCGGCTCCCCGAAGTTCCGTACGCCCACACCGGGTTCGGGCATTCCTGTGCCCGGACCGGACGAACAGAGACGGAGACACGGTGACCACCATCGACACCATGGCCATCACGGTCGAGCTGCCCGAGGCGTTCGACCCGCGCTGGAACCGGCTGCCCGGCATCCAGGTCGACGGCCGACGTATCACGATCGACCCGGCCGAGTACTTCTTCCGCTTCGAGTCGAACACATGGCTCGTCGCCGACTGGGAGCTGGTCAAGTCCCAGCTCCTGGACGTGGACGAGACGACCGAGAGCGCGGTCGAGCAACTGGCACTCGACTTCATCAAGCACCACGGCGAGTCCACCTCTGACGCCGCCCGTGTCCTGGCCACCGCGTACGAGGTGTACGCCTACCTCTTCCGCGACGAGCACCTCGCCGGCCTCGGACTCCCGCAGATCACGGCCGACCATCTGCGGATGCTCCGCGAGGCCGCCACGCTCATGGCGCTCAACAAGGTCGAACTGGACGGGCACATCTCCAACGTCGGCCCGTGCTGGTTCTTCCCCGCCGCCACCTCCGTCGTCTTCGACCTGGACGACGAAATGGGCGGGATGCTCGACGAGGTTTACCACGGCGGCTGGTTCAACGAGCACCGCCGGATCGAGTCCATCAAGGCACACGTCGCGCTCGGTGGACGCCTGGTGCACGGCTGCCAGTCCGTGCCGGACCAGACCGGTGGTGTCGTCGCGCCCTACGGCGCCTCGATGGCGAACTTCCGTGACGACCTCGCCGCGTTCAAGGCGGGCTGGATCGAGCAGGTCTACGCCCACCGCGTGAACCCCGCCGCATAACCCCACCCGATCAGGCTCCGGGGCGGGCCGGCCCCACTTGCCCGCCCCGGACATCTCCAACCGCCCGGAGCCCCCAATGAGCACGAACCCCAGCGCCGAACTCCTCGACAACCTGCTCACCGTGACCGGCCAGGCCACCGCTGTACGGGCGGAGGTGCGCGTGTGGTCCATGTCCGGAGTCGAGCGCGTGACCTTCCCCGACGGCTCCACGGCCATCTTCAAGTACGCGAAGAAGCCGTTCGACAGCGAGGATCAGGCCCTCCGCCTGGCCCACACGCTCGGCGTTCCCGTCCCCCAGGTCCACGCCTCCGCCGTTCTGGACGGCTGGCTCGGCATGCTCATGGAGGACCTCGGACCGTCCGTCCGCGAGGCCGATGACCTGGACGGCGTCGCCGCGGCCGTGGTCCTGCACGGGACCCGTACGACTCCGCCCTTGCCAGTCCTGGACCAGGAGCGGTTGCGCAAGCTGCCGGACCGGGCCCTGGAACACCTCGGACTACTGCGCAAGGCCGACCGGTGGCAGGACGCCGACGACGTCGAGGACACGCTCGGCAGGATCGCCCAAGCAGCCGAGGCCCGCTCCGGCGGAGCAACGCTGGAGCCCTTCGGCTGGGTGCACTCCGAGTTCCACCCCACCAGCCTCCACATCGGCGAGCACGGCTGGAGGCTGCTCGACTTCGCCCGCGCCTTCACCGGTCCCGGCCTGCTCGACCTCGCCAGCTGGCACGGCACCATCGAGCCCCCGCACCCCGTACGCCTGCGCGTGTTCCTGGAGCAGTACGTCACCGCCGGCGGTACCCCCGACGCCCTCGCCCCGCGCGGCGGGCTCACCGCCGAGAACTGGGCCCTGGGCTGGCACCGCATGTGGGCCGTCGAGTGGTTCATGGAGCAGTCCATCCGCTGGATCGACGACCGGGCCACCGACCCCGCCTACATCAAGGTCGTCCGCCGCCACCTCAGCGACGTCCTCCACCTCCTGGCGATCTGACGTGCTCGCCCAGGCTTCCCCGTGGCACGCCCACGCCCTTCAGCGCACCGCCGCCGGACTCGCCGAACCTCTCGCCGTGCCCGCCCGGATGGAGTGGACCACGAGACCCGGGCAAGGGCCCGGCGCCGAGATCCTCGGCCCCGACCTGCGCGGCAAGCGGCTTCTGGAACTCGGCTGCGGCCCCGGTCACAACGCTGCCCACCTCACCACCAGCAACGGCGCACACGTCACCGGCGTCGACTTGGTCGGCCTCCAGGTCCGTCGCGCCCGCGCCCACTACGGACGGTTGAACAACCTCACCTTCGTCGCCGGCCATGCCCTGCACTACTTGCACGCCTCGGACGAGCAGTTCGACGCGATCTACTCCGTCTTCGGCGCCGTCGGGCTAGTCGCCCCCGAACTCCTCCTCCCGGCCATCGCCCAGCGCCTCAAGCCCGGCCGGGTGCTCGCCTTTTCCGTCCCCCACCCGCAACGCGGCGGCCGAAGCCCCGCCGCCGACGACCGGCCCCGCCGCGACCACGTCACCCTCCCCGACCGCACCCGGCTCCCCATCGCCCGCTGGGAGTTCGACACCGACCACTGGGATAAGCACCTCAGCCGGGCGGGCTTCTGGCTCACCGCGTCCCAGGAGTTCCACGACCCCCGCATGGGCCACTGGCCCACCACCTTGCTGATCCGCGCTCGCAGGCTCTGACAGCCATTCGCCCCGGCTTCCCCTGGAGGAACCGATGCGCCCGCCCTACCTGCTCCTCGACATCGACGGCGTCCTCATCCCCTTCCCGGACGCAGACGGCTCGACCCCGGCCACCCACTCCCGCCACGACGTCGTTCCTACTGGCCGCAACGCCGACAACCCGGTCACCGTCTGGCTCGACCCCGCCCATGGCCCCATGCTCATGGACGTGATCCGTACGGGGCTCGTCACCCCGGTCTGGTGCACGAGCTGGCGGCAGGACGCCACCACCCTGATCGGACCGCTTCTCGACCTCCCGCCTCTGCCGCACGTCGACCTGCCGCATCCGCAGATCACCACCAGCCACCCCAACGGCTACCTGTGGAAACGCGACCACGTCGACGCCTGGCTGGACGATGCCCCCGCGGTCTGGATCGACGACGACTTCACCGCCCTCGACCACTCCTGGGCCGCAGAGCGCACCGCCCGCGGCGCGGCGACCCTCTTGATCCAGCCTGACCCCCGTACCGGGCTCCAAGCAGAGCACCTGATCGAGGCCCGGACGTGGGTAGGGCGGCTGCTCACTGCGCGGACTGCTGCACCCGCTGCTCCGAACGAAACCGAAGCAGCCTGACGCGAACCCGGGGGCAAAGGGCCGATGCCCCGCCGCGACGTGGCGAGGGCATCTGGCCGGGTCAGCGGTGCCGACCGCGTTCTTCGGTCCTCATGGCCATTGGTGACGCGGCCGGAGGGTGCAACGTGGCAGCCGCGGACGAGGCGCCGCTGGTGGTGCGTCGTCCGCGAGCGGCTTGCACCCGCTTGTTCGGTTGAGCGGTGATGCGCCAGTTGAGGACCTCGGCGGGGTGCTCGACGCTGTCGAGCTCTCGCTCGGAGCCCACCTCGGCCAGAAGGCGTCGGGGAGTGTGGCCGGCGGTCTCGGCGCGAGCGAGGGTTGTGGTGAGGGCGGTCCAAGCGGGGTCGGCGAGGATCCGGTGGGCGTGGTCGGGGAGGGCCACGCGAATGTCCTGCTCGAAGCGGCGGGCGGTCGCGGCTCGCGGTGCGCGGTGGGCCAAGTCCGCCAAGACGGGTGCCACGGCCTGCTGGTAGCCCACCTGAAGGTGGCGGAAGGCTTCTTCGGCCGCAGCGGCCTGCTGTTCGTGGCCGCGCTGTTCGTGCCACTTGGCGGCGGCGCGGGCCAGGTGCACGGTGGCGAGCACTAGGGCGATGGCGAGTCCGCCCGGCTCGTTGGAGGCGTAGACGAGTTCCTTAGCGGCCTTGCGCAGGGCAGTGGCGGCCTGGTGGTCGGCGCGGGTGGCGGAGCGGCGGGCGCGGTTGAAGGCCATCGCCGCCGCCCGCAGTTCCGCCTGGTGTGGGCCAGTAGTGGCGCTGGCGATGTTGTACAGGGCATCGCCGAAGGCGGCCAGGTAGCCCTGGGCGGCGGCATCGTCACCGGAGTCGAGAACCGAGTGCGCCGTGTGTATTGCGGTGGTTGTGTGCCTCCATGGCTCGGCAGGGTCCGCCACATACTGCGGGCGGTCGGCGACTTCCTGGTCAGGGAGGCGTTCGCGTAGACGGTTGATGGAGAGGTCAGGGGCGAGTTTCGAGCCGCCGTACCAGACGGGTTCGTCCGCCGCGTTGGTGTCGCCAGGTGCAGCGAGGCTGTAGCCGATCACGTCACCGGTCTCTGGGCCGAGGCGAGTCTTGACCTTGATGCCGAGGGACTGCAGCACGGTGAAGTAGTCGGCTTCGCTGCTCACGGCGGCGGCGACCGCGTACGCCTGCTCGCGCAGCCACTGCCGTGCCGTGACCGCCTGGCCCTGGCGCTCGGCCTTGGCGCGTTCGGCGCCGGTGGGGGTGCGAGGAGCGGTGAGGTCACCGGACTTCAGTCGGCGCAGGCCGAATTCGGCTTCGATCTTGCGGCATTCGACTTGGGCTCGCTGTCCGTCGCGGTGCGTGCGCGGGCGCCGCCCGTCGGCGCGGACGGTGGTGGCCATGATGTGGATGTGGTCGTCGGCGTGGCGCACCGCGATCCACCGGCATGCCTTCTCGTCGCCTTCGGGGGCGATGCCGGCGGTGTGAACGATGCGGCGCGCGACCTCGGCCCACTCGGCGTCGGTGAGGTAGCGGTCGCCGGGCGCGGTGCGGACCGGACAGTGCCAGACATGCTGAGGTGGTTTCTTGCCGCCCAGCTCGCGGGCACGCAGGTCGACGTGGTGGTCAAGGCGCTTGGCGAGCTGGGAGTAGGTGGCCGCTGGGTCGCGGCCGGGGTCAGGGGCGCCGGCCATGTCCCAGGCGGCGACGATATGAGAGTCCGTGTGTTCGTCGCGTCGGCCGGGGCCGAAGAGGTAGACGATCAGTCCGCGGGAGTCGGAACCGGTGGAGACGTCAGGAACCATGCGCGGTGCCCTCCGCCAGGAGCTGGTCGATCAGTCGGTAGCTGTTCTGAGCCGCTTGCTCGACGCGGTCCAGCACCTCCTCGGCGCGCTCGGGCACCGTTCCTCGGTGGATGGCTGCGGTGATCTGGTTGAGGTTGCCGCCAATGCGGTTCAGCGCGACCCTGTGTGCCTCGACGGCCTCGATCAGCGGGCGGAGTGGATCGTCCTCCGGGCTGCCGACCAGTCCCGCCTTGCCAAGGGCAACGGCGAGGGCGGCGTCCCCAACGAATCCGGCGAACTTCTGCCCGCGCTGGTGAGCGGCGGCGCTGACCACGCGGACCGCGGTCCGCGTGAAGCGGATGGTCTTCTCCTGGTCGCGCTTCTCCACGGTGCGCTTGCGGTTCATCAGCGCGGGCAGGGTGGGGGCATCGAGATCCCGCCAGGAGGGCTGCTCTACAGGCGGTTGGACTTCGGCGGGCGGCTGAGTGATCGGGGCGACGGAATCTGCTGCGGGCAGGCAGCCGATCTCGGCTATGCCCTCCTCCGGCTCGTGCGCCCCCTGGCGCTCGGCCTTCTCCTCCGCCACCCCTGGGGCGGGGGCAAGCGCGGACGAAGCCTCGTTAGAGGCTCGTTCGCTCCAGCTTGCTGCTGATCGACGGGTCAGGCCGAAGAATCCCTTGCGGCGGCGGGCGGGGGCGTTGTCGGTGCCCGTTTCGGACATGGTGGCGCTCCGGTGGTCGTGTGCGGTTGGGCCTCGTCACGTCCGTTGCATCCGTCCCGTAGCTGGTCAGGACAGGTACGGAGGCGGTCGCAGGTACGGAGTGATCCGTATCGGCAAGGAACTCCGTCCCCGCGCTGACCTGCGCGGGGACGGATGCGACGGATTGATACGGAGCTGGTGTCAGCGAGTGGGCTTGGGGCCGGCAGGTCCGCTGGGCGGACCGATGGGCAGCGTCCCGGTGGGAGGGGCGGGCGGCTTGCCGTGGGTTGGCCGTGCGAGCGCGGCCTCGTCGGCTGTGGGGGCCGGCTGCGCAGGGTCAGGGCAGTAGCGAGCCCAGGCGTCGAAGAACTGGTTGCGGGCGTACGCCTTGGCCTGCCTGCCGTTCTCGAAGCGGTGGTTGGCCGGGCTGATGCCGAAGTCGCGGAGCAGGTTGGCGAGGTGGTAGGCGTTCAGGCCCTTGGTGCCGTACTCGGCCCACGGCCCCTCCGCGTCCTGGAGGAGGGCGGCGAGCAGGTCCTGGCTGCGCAGAGCCTCCTTGTTGCCCTCCTGCTCGAACACGCGGCGGACGTCGCGCAGCAGCCGCGTCTTCAGCGTCGTCTGCTCGTCCTGGACCACCTCGTTGCGCGTCATCGCCAGGCAGGCGGCACGGGCCCGCGAGGGCCAGTGACCGCCGGCCAGGTCAGCGACGATCACCAGCGGCTCCCATGTGTCGGCGGCGCGGTCCTCGACCGGCATCTGCGGAACCAAGCCCGCGGCGGTGCTCCGCAGCGGGGCCAGCCAGGCGGTCAGCCGGTCGCGCAGAGCGTGCAGTTCGGGCAGCGAGTACCGCGAGCGGAATGGAGTGATCCGCTCGCCCGGCTTACGCTTCTGCATGCGGATGACGACCGCCCGGTCCATGATCGTGTCCGGTAGGTTGCCGATCCCGGCGAGCGCGGCCATGGCGAAGGTGGGAAACGCCGTCGGCTTGTGCTCCGGCCCGGAGATCCGCCAGGCGGGTCGGTTGCGCTGGTGCCCGGCGTTCAGCAGGCCGCGAAGGTCCTCCTTGTCGCCGGCCTTAGGGCCGAAGATGGTGTCGGCCTCGTCCACCAGCAGCGTCGGCGGGTTCTTGCCGATGACGCGGAACACCACCGCAGGCGACGTGTTCACCGTCATCATCGGCTGGTGCACGGTCTCGTGGAGCACGTCCAGGACCCGGGACTTGCCGCACCCCTTGGTCGGCCCCACGACCGCCAGCCGTGGGGCGTGCTGGAGGGCAGGCTGGATGTGGGAGGCCGCCACCCACAGCGTGACCGCCGTCAGGGCCTCGTCGCTCGGCAGCACCGCGTACCGGCCGATCGCCGCACGTAGGTCATCCAGCAACGCGGGTCCTTCGTCGGCCGTCTCGCTGCTCGTACCGGCGCGGTCCCCGGTCCCCGATTCACCATCGGGGATCACGGTCCCCATAGATGCGTGGGGACCGTGGCCCTCGCCATCTACTCGCAGCGCGCCGCGCTGGTCCGAGATTCGGGGACCGGGTTCGGGGACCGGCGGACCGAAAGTCTCCGCCCCGTCCCCGGCTTCCGCGCCGGCGGGACCGGTCCCCAAGGCGCTGACCTGCTCATATTTTGTGCGGGGGGAATTTCGGTCCCCGACCGGAACACCCGTCGAAGCATCACGGCTGGCGTGTGCAGCAGGGGACCATGACTCCGTTCGGTCCCCGCTTCGGTCCCCGTTGCGCCAGGGGATGCCCTGGCCGGGGACCGCGGTGGTGGGCCAGACAACCTTGGATGTGTTCGAGGTGGCGGGGGACGTAGAGTCCTCCATAGACGTTCCTCTCAAGTGAGGGACGGGACGGGCAAGGTCCCGCCCCTCACCGGTTCGTTCGTTCAGGGATGGGCGACGTGCAGGGGAATCTCCGGCCCTCGGCGTAGGCACGCCGAGGGCCGTTGCTGTGTCCGGACCTCCCGGCGGATCATGAGGCCAGGCCCCACTCGTCTCGGCCGTCGATCAAGGTGCGCTCGTAGCGCAGCAGCTCGGCCTCGGGGTACAGCACCCGCTTGCCGACCTTGATGCCGAGCGGCCCCTTCTTGATGTGGCGCCAGTAGCGGACGGTGCTTTCGGCTGTGCGGTAGCGCTCGGCGACCTCGGCGGTGGTCAGATATCGCATGCATTCCCATTCGGCTAGGAAGTGATTCGATCTGCATAGAGTTGTACCCCAGGATCGGCGGTTACCCAAATCGGGAAGCTCATGTTTCAATTGGGATAGTTACGGTGACGATGGAGGTTCGATGGCAGGCGACAAGCCCGAGGGTGGCGAGGTGCCCCTGCTCTACAGCGAGGGGAACGTGGCCGCGCGCGTGGCCCTGGAGCGCGAGGTCAGAGGTTGGAGCACGACCGAGCTGGCCGAGCGGGTGACCAGGGCCGGCGTCAGGATGAACCAGACAGCGGTCTGGCGCATCGAGAACGGCACGCCTCGCCGGCGCATCAACCTCGACGAGGCCCTCGCCTTTACGCGGGTCTTCGAACTCCCCCTCGAAGAGCTCATGTCACCGCCCCTGGAGGGCCTCGACATCGATAGCCGCCGGCTCGTCCAAGAAGCCGTCGAGGCGTTCTACGAGACCCGAGACGCACGCGACCGCCTGCACCAAGCGGTGGTCGCCATCGCCAATCATGTCAAGGCTCACCCCGACAGCTCGCGGGCGATCCACGAGCAGTGCCTCCGCCTCATGGGCGACGAGCGGGACGCTCGCACCCTCACCAGTGACATCGAGGACGGCGGCCACTACTGATAACCGACACGAAGGAGAGGCCACTTGGCCAACATCCAGAAGCGCCCCAACGGCAAATGGCGTGCTCGCTACCGCGACCTCGACGGCAAGGAGCACGCTCGCCACTTCGACCGCAAGATCGACGCCCAGCGGTGGCTCGACGAGGTCACGGCCAGCGTGGTCACCGGACAGTACGTCGACCCGCGGTCGGCGAAGAAGCCCTTCAAGGAGTACGCCGAGGAATGGCGGGCCATCCAGCCGCATCGGCCTTCCACGGCCAAGGCGGTGGCCCAGCACCTGCGCTGCTACGTCTACCCGGCCTGGGAGAAGCGGGCACTCGGCGCCATCAAGCCCGGCGACGTACAGAGCTGGGTCACCAGCTTGACTGCCACGCACGGGCTGGCCGCCAGCACCTCACGCACGGTCTTCAACACGGTCAACGCCGTCTTCCGGGCGGCCGTCCGTGACCGGATGATCCCTCACAACCCGTGCGCCGAGGCGAAGCTGCCGTCGGTACCACGGAAGAAGGTCGTGCCGCTGGCCGTCGAGCAGGTGCGGTCGCTGTCCGAGGAGATACCCGCCCGATACAAGGGCCTCGTGCTGCTCGGCGCGGCCACCGGGCTCCGCCCCGGCGAGCTCTTCGGCCTCCAACTCCGGCACGTGGACCTGCTGCACGCGACCGTCTCGGTCGAGCAGCAGATACAGCAGGCCGCCAAGCATGGGGTGTACGTCGGACCGCCGAAGACCGCGCGCTCACACCGCACGGTTCCGCTCCCCCGCATGGCAGTGGATGCGATGAAGGCCCACCTGCGGGACTTCCCTGCCGATGTGCCCGAGAGCTGGATCTTCACGGCGCCACAAGGCGGGCCCGTGGTCTACACGCACTTCATGGACGGGTCCTGGCGGCCCGCCTGCGCGAAGGCCGGCCTACCGAAGGGCACCGGACCCCACGCCCTCCGGCACCACTACGCCAGCCTGCTGATCAAACACGGCGAGTCGGTGAAGACCGTCTCTGAGCGCCTCGGTCACACCAACGCGGCCATGACGCTGAACATCTACACCCACCTGTGGCCCGACTCCGAGGAGCGGACCCGGGCCGCCGTCGACAAGGCGTACGCGGACCGCCCTGCGGACGGCGAGACGGCGGTCGACGAAGCGGCGTAGCCGCTCCCCCGCGTGCCGGACTCATCCAGCGCGCTGCGGACTCTGCGCGGACAGCAAAGGCCGCCCAACCCGCTCCGCCGCAGGTCAGACGGCCATTCGCCGGACGTCTTAGACGTTGAACCGGAACTCCACCACATCCCCGTCCTGCATCACATACTCCTTGCCCTCCATGCGGGCCTTGCCCGCGGCGCGGGCGTCGGCGACCGAGCCGGTCTCCACCAGGTCGGCGAAGGAGATGACCTCGGCCTTGATGAAGCCCTTTTGGAAGTCGGTGTGGATGACGCCGGCCGCCTCGGGGGCCGAGGCGCCCTTCTTGATGGTCCAGGCGCGGGTTTCCTTGGGGCCGGCCGTCAGGTAGGTCTGGAGGCCGAGGGTGTTGAAGCCGACGTGGGCGAGGGTGGCGAGGCCGGGCTCTTCCTGGCCGACGGACTGGAGGAGTTCCAGGGCCTCGTCCTCGTCCAGCTCGGCGAGGTCGGCCTCCAGCTTGGCGTTCAGGAAGATCGCTTCGGCGGGGGCGACCAGGGCGCGCTGCTCGTTCTTGAAGTCCTCGTCGGTCAGCTCGTCCTCGTCGACGTTGAAGACGTAGAGGAAGGGCTTGGTGGTGAGGAGGTGGAGGTCGTGGAGGAGCTCCTCCTTGCCGGAGCCCTGGACGATGCCCTGGGAGAAGAGGGTGTCGCCCTTCTCCAGGATCTCCTTGGCCGCCTCGACCGCCGCGACCTTCGGGGCCACGTCCTTCTTGATCCGGGACTCCTTGACCAGGCGCGGCA
>Ga0207426_1001090_pt1 | contig 25193 bp, 28 predicted proteins | sample AraplaMF_Cvi_mMS_FD_184265 | JGI IMG/M metagenome (GOLD analysis project Ga0207426, IMG submission 184265) | Arabidopsis root microbial communities from the University of North Carolina, USA - plate scrape MF_Cvi_mMS (SPAdes) (version 2) | ecosystem: Host-associated > Plants > Roots > Endosphere... | reverse complement strand
GGCGCCGCCCTCCCCGTCGGCAGCGTCGTCGCCCAACTCGTCGCCTCCCTCCGCGCCCAGGGCGACGGCGGCCTCGACCACTCCGCCCTCCTGCGCGGCGTCGAACGCCTCTCCGGACACACCACCGAAGGCTGAGCAGGGCCGGGCGAGCGTCTCCGGGCGGGCGTGTGCCGTGTGCGGGCGGGGTGACGGTCATCACCCCGCCGCCCTGGAACGCGCAGCTGTTGTTCACCGTTCAATTGGGTGTGGGTGCTGTGGCACCCCTCCCGAGCCGCCCCGGCCAGCATCCCCCCGTCTGGCCGGGGCTTCCTCGTGCCGCGGGTGACGGTCATGGCCCGCGGGCCGCAGGGGGGTGTCCGCTACGCCCCGTCCGCATCCAGCGGATTGGCGGAGATCCGCGCGGCGATGCCCTGGCGGACCGCGGCGGCGGCGGAACTGTCCGGCTTGCGCTCGGCCTGGTCCCGGAAGCACGCCAGGAACTCCTCGCCGAGGCCGAGCCGCGGGTAGCGCGCCAGCACCTCGGTACGGAGGTCCGCCGGCAGTTCCTCGGGACGCCGCCCGGAGATGTCCAACGAGGTGGAGTACACCAGCAGATGGGCCTCCGGATCCATGGCCACGTCCACGTCGTCCCACATGTGCCGGACGACCACCTCGGACGCCCGCACCCGCCGCTCCAACGGCCACCCGGCGCCCGCCGCGAACACCCACGCCACATGGCCACCCGCCTCGTCGAAGGGCACGGTGTGGCTGTCGAACTCCTTCACCAGCCCGAGGTCGTGGAACATGGCCGACACATAGAGGAGCTCCGGATCGAAGGCGATGTCCTGGGCCGAGGCGTAGGCGGCCGCCCAGAGATACGCCCGCACGGAGTGGTTCAGCAGTGCGGGGGAGCAGTAGGCGCTCGCCACCTCCAGCGCGGCACGACAGGCGCGGGTATCGGGAATCACAAGATCATCCATGGTCATGGCCACGATTGTCGCCCATGGGTCATGGGCCATGGCCTAAGGGAGAGACCGTCGGTGGTTCGTCATGGGCCGCTGACGCGCACGGCGGCTGCCGAAATGCGCGAGCGCGGACCCCGGCGCAGGCTGGATGCATGACCGAGCATCCGCCTGTCATCGTGCACCCGCCGACGCCGTCCGGTGGACGTCGGGTGACCGTGCGTGGGCAGATCGTCGGCCTGGCCCATGGCCGCGGCGATGTTGCCGAGTTCCTCCGCCGCGCGGGCGTCACCGGCCCGGCCGGGAGCATCGCGCTGGACGACCCGCGCCTCGTCGAATGGCGCGGTGGCTCGCTGGACGACTGGCCGATGCCACCGGCGTGAAGGCCCGCTTGCCGGACCCGTCCCGGTCCTCGCGTCCGTCCCCGTAGCCGTCACGCGGAGCCGCACGGCAGGGCGATACGCTGACGACCGACGATCGGAAGGTCGTCGTGGCTGGTCAGGAACGGCAGGAGAGCGGGGGCAGGGCATGAGCGACGACAGCGGAAACGGCGACGACGGTTCCGACAGCGGGTACGCGACGCGCAGTGGCGGCGGGTCGGGGAGCCTTCCGGACCTGAGTGTCCTGCGGAGGGCGATGCGCTGGGAGACGTTCGCGCTGCTGGCGGCCTTGGTGATCCTGGTGGCGGTGGCCTCGTAGTACGAGCGGGATACGGCGGGACTCCTGAACTCCGGTTGATCTCTTGGGAGTTGAGCCGTTGCCTGCCGTCCCATCGGGGGTGCCCAGGGTGCGCCGCGCAGCCCCACACCCCCGAACGCTCCGTCCGATTTCCGCCAGCGCCGCCGCCTGACCTGCTGCACAGTGGACACTGTGATGAACGAGGACAGCAGGTACGAGGCGGTGCGCAGCAGGGACGCCCGATTCGACGGCGCCTTCTTCTTCGCGGTGTCCACGACCGGGATCTACTGCCGGCCGAGCTGTCCCGCCACCACGCCCCGACGCCGTAATGTCGCCTTCTTCCCGACCGCCGCGGCCGCCCAGGGCTCCGGATTCCGCGCCTGTCGGCGCTGCCGCCCCGATGCGGTGCCCGGCTCGGCGGAGTGGAACGCCCGCGCCGATGTCGTCGGACGGGCGATGCGGCTGATCAGCGAGGGTGTGGTCGACCGGGAAGGCGTCGCCGGGCTGGCGGCCCGGCTCGGCTACAGCGCCCGGCAGGTCCAGCGGCAGCTGAACGCCGAGCTGGGTGCCGGGCCGGTGGCCCTGGCGCGGGCACAGCGCGCCCACACCGCCCGGGTGCTGCTCCAGACCACCGCACTCCCGGCGGCCGAGATCGCCTTCGCGGCGGGCTTCGCCAGCGTGCGGCAGTTCAACGACACCATCAAGGAGATCTACGCGCTCACCCCGAGCGAGCTGCGTGCCGCCCGCCCCGGTAAGGGAACCCGCTTCGGCCCGGTGGCGCCACCGAGCACGCCCGGGGTGCTGCCGCTGCGGTTGGCCTTCCGCGGGCCGTATGCGGCGCGGCAGCTCTTCGACCACCTCCAGCGGCGCGCGATCACCGGTATCGAGGAGGTCAGCGGCGAGCCCGGGGACCGTACCTACCGGCGGACCCTGCGGCTGCCGCACGGCGCCGGGATCGCCGAGGTCGACGAGGCGGCCGGCGACGGCTGGCTGGACTGCCGGCTGCACCTGTCCGAGCTGCGGGACCTCACCACCGCGAGCCAGCGGGTGCGCCGCCTCTTCGACCTGGACGCCGATCCGTACGCGGTCGCCGAACGGCTGCGCGCGGATGACGTACTGGCGCGCCTGGTGGACCGGCACCCCGGTCTGCGCTCCCCGGGCGCTCCCGCCCCCGACGAACTCGCCGTCCGTGCCGTACTCGGCCAGCAGGTCTCGGTCGCGGCCGGACGCACCCTGGGCGGCGCCCTGGTCGCCGCCTACGGAGAGCCGCTGCCCGAACCGGCCGGTGCGCTCACCCACCTCTTCCCCCGCCCCGACGACTTGGCACAGGCCGCGTTCACCGAACTCGGGATGCCCGAGTCCCGGCGCGCGACCCTGCGCACCCTGAGCACCGCCCTCGCCGACGGCACGGTCGTCCTGGACGCCGGAGCCGACCGGGACGAGGCAGAACGCGCGCTTCTCGGGCTGCGCGGCATCGGCCCGTGGACCGCCGGATACATCCGGATGCGCGCCCTCGGGGACCCCGATGTCCTGCTGACCGGCGATGTGGCCGTACTTGGCGGCATGCGCCGGGCCGGCGCCCCCACGGCCGGTCTGCGGGAGCGGGCGAACGCCTGGCGCCCCTGGCGCTCGTACGCGATGCACCACTTCTGGAACGCGCCGGTCACGGAGCCGGCGAGCCCCCGCCCCACCACCACGGAAAGCACCGGACCATGACGCTCTACACCACCCTTGACAGCCCCTTGGGCGAACTCCTGCTGGTGGGCGAGGAATCGGCCACCGCGCCGGGCGGCACCGCGCTCGCTTCGCTGTCCGTACCCGGGCAGAAGGGCGGGGCGACCGTCCAGGACGGCTGGACATACGCCCCCGCCGCCTTCACCGGCATCGCCCACCAGCTCCGCGCCTACTTCGACGGAGAGCTGACCCGCTTCGCCCTCGCCTACGCCCCCACACGGGGCACCGACTTCCAGCGGCGCGTGTGGCAGGCACTGGAGGCCATCCCGTACGGCACCACCACCACGTACGGGAAGATCGCCGCCGACATCGGTGCGGCGCGCGGTGCGGTACGCGCCATCGGCACGGCCATCGGCGCGAACCCGCTGCTCGTCGTCCGGCCCTGCCACCGGGTGATCGCCGCGAACGGTTCCCTGTCCGGCTACGCGGGCGGGCCCGCACGCAAGCAGCAACTCCTCGGCCTCGAGGGCGCTTGGCCGGAGGTCCACTGAGCCGCCCCGTACCTCCAGCGAACGCCGAGCGCCGCGCCGACCCACGCCCACTGGAGCGCTCCATGACCACTACGGCCACCAAGCGCCACGCCCGCCCCGCCCAGTCCCGCGGCACCAGCACCGTTCTGCCGCAGGGCCATGGGCTGATCTTCACGACCCGCGACCGCCCCGTACGCTCCGCCCGGGGCTGGTCGGCCGGCCCCGTGCGCCACGGCGTGAGCATCGTCCGCTCCGGCCGGCGGCACTCCCTGGGCCTGGTCTTCCACGACGCCTGAAGCGGCACCGGCCGCACACGAACCCGGGGGCCGGCGGCCTCAGAGCATGGAGCCGCCGGTGACATCGATGCGCTGGCCGGTGATCCAGCGGGACTCGTCGGAAGCGAGGAAGGCCGCGACGTCGGCGATGTCCTGCGGCTTGCCGATCCGGTTGAACACCGAATAGGCCGCCAGCGCGGCCCGCCCCTCGGGCGTCGCCCGCCGTGCCGCGGTCACATCGGTCTCGACCCAGCCGGGGGACAGCGTGTTCACCGTGATCCCGCGTGCGCCGAGGTCCTTGGCGAGGGCGAGCGTGAGGGTGTCCACGCCGCCCTTGGAGACGCTGTAGGCGATCTGCGCCGGGTGCGCCGTACTCGTCACCGCCGACGAGATGTTGATGATGCGTCCGCCGTCCCGCATCCTGCGCAGACCGTGCTGGGCGATGAAGAACGGGGCCTTGATATTGACCGCGATGGTGCGGTCGAACTCCTCGGGGGTGACCTGGTCTATGCGCCCGGGGAAGTTGAGCGCCGCGTTGTTGACGAGAATGTCGAGGCCAGGTTGCGCGCCGCAGGCGGCGAGTTCGGCGTCGAAGCCGGCGAAGAGGGCTTCCACATCACCGGGGACCCCCAGCTCCGCGCCCACGAGGAAGGCCCGCCCACCCGCGGTGGTGATGCTCTCGGCCGTCTCCTTGGCCGCGGTGTCATTGCTGCCGTAGTGGACGGCGACCAGGGCACCGTCCTGGGCGAGGCGCTGGGCGATGCTCCGGCCGATGCCCCGGCTGGATCCCGTCACCAGCGCGGTCTTTCCGTTGAGGTCACCCATGAGTGTGATTGGCCTTCCGTGTACCTGTGGCAGGCGCGCTGCCGCCGTTGATCATCAAAAGCTGTGCTGCGGTGGGGCAGTCGGGGGCGGCGGCCCCTGTCCCATGTGCCGCTTCCGCGCCTGGCCCGTGCGGTGCGGATGCCGTTCGCGCGGCGGGCGGCTCGTGATCCGTGTGCTCAGCGCCGGTCGTCCAGCGCCGTCAGGGTGGAGACGAACACCGGCCGGCCGTCCTGGAAGCCGGTGACCTGGACCGTCGTGGTGCAGGGGAGCGCGGACGGGACGAGGCGCGCCTCGATGTCGCAGGGCAGGCCGTGCTCGGCGTAGCGGCGGAATTCGGTGCCGAAGGCGTACGGCACGAATTCCTGCGGCGCGGTCAGGACGCGGGCCGCCTGCTGTGCGGCGTCGAGCAGCAGCATCCCCGGAATGTGGTCGTTCGCGGGGTTCACCATCGCGGCATGGCCGGGCGCGATCCGAAGCTGCCAGCGGTCCGGCCGGGCGGTGGGGGAGAGCAGGACATCGCGGTCATCGGCGCTGCCGGTCAAGTGGTGCGGTACGGCAGGGGGGAGCGGGGCGAGCGAGCGGCGCGCGGTCAGCCGTTCGCCGCGGATCCGGCGGTAGACGGCGGGGGAGGCGACCGTGACATCGGAGTGACCGGTCGCGACGATCCGGCCCGCCTTGCGGATGGTCATGTCGAAGTGCCCGCTGGTGAGCCTGCCCGCCCGCATCCGCATCCGGCTACAGGTGACATCGATCGTCAGCCGGGTGGGGCCGCCCCCAACGGCCAGATGCTCGGGGTGGGTTGTATACACCAGGTCCCCGAGGATGAAGTGATGGCCCACCGGGACACCGAGTTCGGTGTGGCACAACAGCAGCCCGGCCTGGCGAATCGTCTCACCGGTGAGAATGAGATGGTGACGGCCGTGTACCGGAGTGAAATACCCGTGATCGTGCGGCCACTGGGCGGTCAGCGAGAAGTGGGAGTCGTCGCGGCGGTGCCATGAGGTGACCAGAATGTCGTCGAGGAACGGACGGTGCACGAATTCCTGCGGGACGCCGGGACCGTGGCGATGTCCGGCGCTGCCGGCGGGGTTCCGCTTCGGCTGCGTCCGAGGTGGAGTCCTGGGTTGAACAGCGCCGCTGACGTGCATCGTGTCGCTCATGACTGCCCCCAGGCGTCTTAATGGGATGAGGTCCGGCGCTGTTAAGATACGTACCATCCGGTTTTATTTTCAATGCCGGGCGACGAAACGGAGCAAGTAGCTGGTTCAGGCGCGACTTGAGCGGTAGCTAACTGATGCGGAACGTGAAAATACATCGAGAGACAGGAGGCGTCCTGTGGCGCAACAGGACCGCGCGATCCGGACCCGGCGACTGATTTTGGAGGCGGCCGCCTCGGTCTTTGACGACCTCGGCTACGACCGAGCGACCATCGCCGAAGTCCTAGAGCGCGCCGGTGTGACGAAGGGCGCCCTGTACTTCCACTTCGCCTCCAAGGAGCAGCTCGCGCTCGCGGTACTTGACGAACATGTGCTGGACATCGCGGTGGAGCCGCAGAAGATCAAGTTGCAGGAGTTCGTCGACTCGGGGCAGGTGTTGGCGTATCGGCTGCGCAGCGACCCGATCCAGCGCGGGGCTGCCCGGCTGGCCGTCGAGCAGGGCTCCAACCACCTCGACCGCAAGCAGTCGATGCTCGCCTGGACCCGGTTCGTCGTGGAGTTGCTGAATCAGGCGCGGGACCGCGGTGAGGTCATGGAGAGCGTCGTGGTGCCCGAGACCGCCGAACTCTTCGTCGGTGCCTTCGCGGGCATCCAGTTGATGTCGCATGCCCTGACCAACCAGGCCGACCTCAGCCAGCGCCTGACCATCTTCTTCCAGCACACCCTCCCCAGCATCGCGGTGCCGGCCATCCTCGCCAAGCTCAACCTGGATCCGGAGCGCGGGGAGAAACTCGACGCCGCCCTCCAGGGGAAGGCCCTGGCGCACGCCGGGGCCGATGCCGGGGGCGATGTCGTCACGGGGTGAGTCCGGACCGGCCGAGGGCTGGGGCCGGGTCGAGTGGAGGCGATCCGGGCGGCATCCTGAGGATGGTAAAAACATACCGCGCAGACGGTGTTGAATAGTGAAGTGTGTGCGAGTCATGGATGACTTGTGCAGGTCAGAGGCGTCGCGGAGGGATCGCGGCGCCTCTTGCCATGGGTGGGTGCGGTAGTGGAGGGGCGGTCGTGAGCGCCGGCGACCGGGGCGGGTCAGGGGCTCGCCGTCGCCGAACGGCATTGTCAGTGGCGTGCTGTTCACTGGTCTCAGCGGGTTCGGTGGAGTCCGCATCGAGGGTGAGATCAGAGGGAGGCTCGATGAGCGGGGCGGGAGACGGCGCGGGGGAGTGGTGCGGGGTGAGGGAGATCACCGTCGCCGGGGGGGCAGACGCGGGGCCGCGGAGCGGAATAGCGCGCGCGGGTAGAACGTTCGTCATGCACGTATCAGTCTGATGCGTATCGGCCCGCCATCCGTCCACGGCCTGATCGTGACCGTGCCCGCAGACGACGTCCCACGACCGAACGCCTGCCGCCCGCCGCTTGCTTCACCGTCGACTTCATCGCTGGACGACACCCACCCACCTCTGCCGCCCTGGAGGCCGCACGCATGACCCGGACGACGACGGACCAACTCCCCGCACGGGCGGCGGAGACCGCGGCCACCCACCCGGGGTCCGACCCCGCCGTGAGCGGGCGGCCGAGATCCCCCGGCGGCATCGTCCCGGTCCTCGCCTTCGCGGGCATCGTCGTCGCGGTGATGCAAACGCTGCTGGTGCCGGTCATCAAAGACCTGCCGGTGCTGCTCAATACGGCGCCCAGCAACGCCACATGGGTCATGACCGCCACCCTCCTCGCCGGTGCCGTCTCGACCCCCATCATGGGGCGCCTCGGCGATCTGTACGGCAAGCGGCGGATGCTGCTGACCAGCCTCGCGGTCATGGTCGTCGGCTCGCTGGTCTGCGGCTTCACCAGTGATCTGGTCACCATGATCGTGGGCCGGGCACTCCAGGGCTTCGCCATGGGCGCCATTCCGCTCGGTATCGGCATCATGCGCGACGAGCTGCCGCGCGAACGGCTCGGCTCGGCCATGGGCCTGATGAGCTCATCGATCGGAGTCGGCGGCGGGCTCGCCCTGCCGGTCGCGGCCCTGGTCGCCCAACACGCCGACTGGCACACCCTGTTCTTCGGTGCCGCCGGGCTCGGCGTGCTGTCGATGGTGCTCACCCGCCTCGTCGTCCCCGAGACCTCGGTACGGGCCCAGGGGCGCTTCGACGTGGCGGGCGCCCTCGGGCTGTCGGCCGGTCTGGTGGCGCTGCTGCTGCCCCTCACCAAGGGCAGCGACTGGGGCTGGGGCTCACCGACCACCCTCATCCTCTTCGGCGTCGCGGTCGTGATCCTGGTGCTGTGGGGCGTGATGGAGCTGCGTCTCGCCGATCCGCTGGTCGACCTGCGGACCACCGCGCGCCGCGAGGTGCTGCTGACCAACCTCGCTTCGATAACGGTCGGTGTCGCCTTCTACGCCATCTCCCTGGTGCTGCCGCAGCTGCTCCAGCTGCCCACGTCGACCGGCTACGGACTCGGCCAGTCGATGGTGGTGGCCGGGCTGTGCATGGCGCCCCTGGGCCTGACGATGATGCTCGTCGCCCCGCTGTACGCCCGGATCGCCGCCCGGCGCGGCCCCAAGGTCTCGCTGCTGCTCGGCATGCTTGTCATCGCGATCGGCTACGGCGCGGGCATCGGCCTGATGGACGCCGCCTGGCAGACCGTCATCATCGCGGTGGTCGTCGGCGCCGGCATCGGCTTGGCGTACTCCTCGCTGCCCGCCCTGATCATCGGGGCCGTCGACGCCTCGGAGACCGGCGCGGCCAACGGCCTGAACACCCTGATGCGCTCCATCGGCACCTCGGTGTCCAGCGCGGTGATCGGCATGGTGCTGGCCGATATGTCGCAGAAGATGGGCCCGGCCACGGTGCCCACGATGGCCGGCTTCCGGGTCTCCTTCCTCATCGCCACGGCCGCCGTCCTCGTCGGCGTCGCCCTGGCCTGCTTCCTGCCGTCACAGCGCAAGGCGGCCGGCCCGACTCTGGTCGCCCAGAGCACTGACGGTGCGGTGGGCGCGGAGAGCGCCGACGAACTCACCGCCGTGGACGGGCAGATGGAGCCGCTGGTGAAGTCGGCGCCGTCCTGGGCGCGGCCGGTCACCGAACCGCACGAAGCCCTCACCCGGCCCACCTCCGTGACGACGACCGCGAGTGTCGACGCCGCCGGGTTCCGGGGCCGGGTGGTGGACGCCTCCGGCAGCCCGGTTCCCGGCGCGAGCATCACCCTGATCGACCGGCAGGGCCGCCAGGCCGGCCTCGCCACGGCTGACGCCGACGGTCACTTCGCACTCGACGCCCCCACGGCCGGCATCTACGTGCTCACGGGCGCCGCGCCCGGCCACACTCCGCACGCGGCCTCCGCCGCCTACCGCGGCGCGGGCGCCGCGACCCGGGTCGACCTGGTCCTCACCGGCACCGGCCGACTGGGCGGCACCTTGCTCGGCGGCAGCGAGGGCACCCCGTTGGCCGACGGAAGCATCGTCGTCACCGATGCCGAAGGTGCCGTGGTGGCCCGTACGACCTCCGGCGCCGAGGGGACCTGGGACATCTCCTCTCTGCCGCCTGGCCACTACACCATCGTCCTCAGCGCCGCCGGTCACCAGCCGCAGGCCCGCGCCGTGGACCTGTCCGGCGGCGCACCGGAACGGCAGGACGCACGCCTGAAGCCGACGGCTACCGTCCGTGGCACGGTGCGGGGCCCGCACGGCCGGCCGGTCGCCGACGCCGCCGTGACCCTCGTCGAGGACGGCACGGTCGCCGGGCACACCGTCACCGGACCGGACGGCGCCTTCGCCTTCTCCGGCCTGAGTGGCGCCGACTACACCCTCACGGCGGCCGGTTACCCGCCCCACGCCGCCCCGATATCCCTCCCCGCCGGCGCCCACGAAACTCTGGACCTGGAACTGGACCTGGCACAGCCACCGATACCCGCCGGCTGACGGACTCCGGCGCGCGGCCGCATACCCGCCGACGCACACCCACAGGCGCATGCAGGCACCCTGCCGAGTGCCGCTCACCCGGCAGGGAGGCGGCTTCTCAGCCGCGGCCCCCAAGTCAGCTGCTCCGCATGCGACTTGGAGGACACGTGTAGCCGTCCGCCATCCATCCCGCCGTGCCGTGGGGTGCTTCAGGGCTTCGGCGGGGCCGGAGGGAGAAAGTCGTCGAACGTCGGTGTGCCGGGTTCCGGGGTGAGCCTGGTGGCACGGGCGGTGAAGCTGATGGCGTGGTACCAGCCGCACAACATCAGCAGGTCCAGGAGCTGTTCCGGGCTGAACTCCGCGCTGAGGAGCTCCCACAGCGTGTCATCGATGTCGTGGTCGGTGTGCAGGGCGTCGGCCGCGTCGAGGAGGAGCCGGTCGCGGTCGGTCGTCCAGCACGTGTCCGCACTGCTGCCGTGCGTCAGGGAGCTGATCTGCGCCCGGGTCAGTCCGGCCCGGGGGGTGAAGCGCGCGATGTGCACGCCCCATTCGTACTCGCAGCCGCATCGCGCGCAGGTGCGGTCGATGAGGATCTCGCGGTCCCGCAGACCGAGGCTGAGCCGCCGGCTGAGCTGGTACGAGCCCCAGGCGTGCAGCGCCTCGGTCAGCGGGAGGTTGCGTGCGTAGAGCCGGAAGAGCGCGATCGGCTCCTCGTCCCCCGGCATCATGCGGTGCAGTAATTCCGCCACCTCTGGCGGGTGCGGCGCCTCGGTCGGTGCAATCCGGGCAGGCATGACTCCCCTTCCGCTTGATGTGCTTTTCGGAGCAGCGGAAGGAGGCTAGTGCTTCTGAAATCGAAGCGCTAGAGGTGCCGTTGCGCCCCTCAGGCCTGGTACTCCGTGAGATCGATGCTGTGCACCGTCAGCGCATGGCCGTACTCCGGATGCGTGGCCTCCCGTTCGAAGGCCATGCCGAGCTTGCGTACGACGTTCAAGGAGGACTCGTGGCCGAGCTGGTTGACGGCGATGACGCGGTCCAGGCCGCGGTCCTGGAGGGCGAACTCCAGGACGGCCTGGGCGGCTTCGGAGGCATAGCCCTGGCCCCAGTACTGCCGGCCCAGGCGCCAGCTGACTGCGACCTCGTGCTCGGCCTCCGGGAGGAACGCGGGGACGGAGAGACCGGCGCATCCGGCCAGTTCGCCCGAGGCGAGGAGTTCGACGGCGAAGATGCCGAAGCCCTCGTCGTCCCACTCCTCCTCCCAGCGCTCGATCTCCTCGGCGGTTTGGTCCAGGTCGAGCGTGGAGCCGTCGCCGATCCAGCGCATGACCTGCGGGTCCGAGTGGATGTCTGCGAGGGGGGCGAGGTCGTCGTCGGTCCAGCGGCGGAGGATGAGGCGGGGGGTGCGGATCTCGGTCATGCCGCCCATCCTGTCGAATACGGAGGCGCGGCGGTAATCGGCGGATGTCCGTACGCGGGCCGTCCGGTGCAGGTCAGCGGCCCAGGAGCTGCGCCAGTGTCGCGTCGAGTTCGGTCTGGAGGACGCGGCTCGCCGCCTCTCCGTCGCCGTCCGTCACGGCCTGGACGAGCGCGGCGTGCCGGGCGTCGCCGTGCTGCGGGTCCTCGTCCCGGAACCCCAGCAGCTCCACGAGGTCGATCAGCCCTTGGCGCAGGGCCGGTGCGAACTCCGTGAACAGATCGGTCAATACGGGGTTGTGGGCGGCGTCGACCACGGCGGCGTGCAGTGCGATGTCCGCGTCCACGAACGCCGCGTGGTCCGCTCCGGCGGCCGTGCGGCGGCCCTCCAGGGCAGCCCGCATTGCCGTGATGTCGTCCTCCGTGCGCCGGGTGGCCGCCAGCCGGGCAGCCTGCACCTCGACCATGGCGCGGACCTCGTAGACATCGGCGACGGCCGCGCGGCGCAGGCGGGTGGGCCAGTCCTCGGTGGGCTCGGTGGCGATCACGAAGACGCCGGCGCCCTGCCGTGGCCGCACCAGCCCGGCGCCGACCAGGGCCCGTACGGCCTCGCGGACCGTGGAGCGGCCGACGCCAAGGGTTCCGGCCAGCGTGGTCTCGCCGGGGAGCTTGGTGCCCACCGGCCAGTGGCCGCCGGTGATCTGGTCGCGCAGCCGCTGGGCGGCCTGTTCGACCAGGGGGCTGGGGCGGAGCGCTTCGAGTGACATCCCGGCACACCTCTCAGGTTGTCTGAGGAGTTGATTCATGGTTACTGTACCGGCCATGAAGCTGCGTGGTCTCCTTCTCGGCCGCCGCGGCGGGGCCTGACGCGACCGGCACCCCGCCGTGGGGTTCGGTGCTGCCGGTCTCCCTCCGGCTTGTGAAGGACCATCATGCCCCGTACCGACTCCGCCGATCCCGCCGCCGCGAGCCCCTTCCCCACGCTCCGCACGCCCGCCGGACCGGTCCCCGCCGACGCACCGGCGTGGAATCCGCAGCGCGGCAGCGCGATGCCGTCCCACCGCTACCGGCCCGCCCATGAGCGCGTCGAGGTACCGCTGACCGGACGGGCCTGGCCCGCCGCCCGGAACGAGCGCGCCCCGCTGTGGGTGCCGGTCGATCTGCGCGACGGCAACCAGGCGCTCGCCGAGCCGATGGACACCCCACGGAAGCGCCGGATGTTCGATCTGCTCGTCGCGATGGGCTTCAAGGAGATCGAGGTCGCCTATCCCTCCGCGAGCCGTACCGACTTCGACTTCGTCCGCCACCTGGCGGACAGCGGCGCGGTGCCGGACGACGTGACGGTGGTGGTCTTCACCCCCGCCCGGCGGGACCTGATCGAGCGGACGTTCGCGGCCATCGAGGGGCTGCCGCGCACCGTCGTGCACCTCTACACGCCGACCGCGCCCACGTGGCGTGAGGTGGTCCTCGGCCGCAGCCGTACGGAGGTGCGCGACCTGGTGCACGACGCCGCGACGCACATGGCCCGGCTGGCCGCGGCGCGGCCCGGGTCCGACATCCGGTTCCAGTTCTCGCCGGAGGTCTTCAACCTCACCGAGCCCGATCTCGTACTGGAGATCTGCAATGGTTCTGACGGACCTGTGGGACGCCTCGCCGGACCGTCCGGTGACGCATAACCTCCCGGCCACCGTCGAGGTCGCGACCCCCAATGTGTACGCCGACCAGATCGAGTACCTGCACCGTCATCTGACGCGGCGGGACGCGGTGGTCCTCTCCGTGCATCCGCACAACGACCGCGGTACCGGGGTGGCCTGTGCGGAACTCGCCGTGCTGGCCGGGCGCAGCGGGTGGAGGGCTGTCTGTTCGGCAACGGGGAGCGCACCGGCAACGTCGACCTGGTCACGCTGGCCCTCAATCTGCACACCCAGGGCGTCGACCCGATGATCGACTTCTCCGAGCTCGGCACCGTCCGCCGCACGGTGGAGGACTGCATCCGGCTGCCCGTCCACCCACGCCACCCCTATGCCGGTGACCTCGTCCACACCGCCTTCTCCGGCACCCACCAGGACGCCATCAGCAAGGGCCTGGCCCACCACGCCCGGCGCGCGGCCGACTTGGGCGTACCGGAGTCCGAGGCGCCCTGGACGGTGCCGTATCTGCCCGTCGACCCGGCCGATGTCGGCTGCACCTACGAGGCGGTCATCCGGGTCAACAGCCAGTCCGGCAAGGGCGGGATCGCCCATCTGCTGCAACTGCACCACGGCCTGGACCTGCCCCAGGACATGCGACCCGACTTCTCCCGCACGGTGCAGCGCGCCACCGACGACAGCGGGCAGGAGGCCACCCCGAAGGACCTGTGGGAGCTGTTCCGGAGCACCTATCTCGCGCCGGGGGAGGAGGGCCCGCTCACGCTCGACTCCTGGAGCACGTCCGAGCCCGCGCCGGGCGAGCACCGCGTCCGCTGCGACCTCGGCGGGGGCGGCACCGCCGACGGCCGGGGGCGTCACGAAGGCGCGGGCAACGGTCCGCTGGCCGCGTTCGCCGACGCGCTAGGCCGCCGCCGGGAACCCTGTCGACATCCTCGGCTATACCGGCCACGCCCTCGCCCCGGGCCCGGACAGCGCCGCCGTCGCCTACGTACGGTGCCGCATCGGCGGCGCCACCTACTGGGGCGCGGGCCAGGACACCTCCGTCCTGATGGCCTCGGTGCGGGCGGTGCTGTCGGCCGTGAACCGCGCGAAGCGGGAGGACCGCTAGGGCCTGTCTCCTTGGTGCTGCGGTGCCGGCGGCGTACAGCCACCGGCACCGGGACATCGGCATGAAGGCCGGCCGGTTGCAGGATTTGATCCATCAGCAGGGATTGGCATATGCCATTTGGCAACTTTAGTTACCGAGAAGGGGGTGTGGTAACTAAAGTTGTCTCCATGCTGATGCCTGAGATCACCACCGCAGAACTGACGGCACTCGACGCGGCCCTCCTCGACGCCCTCAACCCGCTCGCCGCATCCATGCGTGCCCGTGCGACGGGACTCCCCGAGGACCGCATGTGGGCAGCGGACCCGGCCGACGTGGCCCTGTCCATCCTCGGCACCTGGAAGGTGGTGGACGAGGAGGTCAAGCGATTGACGGCGATTTCCGCACGGACTGCCGGTGGCTATGGCGCGAGCTACGAGCGGATGGGGGCTGCCTGGGGTATCACCCGGCAGGGTGCCCGCAAGAAGTGGCCCGGCGCCATCGACAGGCCGGCAGCCGCGGAAAGCGAAGCGAGCAACCTCGAACTGTTCGGTGGTACCGCCGAATTGCGCCGCGACACGTCGTCGGGTGGCTGGCGATGGACCGGCCAGGGCGCTGACGGAACACGCAGCGACGACAACGTGGCGCACTCTCTCGCCACGAAGGAAGAGGCTGCCGCCCATGCGGGGGCCTTCCTGAAGGAACACACCACCGACGAGGGCTAGGTTCCCGTCCCGTGGATCACTGACGGGTCCAGATTCGCCGGTGTCACGGCGTACGCTCCCCGCTCGCCGGTCCGCCGCACGCCTGCGCGACCACCTCTCCGCCCGCAATTCGGGGCGCCCGGACGGGTGACACCGGAGCGGTGCCACCGGGGCCGGTGGCACCGCAGGGGGCCGTGGGACCGGTGGTCTCGGTCGACGGAACGGCCGAACCCGGCGGTGCCGCATCCGCAATCCGGGAATTTTCTGCGAGTCTGAGCGGCACGACCCACATCCCGGCTGGTCACGCCGGTTGCCGGGGTTTTCGGCGTGTCGGTGACCCACACTCGTTAGTGATGTGTTAGTGCCTCGTTAGCGGACCGGCAGTGCCGAGGGCCACGCTGGAACGAGCAACGGACGGACCGCACCACACTACGAGAGCTCGCACCTACCAGACGAAGGGGGACAGTTATGTCGCTCACCATCAGGACGCTCGGCCGCGGTCGTCGTGTCGCCGCCGGATCGCTGATCGCTGTCGCGGCGCTTGCACTCACCGCCTGTGAGGGCGGCCCCGACGCCGCATCCCGCCCCTCGTCGGCCGCCGCACCCGCCAGCTCCCACGACAAGCAGAGCGGCGGCTCCTCGTCGTCCCACGGCAGCGCGGAGCCATCCGGTGCGAAGGCGCAGTCCTCCCCGGGCGGTCAGCGGCCGTCGGCGAAGGCGGCCAAGCCCGGCGGTAGGCCGACGGGCAAGGCTCCCGGCGCCGCGGAGGCCCATACCTCCGCCGAGGCGACCTCGGACCGCTGCACCGCCGCCAATATGTCGCTGCGCCTGGGTGCCGCCGACGCCGGTGCGGGCAACATCCGCTATCCCCTCGTCTTCACGAACAAGGGCACGAAGCCCTGTTCGCTGCGTGGTTTCCCGGGCGTCTCGCTGATCAACCGTGACGGCTCGCCCGTCGGCAAGCCCGCCACCCGCGACGGCGGCGCCGGCGGTGTTGTCCGGCTCCAGCCGGGCCAGAGCGCCCACGCCCTGCTGCACACCCTCAACGAGGGCGTCTCGGACACCCCGTGCTGGGGCAAGTCGCAGATCGTCTTCGTCTACCCGCCCGGCTCCAAGGAGTCGATGACCACCGGCAGCCGCGGACTGCGGGTGTGCGGCGGACGGTTCGAGGTGACCGCGGTGGAGGCCGGTGCCCTGGGCTGACGGCCCGGTCCGCGGACCCGCGACCAGGACGGCCGCGGACGACTTCGGTACGACAGCACGCCCCCGGCGCACGGTGCGCCGGGGGCGTGCTGTGTGGCGGACCGGCACCCTGTGCGTGGAGTGACGGTGGCGGGTGGTGACCCGTTGTGGTGCTGTGGCCTTCGATTCGGCGCTCGGGTGGTGTGTCACCGCAACGGCCCCTGGTGACCGCCCCGTGTCCGGGCATCGGTGTTACCAAGGTGGATGGAAGCCTTGAATGAGCGCTTTCGTTGCATATCTGCCTAGGAGACCTGCCCATGTCCGCAGCTTCGAGCGTGGCCGACAAGGCCGCTGCGAACGGAAAGCCGTCCGCCGAGGACGAGTCCCCGATCCACATTCTCTGGATCAACGCCGGCCTGAGCTGCGACGGCGACTCCGTGTCGCTCACCGCCGCGACGCAGCCGAGCATTGAGGAGATCGCGCTCAGTGTGCTGCCCGGGCTGCCCAAGATCGCCGTCCACTGGCCACTGATCGATTTCGAATGCGGCCCGGTCGACGGCGCGGACACCTTCATCGAGTGGTTCTTCAAGGGCGAACGCGGCGAGATCGACCCGTTCGTGCTGGTCATCGAGGGATCCATCCCCAACGAGTCCATCAAGCCGGAGGGCTACTGGTGCGGCTTCGGCGACAACCCGGAGACCGGCCAGCCGATCACCACCAGTGAGTGGATCGACCGGCTCGCCCCCAAGGCGCTGGCCGTCGTGGCGATCGGCACCTGCGCCACCTACGGCGGTATCCATGCGATGGCGGGTAACCCGACCGGAGCCATGGGTGTGCCCGACTACCTGGGCTGGGACTGGACGTCCAAGGCCGGGATCCCGATCGTCTGTGTGCCGGGCTGCCCGATCCAGCCGGACAACTTCTCGGAGACGCTGACCTATCTGCTCTACCAGGCGACGGGCGCGGCTCCGATGATCCCGCTGGACGATCAGCTGCGGCCCACCTGGCTCTTCGGCGAGACCGTGCACGAGGGCTGTGACCGGGCCGGCTACTACGAGCAGGGCCAGTTCGCCACCACCTACGACTCGCCCAAGTGTCTGGTGAAGCTCGGATGCTGGGGTCCCGTGGTCAAATGCAACGTGCCCAAGCGGGGCTGGATGGACGGCATCGGCGGCTGCCCCAACGTCGGCGGTATCTGTATCGCCTGCACCATGCCCGGCTTCCCCGACAAGTTCATGCCGTTCATGGACGAGCCGCCCGGCGGCAAGATCTCCAGCAGTGCCAGCTCCGCGTACGGCAGCGTGGTCCGCCGTCTCCGGAGCATCACGGCCCGGACCGTCGACCACGAGCCCAAGTGGCGCCACCGCGGCGACCAACTGACCACCGGCTACCGGAAACCGTGGTGAGTACACCCCGCCCGTAGCCGTCCGGCAGCACCCCGGACCCTCCGTCCGACCCCACCTCCGCGCGCACGCAAAAGAAGGGCACGGCACTCACGATGGCACCGAGAACGAAGGCGGCCGACGGCAGCGGTCTGACGGAGATGTCCTGGGATCCGATCACCCGGATCGTGGGCAGCCTCGGGATCCACACCAAGATCGACTTCAAGCAGAAGCGGGTGGCGGAGTGCTACAGCACCTCATCCGTCTTCCGTGGCTACAGCGTCTTCATGCGCGGCAAGGACCCGCGTGACGCGCACTTCATCACCAGCCGGATCTGCGGTATCTGCGGTGACAACCACGCCACCTGCTCGGTGTACACCCAGAACATGGCCTACGGGGTGAAGCCCCCGCACCTGGGGGAGTGGATCATCAACCTCGGCGAGTCCGCCGAGTACATGTTCGACCACAACATCTTCCAGGAGAACCTGGTCGGGGTCGACTACTGCGAAAAGATGGTCCGCGAGACCAACCCCGGCGTCTGGGAGCTCGCCCAGCGCACCGAGGCCCCCCACGCGGGCGACCACGGCTACCGCACCATCGCCGACATCATGAGCTCCCTCAACCCCATCGAGGGCGAGTTCTATCGCGAGGCACTCCAGGTCAGCCGCTACACCCGGGAGATGTTCTGCCTCATGGAGGGCCGCCATGTGCACCCCTCCACGCTCTACCCGGGCGGTGTCGGCACCGTCGCCAGCGTCCAGCTGTTCACCGACTACCTCAGCCGGCTGATGCGCTATGTCGAGTTCATGAAGCGGGTCGTCCCGCTCCATGACGACCTGTTCGACTTCTTCTACGAGGCGCTGCCCGGGTACGAGGAGGTCGGCCGGCGGCGCGTGCTGCTCGGCTGCTGGGGTGCGCTCAACGACCCGGACCACTGCGACTTCACCTATCGCAACATGACGGACTGGGGACGGAAGATGTTCGTCACCCCGGGCATCATCGTCGACGGCAAGCTGGTCACCAACGACCTCACCGAGATCAACCTGGGCATCCGGATCCTGCTGGGCAGCTCCTACTACCAGGACTGGGAGGGCCAGGAGCAGTTCGTCACCCACGACCCGCTCGGCAATCCCGTCGACCCGCGCCACCCGTGGAACCAGCACACCATCCCCGCCCCGCAGAAGCGGGACTTCAACGACAAGTACAGCTGGGTGATGTCCCCGCGCTGGTTCGACGGCAAGGAGCATCTGGCCCTGGACACCGGCGGCGGCCCGATCGCCCGGCTGTGGTCCACGGCCCTGTCGGGGCTCGTCGACACCCCGTACGTCAAGGCCACCGGCCACAGCGTCACCATCGATCTGCCCCGCTCCATGACGCGGCCCGAGGCCCGCTTCGAGTGGAAGATCCCCAAGTGGAGCAACGCGCTGGAGCGCAACCGGGCCCGCACCTACTTCCAGGCGTACACCGCCGCCATGGCGCTGCACTTCGCGGAGAAGGGCCTGGAGGAGGTCCGCGCCGGACGCACCCAGACGTGGGAGAAGTTCGAGGTCCCCGACGAGTCGATCGGCTGCGGCTTCACCGAGGCGGTGCGCGGCGTCCTCTCGCACCACATGGTCATCCGCGACGGCAAGATCGCCAACTACCACCCGTACCCGCCGACCCCGTGGAACGCCAGCACCCGCGACACCTACGGCACCCCCGGCCCGTACGAGGACGCCGTCCAGAACACCCCGATCTTCGAGGAGAACTCCCCGGAGAACTTCAAGGGCATCGACATCATGCGCGCGGTGCGCAGCTTCGACCCGTGTCTGCCGTGCGGCGTCCATATGTACGTCGGCAACGGCAAGTCGGTCGAGAAGATGCATGTGCCCACCGGTCTGAGCGGGCTCGCCGGATGAGCGCCCGGGCCACCACGGCGGAGGCCGCCGCACCGCGGACCGGTGCGTCCGAGGCCGCCGCGCCGTCCGCAGCTGCCGCGGCCCCCGCCGTGCCGAACGCCGAGGCGACCGGCCGACGCGTCGAAGAGGTGCTGGACCGGCTCGCGCAGCGCGACGACCGCGAGGCGAGCGCCGCCGCCGAGGAACTCGTCCGCGTCCTGATGGACTTCTACGGCGCGGGCCTCGCCCGGATCATGCACCTCATGGGCAGCGCCACGGGCGACGACGGCGCCCGTCCCGCGCTGCTGGGTGACGAGCTGGTGACCAGCCTGCTGGTGCTGCACGATCTGCACCCCGAGGACACCGCGACCCGCATCGGCCGCGCCCTGGACAGTGTCCGCCGCCAACACCCCGCCGAGGTCGCGGAGTTCGACGCGGACGCCGGAACGCTGCGACTGCGCGCCGCCGACTCCGGCGGCTGCGGCTGCCCGAGCACCAGCCAACAGGCCCAGCAGACCGTTGAGGCCGCCGTCTCCTGCTTCGCGCCCGAGGTGACCTCCATGGGGTGGGAGGCGGCGGGCGAACGGGCCGAGCCGGCGCTGCTACAGATCTCCCGTCGCCCGCCGACCGCCGCCACCGCCTCGTGAGCGGCCGGCCATCGGCGCTCCCGCGCCTCGGACCACCGCCCGCCCACCGCGGCCTGCGCCGCTTCCGGGCCCCGGTGCCGGCCGCCCCCGAGCGCTGCGAACTGTGCGCCGTGGTGCTCGCCGAGCACAATCACCGCCACCTGGTCGACACCGCACGCCGCGCGCTGGCCTGTGCCTGCACCCCGTGCGCACTGCTCTTCGACCGGCCCGGCGCCGGCAGCGGACAGTTCCGTACGGTCCCCGACCGCTACTTCGTCGACCCCGGCCACACCCTCGACGACATGGCCTGGGACCGGCTCCAGATCCCCGTCGGCGTCGCCTTCTTCCTGCGCACCGCTGAGCCGGACCGGCTGGCCGCCCTCTACCCCAGCCCGGCCGGCGCCACCGAGAGCGAACTCGATCCGTCGACCTGGCAGACCGTGCTCTCCGCCAGCCGGCTGGCCGCCCTCCTCCGGCCCGATGTGGAGGCGCTGCTGCTGCGCCGCGCCGAGGGCCGGATCGACTGCTACCTGGTGCCCGTCGACATCTGCTACGAACTCGTCGGCCGGATGCGCCTGTTGTGGCAGGGCTTCGACGGCGGCGCCGAGGCACGCGCCGCGCTCGCCGACTTCTTCACCAAGGTCGCCCGCCGGGCCCGCGAGCCGAGGGAGGACGACCGGCCGTGACCGAGCTGTCCTTCGTCTGCACCGGCGTCCGCGCCGACCGCTACGCGGCCGCCCCCACCCTCCTCTTCCGGCTGCGCATCACCGCCGCCGAAGCGGCCCGGGTACACGCCCTCGCGCTGCGCTGCCAGCTCCGTATCGAACCGGCCCGCCGCGGCTACCGGCCCGACGAGGCCGAGGCGCTGTCCGACCTCTTCGGCGAGCGGTCCCGCTGGGGTACCACCCTGCACCCGCTCCAGTTCGCCCAGGTCTCCCTGGTCGTCCCCGGCTTCACCGGTGAGACCGAGGTGGATCTGCCGGTCCCGTGCACCTACGACCTGGACGTCGCGGTCGGCCGCTACTTCCATGCGCTGCGCGAGGGCGAGGTCCCGCTGCTGCTGCTGTTCTCCGGCACGGTGTTCGCCGGCGCGGGCGGCTTCCAGGTGCACCCGGTGCCCTGGAGCAAGGAAGCGTCCGTACGGATGCCGGTGGCCGTCTGGCAGGAGATGACCGAGGCACACTTCCCCGGCTGCGGCTGGCTGCGGCTGCCCCGCGAGACCCTCGACGCGCTGCTCGCCTACCGCTCCCGGCACGCCCTGCCCTCCTGGCAGGCGACCGTCGAGTCGCTGCTGGCTGCCGCCGACGGCACCCCGCCGCCCGCACCGCACGCCCGGCTCTTCCCGGGCGCCGCCGTCCGCCCCGTCAGCGAGAGGACCGCGCCGTGACGACCAGCGTGCTGCCCGAGGAGATGGCGGACCGCTTCGCCACCGCCCGCCAGGTGGCCGACGCCGTGCTGTTCGAGGGCTATGTGCTCTACCCGTACCGCGCGTCCGCCGCCAAGAACCAACTCCGCTGGCAGTTCGGGGTGCTCGTCCCGCCCCACTGGGGCGCCGACAGCGCGGAGCACTCCTTCCAGCGCACCGAATGCCTCATGGAGCCCCGCTCCGGCGCCCGGCTCTCGGCCGAGCTGCGGTTTCTGCGGGCCCAGCGGCGCACGGTCCAACACCGTTCTCCGGACGGCGGGTTCGAGACCGTGGCGGAACTCGCCCTGCCCGACCGGGTGCTGGTCCCCTGGGACGAGGGCGTCGAGGAGCGTGTCACGCTCACGGCCGATGTCGCCAAGCTGACCGGCGAGGGCGTCACCGTCCCGTTCACCCGGCCCGCGCGGGACGAGACCGAGCCGGTCCATGACGCCGACGGACAGCTCGTCGGCCGGCTGGTGCGCCACACCGCCCGGATCGACGGCCGGGTCCGGCTGACCGCGAGCGAACTCGACGGCCCGTACGTGGCGTTCCGGCTGACCGCGACCGTCGAGAACACCAGCGGCTGGCAACCGGGCGAGGACGGCGCCGACCGGGCCGCGGCGCTGCCCCGCTCGCTGGTCGGATCCCATCTCCTCCTCGGCCTGAGCGCGGGCGCGTTCGTCTCCATGACCGACCCGCCGGAGTGGGCCAAGGCGGCCGTCGCGGCCTGCCGCAATGAGCACGCCTGGCCCGTGCTGGCCGGCGAGTCCGGCCGCGCCGATGTGGTGCTCTCCGCGCCGATCATCCTGGAGGACCACCCGGCCATCGCCCCGGAGAGCCCCGGCGCGCTCTACGACGCCCTGGAGATCGACGAGATCCTGACCCTGCGGACCGCGGCCCTCACCGACGAGGAGAAGCGCGAGGCCCGCGGCACCGACCCCCGGGCGGCGGAGGTCATCGAGCTCGCCGACACCATGCCGCCCGAGGTGCTGGAGCGGCTGCACGGCGCCGTACGGGCCCTGCGCGAGGTCACCGGACCCGGCCCGGCCGCCCCGGACACGCTCACCCCGGACGTGCCGGGACTCCGCCCGGACACCCCCTGGTGGGACCCGGCGAGCGATCGCAGCGTCGATCCCGTCCGCGACCGGATCACCCTCGACGGGCAGTCGGTCGGCGCCGGGAGCCGGGTGCTGCTGCGCCCCGGCCTGCGGCGCACCGACGCCCAGGACCTCTTCCTCCAGGGGCGTACCGCGCAGGTCGAGGCGGTCCTGCACGACGTCGACGGCGGGGTGCACCTCGCGGTGACCGTGGAGGGCGACCCGGGCGCCGACATCCGGCGCGAGCAGGGCCGGTTCCTGTACTTCCAACCCGACGAGGTCGCTCCCCTGGAGGACGCGTGAGTCCCGAGGCATCCGCGGCCAGGCGGCCCGCGAAGACGCTGATCGCCGGCGTCGGCAACATCTTCCTCGGCGACGACGGCTTCGGCGTCGAGGCCGTCCGCCGGCTCGGTGAGCGGCAACTCCCCGACGGGGTCGAGGTCGTCGACGTCGGCGTACGGGGCGTGCACCTCGCCTACCAGATGCTGGACGGCTACCACACCGTGCTCCTCGTCGACGCCTCCGCGCGCGGCGGCGACCCCGGCACCGTCTACCTCCTCGACGCCACCGCGCCCGCCGCCCGCCCGCCGGACACCGCGCTGGACGGCCACCACATGACCCCCGACACCGTGCTCGCGCTCCTGGACACCCTCAGCGCGGGCACCGGCGGCCGGCGCCCCGAGCGCGTCCTGGTCGTCGGCTGCGAACCCGCCGATGTCGCCGAAGGCATCGGGCTCAGCGAACCCGTCGACGCCGCGGTCGACGAGGCCGTACAGCTCATCCTGCGGCTGGTCGGCGCGGAGGAACCGACCCCGTCCGCCGCCGGACCGCACACCAATGAGAGGAACACGACACCATGCTGAAGCTCGCCCTGAGCGGGGCGCTCGCCGCCGCACTCGCCCTCGTCGTGAAGTCCATGCTGCCCGACCTCAAGCGCTATCTGCGCATCCGCGCCATGTGACGGGGCGGCGCTGCACCGAACGGTGTACGCCACCGCGCCGCCCCGGCGAGGCACCCCGGCCGCCCTCCGGCCGCGCCGTCTAATGAAGCCGAGCGGCACCCGGTCGTCCCCGCACCAGAGAGGGACCGATGCACGAGATGTCCATCGCGCTTGCGGTCGTGGACCAGGTCGAGAGCGCGGCCCGGCCCGCCGGCGCCACCGCCGTCCACAGTGTCCGGCTGCGGGTCGGTGAACTGGCCGGGGTGGTCCCCGACGCGCTGGCCTTCTCCTTCGAACTCGCCTGTGCCGGAACGGTGCTGGAGGGGGCGGAGCTGGTGACGGAACCTGTCGCGGCCCGCGCCCGCTGCGAGCCCTGTGCGGACACCTGGCCGGTGGGCATGCCGCCGCAGCTCAGCTGTCCGGGCTGCGGGGGAGCCACGGCCGAGCTGCTGTCCGGCCGGGAACTCCAGATCGTCAGCGTGTGCTGGAACGACGCCCCGGTACACGCACCGACCCACGAGGAGCGCTGAACCATGTGCCGTGTCGTCGACCTGCAACAGGCGGTCCTGGCCAAGAACGACGCCTGTGCCCACACCCTGCGCGAGGACCTCGCCGCCCGTGGCACCGCGCTCGTCAATCTGCTCTCCAGCCCCGGCAGCGGCAAGACCGCGCTCCTGGAACGGGAACTCACCCTCGCCCGCGACCGGGGCATCCCCGTCGCGGCGCTCACCGCCGACCTCGCCACCGAGAACGACGCCGTCCGGCTGGCCCGCTCCGGTGTGCCCGTCAAACAGGTGCTCACCGACGGGCTGTGCCACCTGGAGGCCGAGATGCTCGGCGGGCACCTGCACGGCTGGCTCCCCGCGGACACCCGGCTGCTGTTCATCGAGAACGTCGGCAATCTGGTCTGCCCCGCCTCCTACGACCTCGGGGAGACGCTGCGCGTCGTGCTGGCGTCGGTGACCGAGGGCGAGGACAAGCCGCTGAAGTACCCCACCGCCTTCGGTCTCGCGCATCTGGTGGTGGTCACCAAGACCGATATCGCCGAAGCGGTGTCGTTCGACGAGAAGGAATTCCGCGCCAACGTCGAACAGATCAACCCCGGTGTGGAGGTCGTCCTCACCTCGGCGCGCGGCGGGGAGGGCGACGGGCTGCTGCTGGACCGGGCGCTGGCGGCGCGGGACGGCGCACCGGTGCACATCCCGGTCATGACCCGTAAGTCCCACCACGTCCACGACGCCGAGGACGGCCAGCCCTGCGATGAGGGGCACACCCACACGGCAGCCCCCTCGCACGGGGAGCACAGCCACGCCGGGGAGCACACCCACCCGCACCGGACACCGGGCGGCCATGCGCACACCACCGACCCCGACACCGTGGCGTCGAGCCGCTCATGACCATCCGGCAGGCCGAGGGGAGCACCGCGACGGCCCCTCCCACCGCCGCCGCACGCCGCCGGATCACCGTGCGCGGCGTCGTCCAGGGCGTCGGCTTCCGCCCGTTCGTCCACACCCTCGCCACCGAACTGGGGCTGACGGGCCATGTGACCAACACCGGTGAGGGCGTGGTCGCCGAGGTCGAGGGCGCTCCGGCGGCGCTGGCCCGCTTCGGTGAACGCCTCTGCGGCGAGGCCCCGCCGCTGGCCGTAGTGGAGACCGTCGATGGCCAGGACATCGCACTGGCCGGCGACACCGGCTTCCGGATCCTCCCCTCCCGCGCCCACGGCCCGTCTCGCACCCTGGTCGCCCCGGACGCCGCCACCTGCGCGGCCTGCCTCGCCGAGCTGACCGACCCGGCCGACCGCCGCCACCGGCACCCCTTCCTCAGCTGCACCCACTGCGGGCCGCGCTTCACCATCG
>Ga0207426_1001086_pt1 | contig 25373 bp, 25 predicted proteins | sample AraplaMF_Cvi_mMS_FD_184265 | JGI IMG/M metagenome (GOLD analysis project Ga0207426, IMG submission 184265) | Arabidopsis root microbial communities from the University of North Carolina, USA - plate scrape MF_Cvi_mMS (SPAdes) (version 2) | ecosystem: Host-associated > Plants > Roots > Endosphere... | reverse complement strand
TCGATCGTTCGCTTCTGGCCGCCGGCCATCCGCCTGTACGACACCATCGGCGTGCCGGTGGCGCAGCCGGTCGAGACCGGCGCGCTGGGCCGCGGCCTGGTGCTGCGGGAGCTGGAGGTGCGGCGCGTCGCCGGCAGCGGCGTCGAGCAGGTGGTGGTGACCGGCCGGGTCGAGAACCGGGCGTTGATCACCCGCCCGGTGCCGCCGATCGAGGTGCGCCTGCTGGATGCCAGCCGCACCGTGGTGGCGCGGACGCCGCTGGTGGTGACCACCGAATCGCTGGCACCGGACCAGTCGGTGCAGGTGGCGGTGACGCTCGAATCCATGCCCGACTCCGCCACCCGGCTGGAGATCGGCGCGCAGACCGGCGCCACGCCGTAACGGCGGGGTCAAGGACCGTCCTCAGCCCCGCATGAAGTCCAGCAGGTCGCGGCTGAAGCGCTCCTTGCCGGTCAGGAACAGGCCGTGCGGCGCCCCGGGATAGATCTCGATCCGGCTGCCGGGGATCGCCTCGGCCACCGCGCGGCCACAGAGATCCGCCGGCGCCAGGCGGTCGCCGTCGCCCTGCAGGATCAGCGCCGGCACCGAGACGGCCCGCAGATCGGCCCGGAAATCCGCACCGGCGTTGGCGCGCTGGCAGCCGATCGCGGCCCAGAGCGCGGTCTGCAGCGCCAGGTCCAGGCCCCAGCGCACCAGCTCCGGCGAACAGGCGGCGCCAAACAGCGCCTCGCCATTGGCGGCATAGTAGGCCGGCCGGTCGGCACGCATGCCCTCAATGGCATGGTCGAACACGGTGCGGCCATCGGCGTCCGGCGGGAAGGCCAGGGCCGGGCACGGCGGCAACGGGGCTGCCAGGACGATCCGCGCCACCCGGCCGGCGCCATGGCGGGACAGATAGCGGACGATCTCGCCGATCGCCATCGAGTGCCCGACCAGGGTGGTTTCCTGCAGGTCGAGCGCCGTGATCACCGCCGCCAGGTCGTCGGCCAGGGTGTCGAAGTCGTAGCCATCGCCGGGATGGTCCGAGCGACCATGGCCGCGCCGGTCATAGGCCAGGCAGCGCAGCCCGGCCGAGGCCAGCTCCGTCATCTGCCACTCCCAGATCTCGGCGCAGAGGGTGAAGCCGTGCAGGAACAGGACCGGGCGCCCCTGCCCGATATCCTTAACGCGCAGCAGGGTGCCGTCGCGGGTCTCGATCATGGGTCTCTCTCCGCTGATGCCGGCGGATCAGAGCGCAGGCGGGGGCGCGGAAGCGATTACCTCGGAGGTAGGTAGGCGTCCGGAATCAGCTGATGCCGAACCGCGTGCGCCAGCGTTCGATGTCGGCCAGCGAGACGTTGCCGCCGCACAGGATCAGCGCCACCCGCGCGTCGCGTGGCAGCCGGTCCTTCAGCCGCAGCGCCGCGGCCAGGGTGCAGCCGGCTGCGGGCTCGGTCACCACCTTGGCCTGCTCGGCCAGGACCTGCACGCCGCGCACCGCCTCGGCATCCGGCACCACCAGCACCTCCTCCACCGCGTCGCGCACGATGGCCAGGGTGCGTTCGGAGACCGAGGGCGCGCCCAGCGTGGTGGAGATCGAGGTGATGGCCGGCAGGCGCACCGGCTTGCCGGCGGCCAGGGCCTGGCTCATCGCGTCGGCGCCTTCGGTCTCGACCCCCCAGATCCGGATCTCCGGCCGCAGCGCTTTCACCGCGGTGATCACGCCCGAGATCATGCCGCCGCCGCCGATCGAGGCGATGATGTCGGTGACGTCCGGCGCGTCCTCCAGCAGCTCCAGCCCCATCGTGCCCTGGCCCGAGATCACCCGCGGGTCATCGAAGGGATGGATCAGGGTACGGCCGGCGGCGGCCTGGCGTTCGGCCTCGGCGAAGGCGCCGGCGATGTCGGCGACCAGCACCACCTCCGCCCCCTCGGCGCGGGTGCCGGCGACGTAGTTCTCCGGCGTCGCATTCGGCATGATCAGCGTGGCGTTCAGCCCCAGCACGCGGGCGGCATAGGCGACGCCGAGCGCGTGGTTGCCGCCGGAGACCGCGACCACCCCGGCGGCCCGCTCGGCCTCGCCCAGGGTGAGCATGGCGTTGAAGGCGCCGCGCGCCTTGAACGAGCCGCCATGCTGCAGCAGTTCCAGCTTCGCCACCACCGGCAGGCCGAGCAGGCTGCCCAGCAGCTCACGCGGCACGGTCGGGGTGCGCAGCACATGGGGGGCGATGCGGGCGCGCGCGTCGCGGATCGTCTCGAGCGTGATCGCCGTCACGGGAATCCTCGTCCTGGCGGAATAGCCGCGCTCAGAACTGGCGCAGCAGCCTTTCGATATAATCCCGTTCCGGCGGCGGGCGCGAGCGGTCGTTGAGGCGCTGGCGCAGCTCGTCGAGGATGGCGCGGGCGCGTTCGGTGTCGAACTTGGTCGGCAGGCCGACATCGCCATCGGTGGTGCCGCCGCTGTTGGTCATCGGCCGGCCCAGCGGATCCTGGTTCTCGAACATCTGCCCGTTCTGGGCCCGGCCGACCATGCCCGGCTGGGCGCCCATGCCCTCCATCATCTGCTGCGCCATGCCCTGCAGCCCCTGCTGCAGCTGGTCCAGCGCCTCGGTCTGCGACGGCACGGCGCCGCCGGGGTCGCCCTGGGCCAGGGCCTCGCCCGACTGCTTCATCGCCCGCTCGGCCCGGCCGAGCGGCATCGGGATGTCGCCGCCCATCTCGCCGAGCTCGCGCATCAGCTCGCCCAGCGCCCGGCGCAGCGCCTCCTGGGTCTGGGCGTTCTGCTCCGGCGTGCCGTCCTGCGGCTGCGAGGGGTCGCCCTGCTCGCCGCTCTCCTGCGACTGCTGCTGGCGGAAGGTCTGGTCCAGCAGCTGGCGCTGCGCATTGGTCAGCTTCTGCAGGTCCCTCAGCAGGTTCATGGCCTTCTGCTGGGCCTCGGCCTGCTGCTGGCTCATCTGCCCCATGCGCAGGTTTTCCATCATGTTCTGCATCTGAGACAAGAGCTCCCGCGCCTCGTCCTTGGCGCCGGATTCGGACAGCTGCTGCATCCGGTCGATCATGTCCTGGAACTGCTTCTGGTCCATGATCTGGGCGTCCGGCGGCAGCATCATCTCCTTCAGCTCGCCACGCTCCATCTTGTCCCGCATCTGCTCGGCCATCGCCTGCAGATAGCGGTCCATCGCCCGGCGCAGCTCGTCGGTCAGCTGCTTGATCTCCTCGTCGCTGGCATTGCGCTCCAGCGCATCGGCCAGGCGCTGCTGCGCCTCGCGCAGCGACCGCTCGGCCAGCGACATGTCGCCGTCCTCGATCCTGAGCGCAGTGTCCCACAACAGGTCGCGCAGCGCGGCGACATGCGGCTTCGGGTCCTCCCGGGCGAAGAACAGCCGCCGGGCGGCGGTGCGCAGCGCCAGGAACACCACCCGGTCGTCATAGTAGCGGTCCGGCCGCTGCGACAGCATGTCCAGCGTCTCGGCCACGGTCTCCGACTGCTCCGGCTGCAGGGTCAGGACCCGGCGCTGCTCGATGATGGCGCGGGCCACCGGGTGGTGGAACTCGCGCTCCGGCAGCGTCACCCGCTCCGGCGCCGTCTTGGTGCTCTGCCCCGCCGCGTCGGTGGCGGTCAGCACGATGTCGGCCGCCTGGCCGGCCCAGGCATGCGGCGTCAGGTCCTGGTAGGAGGTGGTCTTGACCTCGCGCGGCCAGCGGCCCGGCACCGACAGCGGGATGGTCATCGGCGTCTGGTCCAGCACCGCCGGCGCGCCCGGGGCCAGGGTGATGGTCGCGGTCAGGGTGGCGATGCCGTAATCGTCGCCGGCGGTGGCGTCGAGCCGCAGCGCCTGGCGCTCGGTCGGCTTTGGCTTGTCGGTGAAGGAGACGGTCGGCGGCGCGTCGGCCAGCACCTTCACCGGCCAGTCGCCCAGCACCGTGCCATCCTGGCTGACCGACAGCCGGTCGCCGCCGGTGACCTTGGCCTGCAGCTCGTAATTGCCGCCCTCGATCGAGGTGAAGGCGGTCTCGCTGCCGGCGAGGCTGAGAGTGGGCGCTTCATCGCCGCCGGCGACCCGGCCGACCAGGGCGCTGCCGACCGGAATCTCGACCGGCCCCGGCGCCGGCTGGCCGGGCGCGGCCACCTGCCCGGCGGTGAGGTAGATCGGCGGCTTGCCGGTGTAGGAGGGCGGGGTGACGAACAGGTCGAGCCGCGGCGCGGTGGCCGCGGTCGCGCCGAACAGTCCGGGCGAGAACGCCCGGCCGAGCCGCCCGCGCCAGTCGTCGCCGGCGGCGACCACGGCCAGGATCAGCCCGATCACCACCAGGCCGCGCAGGGCGTAGCGGTCGGCCTCGGCGTTGCGCGGACGCGGCAGGCGAGGCTTGAGCAGGCGCAACTGGGCCGCGCGCTGGGCCAGGTGGCGCTGCCACAGCACGCGGCTGAGCGGGTCTGAGGTGCCGGTGGCCTGGGTGTCGCGCAGGCCGGTCAGCGGCCGATGCTCGATGCCGCTGTCACGCTCCAGCCGGCGCCGCGCCGAGAGGCCGTCGGGCAGGCGCAGCCGCCACAGTGGCCGGCTGGCGACCGCCAGGGCCGCGGCGAAGGCGACCAGGATCAGGGCGTGGATCCAGCCCGGCAGGTCGGGCAGCAGGTCGAAGCCGGCCAGGACGAGGAAGGCGCCGAGCACGGTGGCGGCGGGCCAGGCGGCGCGCCACGCCGCCTCCCAGGCCGCAGCCAGCCACGCCAGCGCGATCTTGACGCGCGGCTCAGCCGGCTCCGTCGACCTAGGGGCCTCCGTCGGGCTGCGGGCCACCTCTCCTCCTACGCCTCCGTCGTCAGGCCAGCCAGGGCGGCAGGCTTTCCCCGGCAACCATCTCTTCAAATGTGGGCCGTTTTCTGACGAGTGCAAACCGATCTTTGTCGACCAGCACCTCCGGCACCAGCGGCCGGGTGTTGTAGGTCGAGGCCATGACGGCACCGTAAGCCCCGGCGCCGGTGAAGGCGACCAGGTCGCCCGCGGCCAGCGGCGGCAGCAGGCGGGCCTTGGCAAAGGTGTCGCTGCTCTCGCACACCGGGCCGACCACGTCGAATTCGGCCTCCGCCGCGCCTTCCGCCGGCTGGCGCAGCGGCACGATGCCGTGCCAGGCCTCGTACATCGCCGGGCGGATCAGGTCGTTCATCGCCGCGTCGAGGATGACGAAGTTCCGAGTCCGGCCCGGCTTGATGAAGATCACCCGCGACAATAGGACGCCGGCATCGCCGCAGATCGACCGGCCCGGCTCGCACATCAGATGGCAGCCGAGATCGCCGACCGTCTCGCGCACGATTCGGGCATAGTCGGCCAGCGCGGGGGCCGGATCGCCCTTGTAGGAGATGCCGATGCCACCGCCGAGATCGAGCCGCTCGACCACATGGCCGGCGGCGCGCAGGTCGCGCACCAGCTCGGCCAGGCGGCGATAGGCGTCGCGATAGGGTGAGAGGTCCAGCAGCTGGCTGCCGATATGGGCGGCGATGCCGACCGGGCGGACGCCCGGCAGGGCCCGCGCCCGCTGATAGGCTTCGGCCGCGTCCTCGAGCTCGATGCCGAACTTGTCGCCCTTGCGGCCGGTCGAGATCTTGGTGTGGGTCTTGGCGTCGACATCCGGGTTCACCCGGAAGGCGACCACCGCGTCGCGCCGCAGCCGCACCGCGACCTGGGACAAGAGCTCCAGCTCCTGCAGCGATTCCACGTTGATCTGATGGATGCCGGCCAGCAGCGCCGCCTCCAGATCCTCAGCGGTCTTGCCGACGCCGGAGAAGACGATGCGGTCGGGCGGGCAGCCGGCGGCCAGCGCCCGCTTCATCTCGCCGGTCGAGACCACGTCGATGCCGGCGCCCTGCTGCACCAGGGTGCGCAGCACCGCGAGGTTGGAATTGGCCTTGGCGGCGAAGCAGACCGCGATCGGCAGCCCGGCCAGCGCGTCGACATAGGCGCGGTAATTCGCGACCAGCGCCGCGGTCGAATAGACATAGGCCGGCGTGCCGATCTCGACGGCCACGGCGGCGAGATCGACGTCCTCGGCGAACAGGGCGCCGTTGCGATAGGCGAAGGCGGTCATGTGCTCGGGTAGCTCCGCGGATAGGCCGAGGTCTTGCTGTCGGGGGCGCTGACTGAGGCCGCCTTCTTGCCGCAGGCGACAAGGCCAAAGGCGAGAGTGACGGCGAGCAGGATTCGCAGGATCACAGGAAACGCTCCTTTGCGGCTTGGACGGCCTCGCGCACCCGGTCGGGCGCGGTGCCGCCATGGCTCTTGCGGCTGGCGACCGAGGCCTCGGCGGTCAGCACGGCATAGACGGCGTCGGTGATGCCGGCATGGACCGCCTGCATCTCCGCCAGCGGTAGGTCGGACAGGCGGCAGCCCTTGTCCTCGGCCAGCTTCACCAGATGGCCGGTGATGTGGTGCGCCTCGCGGAACGGCACGCCGAGCTGCCGAACCAGCCAGTCGGCCAGGTCGGTCGCGGTCGGAAACCCGGCCTCGGTGGCCCGGCGCATCGCCTCGGCATTGACGGTCCAGCTCTCGACCATGCCGGTCATGGCGGCCAGGCACAGCATCAGCGTGTCGTCGGCGTCGAAGACCGGTTCCTTATCCTCCTGCATGTCCTTCTGATAGGTCAGGGGCAGGCCCTTCATCACCGTCAGCAGGGCGCCGAGGCTGCCGAACACCCGGCCGGTCTTGCCGCGCACCAGCTCCGCCGCATCCGGGTTGCGCTTCTGCGGCATGATCGACGACCCGGTCGAGAAGCCGTCGGACAGGCGGACGAAGCGGAATTGCGGCGTCGACCAGAACACGATCTCCTCCGCCAGCCGCGACAGGTGCATGGCGCAGATGCCGGCGGCGGCGAGGTAGTCGAGCGCGAAGTCGCGGTCGGAGACGCTGTCGAGCGAATTGGCGGTCGGCCGGTCGAAGCCCAGCGCCCTGGCGGTCGCGTGCCGGTCGATCGGATAGGGCGTGCCGGCCAGGGCGGCGGCGCCGAGCGGGCATTCATTGGCCCGGGCGCGGGCATCGGCGACCCGGCTGCGGTCGCGGCCCAGCATCTCGACATAGGCCAGAAGGTGGTGGCCGAAGGTGACCGGCTGCGCCACCTGCAGATGGGTGAAGCCCGGCAGGATGGTGTCGGCATGCTGCTCGGCCTGGCCGATCAGCGCCGCCTGCAGCGCCTTCAACCCCTGCTCCAGCCGGTCGAAGGCGTCGCGCACCCACAGGCGGAAATCTGTCGCCACCTGGTCGTTGCGACTGCGCGCGGTGTGCAGCCGGCCGGCGGTCGGGCCGATGATCTCGGCCAGACGCGCCTCCACATTCATGTGGATGTCCTCGAGCGAGGTCTTGAACTCGAACCTGCCCTCGGCGATCTCCTGCCCGACCTGCTGCAGGCCACGGTCGATCGCGGCGGCATCCTCGGCGGACACGACGCCCTGCGTGGCGAGCATTGCGACATGAGCGCGCGACCCGGCGATGTCCTGCGCCCAGAGCTTGCGGTCGAAGCCGATCGAGGCGTTGATCCGCTCCATGATCGCCGCCGGCCCGCCAGCGAAGCGGCCGCCCCACATGGTGTTGGCGCCTTTATCCGGCGCGACGGGGGTGGCAGGCTGGGTCGGATCGGACATGGGGTGCGGACCGGATGAGGAAGAGAGCAACGATCGCCGCGGGCGTGGCCGGCCTGGCGCTGCTGCTGGCGGCGGGCGCGGCCTGGTGGACGCAGCGAGCCCCGGAGGGCCGGCCGCCCCTGGGCGGCACCGTCGCCAGCTTCGTCCTGGCCGACCGGCCTGAGCCGGCACCGGAGATTACCTTCTCCGACGCCGCGGGCAACACCCTTCGTCTCGCCGACTTCAAGGGCAAGGTGGTGCTGGTCAATCTGTGGGCGACCTGGTGCGCCCCCTGCGTCAAGGAGATGCCGGCGCTGGACCGGCTGCAGGCCAAGCTGGGCGGCGCCGACTTCACCGTGCTGGCGCTGTCGATCGACCGCGAGGGGCTGGCCAAGGTGCAGCCCTTCTTCGCCGCCAACAAGATCGCGGCGCTGGCGGCCTATCTCGACCCCGGCGGCCGGTCGCCGGCGACGTTCGGCGCGCGCGGCCTGCCGACGACGCTGCTGATCGACCGCGACGGCACCGTGGTCGGCCGCCAGGAAGGCGCCGCCGAATGGGACGACGACAGCTCGATCGCGCTGCTGCGCTACTATCTCGATCGCGGCAAGGCCGGATCCGCTTGAGGCGGATCAGAGCGGCGCGGCGCCTGTATAGAGGCCCAGCAGGACCATCACGCCGTACCCCCGCAGCACCGTCCGCAGCACCATAGCCCCCTCCCTCGCGCCGCCGGCGGCGGCATCCGATGCAGGGAAGACTAAGCGCTGAGTGTATCGGGGGGATGTCGGCGGGGCGGCCGAATTGTATCGTCCGTGTCGCGGCGGCTCAGATGGGCGTCGAGCCCATGTAGAAGCCGATCAGCACGAGCACGCCGTAAACCCAGATGATGGTGCGAAGCATCATGACCTTATCCTCGGGCTCGAGGCCCGGGATCATGTCTACGCCGCCTTCCGTGAATCGACTGTGACCGCGGTCACGCGTGCGATTCACGCTGCTGGGATGGCCGACGAATGACCCATTCTCGTCACGCGTGATATACGATGACACTGTGCGTCATGGAGAGATCATGCGCGTGGCGAAGTGGGGCCACAGCCTGGCGGTGCGACTGCCTGCGGCTGTGGTTGAAGCGCTCAATCTGAAGGAAGGCGACGAGATCGAGATTCGCATCGCCGCCGACCGCACCGTCCTGGTCGAAAGAAGCCGCGGCCCGCAGCAGGCGCTGGAACAACTGCGCAGGCTACGGCGGTCCTTGCCACCCGGTTTTCGGTTCGACCGTGACGAAGCGAACAGGCGCTAGGGTGCGCCTCTATCACGTCCTGCTCGATTTCAAGCTGTCATGCCCGGGCTTGACCCAGGCATCCAGAGACTGTCGACATCTTCTGGATTGCCGGGTCAAGCCCGGCAATGACAGGTAGAGAGCAGAGAGGTGTACCGATGACCATCCGCCCCCGCCGCTCGCTGCTCTACGTCCCCGGCTCGAACCCGCGCGCGCTGGACAAGGCGCGCACCCTGGACGTCGACGGGCTGATCCTGGACCTGGAGGATGCGGTCGCGCCGGGCGCCAAGGTTGCGGCGCGGGAGCGGGTCGTGGCCGCGGTCAGTGCCGGCGGCTGGGGGCCGCGCGAGGTGCTGGTCCGCGCCAACGCCGCCGACACGCCCTGGGGCGCCGACGACCTCGCCGCCCTGGCCGGCAGCGGCGCCGACGGCATCGTGCTGTCCAAGGTCGAGCGGCCGGAGACGGTCAAGGCGGCCGAAGCCGCCCTGACCGCCGCCGGTGCGCCAATCAGCCTGGCGCTGTGGTGCATGATCGAAACGCCGCTCGGCGTCCTGAACTCTGCCGCGATCGCCGGGTCGTCCCCCCGCCTGGCCGGGCTGATCCTCGGCACCTCGGACCTGGCCAAGGATCTGCGCGCCGCGTATGAGCCCGGACGGCAGCCGCTGCTGACCGCGCTGGGCCTGTGCCTGCTGGCCGGCCGCGCCTACGGCCTGGCGGTGATCGACGGCGTCCATCTCGACCTCGAGGACGAGGCCGGCTTCGCCGAATCGTGCCGCCAGGGCGCGGCGCTGGGCTTCGACGGCAAGTCGCTGATCCACCCCAAGACTCTCGCCGCCGCCAACGCCGCCTTCGCCCCGAGCACCGAGGCGGTGGAGACCGCGCTGCGCGTGATCGCCGCCCATGCCGCGGCGCTGACGGCCGGCCAGGGCGTCACCGTGGTCGACGGCCGGCTGGTCGAGGCGCTGCATGTCAGCGATGCGGAGCGGGTGGTGGCGATGCACCGCGCCATCGCCGAACGCAGCGGTGCCTAGGGGTCCGGCCAATCCCGGCTCAGTTGCGAATGGCTCGCATCTGCTTGAAACTATTGGCCTGTTCGTTGACTTGCTGCAGTGCGGCGCGTAAGTCACTTCCCGACCCGTTCAGGCTCGATCGCGACCCGCGCCTGATGTCCATTTGCGCATCGGAGTAAATCCGCATGTCCGCCTCCGAGGCAGTTCCTCAGAAACGGCCGAGGCCACTTTCGCCCCATCTGCAGATCTACCGTCCGCAGATCTCGAGCGCGCTTTCGATCTTCCATCGCGGCACCGGCATCGCCCTGTCCATCGGCACCCTGCTTCTGGCCTGGTGGGTGATCGCGGCGGCCGCCGGCCCCGAGGCCTTCGAGGCGGCGCAGTGGTTCCTCGGCTCCTGGCTCGGCCTCCTGATGCTGTTCGGCTGGACGGCGTCGCTGTTCTACCATCTCTGCGCCGGCATCCGGCACCTGGCCTGGGACGCCGGCTGGGGCTACGACCTGCCGACCATGCACAAGAGCGGCTACGCCGTGCTGATCGCCACCGCGGTGCTGACCGTGCTGGCCTGGATCATCGGCCTGGTGGTGTGGTGATGGCGACCAAGCCCGTTTCCCTGCGGAACCCGCTGGCCCATGCCCGCGGCCTCGGCTCCGCCAAGGCCGGCTTCGCCCATTGGCGCGGCCTGCGCGTCACCGCGCTGGCGCTGATCCCGCTGACCATCTGGTTCGTGATCGCGGTGATCGCCCATCTCGGGTCGCCGCTGCCGGAAGTCCGGGCCTGGCTGGCCCATCCGGTCAACGCCGCCCTGTTCATCCTGTTCATCGCCATCGGCCTGCATCACGCCGCCAATGGCCTGACGGAAGTCTATGAGGACTACGTCCACGGCCACTACACCAAGCTGGTCGCCGACCTGGCGACCAAGGGCCTGGCCCTGTTCCTGGGGGCGGCGATGACCGTCTCCATCCTCAAGATCGCCATCCTGGGATAACCCCATGCCTGCGTCCTACAGCTTCATCGATCATTTCTACGACGTGGTCGTGGTGGGCGGCGGCGGCGCCGGCCTGCGCGCCACCTTCGGCATGGCCGAGAAGGGGCTGAAGACCGCCTGCATCACCAAGGTCTTCCCGACCCGCAGCCACACCGTCGCGGCCCAGGGCGGCGTCTCCGCCGCGCTGGGCAACATGGGGCCGGACGACTGGCGCTGGCACATGTACGACACCGTCAAGGGCTCCGACTGGCTCGGCGACCAGGACGCGATCGAGTACATGTGCCGCGAGGCGATCCCGGCGATCATCGAGCTCGAGCATTACGGCATGCCCTTCAGCCGCACGGAGGAGGGCAAGATCTACCAGCGCGCCTTCGGCGGCATGACCACCGAATACGGCAAGGGCCGCGCCTACCGCACCTGCGCCGCGGCCGACCGCACCGGCCACGCCATGCTGCACACGCTGTACCAGCAGGCGCTGAAGCACGAGGCGGAGTTCTTCGTCGAGTACTTCGCCATCGACCTGATCATGGACGAGGAAGGCGCCTGCCGCGGCGTCGTCGCCTGGAACCTGGACGACGGCACCATCCACCGCTTCTTCGGCCACCAGACGGTGCTGGCGACCGGCGGCTACGGCCGCGCCTATTTCTCCTGCACCTCGGCCCACACCTGCACCGGCGACGGCGGCGCCATGGCGGCACGGGCCGGCCTGCCGCTGCAGGACATGGAGTTCGTGCAGTTCCATCCGACCGGCATCTACGGCGCCGGCTGCCTGATCACCGAGGGCGTGCGCGGCGAGGGCGGGTACCTGACCAACAGCGAGGGCGAGCGCTTCATGGAGCGCTACGCCCCCTCGGCCAAGGACCTGGCGTCGCGCGACGTGGTCAGCCGGTCGATGACGATCGAGATCCGCGAGGGCCGCGGCGTCGGCCCGACCAAGGACCACATCCATCTGCATGTCGAGCATCTCGACGCCGACATCATCCACCACCGCCTGCCCGGCATCGCCGAGAGCGCCAAGATCTTCGCCGGCGTCGACGTGACCAAGGAGCCGATCCCGGTCCTGCCGACGGTGCACTACAACATGGGCGGCGTGCCGACCAACGTGCATTGCGAGGTGGTCAACCCGACCGCGGCCGACCCGAACCGCGTGGTGCCGGGGCTGATGGCGATCGGCGAGGCCGCCTGCGTCTCGGTGCACGGCGCCAACCGGCTGGGCTCGAACTCGCTGCTCGACCTCGTGGTGTTCGGCCGCGCCGCCGCCATCCGCTGCGCCGAGCTGATCAAGCCGGGCCAGACGCACAAGCCGGTGCCGGCCGATGCCGGCCAGTTCGCGCTGAACCGGCTGGACCGCGTGCGCCACGGCAAGCAGGAGGTCCGCACCGCCGACCTGCGGCTGGAGATGCAGCGGACGATGCAGAACGACGCCGCCGTCTTCCGCACCGGCCAGACCCTGGCCGAGGGCTGCGAGAAGATGGACGTCACCTGGGACAAGCAGACGGGCCTGGGTGTCGACGACAAGTCGCTGATCTGGAACTCGGACCTGGTGGAGACGCTGGAGCTCGAGAACCTGATGATCAACGCCGTGACCACCATCCGCTCCGGCGTCAACCGCGAGGAGAGCCGCGGCGCCCATGCCCGCGAGGACTTCCCGGACCGCAACGACGTCGACTGGATGAAGCACAGCGTCGTCTGGATCGACGAGGCCGGCAAGACCCGCATCGACTACCGCCCGGTCCATCTCCAGCCGATGACCAACGAAGTCCAGAGCTTCCCGCCCAAGGCGCGGGTGTACTGAGGACGACATGGCCGAATTCACCCTGCCCCGCAATTCCAAGGTCCAGCCCGGCAAGACCATCCGCGTCTCCGGCGAGATCAAGAAGCCGCGGACCTTCAAGATCTATCGCTGGGACCCGGACACGGACGAGAATCCGCGGCTCGACACCTACGAGATCGACCTGGCGCGCTGCGGGCCGATGGTCCTGGACGCCATCATCCACATCAAGAACGACATCGACTCGACCCTGACCTTCCGGCGGTCCTGCCGCGAGGGCATCTGCGGGTCCTGCGCGATGAACATCGACGGCACCAACACCCTGGCCTGCCTTAAGCCGATCGAGGAGGTCCAGGGCGACGTCAAGATCTACCCGCTGCCGCACATGCCGGTGGTGAAGGACCTGGTGCCGGAGCTGACCCACATCTACGCGCAATACGCGTCGATCAAGCCCTGGCTGCAGGCCGAGAGCCCGCCACCGCCCGACCGCGAGCGCCGGCAGAGCCCGGAGGAGCGCGAGAAGCTGGACGGGCTGTACGAGTGCATCCTGTGCTTCTGCTGCACCACCAGCTGCCCGAGCTACTGGTGGAATGGCGACAAGTACCTGGGCCCGGCCGTGCTGCTGCAGGCCTATCGCTGGATCGCCGACAGCCGGGACGAGATGACCGGCGAGCGGCTGGACGCGCTGGAGGATCCGTTCCGCCTCTACCGCTGCCACACCATCATGAACTGCACCAAGACCTGCCCGAAGGGGCTGAACCCCGCCAAGGCGATCGGCGAGATCAAGAAGCTGATGCTGGAACGCGCCGGCTGACCTGCGTCCAACCGCAGTAAAACGTCACAAAAAAGCGCTGGTGACCCCGGCGCTTTTTTCATATCAACCGCCCAGTTAACCACGGTCTGCCCACCTCACGGAGCGATCCTGCACGCAACACACTCGAGGAGTGTCCTTCTAAATGGCAAAACCCGCGCGCACACCCTTCACCGGCCGAATTCTCATGGTCGGTTTCGGCTCGATCGGCCAGGGCGTGCTGCCGCTGCTGCTGCGGCACCTGACCCTGACCCCCGACCGCGTCACCATCGTGACGGCGGAGACGAGGGGCCAGAAGGAGGCGGAACTCTACGGCGTCCGCTTCATCCATGAACCGGTCACGCGCGGCAATTACCGGACACTGCTCGAACCCCTGTTCGGCCCGGGGGACGCCCTGGTCAACCTCTCGGTCGACGTCTCCTCGGTGGCGCTGATCGAGCTGGCGCGGGAGCGTGGGGCGCTCTACATCGACACCTGCATCGAGCCCTGGCTGGGCGGCTACACCGACCCGACTCTCGGACCGGCCGACCGGTCGAACTATGCGCTGCGCGAGGCGGCGCTGGCGCTGGGCCGCAACCCGGGCGCGCCAACCGCGGTGCTGACCCATGGCGCCAATCCCGGCCTGGTCTCGCATTTCGTCAAGCGCGCGCTGCTCAATATCGCGTCCGCGACCGGCTTCGAGCCGCCGGTGCCGGCCGACCGCGCCGGCTGGGCCGGCCTGGCCAGGACGCTGGGCGTGAAGGTGATCCATGTCGCCGAGCGCGATACCCAGGTCGCCCGCTTCCCGAAGAAGCCGGGCGAGTTCGTCAACACCTGGTCGATCGACGGCTTCGTCGGCGAGGGCTGCCAGCCGGCCGAGCTGGGCTGGGGCAGCCATGAGCGCCACTTCCCGGCCGACGGCAACCGGCATGCGGCCGGGTCGCAGGCGGCGATCTGGCTGGCCCGCCCCGGCGCCGCGACCCGGGTGCGGACCTGGACGCCGCTGGCCGGGCCGATCCACGGCTTCCTGATCACCCACAACGAGGCGATCTCGCTGGCCGATTACCTGACCGTCGGGTCCGGCGCCCAGCCGGAGTACCGGCCGACGGTGCACTACGCCTACCATCCGTCCGACGACGCGGTGCTGTCGGTGCATGAATTCGCCGGCCGCAACTACGAGCTGCAGCCGAACAAGCGGCTGATGATGGACGAGATCACCGAGGGCATGGACGAGCTCGGCGTCATGCTGGCCGGCCACGCCAAGGGCGCCTACTGGTACGGCTCGCGCCTGACCATCGGCGAGGCGCGCGAGCTGGCGCCGCATAACAACGCCACCAGCCTGCAGGTGACGGCGGCGGTGCTGGGCGGGCTGGTCTGGGCGATCGAGAACCCGGATCGCGGGCTGGTCGAGCCCGAGGAGATGGATCACGAGCGGGTGCTCGAGGTGGCCCGCCCCTATCTCGGCGAGCTGGCCGGCGCCTTCACCGACTGGAACCCGCTGCGGGGCCGCGGCCAGCTGTTCGCCGAGGACATCGACCCGGAGGATCCCTGGCAGTTCCAGAACATCCGGGTGGTGTGACCGGTTTCCGCCCGGTCGCCGGCCTGTCCCGCGCGGAGCGGGCGCAGGTCGGCGCCCTGGTGGCCGGGCATCCGGTGTTCGCCCTGTACTGGGACGCGGCGCTCGATGCCGCGGCCGCTGGCGACCGCAGCCGGTCGGCGCGGCTGGAGCCCGAGGGCGCGATCCTCGGCATCGATTTCGACGGACTGTCGATCTACACCCCGGTCGGCCGCGTCGGCGACGCCGCCCTCCTGTCCCTGACGGCCGATCCGCGGCCACTGGAGCTGCATCTGGCGACGGACCAGGCGGAGCGGCTGCGCCCGGCCTGCAGCGACCGGCTGGCGCTGGAGGACGGGCTGCGCTTCTACGCCCGGCCGCTCGCCGATCTCCCGGAGCCCGATGCCGATTGCCGGCGGATGGGGCCGGCCGAGTTGGAGCCGCTGCGCCGTTTCTACGCCGCGCATTACCCGGCGACGGTGTTCTCGACCTGGATGCTGGACCTGCCCTTCGCCGCCATTGTCGAGGATGGCCGCCTGGCCGCCGCCGGCGGCGTCCTCGCCCAGTCAGGAAGCCGGGCGATGATCGGCAACTTCCTGGTCGACCCCGCCCGCCGCGGCGAGGGCCTGGCCGGACGGGTGCTGGCCGGCCTGCTGGCGGCGCTGCAGGCGGAGGGCGTAACCACGGCGCTGCTGGCCACCAACGACCTCAACCCGGCCGCCTGCCGGGTCTATGAACGCGCCGGCTTCGCCCTGGTCGAGCGCCGGGTGCAGCTGGACCTGCGCGCGGCCTGACGCGCCGCCGGTTCAGGCCAGGGATGCGCCGCCTTGTCTGGCATTTCGCCGGGGCTTGCGGTAAGCACCCTCGCCATGCCCGATGTTGCAGCGCAAGACGACGAGCCGCTTGCCCTCTATCGCCGCCGGATCGCCGAGGGCGTGCTGCGGGCCGACCCCGCCCAGGCCGCGGCGGTCGAGAAGCTGCAGCGGCTGCACCGGCAGCTGCGCAGCTACACCCCGCCCGAGCCCGAGAACAACGGCCTCTTGTCCCGCCTCGGCTTCGGCAAGAAGAAGCCGATGATCGATCCGCCGCGCGGCCTGTACTTCTGGGGCGGCGTCGGGCGCGGCAAGTCGATGCTGATGGACCTGTTCTTCGACACCACGCCGGTGCCGAAGAAGCGCCGGGTGCATTTCAACGCCTTCATGCTCGAGGTGCATCAGCGCATCCATGAATGGCGCCAGTCCGGCGCCGCGGCCGAAGGCGACAGCGCCGACCCGATCCCACCTTTGGCCCGCCGCATCGCCGCCGAGGCCTGGCTCTTGTGCTTCGACGAGTTCCACGTCGTCGACATCGCCGACGCCATGATCCTGGGCCGGCTGTTCCAGGCGTTGTTCGGCCTGGGCGTGATCGTGGTCGCGACCTCGAACTGGCCGCCGGACGAGCTGTACAAGGACGGGCTGCAGCGCGACCGCTTCCTGCCCTTCATCGCCATGATCAAGAAGAAGCTGGAGGTGGTGCAGCTGGACGGCGGCCGGGACTATCGCCTCGACCGGCTGCGCGGCCGGCCGGTCTACCATTCGCCGCTGGGCGGCATGGCCCACAAGGCGCTGGCCGACCTGTTCGCCGACCTGACCGACGGCGCCGAGGGCACCTCCGTCATCCTGCCCGTCCCGGGTGCCCGCACGCTGGAGGTGCCGCGCGCCGCCCGGGGCGTGGCCTGGTGCGATTTCGACGCGCTGTGCGCCCGGCCGCTGGGCGCCGCCGACTATCTGACCCTGGCCGACGCCTTCCACACCGTGATCATCGAGGGCGTGCCGCGCTTCACCGAGGCCAAGCGCCACGAGATGAAGCGCTTCATCGTGCTGATCGACAGCCTGTACGAGGCCCGCCGCCGGGTGGTGATCGCGGCCGAGGTGCCGGTCACCCAGCTCTATGCCGGCGACAGCCAGGCGCTGGAATTCGCCCGCACCGAGAGCCGGCTGATGGAGATGCAGTCGGCCGAGTATGTCGAGGCGCGGAAGGCGGCCTGAGGCCGTCCTCTCGCGCCCCGTCGGCGGATCTCAGGCCGGCTCGTCGGCCGGGAAGTCGGTGCTGCGGGTCACCTCCTCCCAGCGCTTCACCTCATCGATCAGCGCATCGAGCTTGGTCCGGGCGCGCTGCAGGGCATCGCTTCCCAGCAGCAGGTGCAGCGGCGGGTTGTCCGCGCGGACGGCCGCGAGGATGGCCTGGGCGGCCCGATCGGGATCGCCCAACTGCCTGCCGGCCATGGTGTCGAACGCGGCCGCGCTGCGCCCGACGCTTGCCGCATAGGCCGCGCCCTCCGCCTCGCTTCGGCGGATCGAATGCGTGGAGAGGAAGTCGGTCCGGAAGGCGCCCGGCGCCACCGCGGTGACCTTGATGCCGAGGGGCGCGACCTCCTGCGCCAGGCCCACGCTCAGCCCTTCCAGCGCATGCTTCGCCGCCGCATACAGGGTGGAGCCGGGGCCGGGCGCGCGGCCGGCGATCGAAGTGATGTTGACGATGTGGCCCGAGCCCTGGGCCCGCAGATGGGGCAGCGCCGCGCGGATGATGCGGAACGGCGAGAACACGTCGACATCGAACAGCCGGGCCACGTCGGTGTCGTTCGCCTTCTCGACGGCGCCGAGCAGGCCATAGCCCGCATTGTTGACGATCACGTCGATGCGGCCCGCCAGGGCGAAGGCCCGTTCGACGGCCGCCTCCGCCGCGGCGCCGTCGGCGAGGTCGAGGGTCAGGACGTGAAGCGTGCCCGCGCCGGCCGGCAGGTCGGGCCCGCCGCTTCTGACGGTGCCGATGACGGTGTCGCCATCCGCCAGCGCCGCCTTGGCCAGCGCCAGCCCGAGGCCGCGCGAGATGCCGGTGATGAACCAGGTCTTCATGGAAGGTCTCCTTTTGCGACCCCCGAGATAGGCCCGGCCACCGACCTTCAGAATGCTCGGCATTCTGACAGGGCTTGTAAGCTGGCCTTAAAAGCGGTTCATTGGGCCATGGATTCCCTGTTGTCGGGCAGCGACTACAACCAGCTGCGGGCCTTCGTCGCCGTCGGCGACCTGCTGAGCTTCAGCCGGGCGGCGGAGATGCTCGGCGTGTCGCCCTCGGCCCTGAGCCAGATGGTGCGTGGCTTCGAGGAGCGCGTCGGCGTGCGGCTGCTCAACCGGACCACGCGCAGCGTGGCGCTGACCGATGCCGGCGAAAACCTGCTGCTCCGGGTGCGGCCGGTGGTGTCGGAGCTGAGCCAGGCGATCGGCCAGGTGCGGCGCTATCGCGAGCGCCCGGCAGGCACGGTGCGCATCCACGCCTTCCGCTCGGCCGCCGAGGCCTTCATCCAGCCGATCCTGGCCGACTTCGCCCGGTCCTGTCCGGACGTCGTGCTCGACATCACCCTCGACGACGAGGTGACCGACATCGTCGCCGGCGGCTTCGATGCGGCGATCCGCATCGGCGAGGTGATCGAGCGGGATATGGTCGCGGTCCGCCTGGGCCCGCCGATGCGCCAGATCGCGGTGGCGTCGCCCAGCTACCTGGCCGCCCATGGCCGGCCGGAGCATCCGCGCGACCTGGTGCATCATCGCTGCATCCGCTGGCGCTGGCCGGGACGCGCCATGCCCTATGCCTGGGAGTTCTTCGAGGATGGCGGCTGGTTCTCGGTCGCGGTCGACGGCCCCCTGATCGTCAACGACAAGGAGATGGCACGGCGCGCGGCCCTGCAGGGCATCGGCATCGCCTTCCCGGTCGAGCAGACCGTGGCCGGCGACATTGCCGCGGGCCGGCTGGTGCCGATGCTGGAACGCTGGTCCGCGGCGTTTCCCGGGCTGTTCCTGTGCTATCCGCAGCAGCGCCAGATGGCCCCCGCCCTGCGCGCGTTCATCGATGCGGTGAAGGCTGCGGCTGCCGGAACGGCCCCGTCAGAGACCGCACCGGAGCCCTGATCGGCCCGGCCTCAAGCCTTCATCGTCACCAGGCGCTCGAAGGCGGCCAGAGTCTCGGCGCTGACATGGTGCTCGATGCCCTCGGCATCGATCTCCGCCACCTCGTCGCTGACCCCGATCGACTTCAGGAACTCGACCACGATGCGGTGCCGGCGGCGGCAGGAATCGGCCATCTCGCGCCCGGCATCGGTCAGGAAGATCGAGCGGTAGGGCCGGGCGCTGACCAGCCCCTCGCGCTGCAGCCGGGCGATGGTCTTGTTCACCGTGGCATGGGCCACGCCGAACCGCTCCGCCAGCTCGACGATCCGCGCCTCGCCCTGGCTGTCGATCAGCTCGGCGATCATCTCGACATAGTCTTCCGCCGTCTCGGTCTGCCGGGCCTGGCGCACCCGGCTGAACCCCGCGGCCTGCAGCTCCGTGTCGATGGGGCGGTCCTGTTCCGTCATCTCATCTGTCCTCGGAGCCGAAATGCCTTCCGGCTCCATTGCTGAATCGGGGCCGCGGTGCTTGCGGTCCCTGGGGCCGGCGCGGTTGCGGCGCATCATACCGGCAGATCGGAAAATGACAAGGTGATGACGCTTGCCAAGAATGTAGCCGCGGCTACATTATACAGGAGAAGGGGAAATCGATCGAACACCGATCCGGCCGCTGCGCGGCAGCGGAGAGAAACGAGCGCGCATGATGAGAAGCGACATCGCTGCCCAGGACATCGCCCAGCAGGGCAGCGCCGCCGGTTCCGGCTGGCGCACGGATCCGTCCGCCCCGAGCCTGCCCGAGGTGCACCGCAGCATCGCCGTGCCGATCGGCGTCGGCTGGCTGCGCAAGCTGTTCGCCTTCGTCGGCCCCGGCTACTTGGTCGCCGTCGGCTACATGGACCCGGGCAACTGGGCGACAGACCTGGCCGGTGGCTCGGCCTTCGGCTACACGCTGCTCTCAGTCATCCTGCTGTCGAACGTGATGGCGATCCTGCTGCAGGCGCTGTCCGCCAAGCTGGGCATCGTCACCGGGCGCGACCTGGCCCAGGCCTGCCGCGACCATTATCCGCGGCCGGTCGCCCTGGCGCTGTGGTTCCTGTGCGAGGTGGCGATCGTCGCTTGCGACCTGGCCGAGGTGATCGGCACCGCGATCGCGCTGCAGCTCTTGTTCGGCATCCCGCTCTTGTGGGGCGTGGTGCTGACCGCGCTCGACGTCATGGTGGTGCTGTACCTGCAGAACCGCGGCTTCCGGCATCTCGAGGCCTTCATCATCGGCCTGATGCTGATCATCGGCGGCTGCTTCCTGGTCGAGCTGATCCTGGCCCAGCCGGCGATCGCCGAGATCGCGCGCGGCTTCATCCCCTCGCCCCAGATCGTCACCAACCCGGAGATGCTGTACATCGCCATCGGCATCATCGGCGCGACGGTGATGCCGCATAACCTGTACCTGCACTCCTCGATCGTGCAGACCCGGGCCTATGACCGGACCGAGACCGGCAAGCGCGAGGCGATCCGCTTCGCCACCATCGATTCGACCGTGGCGCTGATGGTCGCGCTGTTCATCAACGCCGCGATCCTGATCCTGGCCGCCGCCACCTTCCACACCGCCGGCCGCACCGACGTGGCCGAGATCCAGGACGCCTACCAGCTGCTGACGCCGATGCTGGGCGTCGGCATTGCCAGCACGCTGTTCGCGGTGGCGCTGCTGGCCTCCGGCCAGAACTCGACCCTCACGGCCACCCTGGCCGGGCAGATCGTGATGGAAGGCTTTCTGTCGATCCGGCTGAAGCCCTGGCTGCGGCGGCTGATCACCCGCGGCATCGCCATCGTGCCGACGATCATCGTCACGGCGATGTACGGCGAGAGCGGCACCGCCCAGCTGCTGGTGCTGAGCCAGGTGGTGCTGAGCCTGCAGCTGCCCTTCGCCGTGGTGCCGCTGGTCGCCTTCACCAGCGACCGGACCAAGATGGGTGCCTTCGCCAACCCGGCCTGGCTGAAATGGACCGCCTGGCTGGTCTCGGCGGTGATCATCGTGCTCAACGTCAAGCTGCTGTTCGACTGGGTCACCGGGGCGTAGGGACCAGCCGCGCCAGGGCCTGGTCGAGCCCGTCCGGCAGGGTCAGGCCGAACACCTCGGCCAGGACGGATTTCACCTCTGTCGCATCCGCGAGGGTCCGGCGTTCGGTGCCGCCATCCAGCCGGTGCACGGCATAGTCGGCATTGCGCAGGGCATGGCGAGCCCCTGGCTGTGCCCGGGCGGCAATCAGCCCGGTGACGAAATGCGAGCCGGGATGGGTGGCGAGGTACCAGTTGGCCGCCTCGTAGTCGACCGGCCACTGCTCCTGCAGGTCGAAGCGGTACAGCGACCGCCACTCGCCGCCGGCCAGTGCCTGCAGCTTGAATTCGCCTGCGACCGGCAGCAGCCGGAACGGCTCATGCGGCGTCGGCTGCTCGATGCCGGGCTCGAGACGCAGCACGCCGGTCAGGGTCTGCCCGCCGAAGCCGACATCGACGATCCGCGGCCCGTCGTCGAGCAGGACCTGCAGCAGCATATGGCTGCGCGGGCTGACATGATCCTCCGGCTGGCCCCAAAGCACCCGCGCGGTGTGGGCGATGACCCGGAAGCCGGCGGCCAGCAGCGCCTGGCGCAGCAGCAGGTTCTGCTCGAAGCAATAGCCGCCGCGGCTGCCCGCCACCAGCTTGCGCTGCAGCGACGCGGGGTCGAGCAGCGGCGGCCGGCCCAGAATCGGGTCGAGATTCTCGAAGGTGATGGTGCAGGCGTGGCGGAAGACCAGCGCCTGCAGCGTCGCCAGGTCCGGCGCCACCGGCCCGTCATGGCCGATGCGGCGCAGATAGGCGTCGAGATCGAAGCAGTCGGTCATGGCGGGTCCCCTGCAGCCTGCGAGACCTCTTCAGAATTCCCCAACCCGTCATCCCCGCGAAAGCGGGATCTTGTCCCAGCCGAACGGAAACAGATTCCCGCTTTCGCGGGAATGACGACAAAGGGAAGGTCGCCGTTCTGAAAAGGTTTCGCCTGCTGAGGAGAAGCCTAACCCGATCCCGTCAGATCACGAAGTCGATGCCGGGCGGGACCGGGATCGAGTGGTCCATGGTGAGAGCAGGCAGCGGCTCCGAACACGAGCCGACGATGCGGGCGGGGTTGCCCACCGCGGTCCGGTGCGGCGGCACGGCGGTCAGCACCACGCTGCCGGCGCCGATCTTGGCGCCCTCGCCGATCTCGATGTTGCCGAGGATCTTGGCGCCGGCGCCGATCAGCACGCCGTCGCGCACCTTCGGATGACGGTCGCCGCTTTCCTTGCCGGTGCCGCCGAGGGTGACGCCGTGCAGGATCGAGACGTCGTTGCCGACCACCGCGGTCTCGCCGATGACGACGCCGGTGCCGTGGTCGATCAGCAGCCCCCAGCCGATCCGCGCGGCCGGGTGGATGTCGACCGCGAGGCTTTCCGACACCCGGCTCTGCAGGAAGCTGGCGAGGGCGTGGCGCCCCTGGCCGAGCAGCCAGTGGCCGACCCGGTGCCATTGCAGCGCGTGGAAGCCCTTGAAGAACAGGAACGGCGTCAGGTGGTTGCGCGCCGCCGGGTCGCGGTCCTTGATGGCGTCGAGGTCGAGCACGGCGTGGCCGGCGATCGCCGGATCGGCGCGCATCGCCTCGGTCGCCAGCGCCAGAAGCCGGTCATGGCAGGCGGTGTCGCATTCCAGCTTGGTGGCCAGCAGGCGGGCGAGCGCGTCGCTGAAATCGGCAGCGCCGAGCACGATGCGTTCGACGACCGGCGCCAGGATCGGTTCCTGCCGCGCCAGGATCGCGGCGGAGTCGCGCATCAGCGCGAACACCTCGGCGTTCCTGTCGAACGCGATCGCGTCGGTCTTCCGCGCCAGGGCGGTGTCGGGCATGAGCCTCTTCCCCTTTGCCGGGCCGGGCGGCGGGGAGCTGCGCCCGGCAACAATGACCATTGAAATCAGATAAGACTTCCCCGGCCGCTTGTCATCAGCGGAGATAAATTCTTTAGTACTACACGGATCTAGTGATTGTATTTTTCTTTCAACATAAGATATCCGTTATCACAGAGCGCCGGTCCTCGTCGGGGCTCGCAATGGCGGGTCGGTATCTCGTAGGGTCGCCTTGAACGCTGACCCCGGAGAATTGCCAGATGCCCGTCGCCGTCTTCGCCTCGGCCACCGACGACCCCGCCCAGTGGCTGCCGGCGCTGCGCGCGGCGATGCCGGCGCTGGAGGTCCGGGTCTGGCCGGAGATCGGCGACCCGGCCGAGATCGACTACGCCATCGTCTGGAAGCCGCCGGCCGGGATGCTGGCGGGGCTGCCCAAGCTCAAGGTGATCTATTCGCTCGGCGCCGGCATCGACGCCATGCTGCGCGACCCGACCCTGCCGGCCGACGTGCCGCTGGTGCGCATGGTCGATCTCAGCCTGACCGAGGGCATGGTCGAGTTCGTGGCCGAGCAGGTGCTGGCGATCCACCGCCAGGCGCGGACCTACCGCGCCCAGCAGGGGGCAGGGCTGTGGCGGCAGCACGACCAGCGGCTGGCGCGCGACGTCACTGTCGGCATCCTCGGCCTCGGCACGCTGGGCGGCGCCGTGGCGCGGGCGCTGAAGGCGCTGAACTTCCGGGTGGCGGGCTGGAGCCGCACGCCCAAGGCGGCCGAGGGGGTGGAGGGCTTCGCCGGCGCAGCGCAGCTGGACGCCTTCCTGGCGCAATCCGAGATCCTGGTCTGCCTGCTGCCGCTGACGGCGGAGACCGAGAACATCCTCGACCGCCGGCTGTTCGCCGCCCTGCCGCGCGGCGCCTGGGTGATCAATGCCGGGCGCGGCCATCAGCTGGTCGACGCCGACCTGATCGCGGCGCTCGATTCCGGCCATCTCGCCGGCGCGGTACTGGACGTGTTCCGGACCGAGCCGCTGCCGGCCGATCATCCGTTCTGGGCCCATCCGAAGCTGGTGCTGACCCCGCACGTCGCCGCCAACAACAACGCCAGATACGCGACGCTGCGCCTGGCCGAGCAGATCGCCCGCTTCGAACGCGGCGAGCCGATGGAGGATGTGGTCGACCGGTCGCGGGGGTATTGAGGCCTTACCCGAACCGCCGCACCGCGACGATGCCCTTGCCTTCGGCTGCCTGGGACCGGGCCGCGACCTCGCGCACCGGGTCGAGCGAGACGCAGGCGGCCCGGACATTGGCGTGGATCAGGGTCTCGCCATCGACCATCAGCCCGACATGGCCGGGGAAATAGACCAGGTCGCCGCGCCGCAGCCCGGCGCTCTCATCGGTCCCGACAAGCGTCGCGGCGGTCTGCACCTGGCGGTAGGTGTCGCGCTCGATGGCATGGCCGGCCGCGGCGCAGGCGAGCTGGGCCAGGCCGGAGCAGTCGATGCCGAGGCTGGACCGTCCGCCCCAGAGATAGGGCACGCCGAGGAAGCGCTGCGCCGTCGCCACCGCATCGGGCTCGAGCGCGTCGAGCGGCCCCAGAGCCACCTCCGGCAGCCAGCCGCCCGGCTCGCCGGCCTCGCGGATCCGGGCATAGCCCTTCTCCGTCTCGACGACCTCGACCGGACTGCGGAAGCTCAGCGCGGCGACCGGCGGGCGCTTGAAGTCCGGCCCCGGATAGAGGAAGGCGCGGAAGGCCCGGATCCGGTGGGTCGGCGCGGCGATCCGGTCGGACAGGGCCGCCGCCTCGACATAGCCGACATAGCCGTCCGCCGTGAGCTGGCCCCAGGCCCAGCCGCCCTCGACCTCATAGACCGTGATGGTCTCGCCATGCAGCATCTCGGTCGCCTGGCCGCGCGCGGCGTCGGGCGCCGAGCGCATCGGCACGATGCCGCGCACCGCCTGGTGCAGCGTGCCGGCGGCATAGCGCTCCGCCGCATGGACGCCGCGCAGGCTCTCGGCCGCGAGGTCCGGCCGCCACGGCACCAGGTTGCGATCCGGCTCGGTCACGCCGCGACCCCGATCATGCTGGCGGCCTGGCGCACCAGGTCGGCGAAGCCGTCGAGATAGGCCTGGCCTTCTTCCGTCCGCTCGATCAGCACGTTGCGCCGGTCGGCCGCGTCGACGGTGCGGCGGGTCAGCCCGAGCTCGCCCAGCCGGTCCAGCGCCCGGGTCACCGCCGGCTTGGAGATCTGCAAGGTCGAGGACAGGCCGCGCACCGTGTGCGGCGCCGGGGTCAGGTAGATGGTGAGCAGGAGCGCGATCTGCCGCGACGACAGGTCCGGCGCCTCGCGCCGGACCGCCGCGGTCAGGGCATGGCGCCACAGCTCCAGCGCCTGAAGCGAGGTCAGCGCGACGGTCATGCCGCTTTCGTCCCCGGCGACGGCGATACGGTCGATCGAATCAGCGCCGGCCTCCAAACCGCTCCTCCAGCAGGGCGTAGACGGCCCGCATCGTCATCGCCTCGCCGCCCTTCGGCCGGCCCGGACGGTCGGCGCCGTTCCAGGCGTAGAGGTAGATAT
>Ga0207426_1001084_pt1 | contig 25415 bp, 23 predicted proteins | sample AraplaMF_Cvi_mMS_FD_184265 | JGI IMG/M metagenome (GOLD analysis project Ga0207426, IMG submission 184265) | Arabidopsis root microbial communities from the University of North Carolina, USA - plate scrape MF_Cvi_mMS (SPAdes) (version 2) | ecosystem: Host-associated > Plants > Roots > Endosphere... | reverse complement strand
TCGGTGATCTTCGTCTACATGATCATCGGCGTGATGCTCTTCTTCGTGATGCGGGCGATGGGGGAGCTGCTGCTCTCCAACCTGCGCTACAAGTCCTTCGCCGACTTCGCGGCCGACCTGCTGGGGCCGTGGGCCGGCTTCTTCACCGGCTGGACCTACTGGTTCTGCTGGATCGTCACCGGCATCGCCGACGTCATCGCCATCTCCGGGTACGTGTCCTACTGGTGGCACGACCTACCGTTGTGGATACCGGCGTTGGCCGCCGTCATCCTCTTGATCGCCTTGAACCTGCCCACCGTGAAGGCGTTCGGCGAGACCGAGTTCTGGTTCGCGCTGATCAAGATCGTCGCGATCGTGGCGCTGATCGTCGTCGGGCTGGTCATGGTGTTCGGTCACTTCCAGGCGCCCGGGGGTGCCGCGGCAAGCTTCTCCAGCCTCTGGAACGACGGAGGGTTCTTCCCCACCGGCCCCATGGGGTTCGTCGCGGGATTCCAGATCGCGACCTTCGCCTTCGTCGGCATCGAACTGGTCGGCACCACCGCGGCCGAGGCGGAGAACCCGGAACGGAACCTGCCCAAGGCGATCAACTCGATCCCGGTGCGCGTGATGCTGTTCTATGTCGTCGCGCTGATCGTGATCATTTCGGTCACGCCCTGGCGCGAGATCAGTGCGGACCGCAGCCCGTTCGTCGTGATGTTCACTCTTGCCGGTCTGGGTTTCGCCGCCTCGGTGATCAACTTCGTGGTGCTGACCTCGGCCGCATCATCCGCGAACTCGGGCATCTACTCCACCTCACGGATGGTGTACGGGCTGGCCCGGGAGGGCGACGCCCCGGCGCGCTTCGGCAGACTCACCTCCAGGAAGGTACCGGCCAACGCCCTGCTCCTCTCAGGGGTGTTCCTGCTCGCCGGAGTCGTCATGGTCGCCATGGACAACTCGATCATCGAGGCCTTCACCTTGGTGACGACCGTGTCCGCCGTACTGTTCATCTTCGTCTGGTCGATCATCCTGATCAGCTACCTCGTGTACCGCAAGCGCCGTCCGCACCTGCACGAGGCGTCGAAGTTCAAGATGCCCGGCGGCATCGTTATGTGCTACGTCGTGCTCGCGTTCTTCGCGTTCCTCATCTGGGCACTGACCCAGGAGCCCGACACGCTGCGGGCCTTGCTGGTGACCCCGGTGTGGTTCGCCATCCTCGGCATCGCGTGGGCGGGTCTCCGCCGTCGCCCCCGCCATGTGGCCCGTGAGGCCGCCTTCCGGTCCGAACTCGACGGTGCACAGCAGGACTGACGCGCCACCGGACCCTCAGACCGGCACCGATCGCAAGCGCCGTTCCCGGCAGATGGGAACGGCGCTCGCCTTCGGAGTGCTTACCACTCTCACCGCAGCACACGTCTGACAGGCACTCGGGACTTCATATTCCGCCGCTGGGTTGCGCTTCCACCACGGACGACCGATGCGAGGACACGGCGCGTCCGTACCCCGCGTGGCCCAGCTCTTCAGGCACGCCCAGCTGTGAGAGCCAGACGAGAAGCCCCGCCGGAATGCTTCCGGCGGGGTTTCTTCTGCGTGCGGTGGGGCTATTGGGCGTCGCCGGAGCGGGCCAGTCGGACGAGCCGGGTTTCCGCGAGGCGGGCGCCTATGTGCCTTCCTTTGGTCGGGAGCCCGTGCCTGCCCCGTCGCCCGAGTAGTACGCCTCGGGACGTTATGGACCGGTGATGCGGGTGCAGGCGTCCGGGACACACCGGGAATCACCCGCCTGGCGACGTCCCCGCAGGTCGAGCAGGGCGCACATCACGGAGTTAGCGCCATGGGCACTCAGTGCGATACCTGGATCCCGGTCAGTCGAGGGCGCCGGGGACTGGAATCAGCCGGTGGCGTGTCCCGGATGGGTGAATTCGGGAGCCTGGCCGCTCCCGGATGCCGGTAGGACCGTTGGGCTGGGCGGATAGCCGGATGATCGCTCTTCGGGCGTCCCCTGCTCATTCCTGTACCCGTGCTTGAGGAGACGTCCCCTTGGCTACCACTGATCTTCCTGGTCCTGATTCGCTGCTGCGCCGCACGCTGGGGGAGTGGCGGATCGGGTTGGTGGCGTGGCGGCTGCTGGTTCTGCAGACCGCGGATCCGGCGGTCGCCGCCGGCATGGCCAACTTCTCCACCTACCGTGCGCACCCGTGGCGGCGTATCGAGCACACCATGGACAGCGGGAAGCGGCTGTTCTTCTCCGACCGTGAAGGGCTACGCCGTGAGGTTGCCCGTCTGGAGCGCACGCACCGCCGTCTGGCCGGGACCGACGAGCAGGGCAGGCCGTTCACAGCGTTGGACCCGGCGGTGCGGGTGTGGGTACTGGTCACCCTGTACGAGTGCATGACGGCGATGCGGGAACTGTCCGGACGCCCGCTGGCGCCGCCTGAACTGGATCAGATGTACGGAGAATTCCGTGCGGTGTGTACCGAGTTCGGCCTCTCCGACGACCTGCTCCCGGCCACGGCCGCGGACGTGCCCGCGTATATGGACCGCACGATCCGCGAGCGCCTCGAATACAGCGAACCCGTGCGCTACCTGCTCTTCGACATGCTCCGTGAAGCACCGGCACCCCGCCGCCTCGGCCACCTGAAGCCGGCCTGGCCGCTTGCGCGCACGGTGGCCGCCCACGTGATCGGTGCGCTGACCATCGCGGACCTGCCGGAAGCCTTCCGCGAGCGCTTCAACTTGCCCCGTACCCGCCGCGCGGCCCTGTTGTCCTTCATCCTGCACCGTGGCATGCGCGTGCTGATGAATGCGCTGCCCGAGCACCGCCGCTACCGCACCCCGCTGGCGGGCAACTCCTCGACTTCGCAGCCTCCCACCGCCTCCACTGACCGCCCTTCCTCGCCGGAGGCAAGCCGTGTCCGGCTTCCCGCACCACGCCGCCGCAAGGGTGCCGATTCCCGCCCGGCGCGTCTGCGGACCTTCTTCCGCCAGGTCCTCGACCAGACCGGCGACGGCCGCATCAGCTCGGTCGATCTGCAGGCCATGGCGCACAACGTGTGCTGGCCGCTCGAACTCACCCCTGAGCGCGAAGCGCGCGTCTATGCCGCCTTCGAGACCTGGTGGCAGCACCTGCGGACCGGCATGGATGGTGACGACGACGGACAGGTGACCTGCGAGGAGTTCGTCACCGCCATGCTCACCGGGATCGACGCCGGGCCGGCCTATCTCGAGCAGGGGCTGCATGTCGCGGTGCGGGCGATCTTCCACGCTGCGGACACCGACGGTAGCGGACACCTGTGCGCCGATGAGTACCGCACGATCTTCGGCGGCTCCCGGGTCCACCCCGCCGAACTCAACCACGGCTTCCGCCAGCTCGACCACGATGGAGACGGCCGCATCACCGAAGAGGAATTCGTCCAGGCCTTCACCGACTACTTCACCGCCCGCACCGACAACGCGGCCGGCAGTCAACTCCTCGGACGTCCATAGCGGCTGATGCGGGCGAAGTGCCGGGGCAGCCACTGATGGGCCTTGGCGGTTCGGTGGCGATTCCCGCAGGGGCCTGACGCGTGTGGCGGCGGGAAGGGTGCGTCGTCGCGCTCGCGGTCTCTGACCCGATGGTGGCCGCCGAGGCGATACGCATCGCGCCGACGGGTCCAGGCTGCGTTTGTAGGGCACTGGGGTACATGGACGTGGTTGTCCCGCGGACCCTCGTTCCGAGGCTCCGCGGGGGAAGGCCGCAACCGATCCGTCGGCGGGCCCTCGGCTTCGCGATCATGTTTTCGCGGTGATTCCCCCACCGGTCGCTTAAGTCGGCTTTGGATTCCTGCTTGCGAGTAGTGCTGACTGGCCGTTCGGTTCTCCCGTCTTCGCGCACTATTTGAGGGGTGGACGCGTACTACTCACCGAAAGCGTGGCTGAGTGCTTCGTCGAGTAGCTCTCGCAGGGCCGAGGAGGTCGGTGCGACGGCGGTGGCGAGCAGGGCCGGGCCGCCGGCCAGCGGTGCGAGGACCGCACAGCCGTCTTTGGTCCCTTCGCGGAGTAGGACGGGGGCACGCCTGATGTCCAGCTCTGGGTCCACGACGAGGAGTTGGCCGACGGCGCGGTGTCCGTCAAGGACCGCGGGGCCGTTCCAGCCGGGTTCCGGATCCCCGTAGGCGGTGTGCTGGTCGAGCAGCAGGCGGCCGGCGTGGTGGACTCGGATACGGCTGACGAGGTGGCCCGGCTTCTCGTTGGTTCTGCCTAGGAGTTGCTCCTCTCGCAGCACCAGTCGTGAGGTCGCGGCGAGGTTGACGGTGTAGGTCTGGCGCAGGTTGCTGTCGGCGGCGCTGATCAGTGGCTGTGGCAGCCAGCGCAGGCGGGCGTGCTCCCCGGCGGTCAGCCGTACGTCGTAGGTGGCCGGCGCGGTGGTGGGGCCGCGGAGGGCGAGTGTGGCGGCGGCCGTGGTGACGTCCAGTTCGGCGTGGTCTTCGGCGGTGATGTCGAGGGCGAGTCGGTCGCCGCCGAGTGGGGCGCTCATCGCGCCGATGATTCCCACCCGGGCGGTCTTCCCGTTGGTGGGCATGCGTCGTAGATGGAACGGGCCGTCGCTGCGCAGCTGGGGGAGCGTGGTGACACGTCCGTTGTACGTGGCGCGGATGCGGGCGGTGGCATGCACGCCGTCCGGGTGTCCGCAGGTTTCCTCGGTGCCGACGGCGGGAGCGAACGGGGCTCCGGGTTCGGCGAGTTGGGCGCCGGAGCTCATGCCGCCGCCTTCGCGCGCCACCGGGTGAGGTGCCCGGTGATCCAGTCGGCGATTTCGCGGATGCCGTCGTCGGAGGTGAGGCTGGTGAAGACGACGGGAAGGTCGCCGCGTTGCCGTTCGGCGTCGGCGGCCATGGTGGCGAGGTCGGCACCGACGTGCGGAGCGAGGTCGGTCTTGTTGACGACGAGGAGGTCGGCGGTGGTGATGCCGGGGCCTCCCTTGCGGGGGATGTCGTCGCCGCTGGAGACGTCGATGACGAAGATCTGCACGTCGACGAGGCCCTTGGAGAAGGTGGCGGTGAGGTTGTCGCCGCCGGACTCGATGAGCACGAGGTCGAGGGGGTCAAGGGTCTCGTCGAAGTGCTCGACGGCCTCCAGGTTGGCGGAGATGTCGTCCCGGATCGCGGTGTGCGGGCAGGCTCCGGTCTCCACCGCGGTGATCCGCTCGGGCGGCAGCACGGCCTCGCGCAGCAGGAACTCGGCGTCCTCGCGGGTGTAGATGTCGTTGGTGACGACGGCGAGGGAGAGTTCGTCGCGCAGGGTGCGGCAGAGCGCGGCGACGGTGGCGGTCTTGCCGGAACCGACGGGGCCACCCAGGCCGACGCGGAAGGCGCGGCGGCTGCCGTCCGTGCGCTGCGGCTCGGCGCTGTAGGTGTGACGGTGGGGCATGGTCACGGGGTGATCGAGGTGCATGGGAACTCCAGGAAGCAGGGGGTGGGTTCAGGAGGCGAAGAGCCGTATGGTCCAGGCGGCGTGCTGCTCTCCGGTGATGTCCAGCAGCGGGGCGGATGCCGTCGGCAGGGCGTCAGGGCCCTCGGTCGCCACGCGGGCCGCCGCGTCGGCGGCGGCCGCGGCGACGGTGTCGGTCTCCACGCTGAGGCGTGCCAGCAGCCGCGAGGCGTCGAGCGGGTCGAGGCTGAGCAGGCGCACCGCTGCGGTGGCCGGGCCGCCGACGGTCTCGTACGCCGCGGCACAGGCGGCGTCCTGCGGGGTGAGCCCGGCGGCCCGGGCGGCGAGGCCCTGGACGATGGGCTGATGGGCACCCTGGGGTCGCTCGGCGGCCAGGCGGTCGAGTTCGGCGGACGGGAAGGTGGCGCGTGCCGCGCGCATCATCTGCCGGCCGAGCTTGCGGGCCACGGCGCGGAGTGCGGGGACGGGGGTGCGTGCGTCGGCGGCATCGTCCAGCATCAGGGGGTCGCATCCGGCGGCGGCCGCGGCAGCCAGGCCGGCCGTGGTCAGGCCGGTGGTGTGCAGGCGCCCGCGGCAGAAGGCTTCGAGGCTGTCGATGTCGTGTACGGCCTTGTGGGCGACGGCGGCTTCGACGCCGCCGGAGTGGGCGTACCCGCCGGCGGGGAAACGGCCGTCGGCCAGCAGGAGCAGTGCGGCACGGCTCATGGGCGAGCGGTTGCCTTTCGCAGGGTCGGAGGTGCGCCGTGGTCCAGACGGGCAGGATTGTCTGCCTGGACCACGGCCGCGGTGACGGCGTCGTCGGCCGGGAAATGGCTGGTCAGAAGAGGAAGTACCGCTGTGCCATGGGGACTTCAGTGACGTAAGCGCGCGGTACGGTCGCTCCGTTGAGTTCCGTGCGGGCGTCCCCTGTGGTCTCACCGCCGATGGTGACCTCGAAGCTGTTGTGGTCGACGTTGAGGCTCTCCGGCACCGTGTCGTTCAGCTTCATGTCGGCCTTGGTGACGTCCCGGATGCTCGTCGAGATGTCCACGAACTTCTTGGCGAGGCCGAGCCCACCGATCGTCATCTCGGTGACGTTCCCGCTGCTGTCCTGGACGGTGACGACTCGCGAATTCAACCTGTCGGCCACGCCCGGTGCCACGAAGTTGTACGAGTTGCTCTGCGGCGAGCCCCCGGTGGCGCCCCAGACCGCTCGCGGCAGGAAGGGCTGCGGTGTCGTGATCGACGCGTTGGCGTCGCCCACCTGCGCGTACGCCAGCTGCCCGCCCTTGAGGACCATGTGCATCTTGACGCCGAAGAACTTCGGCTCCCAGAGCACCAGGTCGGCCAGCTTCCCGGTCTCCACGGAACCGACGTGACCGTCGATGCCGTGCGTGATGGCCGGGTTGATCGTGTACTTGGCGACATAGCGGCGCGCCCGGTAGTTGTCGTTCGGGATCAGCCTGTCTGCGTTGTGCGAGTGGTCGGTGTCGTCGGCGATCGGGCGGACCTTCGCGTTGGCGAGGTCCTCCTTCAGTGGGCCGTAGCGGGACTTCATGACGTGCGCGGTCTGCCAGGTGCGCATGACCATCTCGCCGATGCGTCCCATCGCCTGGGCGTCGGAGGACATCATCGAGATGGCGCCCATGTCGTGGAGCAGGTCCTCCGCGGCCATGGTGGACGGCCGGATGCGGGAGTCGGCGAAGGCCATGTCCGCCGGAATGTCGGGGTTGAGGTGGTGGCAGACCACCATCATGTCGATGTGTTCCTTGACGGTGTTCACCGTCAGGGGGCGGGTCGGGTTGGTCGAAGCGGGCAGCACGTTCGGCTCTTTGACCAGCTCGATCATGTCCGGGGCATGGCCACCGCCGGCGCCCTCGACATGGAAGATATGGACCGAGCGCTCCTTGAAGGCACTGCGGGTGCTGTCCAGGAAACCGGATTCGTTCAGTGAGTCCGCATGCAGGGCCAGTTGGACCCTACGGCTCTCACACACGTCCAGCGCCGCGTCGATCACAGCGGGCGTGGCTCCCCAGTCCTCGTGGACCTTGAAGCCGATGACGCCGGCGTCGACCTGTTCGTTGAGGGCGTCGGTGTTCACCGTGCTGCCCTTGCCGAGCAGGCCGATGTTGACCGGGTACGCGTCCAGGCTCTCGAAGACCCGGGTGATGTGCCACTCGCCCGGGGTGACCGTGGTGGCCGTGCTGCCCTCGGCAGGACCGGTGCCTCCGCCGATGAGCGTGGTCACGCCCGAGGCGAGGGCCTCGTGGATCTGTTCCGGGCAGATGAAATGGACGTGGGTGTCCACGCCGCCCGCGGTGAGGATCCGCCCGTTGCCGGAGATGACCTCGGTGCTCGGACCGACCACGAAGTTCGTCGGCTGCACCGGCAGCTCGTCGCTCGGGGACGTACGCGTCGGCCTCTCGAACTCGTCGTCCGGGATCGGGTCCATCGTCTCGGGGTTGTACGCCTTGCCGATGGCGACGATCTCACCGTCGCGGAGCCCGACGTCGGCCTTGACCACACCCCACCAGTCAAGGATCAGCGCACCGGTGATGACCGTGTCCACGGGCTTGCGGCCTGCGGCATCCCCGTCTCTGGCGATGTGGGACATGCCCATCGACTCGCGGATCACCTTTCCGCCGCCGAAGATCATCTCGTTGCCGCTGTGCTTCGGTCCGCCGCTCCAGTCAGCCTCGATCTCGACGGTCAGAGCGGTGTCGGCCAGGCGGACACGGTCCTTGGTGGTGGGCCCGTACAGAGTGGTGTAGTCGGCCCGCTTCAGCACGTTGCTCGCCGCCGAGTTCTCCGGTGAACTCGCCGACCTGCCGCTCGACAGGGTGGTTCGGTAGTTGCTCACTGGTGCGTCTCCTCGCGCAGTCCCTTGGCCTGTCGATCGCCCTGGATCTCCACCAACTCGACGCAGCACTCGTCGCCCGGTTCGAAGCGCACGGACGTACCCGCGGCGATGTTCAGCCGCCGCATCCACGCCGCCTCGCAGTCCTTGAGCTCCTGGGGCGACTCCAACCCCGGACCGGAAGGGACCTCCACCTTGAGGACCTTCAGTCCCGGGTTGACCTCGGCGAAGTGATAGTGGGAACCGACCTGGATCGGGCGGTCCGACACGTTCTTCACCCTGATCCTCGTTCTGCCCTCACCCGGCAGCGTGGTGGCGTCCTCCTGTAGGTCCGCGTTGAACTCAATCGCCTCGTACCAAGACACCGCCTCCGCCTCCCGGCACTTGTCACAGCACGACGACGAGCCGTCGCCGCGGCAGTCGACCGGGCAGCCCGGCTTGCGAGGCGGCCGCGGGTGCTCGACCTTGCCCGGATAGACCTCGGGTTCCTCGGTCGCCTCCGGGAAAGGATCGTGGAGGGTGACGAGCTTGGTGCCATCCGGGAAGGTGGCCTCCACCTGCACGTTCTTGATCATCTCCGGAACGCCGTCCATCACCTCGTCCCGGCTCAACAACTGCCGACCCGAGTCCATGATGTCGCTGACTGTCTTGCCGGCGCGCGCCTGCTCAAAGACGTGCACCGTCAGCAGGGCCATCACCTCGGGGTAGTTGAGGAGCAGCCCACTGTCACGGCGCCGCTGCGCCACGTCGGCCGCCACATGGATCAGCAGGCGCTCCTGCTCATGCGGAGTCAAATGCACGATGAGCCGTTTCTCTTGAGCGGACAGTGCATGCGGCCAGGCATGCCGAGGGACACGGAAGATGGCCTCGGACGGCGTCAGTCGCGCCTCGATCATCAGCGGGAGGAAACATCGAGAAGGCCAGGTCACGGATCGTGTACACGATCCGGTGAAAACGAGTCGGAGGGTGCGTAGTCTCTGCTCCGCCGTACAGCAAGGGGTGGTGGCTGAAACCGCGGTGCGTGCCGCGCGTCGCCGGTCAGTCCAGCCGCGGCTCCGGCCCCTTCGTATGCCTCCCGGTAGATGCGGGTCGTATCCAAGCGGCGTAATGGTGGAGTCGGGTATGGGAGCTGGCTGAGTAGCCCTATGGCCGCGCGATCGGTTTGCCCAGCCATGCGTTGACGATCCGAGTCGCGGTGTCGCTGACGGGCTGGTCACTCGTGTCGATGACTTCTGTGCCGGTGGGGTCCGACTGCCTCATCTGGTCAAGCTGCCGGATTGTCCGGCGGAGCTGGTCGCGGGCCCCTGAGCCGATCTCTCTGCGGTAGATCCTCGCCTTGAGGGTGAGGAAGTCAGCGATCAGGCGGATGGACGTGATCTCGGCGTTGGGGACCGCGTCGGAGATCCAGGCAAGTTCGCAGCTGAGGGTGGTGAACACGCCTGTGACGAGGAGCCGCGTGTGGCCGAGAGCGGCAAAGTTGGCCCATAGTGCGCTCAGGTTGCGGCGGGGCGAGTCTGTCCGGGCGAGGACGGCATGGTTGCGGCGAACCCTGACCTGTTGGAGGGCCGGTTCAGCGACGGGTGCGGGAAGTGTGTCCTGGATGTGCCGCCAAGGGCACATCCAGGACGGGCGCCGGACGTCAGTGCTGCTGGGCCTTGCGGCGGCGGAACGCGAGGTAGCCGCCAGCTGCGACGAGCATGGCAGCTGCCGTGGACAGCAGGCCGATGGGAGCGCCGTTGCCGGTCTCGGCGAGGTTGTCGCCGCCTTGTGCGGACGGGGAAGCCGAGGGTGCAGCAGGCGCTGGGACGGCGCTCGCGGGGGCGGATGACGTGGGCGCGGCGGTCGACTGCGCGGGGCCGGACGGGGTAGCGGATGCCGACGGCTTGCTGCTGCCGGGCTGGGTGGTGTCGTCCTGGCAATCGGTCCAGAAGACCTTGTGCTTGGCCCGGCCGTGCTCGCTGTCAAAGTTCCAGAACAGCTTGTAGTGGCCGTCGGGCAGGGACAGGTCCTGCGTACGGCTGTGCCCCTCGCCGTCGAGTGTCAGGGAACCGGTCTTCACGGTCGTGCCCTTGGCGTTGGCGGTCGGGGCCCAGGTTTCGATGTGCCAGTCGACCTGCTGGCCGCCGTCGAAGCCGAAGGCGTCGAGGTAGAAGGTGCACACGTGGGGCTCGTTCTTGCGGAGTTCCTCGCCGGTCTTGGCGTCGTGGATCTTCACGGTGCCGTTGTCGCCGGGGGGAGTGGCGTACGCAAAAGGGGCGAGCAGCAGGGTCGCGGCCACGGCGGCCGTGAGCGTGCCTGCGGAAACAAGCGGGCGCATGGGCATTCCATTGGGGAAGAGGAGAGTTGCCGTGGGGGGCGGCTCAGCTTCCTGCGCCCCCAGGAGACCGTCAAGGCACCTCAAAACACTTATGTCATATAGCGCATTGCTTGCCCCATTAGTCCCGCATAACGATTGGGTACGGGCGCCGCTGCCCTCAACCGCGTCCTCGGTAGGAGGTGGGTGGGCGGTGGATCGCGATGAGGGCGGCGTCGTCGCCGAGACGACCGCCGACCGTCGAATGCGTCCTGACCGGCATGGGCTCCTGCTACGAGTCCAAGCTCTTCACACGGGACCTGGTCCCTGTCGGCATCGCCCACAAACGCATCCGGTCCTATCGCCCCCGCCTTGAGGTGAGCAGGACCCTCATCGCGCTGTACGAGGAGGTCAGGGACGCGGCGGTCGCCGAGGGCCTGCTCACGCCGACGTCCGGGCCCGTCGCCTCCTGAGCGCTGAAACTCCGACCACCGGACAAGACCGCAGCGCTTGCCGTATTGCCGCCGGCCGCCTGGCCGTGGCCCGCCACGCCATCTCCGGGCTCGCATCTGGAGCCAAGGCCTGACCAACCTGCTGGTCGGCCATGCCGGTCCGCGCTCGGAGCTTGTTCACGGGCGGCGACCCATCAGGCGGACCAAGCCGTCCTGCCGGGAGCCCGGGCCGGACGGCGGACTGATTCCTTCCATGCCCTCCCGAAGCCCGACACGATCCGCAGCGCGAGGCGTCAGCCCGCCACTGCGAGAGCGCGTATCGGTGGGATGACCGATGTGCGGGGATGGGGGCGTGGTTCATAGTCCTCGGGAGATCGTTTGCGGGCGGCCGAGGTGCGCCCGGTTTTCGAAAGGACCCTTCTGTGGACACGTTTGCGGATCTGGTGTTTCTCGGCGGGCAGGTGGTCACGGTCGATGCGGAGTTCTCCGTCGCCTCGGCCCTGGCGGTGACCGGCGGGGTCATCAGCGCCGTCGGCGGGCGGGACGACGTCGCGCCGCTTGTCGGGCCCGACACCCGCGTCGTCGACCTGCGGGGAGCGACGCTGCTTCCCGGCATCAACGATTCCCACCTGCACGGATGTGCCTTCGGCATGGCGACGCCGCCGCTCTCCCTGGACCTCGGCCATCCCGCCGTGACCTCCCTCGCGGACGTGGCCGAGGCGGTACGGGAAGCCGTCGGTCGGGTACCGGGCGGGCAGTGGATCACGGGGCACGGCTGGGATCCCGGATTCCTCGACGAGTGCGTCACCGATCCTTCGCGGCAGCCCTCCCGGCGCGACCTCGACGCCGTGAGCCCGGACCACCCCGTCGTCCTGTACTCCTTCTCCGGGCACGCCACCTGGGTCAACTCCAAGGCACTTGAGCTCATCGGGATCGACCGGCACACCGTCGCGCCGCCCGGCGGTGCCATCGTCGTGGACGACGCCGGGGAGCCGACCGGGCTGCTCCACGAGGGGGCCCAGGCTCTCGTGCAGAACGCGCTGCCGCCGCTCAGCCGGCAGGAACGAACCGACGCGATCCGGTCGACCCTGGCCACGCTCGCCCGGCTCGGCGTGACCAGCTACACCGAGCCCGGGCTCGGCCCCGGCGGCGACGGCATCATGCGGGGCGCGCTCGGCGCGCAGACCCTCGACGTCTACCGCCAGCTGCTTGCCGACGGCGAACTGACCGCCCGCGTCGGCGTCCTGGTCCTGCCCACCGGAATGGCGAGCACCGCCGAGGAGTTCGCCCGCACCCTCACCGCCCTCGACGACTCCGGTGCGTCCGGCGACGCCGATCCGCGCCGCCTCGCGATCCACGGCGTCAAGATCTTCGGCGACGGCATCGTCCCCAACAAGACGGCCTGGATGCACGAGCCGTACGTCGGCGGCGGCTGTGGCTCCCTGTGCGTCGGCGGCGAGACCGACACCGAGCGGATCGCCGAGATCGACGCCATGATCCGGCATGCCCACGCCGCCGGGCACCAGCTGGGCGTCCACGTCACCGGCGACCGGGCCTGCGACGCCGTCGCGGACGCCTTCGCCGCGGCCGTGGCAGAGCACCCGCGGCCCGACGCCCGCCACTACGTCATCCACGGCGACTTCCTCACCGCGCACAGCATGAAGGTGCTGGCCGCGCACGGCTTCGGCGTCAACATGAACCCCACCATCAAATGGACCGTCGCCGACATGGAGGAGGAGTTCGTCGGCGCCGAACGGGCCGCGTACGCATGGCCCTACCGCGATGCCATCGACGCCGGCGTGCGGGTCGCGAGCGGGTCCGACGCCCCCGTCACGTACCCGGACTGGCGCCAGGGCGTCGCCACCATGGTGCTGCGCGAGTCGAAGGCCGCCGGCCGGGTCAGCGGACCCGAGCAGCGCATCGGCCTGGCCGAGGCGATCCGCACGTACACGATCGACGCGGCCTGGCAGGACTTCGCCGACGGCTGGAAGGGCTCCCTGGAGCCGGGCAAGGTCGCCGACCTGTGCGTGCTCGACGGCGACCTGCTCAGCGCCGACCCCCACGACATCCCGCAGATGCCCGTCGTCCTCACCGTCGTGGACGGGCAGGTCGTGCACGACGCCCTTCGCGATTGACCTGTTCCGGAGAAATGATCATCCTTGGAGGATGGCAGCGGAACGGAGCACGGCGGACATCCTGGACGCGGCCGTCCACGTCCGTGAGGCCGCCAGGAACGCCACGAGCGGCGCGAGTGGCTTCGACACGGTCCTGACGGCACTGTCAGAGGTGATGGAGTACGACCACGCCTCCCTCACCCGGTGGGATCCGGTGCACCGGTGCCACACCACCCTGGCCGGGAGCTACCCGGACGACGCCACGGCCTACATCGAGACCCACCTCCACCACGACCCGGTCTTCCCCGTGCTCCGCAGCCCGGCCCGAGGTGGTCTCTGGCTCAGTGACGTCCCCCGGCAGCTCCTGGCCACATCTCCGGGCTTCCAGGAAGTGCTGCGTCCCCTCGGCATCGAGGGCGGCGTGGCCCAGTGCCTGTTCAACGCCGACGGCCGGTACGTCGGCATGCTGAACGTCAGCACCCGCCGACCGCGGCGCGCGCCCGATCCGGCGCGCGCCGTGGTCACCCTCCTCACCGAGGCCCTCGCCGCGGCCGTCGCCCGAGGAGGTCCGCCGCCCGAGGAGGCCACCGCGGCCGACCCCGCCGCGGACGCGCGGCGGCGCGGCGGGCTCTCGCCACGGGAGGTCCAGGTGCTGGCCGAACTGACCACCGGCCGCACCAACAGAGAGATCGCCGAGCGGCTGTGTATCACGCCGCGCACCGTAGGGACCCACGTCGAGCACATCCTCGCCAAGCTGGTCCTCCCCAACCGCGCGGCCGCCGCCGCCCGAGCCGTCGCCTGGGGGATCGAACCCTCCCGCTGACGCGAGCCCGCGGCGCACAACGCCCGGACCGCGGGCGTGCCCGTGCAAGGCACTCCGTTTCTTACCTGCTGAGGCAGCAACAGAAAGCTGAGGCAGGGCCGGTGTGGTCGCACGCCCGTGGGCCGGCCGATCTCGTGCCGCTGTGCGCGCTGCCCGCCCCGTGCTCAACCCGCCAGGTTCGCGCCGGCGTCGATCCTGGAGTCCGTATGCATGGCCGCCGGCACCGCTCCTCCGCCGAAGGAGGCGCCCAGGTCCGGTCGCGCCGGCCGACCTGTACTTCGACGTCTGTGAGCAGGCCGAGCACCTCCGCACGCAGGAGGCGGAGCGACTGGAGGCCGCGAGCGTGGGGCTTGACGCCGACCCGCTGCTTCTGGCCCTTGAGGACGCCCGGGCGCGCAAGGCTACGGCGGATGCTGAGGTCCGCCGACTCCTCGCCTACGGCCGGGAGTTCCCCGGCGCCCGCCCGTATCGTCTGGACACACAGGCCCAGGCCGGCGGCATGACGATCTCGGCATCCGCACCGCCCACGGAACGGGCGGGATCGAACAGGTGGAGCATGCGCGTGGACTGGACGGCCTGGCCGGCGAGCCACGGCCTGGTGTCCCGCGGAAGTTCACCGATGCGGAGGTCGAGCGGGTCATCGTCACGACACTGGGGGAGAAGGCGAAGAACGCCACACACTGGTCGACCAGGTCGATGGCGGCAGCGCTCAGCAGGGAGCAGACCCGCCGAGGTTCGCCGCCACAAGCGTTCACATAGCCGCCAGTTGCGGCGTTTCCGATTTCCCTCCCCGGAGTGGTTTCGCCCAGCCACCGGGCCGCATCCGGTGATCTTCCGGTTGTCTCTCGGACAGCAGGCATGGCGCGCACGAGCAGTCCATGCGCCGACACGCGCACAGCAGAGGGGCCACTATGACCGATGGGACGGTTCTGTTCGCGGTACACGAGTTCCCACAGGGGCAAGGTGTCGCCGCCGAGCAACTACGCAGGATCCGCGATGAGTTGGAGAGCCGAGGCTTTGACGTGCGCTGGGCCACCACAGCCGACGATGCCCGGGCAGTGCTGCGGACCGAGGCAGGCCTGGCCGCCGCCGTGATCGACTGGGACCTTCCCCAGGCCGCCGGAGAAGGCGGCGAAACAGGCGGCGCCGAGGTACTGCGCCACGCCGGTCGGCGCTTCCAGAATCTCCCCGTCTTCCTGGTCACGGACGGCGAAGACCTGGAACACCTGCCCTTGTGGGTGGCCGAAACGGTGATCGGCTACATCTGGCCGCTCGAGGACACCGCACCCTTCATCGCCGGACGCATCACCAGCGCTGCCCGCGGCTACCAGCACAACCTGCTCCCACCGTTCTTCAAGGCACTGCGCCGCTTCGACCACGCGCACGAGTACTCCTGGCACACCCCTGCCCACTCCGGCGGTGTCGCCTTCCTCAAGTCCCCCGTCGGCCGGGTCTTCCACGACTACTTCGGAGAACGGCTGCTGCGCAGCGACCTGTCGATCTCCGTCGAGGAACTCGGTTCCCTCTTCGAGCACACCGGCCCGGTCGGTGCCGCCGAACGCAACGCCGCCCGTGTCTTCGGCGCCGACCGCACCTACTTCGTACTCCACGGCGACTCCACCTGCGACCGGATGGTCGGTCACTTCAGTGTCACCCAGGACGAGATCGCACTGGTGGACCGCAACTGCCACAAGTCGGTGCTGCACGGCCTGGTCCTCTCCGGAGCCCGGCCGGTCTACCTGGTCCCCACCCGCAACGGCTACGGACTGGCAGGCCCCCTGCCGCCCGCCGAGATTCAGGCACCGTCGGTCGCCTCCCGGACCAGCCGCAACCCACTGGCCCAGGGCTCCGTCTCGCCCAAGGCCCAGTACGCGGTGCTGACGAACTCCACCTACGACGGCCTGTGTTACGACACCCTCCAGGTCGCCCAGGCCCTCGCACCCAGCACCCCCCGACTCCACTTCGACGAAGCCTGGTTCGCCTACGCCCGCTTCCACCCCCTATACGCCGGCCGCTACGGCATGGCGGTGGGCCCCGAAACTTTCCCCGGTCCCGAACGCCCCACCGTCTTCTCCACCCAGTCCACCCACAAACTGCTGGCCGCCCTGTCACAGAGCGCCATGGTCCATATCAAATCCGCACCCCGGGCGCCGGTGGAGCACGACCGGTTCAACGAGGCGTTCATGATGCATGGCACCACCTCACCGCTGTATCCGATGATCGCCTCCCTCGACGTGGCCACCGCGATGATGGACGGCCCCCAGGGCCGTTGCCTTGTCGACGAAGCGGTTACCGAAGCCATCCGCTTTCGTCAGACGGTCGTACGCGTCGCCCGGCGCATCGCCGCCGCCGACGACCGGCCCGACTGGTTCTTCGGCGTCTGGCAACCCGAGACCGTGACCGATCCGGCCACCGGCGAGCGTCTACCCTTCGCCGACGCACCGCTCGAACTGCTGCGCACCGAACCGTCCTGCTGGCAGCTGGAGCCCGACGCCGACTGGCACGGCTTCACTGGACTGACCAAGGGCTACTGCCTGCTCGACCCCATCAAGGTCACCCTCACCTGCCCCGGCATCGACGCCACCGGACAGATGTCCCACTGGGGCATCCCCGCCCGCGTCCTCACCGCCTACCTGGCCACCAGGGACATCGTGGTGGAGAAGACCGACAGCTACACCACGCTCATCCTCTTCTCCATGGGGATCACCAAGGGCAAGTGGGGAACCCTGATGGATGCCCTCATGGACTTCAAAACGCTCTACGACCACAACGCACCCCTGGAGCAGGTACTGCCCGAGCTGGTCGCTGCCCACCCCCACCGCTACACCGGCCAGACCCTGCGCGAACTGTGCCAGGAGATGCACAACCACCTGCGCGATGCCCGCCTGGTCGAGCTGCTCGACACCGCCTTTCACGACCTGCCCGAGCCCGTTACCCCGCCCCAGCACTGCTACCAGCGCCTCATCCGCGGCGGCACCGAGCGCGTAAAGCTGACCGACGCGGCCGACCGGGTGGCCGCCGCCATGGTCACCGTCACCCCGCCGGGCATCCCCGTCCTCATGCCCGGCGAAAACACCGGCACCCCCGACGGCCCGCTGCTGCGGTACCTGACCGCCCTGGAGTCCTTCGACCGGCGTTTCCCCGGCTTCCGCAGCGAGACCCACGGCGTCACCGTCGCTCCGGACACCGGCGACTATCTCATCGAATGCGTACGCCAGATCCCCGCCCAGCAAACCGGCCGCACAGCTGGAGAGCACCACAAGGCACCGACGCCGCACCCGCTCAGCCCCCGACTGTCCACCGGCTGACCCCAAGGCATCAGGTATGCCCCGCCCCCGGCCGGAGGGGAGCGGCCAGAAGCTCCGCTGCTCGCGGGGGGCTAGGAGGTTGTCGATGTCGTCCGGCCCGCCCCGGGCCCAGGCGTCCACCGCGCGGCTCAGCGGCTCCGTACTCCATGGCGTGGACGGTGAGCTCAACTTCTCGAACAGGCGAGTTGGCCCGGAACACGGAACTCGGTGAGAAGCGCGGCGTAGGCACGCTCGTAGTCGGCCCACGGGCCGTCGGCGAGCGGATCCGGCTCCAGCTGTGTGAGGGACCCGTCGCCCGAGCCGCCCGTGCATCATTGTCGCCCGCCGCCCCGTCGTCGAGCCGGAACGAGCGCCGGGCTGTGGTCGTCTCCCGGCGGGGGACGGCACTCCTACCATGGCTACCAGGGCACGGGCTGGTCCTGGTAGTTGAGGAACTGCAGACCCGGTTCGCCGCTGTGGCGGCCGATCGTGTCCGCCACGCCAGAGAGGTTGTACTTGGTGAGTTGCCGTCGGTGCGAGCTGGCGGGCCAGTGAAAAGCCGTTCCATGGCCTCCCGCAGGGCTGCTCGGCTCTGGACGAGACCTTCGACTCTGCCGGCACGGTCCTGTCTCGTTCCACTTCCGGCCGCTGGAGGAGCACAGCGCCGCCGTGGTCGTACTCATGACGGCTTGCACCAACCGGGTGTGCGCCGCGCGGTCCTGGGACACCGGCCGAGTTCCATGCCGAGCCGCCCGCCCGGGCCGTACACGACGGACACCGTCCCGCCCCCGCCCTCGAGGCAGCCAGTGCATCGGCAGCGTCGTTGATGCGCTGCGCCAGGCGGAACGCCAGTTCCGCGTTGCTGCCATGCACTCGGAGAGGTCAATTGGAAGGCGTTCGCCGAACTCGATGCCGGGCCGCGCGATGCGCGCGACGAGCCCGCGCTCATGTAGCCAGGCCAGGTGTTCGGCGGAGAAGTACGCCTTGTCCGCACGGAGTTTGACGGGTCGGCGCCGCCGTGGTCCCCGGCGGGACCGGACGGCGGGTATGCCGCGGATGAGCGGTTTGAGGGCGAGGCTGTCGTGCATGTTCGCGCCGGACACGGCGACGGCGAGCGGGATGCCCTGGGTATCGGACAACACGTGCAGCTTGGGTCCATATCGTGAAGCGGCGATGCGCGGTGGCGGGCGACGTGCCGAACGTCGGCGGCAGATGCCGCCAGGCGCAGCCGCTGGTCAGCGCGTACACCACTGCCGAGAACATGGCCCGCTCGTCACACGGAGCGGTCCCACCACCTTGAGGACGAGCAGCGAACGACGGCAGCAACGGGGCGGCCCAGCTCCCAGAGTTCATCAGGAACCAGACGCTTCGATAGATCAGCACCCACGACCGGCAGCATGCCGCACGAACATCAAGTCACGTGAGACAACCTCTAAGCCTTGATGGGTGCGGCCGACTTGGCGGCCTGCTCGATCTTCGCGCAGTAGACCGCACGGGCTTCCTCGTCGATCTGCTTCTCGTGTTCGGGGCGCAACCCGGTCCGGCCGTCGAGGCCCTCGCGCAGGATATCGGCGTGCCCGGCATGCCGGATGGACTCGCCGAGGACATGGACCATGATGGCGAACAGGTTCGTGTCGGCATAAGGCTCCGGCCACCACGGCACGTGGCCGGGGGCGTCGAGGGGAAGCTCGTTGATCGTCGCGTCCGAGTGTTCCCACGTGTGCCGGTAGAACCCGATGATCTGATCGCGGGTCTCGTCCTCGGTCGCCCACAGATCGCTGCCGTTGGAGTCCTGCCACCGGGGCAGCGGTTCCGGGGAAGGGCGGTCGAAGACCTCGCCGAAGTACCTGGCTTCGACGGTGGCCACGTGTTTGACCAGGCCGAGGAGGTTGGTCCCGGTCGCTGTCAAAGGCCGGCGGGCGTCGTATTCGGACAAGCCGTCGAGTTTCCAGAGCAGCGCCTTGCGGTCCCGCCGCAGTCTCCCGTGCAGGTTGTCTTTCGCGAATTCATCGATCATGCGGCATGAGCCTGCCATGGGCTGCTCGTGGTCTCAAGATCCCGTACGTGGTCCGCAACGACTGGCAGAGCCGAGGCCTGGCCATGGCCGCCGCCCTGACCTGCTACAAGAAGCTCGCGAAACTTGCCACGTGAGACAACCTCTTAGGAAGTTCCACGGGCGATAGCTCCCATGATCCAGACCCAACGCATCCTTGAAGGATTCCCTTATCATGCCATTCGCGGTCACGCCGAGTGAAGCCATGGAAGCTTTCGGAGTTGATGGCGTAACGTACTATCCTCTCGATTCTTCGATCCCTGGACTCCGGCATGAGAAGACCGCGAGGTTCTTGAGTTCGGTCGGAATCCCGCACGATGACGTTTTCATGTCGTGCGCCGAGGTCGGTGCAGCCGATCCGGAAATCATTGTTGTCGGAGAGAAGTTTGACGCGCAGGGGCGGGTCTGCCCCCCTGAGGCCAGGGGATGGCTGGTGCTGGCCTATTTCTCGTACTCGCTTGTCGCTCTCGATCCCACCGACGGGCGAGTCTATAGCTTCCCGGAAGGAGAGGATTCGTGGAATCTTCTGCCACTCAGACGGGTGCGGGGAGCAGGTCGGCGAGAGCGCCGATGCTGGGGCCAGGGGGCATCCCCGCGGGAGCGGGGAGCAGCGGGTTCGTGCAGGGGCGACGATTTGTGTGACGGGATCATCCCCACGGGGATGGGGAGCATTTAGGAGGGTGGCCGACAGCACGGAGATTGGCGTGTCCCGGCAGGTCAGAGAAAGTGCCCGCTGGCGAGGTAGGGCGCCGGAACAGGCATGCCCCGGACGGCGATATAGCCTTCTTGGCCGATGTCGAGACGTGCGGCCAGGCCGACATCGATCGCCCACTCGTTGGGGGTGGTGATGCAGTTGACCAAGGTTGTCCCCTGTGACGAGGCCAGGGCTTCCCACAACAGTTTCTGCGCGGTCTCCGGGTCCGAGGCGGCCAGCAGTGACGCTCGTCCTCGGTCGTCGAGGTAGGCGTATCCCGGCCTCGCTTTGTCCCGGCATACGACCAGCCGCAGGGTGTCGAACATGTAGCCATGGTCCGGGCCGTGGCCCGCACCACGCAGGTCCTGGTCGAGTTGGTCCATCCACGCGAAGTCGTCAGCTTGGCCCTCCCGGAGGCCGTCGACCGCAGGGAGCGTGGACCTGTCCACGGTGCCGACCATCCGCATCTGCGGGTGGAGCGAGAAGTCCGCCATCCGATACCGACGTGTGGCACCGGGGTGGACGCTGGACGAGAAGATGCCAGGGCGCCCGTCGGCGTGGGCGAGGGCGGCGTCCAACAGTCGTTTGCCGAGGCCCTGTCCTTGATAACCGGGCAGCACTCCATACGTGGCGAGGAACCACAGACCTCCACGGTTCTGCGAGATAGCGAACCCCACTGCTCTGCCGGCGCCGGCTTCCTCATCAACCGCGACCCAGCACCCACGCGGGTCAACACTCAGGTAGAAGCGCATCCGGTCGATCCACTGCTTCGACGCGGCCGCCGACCGCGGCTCGGCCTCCGGATCGCTGACCCGCCTGATAGTTCGCTCCGCCTCGAAGAACGTCACCGCTGAAGCCCGCTCCGCCGAAGGGAGATCGTCCTCTTGCATCGGCCTGACCTGCACAGAGTCCATCACTTCAGCGTAAGGATTGGCCAGGCCAGGACGCATTCGATTTTCCAGCTGCGGCTATCTGCTCGATCAGCTGACTCGTTGCCCAGTGCATGCTCAGCAGGGGCGACCTGACCGACAAGGAATGGGAAGTGCTGAAGCCGCTGCTGCCCAAGAGCAATAACCGGTGCGGCCGGTGGCGGGACCACCGGCAGGTGATCAATGGGATCATTCACCGGCTCAGCACCGGCTGTCAGTGGCGCAAGCTGCCCGAGCGCTTCGGCCCCTGGCAGACGGTCCACAAACGGCACTTGCTGTGGTCGGCCGACGGGACTTGGGAGAGGCCGCTCAGGCACGTCCAGGCCATCGCCGACGCCGCAGGCGATATCGACTGGGATATCAACGTCGACCCCACCTAGATCCGCGCCCACCAGCATGCCTCCGGAGCACCGGAGGCTCCGCCGCCCGCACCGCCAGATGCCTCAAAAAGGGCTGCGGAAAGCGCAGTTCACCTCGCCTACGGTCGTTCCTGGAGGAGGCGGTGCGGTAGGTGAGGCTCTCGGTCGCTCCCGTGGCGGGCTGACGACGAAGCTGCACCTGAGCGCGGAGGGGAAGCCGTCCGCTGTCGCTGGTCGTCACCCTCGGCCAGCGGCGGCCTGCACCCAGTTCGAGCCGGTCATGGAAATGATCTGTGTGCCTCGGCTGGGCCTGGGGCGGCCCCGCTGTAGGCCCGACAGCTTCGGCGGCGACAAGGCGTACAGCAACCGGAGAACCCGCGCCTACCTTCGCAGGAGCGGTATCCGGCATGGACCTCGAAGGTGCTGGGGAGCCCTTCTTCACGTCGCCGGTCTCGTCGACGATCAGCACCGCGGCCTTGTCGTGGACGTGCTCGATGACGTATTCGCGCACGTCGTCCCGGACGGCGTCGGCGTCCAGGGGGCCCGGCACAGCAGGTGTTGCATGCCGTGCGGGCCGGCCTCCCGACCCACTCGGCGATCGTCCAGCAGTTCTTCCACGGCAGGTCCGACGGCAGGCCCAGCACCGACCGCCCGGCCCGCAAGCGGGGTTCGTACCGGGCGATCCGGCCTGCGATCCGGCCCGTGGCCACCTCGAACGCTTTCCGCCAACGAGTGGGATTTATGCTGTGGCTAGCGGTTCGCAGCTCCAGCATGTCGCACTCGGGCTCCGGGTTTCCGGTGCCGCAGACGTCCGCGGACTGGTCCTCGCGGGCGTCCCTACCTGCCGCGTGTGTTCACTGCTGGAGCGCCGATGCAGTATGATCATGATGCAACTTCGGCCCTCGGGCCGGAACCGCGCGTCTGTGGTCCAAGGAAAGACGTCCACCAGCCGGTGGGAGATGCAGGTGCAAGGCCTGCCGGGCGCTCTGCCAAGGGGCCCTTCCTCGTACGGGGAAGGGCCCCTTTTTGAGTGGTCGGCCCGCTCGCCGACCACGGCTCAGCTCCGCTCGCACGGAGAGGCCACCGGCACGGACCCGGGCTCCCGCCGCCGCCCCGGCCCCGTCAGCACCACTGCGGATCCGCTGACCGCACCACACCAGCCCGCCTGAATCCTGACCTGCCCCAACGCTGACCGAAGTTTGGAAGCGTCGCACCGCGATCCTGCCCTGTGCTGGTCGACAGCCGAAGTGGAGACTGCGGGCTTTTGCCTGCCATGCCGGCAGGGGGGCGAACCGCGAGGAAGCGCCGGCCGGAGGTCAGCTGTCGGCTTTGAGGGCGTCCAGGTGCCGTCGCAGTACCTGCCTGAGCAGCTTGGGCGGATAGCGGTCCGGCAGCAGCGTTGCCTGGAGATTGAGTCCGTCGAGGAGGGCGGCCAGTCGCGTGCTTTCCAGTTCGACGTCCAAGCCGCTTGGCAGCCCGCCGGCGCACCTGGCTTCGTGTAGCACGCGCGACATCAGGGTGTGCAGGTTGGCCTGCATTTCTGCGGCGCAGGGCCGTAGTTCGGGGCGGGTGAGCGCTGCGGTGGTGAAGGCGAGCCAGAGTGCGGTCTCCTGGCGGCGGGCCTCGTCCAGGGGGAGGAGCTCGGCCAGGAGCTCTTCTGTTGCGGCCCGGCGGTCGGTGCCGTTGCCGGGAGTCAGGAGTCGCTCGGCGTGGGTGCGGACGCGGTCGCCGATGCGCCGACTCAGCTCCCTCATCGCGAAGGTCATCAACTCGTCGTGGTCGGCGAAGTAGTGGCGGACCGAGCCGACGGCGAGTCCGGCTTCATCGGCGACGTTGCGCAGCGACGCATGCTCCAGCCCGTGCCGGGCGGCGACGGACAGGACGGCCTGCGCCACTGCCCTGCGGCGGGCCACGGGATCGACGATTTTTGGCACGTTGCCTTTATAGCACGCCCGGGCTAACATTCTTTTTAGCTCAAGCGCGCTATAAAGATTGGGTGGTATCCGCGTGAACCCCTGGCTGCTCGCTGCGATCATCGTGGTGGTCGTGATCGCGGTCGTGATCAAACGGATGATCGGTGAACCGGTCAACGCGAAGGACCTCTTCGTGGCCCCGGCGATCCTGACCGGGATCGGCATCCTGTCCCTCATCAAGAAAACGGATCTGACCGGCACCGACCTCACCTGGGTCATCACGGGCGCCGTCCTCGGTGTGGCACTCGGCGCACTCCGCGGCGCCACCGTTCAGCTCATCGACAAGGGAGGTGTCCTGTGGCAGCGATACACCGGCCGCACTTTCCTCGCCTTGATCGGCTCCCTGGCGGTCACGGCCGGGTTCAATGTCCTGGCAGTGAAGATGGGCATGCACGAGAGCGCACGTCCCCTCCAGCTCGCCATCGGCGTGAGCTTCCTCGGCGAGTCCCTCATGGTGAGCCGCCGCGGCATGACTTCGGGAATCCCGTTCGCCCCGGCACGTACTCGCTGACTCGTTGCCATACCGTGCCCGCACATGTCGGATCCGCTCGGCCGGCACCGTCCGGCGGTCATGAGCGAAGCCGAAGGTGAAGAGCAGCGGAAGTCACGATTCCCTGGAAGAGGTACGCCCTCTTGCCGAAGCGGGTGGCTACGGCGCGGAAGCCCTTGAGCGCGTTGAGCGTTCGCTCGACCTCGTCTCGTCGCTTATAGATCGCCTTGTCGAAGCCGGCGGGCCGGCCACCCATACTGCCTCGGCGTCGGCGGTTGGCCCGCCGGTCCTTGCGTTCGGGGATGGTGTGCTTGTTTTGGCGCCGCCGCAGACGGCGGTTGCGGCGGGAGCTGTACGCCTTATCGCCACTCAGATGGTCCGGGCGGGTGCGCGGGTGTCCGCCTCTGCCCCTCCTGGTCGGTCAACCTGCTCACACGAACAGGCTCGGTCGCCGCGCCTCCAGCGGTCGGATCAGACGTGACCGCACATCCAACCGCCGTGACCACGACCCGTGCGAACCTTCCTGGTCGGATAGCTACTTCTCGCGCAGAGTCTCGATTTCGGCTGCCAGCACGGCCAGGTCGCGCACGTGCGTGTAGTACCTGGCCGCGTACTCGTCGTCGATCGCCGGGAGAACCTTCTCGAACACCGCCGTCAGCCGGATCAAGCCTTTGCCGCGCTGTTCGTCGAGCGGGCCTTTGAGAACGCCCAGGGCGTAGCCGTAGGTGTCCGCACCAAGCATCACCATGTCCTGGTCCTCGATGTCCAGGCCGCGAAAGCCTGGCGGGAACGGCATGGCCATGTGCTCGGCCATCATCTGCGAGAGCGTGTCGAGCTTCTCTTCGAACATGCGTGAGATCCTGCCGGATCACACCCGGCGGATCAAAGCGGTCACGGCCACTGGTGAGCCACCTGTCAAGGGGGCGCCTGCGCAAGGGAGTTGTTGTAGAACCCTCGTCCTGCGCGCCGCCTTGGCGAGTCCGTACCGCCGTCTTTGCTGACCTCGGGTGGTGGCTGCCGTCCGGGGCGGGCTGTCGCGAGCCCGGTGGCCTGTGCCGTGGCGGAGTGCCGCGGTGGCGCTAGAGGTGAGCCGAGCGGCGCTGGCGCGAACCCGTCGGTTACCAGGAGGCGCTGGGTGGCGTGAACGGCTACGAGCAGGTCCGGCTGTGGTGGACCAAGAGCGGGCCGGCTTGGTGAGGACGGCCGCTGTCGAGGCCCCGCGCTGGGGGCCCGACAGCGAGTGACGTCAGGCGGACCGACTGACGTCGTCGAAATCGGTGGAGGCCGACAGCTCGGCCCATGCCAGCATGTCGCGCTCGAAGGCGTCGCGTCCGGCCTGGACGAGCCGAAGCGCGTCGGTGCCGAGCAGCAGGCGCGTCGGCGGCTGGTCGGCCGCCGCGATGCGCAGCACCGCGGCCGCGGCCTTGTCCGGGTCGCCCGGCTGGTGCCCGCTGCCGTGGATGCGCCGGGCGCGCAGCGGCTCGAACAGCTCGTCATAGTCGGCGATCACACGAGGTGCGCGGATCATCGAGCGGCCGGCCCAGTCGGTCCGGAAACTTCCCGGCTCGACGGCGGTGACATGGATACCGAAATCGGCGACTTCCTTACCGAGCGTTTCGAGGATGCCCTCCACCGCGAACTTGCTGCCGTGGTAGAAGCTGAGGCCCGGCATGGTGATCAGCCCGCCCATCGAGGTGACGGCGATG
>Ga0207426_1001081_pt1 | contig 25468 bp, 9 predicted proteins | sample AraplaMF_Cvi_mMS_FD_184265 | JGI IMG/M metagenome (GOLD analysis project Ga0207426, IMG submission 184265) | Arabidopsis root microbial communities from the University of North Carolina, USA - plate scrape MF_Cvi_mMS (SPAdes) (version 2) | ecosystem: Host-associated > Plants > Roots > Endosphere ... | reverse complement strand
CTCGGCGCATCCACAAGGGGGTGGGAGAAAAATACCAATACCAAAAACCACAAGGACACGCCATGGCGTGTCCTTGTTTGTATTGATTTTTCTTTGGTATTTGTCTTCTGTCCCCGCTCCCGATTGCCCCGTCCTGGCTGGGCCGAGGAGCGCAGACGTAGGCGGATCAGGGATCGCGCTTGTCTGAGCCGAAGGCGAGTTTGCGCGAGACCCCGCCGTAGTCGAGCACCGCAGGTTGCCCGTAGCGCAGCGGAGGGACCCAGACTGCGGGTCGCCTTTTCTTTGGTGACTTTCTTTTGGCGAAGCAAAAGAAAGTTACTGGCCGCCGGGCCACTCCCGGCCAGCCGCCCTCAACAGAAAACAAGCCGCCTGAACAAATCAGGCCCCAGGCGGCAGGCAAGCCGCAACTCCCTTTTGTAACAACCACCCCGCGCCGCGAGCAAAAAACAAGACCTAGTCCCTAGGTTTACGGGAATTTGTCACGAAAACCTGCCCTGTGTACTTGTGACTACTTGTAAGACGACTCGATGAAAAATTACAATAAGTCACAGATGCGACCCAAATTCGCCCCGGTTTTGCGGGTTTTCTCACAGAAATTCGGGTTTTCTATTTGTTTTTTGGCGAATCGTGATTTAGTCGAGCCAAAAAAAAGCTATCAGTAACATAAAGTTACGTCCAAAGGTCTGTAAGCGCATACAGGCCGTGCCGCCAACCCACTGGCGCTGTTATCCGCCGACTTGTAACGAAAAGGATGTGAACCATGAAAACAGTTCTGAAATTTTGCATTTTTGCCGCCGGCCTGGCCCTGGGCCAGGTGGTCCTGGCGCAAGCCTCGCCGGTGACCTCCCAGCTGCTGGCGCAGCGCGTCGAGATGGTGGCCGGCAAGCCGGTGCTCAAGCCTGCCGGCGACGGCAAGCCGGGCGACGTCCTGCAATACAGCGCCACCTACCGCAACAACGGCAGCGCCGCCGCGGGCAAGCTGCTGGCCACCGTGCCGGTGCCGCCCGGCACCACTTTCATCGCCGCGAGCGAGCAGCCCGCCCAGGCCCAGGCTTCCACGGACGGCAGCAGCTTCGCGCCCATGCCGCTGACCCGCATGGTCAAGCAGGCCGACGGCAGCATGCGCAAAGAGCCCGTGCCCCTGGCCGACTACCGCGCGCTGCGCTGGGAGCTCGGCAGCCTGCCCGCGGGCGCCACCTCGGTGGTCAGCCTGCGCGTGAGCATCGACGCGCCGGCGGTCGCCTCGGCGGCCAAGCCCTGATGGCGGCCGGATCCGTCCACAGCGCCCCTCCCAGTTTTTGTTGTTAGTTGTCTGTCGATTCACCGTTGTCTTGTAGCCAGGAGAAATACGCCATGTATGCCAACCCCCCGAGTCCGCGGCCCTTAGGGCTGCCGCACTTCTTCACCCACTGGATTGTGGGCTTGTTCGTTGCCTTCGCGCTGGTGATGGCCGGTACGGCTGCGCACGCCGCACCGCCGCCCGCCGGCACGTCGATCAGCAACCAGGCCTCGGCCACCTACTCGGATGCCTCGGGCATCACGCGCACGGTGACCTCCAACGTGGTGCAGACCACGGTGCAGCAGATCGCCAGCCTGACGCTGACCGCCAACGGCGCGCAGAACGCGACGCCTGGCAGCGTGGTGTATTACCCGCATACCCTGACCAACACGGGTAACGGCACGGACACCTTCAACCTGACCGCCGCCAACTCGGGGGGCACCTTCTCGATGGCGAGCGTGCAGATCTTCGCCGACAACGGCAGCGGTACGCCCACCGGTCCCGCCATCACCTCGACCGGCGCTCTGGCCGCGGGTGCCCAGTTCAAGTACATCGTGGTTGCAACGCTTCCTGGCACGGCCACGGCAGCGCAAACCAACACCATCGCGGTGGCCGCCATCAGCGTGTTCGACAACACCAAGACCCAGTCCAACACCGACACGACCACGGCCACGACGAATGCAGTGGTGACGCTGACCAAGTCGGCCAGCGTGTCCAGCGGCGCGGCCGGCACGGCCATCACCTATACCCTGACCTATACGAACACCGGTAACAGCACGGCCACCGCTGTGGCGATCACCGACGTCCTGCCGGCAGGCCTGACCTACACCGCGGGCTCCGCACGCTGGAGCGTGACCGGCGCCACCGCCCTGAGCGACAGCGGCGGCTCCAGCGGCTCCGCACCCAACACCCTGACTTCGGGCTACACCCTGGGCACCAAGACCCTGCTGGTCACGCTCAACCAGGTGACGGCCGGCCAGTCGGGCACCATCAGCTTCGGCGTGACCGTGGCACCGGGCACGGCGCCCGGCGTGCTCAACAACACCGCGACGACGTCCTACAACAACGGCGCCACCACGGTGACGGGCGGCTCCAATACGGTTCCCTTCACGGTGCTGCAGACCGCCGCCGTGACGCTGACCGGCACCACGGTGCCCGGCCCGGCCGCGCCCGGCTCGACGGTGAGCTTCACCAACACGGTGACCAACACCGGCAACGGCTCCGACACCTTCAACATCACGCTGAGCACCGGCAACTTCCCGGCCGGCACGACCTTCCAGCTGTTCAAGAGCGACGGCGTCACGCCGCTGGTCGACACCAACAGCGACGGCACGGTCGACACCGGCCCCCTGGCCGCCGGCGCCACTTACAACGTGATCCTGAAGGCCACGCTGCCGCCGAACGCGACCAACACCGGCTCGCCTTTCATCATCACCAAGACGGCCACCTCCGTGTTCGACCCGACCAAGACGGCCAGCACCCCCGACCAGCTGACCGCCGTGGCCAACGCAGCGGTTGACGCCACCAACAACCTGCCGACCGCGGTGGGTGTTCCCGGCGTGGGCGTGTTCGCCAACGGTGAAGGCGCGGCACAGGTCACCAACACGCTGAACCCCGGCGCCTCGACGGTCTTCACCATCGTGGCCAACAACACCGGCCCCTCGCCGGACAGCTACAACCTGGGCGCCAGCACGGTGAACACCTTCGCCAGCGTGACGCTGCCGGCCGGCTGGACGGTCAGCTTCCGCGCCGACGGCGGCGCCGGCAACTGCTCGACGACCGGTGCGACCATCACCAACACCGGCTCCGTGGCCTCCGGCGGCAACGTCGTGGTCTGCGCGGTGGTCGGTGTGCCGGCCGGCTTCGCGGCGGGCACCACGCAGCTGTATTTCCGCACGCTGTCGCCCACCTCGAACGCTTCGGACACGCTGCATGACGCAGTGGTCGTGAACGCCGTGCGCTCCATCACCCTGACGCCCAACGGCGCCGGCCAGACCTATCCCGGCGGCTCCTACGTCTACAGCCACACCCTGACCAACACCGGCAACGTGCTGGAAGGCAACGGCACGGTCAGCACGGTGACCCTGGCAGGCGCCGACAACCAGGCCGGCTGGACTTCCGCGCTGTACTACGATGCCAACGCCAACGGCGTGCTCGACGCGACCGACCCGCAGATCAGCAGCACCCTGCATGCCGCGGGCGTCCTGCCCGCGGGCCTGGCCCCCGGCGCATCGATCACCGTGTTCAACAAGGTGATCGCACCGAGCGGCGCGACCCCCGGCGCGGTGGATGCCACGACCATCACGGTTACGACCAGCAACGGCAGCTATGTGACGACGGTCCCCGCAGTGGCCACCGCCATTGACAGCACCACCGTCATCGCCGGCAACCTGACGCTGTCCAAGGCGCAATCCCTGGACACGGCCTGCGCCGGTCCCAACGGCGGCACGGTTTACGCGGCGGCCACCCTGAGCGCCCGTCCCAACCAGTGCGTGCTGTACCAGATCACGGTGACCAATGTGGGATCCGCGAATGCGACCTCGGTCGTCGTGTCCGACGCGACGCCGAGCTACACCACCCTGAGCAGCGCCGCTGCCAGCACGGTGGGCACCGTCACCGGCCCCGCCGCGGGCGCGGCCGGCACCGTCACCGCAACGATCGGCACCCTGACCCCCGGTCAGTCGGCTGTCGTGACTTTCGGTGTGCGCATCAACCCCTAACCCGGGACTGACCTCCAGCGCGGGAAGCGAAAGCTTCCCCGCTTTTCCAAGGGCACGGCCGCGTGCCCTTTGGAAAGCGACGCCCTGCCGCAACCCACCCTCCACACAACCCACATGCTCTTTCGCCCGCTGCGCAAACTGCTGATTTCCTGCATGTTGCTGCTCTTCTGGGCAGCCGCACAGGCAGCGCCGACCCCGGCGGGGACGGTGATCAGCAACACCGCGAGCGCGACCTTCGTGGACGCCGCGACGGGCCTGCCGGTGCGCATCAATTCCAATACCGTGAACACCACGGTGGCGGCGCTGGAAGCGCTCACGCTGAACGCCAGCCAGAACCTCTTGATCGGCGTCGGCTCCTCCTTCACCATCAGCCACAACCTGGCCAACACCGGCAACGTCGCCACCAACTACCTGGTCACGGCCAGCGTGTCCGGCGGCAGCTTCACACCGCTGAACCTGCAGGTGGTGCTGGACGTCAACGGCAACGGCCTGGTCGATGCCGGCGAGCCCGTGGTTCCCGCCGGCGGCGTGGTGCCGGTGGCCGTCGGCGCCACCGCGGGCCTGCTGATCACCGGCCAGATTCCGCCCGGCGCGGTGCCCGGGCAAACCGCGCAGCTCAGCCTGCGCGCGGTCAGCCAGCTGCAAAGCGCCACGGCCACCAACACGGACACCCTGAACCTGACCAACGGCGCGGCCGTGCAGGTCAGCTACGCGGCCGGGACCGCCACCGCGACCCAGGGCGTGGCGCTCAATTTCACGGCCAGGGCCACCAACAACGGCAACATGGCGGCCAGCCCCGCCAACGTGAGCGTCAACGGCGCGCCCGCCGCGCTGTTCATCCTGCGCGCGCCGGTGCCGGTGAACACCGCCTTTACCTCGGCCCAGCCGGCCACCAACCCCGGCGCGCAGACCCTGTACCACCTGGCGGGCGCCGCGGCCGGCAGCTACGTCAGCGCGGTGCCGGCCGGCGCCGTCGTCGATGCCGTGGCCTGGGCCATCGCCAACTTGCCGCAGGGCGGTCTGTTCCTGGGGCAGTTCAGCGTCATGGTGAATTCCAACGCCGCCGGCAACGTGAGCGGCGCCGCCTATGCCGACTGGACCGACGCCGCCGCGCCGCTGACCACCGCCAGCAACACCGTGGTGCTACCGCTGCCTGCGCACACGGCGAGCATCCAGTTCTATACCAACAACACTTATACGGTGCACGCCGCCCAGAGCATTCCCGGCAACTCACTGTTTGTGCAGGCTGACGCGTCCATCTGCAATGCCGACCCCAACACGATAGGCACGGTGCCCATCACTATCGTGAGCCAGCTCACCGGTGATGCGGAAACCTACACGGCCGTGGAAACCGGGCCCAACACCGGCGTGTTCCGCATCCTGCCCAGCGTTCCCACCGCGAACGCGGCCTCGCACATCGTGGCCTCGGGCGACGGCATCCTCGAAGTGCTGCGCAACGACACCGTGACCGCCAGCATCACGACCTGCGGCGGCATAACGGTGTCGGTCACCACCACGCTGCTGGTCGACCCTTCGGGCACCGTTTACAACTCGGCCACCAACCAGCCCGTCGCCGGCGTCACAGTGCAGCTGATTGACGTCCTCGGTGCGGGCAACGGCGGCAACCCCGGTGGCCCGGCCGTGGTGTTCCTGATGGACGGCGTCACGCCGGCGCCCAGCGTCGTCGTGACGGCGGCCGACGGTTTTTATGAATTCCCGCTGGTGCCCAACAGTCACTATCGACTGGTGGTTACCCCGCCTGCTGGCTTTTCTTTTCCTTCGCGGGTGCCTGCGGCACTGCAGCCGGTCGGCCGGGTGATCGACACGCCGGGTTCTTATGGCGGCAATTTTCTGGTGGCGCTGGCGCCGGTGCATTTCGACGTGCCCCTGGACCCCGGTGCCACCGCGGGCGGCCTTTTCATCCAGAAAACCGCCAACAAAAAAACCGCCGAGATCGGCGACTTTGTCGATTACTCGGTCAAGCTCAACAACGTCACGGCCGCGCCGCTGCCGGCCACCGTGGTCAGCGACAGCCTGCCGGCCGGCTTCGCCTACGTGCGCGGTACCGCGCGGCTCAATGGCGCGGCGCTGGCCGACCCCGCCGGCGGCGCCGGCCCCAGCCTGCAGTTCGCCGTCGGCACCATCGCCGCCGGCGCGCAGCCCGTGCTGAGCTACCGCGTGCGCGTGGGCGCGGGCAGCCAGAGCGGCAACGGCATCAACACGGCCCAGGCTGCCAGCGGCGCGGTGCGCTCCAACAGCTCCAGCGTGCGCGTGCAGGTGGTGGGCGGCGTGTTCTCCAACAAGGCGTATGTGATCGGCAAGGTGTTCGCCGACTGCAGCCGCGACGGCGTGCAGGACGCCGGCGAGCCGGGCATTCCGGGCGTGCGCATCTACCTCGAGGACGGCACCTATGCCGTGACCGACGAAGAGGGCAAGTACAGCTTCTACGGCCTGGAGCCGCGCACCCATGTGGCCAAGGTCGACACCATCACGCTGCCCGCGGGCGCCACGCTGGCCGTGTTGAACAACCGCAACGCCTTCGACGCCGGCAGCCGCTTCGCGGACCTTCTCAACGGCGAATTGCACAAGGCCGATTTTGCGATTGCCGAATGCACGCCCGCCATCCGCGAGCAGATCGCGGCGCGCCGCAAGGCGCTGGGCAACGCGTCGGAAATCACCCAGGCCGCCGGCACGCTGCTGCAGGCCAACCGCGGCGCCGCCGCGCCCGACAGCCGCACGCTGCCGGCCAGCGGCGCCATGGGGCTGCCGGGCGCGCAGCAAAACAACGCCGGCAGCAATGCCGTGGCGGCGGCGCCGCTGCCGGGCAGCCTGGGCGCCGTCGGCGACACGGGCGGCCCCACCGCGCTCAATGCCCGCCTGCCCAAGCCCATCTACACGCCGGCCAGCGTGGAGCCGGCCCAGCCCGCCGCAGCCGCCGGCGCCGAGGCGCCCGCGGTCGAGCAGGTGCTGCAGCCGCTGGAAGACTTGCTGCCGGAGCTGGATGCCGCGACCGGCTTTGTCGGCCTGGTCGACGAGCAGCTGCTGCCGGTCGCGCAGACCCGGGTCCGCGTGAAGGGGCCGCTGGGCGCGCGCTTTGAACTCACGGTCAACGGCCAGCCCGTGCCCGCGACGCAGGTCGGCAAGAAGAGCAGCCTGGAGAAAAACAAGGTCCTGGCCTGGGAATACATAGGCGTGGACCTCAAGCCCGGCCGCAACACCCTGGCCGTGCGCGCCCTGGACGGCTTCGGCAATGCCCGCGGCACGGCGCAGCTCACGGTGCGCGTGCCCGGCGCGCTGGCCAAAATCGAGGTCGCCGCACCGGCGCAGCTGATTGCCGACGGCGCGACCGCCGTGCCGGTGACCATTTCGCTGCGCGACGCGCAAGGCCTGCCCGTGGCCGTGCGCACCCAGGTCAGCCTGCAGGCCAGCCAGGGCCAGTGGCAGACGCCCGACCTCGACGCGCGCCAGCCCGGCACCCAGGTGTTTGTCGAAGGCGGCGAAGGCCGCTTCCTGCTGCTGCCGCCGGCCCAGCCCGGCAAGGCCGAGCTCACCATCACCAGCGGCACCGTCAAGTCCGTCTCTCCCATCGAGTTCATGCCCAACCTGCGGCCCATGATCGCCGCCGGTATCGTGGAAGGCACGATCAACCTGCGCAGCCTCAACCCGTCGGCGCTGCGGCCGGCGCAAAGCGGCGACGTGTTCGAGCGCCAGATCCAGAGCAGCTCGCGCAGCTTTTCCGGCGGCAAGGGCGAGGCCGCCGCGCGCACCGCGCTGTTCCTCAAGGGCAAGGTGCTGGGCTCCTCGCTGCTGACGCTGGCCTACGACTCGGACAAGCCTTCGGACACGGCGCTGTTCCGCGACATCCAGCCCAGCCAGTTCTACCCGGTCTACGGCGACTCGTCGGCGCGCGGCTTTGACGCGCAGTCCACCGGCAAGCTGTATGTGATGCTGCAAAACGGCAGCAACTACGCGCTGCTGGGCGACTATTCGACCCAGACCGACAACCAGGCGCGCCAGCTCACGCAGTATTCGCGCGCCCTGAACGGCGTGAAGGGCCGCTACCAGGACGGCGCGGTCACGGTGGAAGGTTTTGCCAGCCGCACCGCCACCACGCAGCTGGTGCAGGAGTTCCGCGCTAACGGCACCTCCGGCCCCTTCCTGCTGAACATCAACGGCGTGATCAACAGCCAGCAGGTCAACATCCTCACGCGCAACCGCAGCCAGGCCTCGGTCATCGTCAACGATACGCCGCTCACGCAGTTCACCGACTACGAGATCGAGCCCATGAGCGGCCGGCTGCTGCTCAAGGCGCCGGTGCCCAGCGTGGACCCCGACCTCAACCCCATCTTCGTGCGCGTGAGCTACTCGGTCGATTCCGGCGGCGCCAAGCACACGGTCGCCGGCGCCGAGGCCCGCGTGCAGGTCACGCCGGCCGTCACGCTGGGCGCCTCGGCGCTGCGCGACACCGACCCGGCCAACCGCCAGAACCTGGACGGCCTCAACGTGACGGCCAAGCTCGGCGAGAAGACGGTGGCCACCGGCGAAATCGCGCGCAGCAGCACCGACCTGCAGGGCAGCGGTTCGGGCCAGCGCGTGGAGATCCGCCACGAAGACCAGGCGCTGCAGGCGCGCGTCTGGGGCGCCAAGACCAGCGCCGGTTTTTACAACCCCAACAGCGTGCAGTCGGCCGGCCAGTCCGAATACGGCGCCAAGATCGGCTACGCGGTGGACGACAAGAACCGCGTGGTCGGCGAAGCGCTGCGCACCGCCAACAGCGTGACCGGCGCCTCGCAGACCGGCGCCGAGCTCAAGCTCGAGCACAGCATGGACGGCAACGTCAAGGTGGAAGTCGGCGTGCGCTACAGCGCCGCCAACACGGCCGCAGCCCTGTCCGGCCCGGCCCTGCCGGGCAGCACCCAGCCGATCGTGCCATCGGCCACGGCGCTGGCGGCGGGTTCCTCCGAAGAAGTCGGCACCACCACCGCGCGCGTCAAGGTGACGGTGCCCGTGCCCGACGTGCCGCAGGCCGACGTCTACGGCCTGGCCGAGTACGCCATCGACGGCAGCGGCGGCCGTGAAGTCGGCGTGGGCGGCAACTACGCCATCAATTCGACGACGCGCCTCTACGCGCGCCACGACTTCATCAACAGCCTCAAGAGCATTTACACGCTCAACGCCTCGACCTCGCAGTACACCACCGTCGCCGGCATCAACACCGAGCTGACCGACAGCACGCAGCTGTTCAACGAATACCGCATGGGCGACAGCATCAACGGCCGCACCAGCGAAGCCGCCCTGGGCCTGCGCCGGCTCTGGCGCCTGGACAACGGCGTGGGCCTGACGGCCAGCGTGCAGCGCATCAAGCCGATTTCGGGTGTCGTCGTCGACGACTCCAGCGCCGTGACGCTGGGCGCCGACTACACGGCCGCCGCCACCTGGAAGGCCTCGGGCCAGCTGCAGTGGCAGACCTCGACCAACTCGAGCAGCTGGCTGCTCACCGGCGCGCTGGCCAACAAGCTGGACGACAGCTGGACGCTGCTCAACCGCGGCCTCTACAGCGAGCAGTCCAACCTGGGCGCCGGCGGCGGCAAGCGCGAGCTCATCACGGCGCAGTCCGGCGTGGCCTACCGCCCGGTCGACAGCGACAAGTGGAATGCCCTGGGCCGCATCGAGTACAAAAAAGATTCCGACAGCACCCTGGGCCCCGGGCTGAGCCGCGACGAGTCCGGCCTGATCCTGTCCACCCATCTCAATGTGCAGCCCAACCGCAACTGGACCATGAGCGGGCGCTACGCCGCCAAGTGGGGCAGCGACCGCTCCAACGGCATCAGCAGCCGCTCCTTCACGCAGCTGATCGGCGGGCGCTCCACCTGGGACCTCACGCAGCGCTGGGACTTGAGCCTGCAGGCCTACCGCATGTGGGGCGACGGCGCCGCCGAAACCGCCGTGGGCGTGGAAGTCGGCTACCTCGCCTGGAAAAACATGTGGGTGTCCGTGGGCTACAACGTCAAGGGTTTCAAGGCCGCGGACATGGCCGGCGAGGCCTATACCCAGCGCGGCCTCTATCTGCGTGTACGCTTCAAGTTTGACGAGAACGTCTTCGGCGAGCCGTCCGGCGCGGCCGCGGCTTCTCCTTCCCGCACGGCCGCCCTCCAATAATGATGCTGTTTCAGCGCCCCGTTTTCCGTTTGACGCGCAAGCCGGCCTTGCCGCGCGGCCTGGCGCGGGCCGCATGCGGCGCCGCCTTGCTGATGGCCGCGCCCTGGGCAGCGGCGCAGACCACCTTCAACTACACCGGTGCCTTGCAGACCTATACCGTGCCCGCGGGCGCGGGCGGGGTGACCATCCAGGCCAACGGCGCTGGCGGCGGAAGCGGCGGCAATGACTTAAACGGCGACGGCGGTGCCGGCGGCGCGGGCGCGCGGGCCACCGGTACTTACTACATCGCCCCCGGCACTGTCCTCAACATCGCGGTCGGGCAGGGCGGTCGCGCCGGCAATACCTCGCAGGGCGCCTTCACCTGTACCAACGCGGCCGGCGCGGGCGGCCTGGCGGGTGGCGCTCCCGGCTGGGCCGGCGGCTCGGGCGGCAACCCAGGCTGTAGTGGCTGGTCCGGCGGCGGCGCCGGCGGCGGCGCTGCCAGCGTGGTGGCCACGGCCGCCAATGCCCGGCTGATCGTCGCCGGCGGCGGCGGTGGCGGCCAGGGTGGCGCGCTTCAGATAGCGGGCCGAGCCGGGCTCCCCGCGACCACGACGGTCGGCACCTTGCCGGGCGCGGCGGGTGGTACCGGCGCGACACGCACCGGTGACGGTGCCGGCGGCGGCGGCGGCGGCGCCGGGTGCGCGGCGGGTGTGGGCGGCGCGGAACTGGTGGACAACGCCGCCACCAACACCACCGCCCAGGCCACGGGCGGCGGCTCCTGCCGTGACGCGACGGTGATTTCGGCCTTCAGCGTGACCGCCTCGCTGGGCGGCGCCGGCGGCGCCACCGTTGCCGGCACAGCACCGGCCAGCGGCAACCCCGGCGGCAACGGCTCGGTGACCATCACACCCATCTATCCCACGCTGACCGTCACCAAATCGCAGCCCAGCCCGGCGCTGCAGGTGGGCATCAACAGCGTCTACAGCCTCACGGTGGCGACCACCACCACGACGCCGGCCTTTGTGGCGCGCGTGGTCGACCAGCTGCCCGTCAACATGACCTACGTCAGCAGCAGCGGCACCGGCTGGACTTGCTCGACTGCCGCCAACGCCGGCGGCACGCTGGTGACCTGCAATTTTGTCGGCACCATCGCCGCGAGCGGCGGCACCTCGGTGCTGCAGATCACGGCCAGGCCCACCAGCAATATCACGGTCACCAACTACACCGCCGTGGACCCGGCCGGCGGCACCAGCCCGCCGACCCCGACCACCTGCACGGCCGCCAATACGCCCAGCGCCGGCTGCGCCGCACCGGTGGTCAGCACGGTGGCCCTGGGTTTCGGCGGCAACGTGTACAGCGACCCCAACCACAACGGCAACCTGGACGCCGGCGAGGCCGGCATAGGTGGAGCCACAGCCCTTTGGGTCAAGCTGGCGCCTCGTTCGGGCGGCATCTGCAATGGCCCGGCCACGGTGGCGGCCTCGGTCAACCTGACGACCGGCGCCTATAGCTTTACCAACATACAGCAGGGCGACTATTGCCTGGTTGTGGACGGCAACGCCACCCTGAGCGACATCACCGCGAGCTACCCGGCCGGCTTTATCGGCACGCAAAACCCGACCGGCATCATCCAGTTCAGCATCGTGGGCGCACCACCCGTCCCGCAGAACTTCGGGCTGTACAGCGGCAGCACCTTGAGCGGCAATGTGTTTGCCGACAACGGCGCGGGCGGCGGCACGGCCAACAACGGCGTGAAAGCCGGCACCGAGCCCGGCCTGGCCGGCATCACCGTCAACGCCATGCAGGGCGCGACCACGTTGGACAGCGAGCCCACGGCCAGCGACGGCAGCTTTATTCTCTGGATTCCCGGCACCGCCAGCGGCACCGTGGTCCTCACGCCCGTGCTGCCGGCCGGCTACACCGCCACCGGAGGCTCGGCCGGCACCACAGGCGGCAGCTACACCCGCCCCAGCGTGAGCTACACCGCCGGCTCGGGCCTGGCCCGCACCGGCATCAGCTTCGGCATGGTGGCGCCCAACACCTTGAGCCCCAACGGCGCGCAGACCGCCCAGCCCGGCACCGTGGTGTTCTACGCGCACACTTACAAAGCCGCCACCGGCGGCTCGGTCGCCTTCTCGATGGCCAACACTGCCACGCCGGCCAGCCCGGCCTGGAACCAGGTGCTCTACCAGGACAGCAACTGCAACGCGGCGGTGGAGGCCAGCGAGACGCAGCCTGCCGCAACCATCACCGTCACCGCCGGGCAGACCATCTGCCTGGTCGTCAAGCAGTTTGTGCCCGCCGGCGCCGGCCAGGGCGCGCAGAACAGCGTCACGCTGAGCGCGGCCTTCACTTACACCAACTCCGCGCCGGCGCTGGCCGTGACCACCTTGCTGGCCACCGACGTCACCACGGTGGGCCAGGCCGGGGACCTGTCGCTGTCCAAGCTGGTGAGCAACGTGACCCAGGCGCTGCCCGCGGCCACCAGCGTGAACGCCAACCCCGGCGACACGCTGCAGTACACCTTGACGGCTGTCAACAACGGCACGCAGCCGCTGTCCACGCTGTTTGTGAGCGACTCCACCGCGGCCTTCACCGGCTTTGTGTCGGCCACTTGCCCGGGCTCGCTGCCCACGGGCATCACCGGCTGCACGGTGACGACGCAGCCGGCGGTCAATGCGCAAGGCGCGCTGAAGTGGACTTTCACCGGCTCGCTGGCCTCGGGCGGGCAACTGATCGTCACCTACCGCGTCAAGGTCGACCAGTAATGGGTCGTGCAAAAAGGCCGTAGCGATGATGCACAGCCCTTCATTTCCAACGGCCCCCGTGCGGCACCGGCGCTACACAAAAATCCTGCGCCCCCTGGCTGTAGCCGTACTGGCCCCCTGGGCCGCGCTGCCCTTGCTCATGCTGGCCGGCTTGGTGGGCACGGCGGCGCAAGCGGGGCAAGTGGCTTGCACACCGAGCACGGGTTATACCAACTGCACGCGAATCACTTACTCCGGAGCCGACCAGACTTTTACCGTGCCGGCCAACATAACGTCGGTCTACATCAAGGCTTGGGGCGGCGGCGGCGGCGGCTCCAATCAGGCCTATTACGCCAATCAATACGGCGGCGGTGGCGGAGGTTTTGCAGAAGGCACCTTGGCGGTCGCTGGAGGCAGCTCGCTGGGAGTGCGTGTCGGCGGGGGCGGGCGAATCGATGACACCGTCGGCGTCTATGGCGGTGGTGGCGCGGGTGGCACAGGACAAGCCACGGCGAATGGGGGCAGCGGCGGCGGACTCTCGGGGGTGTTTGTCGGGACTTACACCCAGGCCAACGCCAGGGTGATCGCCGGCGGTGGCGGTGGATCCTCACCCGGTGGCGATGTAGGAACGCCAGGAGGCGGTGGCGGTGGTGGCGGAGGTTTGAACGGCGGCACGTTGGGCGGCGCTGCCAGTGGGCAAGGCGGCACCGCCGCGGCCGGTGGAGCGGCGGCGACCGGCGGAGGCTGTAACCTGAGCGCGCCCACAGCCGGTAGCGCATTGCAAGGCGGGACGGGCGGTAGCACCAACACGAATCAAATGGAGGGCGGCGGCGGCGGTGGCGGCGGTTACTTTGGCGGCGGCGGCGGACGATGCCAAGGGACACAAACCAATGGCATGGGCGGCGGCGGCTCGGGCCGCCTCAATGGTGTGACCGGCGGGACCGGCACCACCGGCGCCAACGCCTCAGCCAATGGCACGGGTGGCGCGGCAGCCAACACCGCGGATTCTGTCTATAGCCCGGGCATAGGCGCAGGCGGTGGTTATGGGGGCGGCGGCAATGGCGAGGTCGTGATCCAGTGGGTGTCCCCGCGCGTGCAAATCACCAAGACTACGCTGGCAGGCACCACGGGCAGCAATAATTTTCCTTTCACCCATACCGGCCTGAAAACCCTGGCGGGCGCCGCGGCAGACAACAGCACCTTATCCGTGACGGCGGCAGCCACCGTCGCAGGTGTCAACTATGTCGGCGCCGCAGGAGTGGCCCAAACCATCACGGAAACGCCTCCTTCAGGATTTCGCACCAACAGCATCCAGTGCGTCGATGCCAATTCGGCCGCTACAGGCAACACCAATCCGGTGGCTTCGAGCGTCACCGTGGGCACGTCCACCATCACGATTCCGGCCGCCGCGATGGATGCGGGCGCGACGCCAGCGCTTTCGGCGGCCATCACCTGCACCTTCACCAATGAGCAGGTGCTGGCGCCGACCTTGAGCAAAACGTTTTCGCCCGCCACGATCCTTCAAGGCGACACCAGCGTCTTGACGATCACGCTGGCCAACACCGTTTCCACGGCGGCCACGCTCTCGGCGGCACTGACGGACACTTTGCCTGCCGGGGTGACGGTCGCCGCAACACCGGGGGCCAGCACCACCTGCACGGGCTCAGGCGCCGTGGTCGCCGTAGCGGGTGCGGGCTCCGTGAGCTTGCCCGCCACGCGCACTATTCCTGCGGGTACGCCTGGGGGTGCCGCAGGCAGTTGCACGGTGACCGTCAACGTCACCAGCAGCACCGTCGGCACGGTCACCAACACCCTTGCTGCCGGGGCGCTGCAAACCAACTATGGCAACAACGCGGCCGCTGCCTCGGCCAACCTGACGGTGACCAGCGTCATACTGGGGCTGGTCAAATCAGCACCAAGTCCTGCCTTGCAGGTGGGCAACAACAGCGCCTACACCCTGACGGTGACCAATACGGGAACGGCAGCGACCACAACGGCACGCGTGGTGGACCAGTTGCCGGCCAACATGACCTATGTCAGTGGCACAGGCACCGGCTGGACCTGCAGTGCTGCCGGTGGACTGGTGACCTGCAACTACAGCGGCAACATTGCCGCTGGCGGAGGCACGTCGGCGATCACCATCACGGCCACCCCGACCAGCACGGCCAGCGTGACCAACTATGCGTCGGTGGACCGGACGGGCGGCACCAACACGCCGACGCCCACCACCTGTACGGCAGCGAATACGCCGACGGCAGGTTGCGCCGCGCCCGTCACCAGCACGCCGACCAGCATCATCCTGGGCCTTGCCAAGTCGGCTCCCAGCCCCGCGTTGCAGGTTTTCAGCAACAGCGCCTACACCCTGACGGTGACCAACAGCGGCACGGCCGCCAGCGCAACGGCGCGCGTCGTGGACCAACTGCCCGCCAACCTGAGCTATGTGAGCGGCGTAGGCACCGGCTGGTCGTGCTCGGCAGCCGGCGGCGGCGGCGCGCTGGTGACCTGTAACTACAGCGGGAGCATTGCCGCAGGCGGCGGCACATCCGCCGTGGTGATCACCGTGACCGCCACCAGCAATGCGGCGACCACCAATTACGCCTCGGTGGACCCGACAGGCGGCACCGCGCCGCCCACGCCCACCAGCTGTACCGCGGCCAACACGCCGAGCGCGGGCTGCGCGGCGCCCGTCACCAGCACCGCCGGCCGGCTGATCGCGGGCACCGTGTATGCCGATGTGAATCACAACGGCAACCTGGACGCCGGCGAGTCGGGCATAGGCGGTGCCAGCGCCTTGTTCGTCAAGCTGGTGCCTTTGTCCGGCGGCATCTGCACCGGCCCGGCTGTGGCGGCGGCACCGGTCACTCTCTCCACCGGCGCCTACAGCCAGTCCAGCGTGGCGCAAGGCAGTTACTGCCTGATCGTGAATGGCAACAGCACCCTGAGCGACATCACGGCCGCCTACCCGGCCGGCTGGATAGGCACCCAGAACTCGAGCGGTGTGATCCAACTCGCGGTCGGCGACGCACCGCCGGCGCCGCAGAACTTCGGGCTGTACAGCGGCAGCACCTTGAGCGGCAATGTGTTTGCCGACAACGGCGCGGGCGGCGGCACGGCCAACAACGGCGTGAAAGCCGGCACCGAGCCCGGCCTGGCCGGCATCACCGTCAACGCCATGCAGGGCGCGACCACGTTGGACAGCGAGCCCACGGCCAGCGACGGCAGCTTTATTCTCTGGATTCCCGGCACCGCCAGCGGCACCGTGGTCCTCACGCCCGTGCTGCCGGCCGGCTACACCGCCACCGGAGGCTCGGCCGGCACCACAGGCGGCAGCTACACCCGCCCCAGCGTGAGCTACACCGCCGGCTCGGGCCTGGCCCGCACCGGCATCAGCTTCGGCATGGTGGCGCCCAACACCTTGAGCCCCAACGGCGCGCAGACCGCCCAGCCCGGCACCGTGGTGTTCTACGCGCACACTTACAAAGCCGCCACCGGCGGCTCGGTCGCCTTCTCGATGGCCAACACTGCCACGCCGGCCAGCCCGGCCTGGAACCAGGTGCTCTACCAGGACAGCAACTGCAACGCGGCGGTGGAGGCCAGCGAGACGCAGCCTGCCGCAACCATCACCGTCACCGCCGGGCAGACCATCTGCCTGGTCGTCAAGCAGTTTGTGCCCGCCGGCGCCGGCCAGGGCGCGCAGAACAGCGTCACGCTGAGCGCGGCCTTCACTTACACCAACTCCGCGCCGGCGCTGGCCGTGACCACCTTGCTGGCCACCGACGTCACCACGGTGGGCCAGGCCGGGGACCTGTCGCTGTCCAAGCTGGTGAGCAACGTGACCCAGGCGCTGCCCGCGGCCACCAGCGTGAACGCCAACCCCGGCGACACGCTGCAGTACACCTTGACGGCTGTCAACAACGGCACGCAGCCGCTGTCCACGCTGTTTGTGAGCGACTCCACCGCGGCCTTCACCGGCTTTGTGTCGGCCACTTGCCCGGGCTCGCTGCCCACGGGCATCACCGGCTGCACGGTGACGACGCAGCCGGCGGTCAATGCGCAGGGCGCGCTGAAGTGGACCTTCACCGGCTCGCTGGCCTCGGGCGGGCAACTGGTGGTCACTTACCGGGTGAAGGTGGATCAGTAGGCCGCGTCTTGCTGCGGCTGGGCGCGCTCTTCCTCTCTTCCTTCTACTTTCTTCGCCTTTCTGTTCACTCTGCTGGGACTTGCTGGCCGGGGTTGCCCGGCGGCAACTCACTTTCTTTTGCTTCGCCAAAAGAAAGTAAGCAAAGAAAAGGCGACCCTGGTGTCTGCGTCCCTCCGCTTCGCTACGGGCAACCTGCGGTGCTCGGTTCAGGCGGGGTCTCGCTAGCCAGACCCCCTCCGCAGTCGAGCAGCGCAGGTTGCCCGCAGCGCAGCGGAGGGACCCAGACTGCGGGTCGCCTTTCTTTTGGGTACTTTTGGTGTTTGCGTAACTTCGCTTCGCGAAGTGAGCAAACCCCGCGCGCGCAGCGCGCCTTTGGCGAACAAAGAAAACCCGCTTTGCGGGTTTCGCCAAAAGTACCTCGCCCGCCGGGGCGAGACCCGGCCAGCTGAACTAAGAAGAGGAAGGAGGAGGATGAGGAGGCAGGAGCGCGCAAGGCCGGAGCAAGACCCGGCTAAAGCATCTCATCCGGCGCAAACGGCCCTATCAGCTTGAGCATCAGCTTCAGGCCCAGGCTTGCGTCGGGCTCCACCCGGGAGTCCTTGAGCTGCGAGCCCTGGGGCGCGCGCCAGACCAGCTGGCCCTGCTCGTCCAGCTCCACACGGTAGGCGCCGGCGCCCAGGGTGGGTTCGATCAGGCGCGTGGCCTCGGCCGAGATGGCGCGGTTGCGGATGACGATGGCGACCTCACTGTTTTGCAGCTGGGAACGCAGGTCCAGGTTCATGGAGCCGACCACCAGCAGGCGGTCGTCCATCACCACCACCTTGGAATGCAGGCTGGCGCGCGAGCCGCTGGTGGAGCCGCCCGTGGAGCCACCACCCAGCGCCGATGAGCCGAAGCTCGAGAAGGAGCCTTGCTGCTCGGCGCGCATTTCATAGAGCTCTATGCCCATGTCGAGCAGGGCCTTGCGGTAGCGCGCGTAGCCGACATGGGCGGCGGGCGCGTCGTTGGAGGCCAGCGAGTTGGTCAGCACGCGCACGCGCACGCCGCGCCGGCGCAGGTCGGCGAACTGCGCCATCATGCGTTCGCCTGGCACGAAGTAGGGCGAGACGATGAGCAGGTTGCCCTTGGCCTGCGACATCAGCTGCAGCAGGCCGTCCACCGTGGTGTCCTGGGATTCGCCGGTGGTGTCGGCATCGGCGGCGATCTTGGACGGTTTGTCGACCAGCAGGACGGAAGGCGCCCAGGTCCAGGTCAGCAGGCGCAGGTCGGCCGAGTCGGGCAGCGAGGAAGCCGCCGAGGCATTCGATGCGGCGACGGCGGCCTGCGTGGTGGCGGCCAGCGTGGCCGGGTCTTCCAGGTTGGGCTTGCCGGGACCGGCGCCGGCGGGCCGGGGTTTGAGGGCCTCGATCTCCTTGGCCGTCATCAGCGACTGCACCGGGTAGGCCAGCGGGTTGTTCCAGTACTGGTCAAAGCTCGCCGACAGGTCGCGCGCGATGCGGCCAGCGGCGATGATGTCGATGTCCACAAAATTCGTGCCCGGACTCTGGCCGAAGTAGGTCTCGCCCAGGTTGCGGCCGCCGGTGATGGCGACCGCGTTGTCGGCCACGAAGATCTTGTTGTGCATGCGCCGCTGCATGCGCGCGGCGTCCTTGAGGTTGCTCAGGATGCGCATCACCATAGAGCCGCGACCGCCGGGCAGGGGGTTGAACAGCCGCAGCTCGAAGTTTTTCTCGAAGGCGAGCTTGAGCACCTGGGCGTTTTTGCCCGAGGTGTTGAAGTCGTCCAGCAGTATGCGTATGCGCACGCCGCGGCCGGCGGCCTCGCGCAGGGCCTCGAACATGCGCTCGGTGGTGTCGTCGGCAAAGATGGCGTAGTACTGGATGTCCAGGGTTTTCTGCGCGGCCTTGATCAGGGTCATGCGGCTGGAAAACGCCAGCTCGGCATCGCCCACCAGCGCAAAACCGGAGTCGTTGCGCGTGCCGGCCTTGGCGGCGCGGGCCGCCACCAGCGCGCCCAGCCGGGTTTCCTCGGGCTTGGCCAGGGCGGTGGACACCGGCCTGTCCACCTCGCTGGGCAAGGAGGCGCAGCCGGACAGCCACAAGGCGGTGAAGGCCAGGGCCAGCACCGGCAGCAGTTGCCGCAACGCCGGGAGGACAAGCTTGCGGGAAATCGCGCTGGGGGCGCTGGAGGCGCTGGGGGTGGTCGGCATGGTGCAGACCACTGTAGCCTAAGCAGATGCGCCGGATGGCGGGGCCGCCTGCGCGGGTGCCGACTCTTTGTGTAGGAGCCCGGCTTGACCGCGCAAGCCCTGCCCAGAAGGATCTACGAAAGAGAGTGGGCGCTTACGGCGACACGCTCAGGACGACAAAGTTTCCCAGCGCTGCAACGCCTCCATCAGCTCTTCCTCTATCTTGCTGTTGCGCGCATTGAGCTCGGCCGCCCGCTTGGCGTTGGTGGTGTAGAGCGTGCCGTCGTAAAGCTCCTGCTCAATCGCTTTTTGCTGCGACTCGAGCTGCTGGATCAGCGCCGGCAGGCCGTCGAGCTCACGCTGCTCCTTGTAGCTGAGCTTCTTTTTGGCGGGGGGCGCTTCGCCCGCGTCCTTCCTGGGCTCGCTGCTGCTTTTGCCGGCGGGCTTGGGGCTGGAAGCGCCGGGGCCGGGCCGGGCGCTGCCGGTGATCTGCGCGGCGCGCTTGGACTGGGTGATCCAGTCGGTCACGCCGCCTTCGTATTCGCGCCAGAAGCCGGGGTTCTCGGGCGTGCCTTCATAGGCGATGGTGCTGGTGACCACGTTGTCGAGGAAGCGCCTGTCGTGGCTGACCAGGAAGACCGTGCCTTCGTAGTTCTGCAGTAGGTCTTCCAGCAGCTCCAGGGTGTCGATGTCCAGGTCGTTGGTCGGCTCGTCGAGCACCAGCACGTTGGCCGGCCGGGCAAAGAGGCGCGCCAGCAGCAGGCGGTTGCGTTCGCCGCCCGAGAGGGTGCGCACCGGCGAGTTGGCGCGCGCCGGCGAGAACAAAAAGTCGGTCAGGTAGCTCTTGACGTGTTTTTTGGCGCCGTTGATCTCCACCCATTCGCTGCCGGGGCTGATGAAGTCCTCCAGCGTGGCGTCCAGGTCGAGGCTGTCGCGCATCTGGTCGAAGTAGGCCACCTGCAGGTTGGCGCCCTGGCGCACCTTGCCGGGCGGCGTGGTGGCGTCGGGCTGCAGCTCGCCCAGGATGAGCTTGAGCAGCGTGGTCTTGCCGGCGCCGTTGGGGCCCAGCAGGCCAATCTTGTCGCCGCGCAGCAAGGTGCCGGTGAATTTGTTGACGATGAGCTTTTCGCTGCCGGGGTGGCCGAAGCTTTTGCTCACGTTGCTGAGCTCGGCAACGATCTTGCCGCTTCGCTCGCCGCTGGAGACATCGAGGTTGACGCGGCCGACGGCATCGCGCCGGGCCGCGCGGTTGGCGCGCAGGGCTTCGAGGCGGCCAATGCGGGCCACGCTGCGGGTGCGGCGCGCTTCCACGCCCTTGCGTATCCAGATTTCTTCCTGGGCGAGCAGCTTGTCGGCCTTGGCGTTGATGACGGCCTCCTGGGCCATCTGCTCTTCCTTTTGCACCAGGTACTGGGCAAAGTTGCCGGGGTAGCTGTTCAGTTTGCCGCGGTCCAGCTCGACGATGACGGTGGCGACCTGGTCCAGGAAGGCGCGGTCGTGGGTGATGGTGATGATGCTGCCGTTGAAATTGACCAGCAGTTCCTCCAGCCAGGCGATGGAGTCCAGGTCCAGGTGGTTGGTCGGCTCGTCGAGCAGCAGCACGTCGGGTTTGGCGACCAGCGCCTGGGCCAGTGCCACGCGCTTTTTGGTGCCACCCGAGAGCGAGCCGACGATGGCGTCCTTGTCCAGGTGCAGGCGGTGCAGGGTCTCCTCCACGCGCTGCTCCCAGGTCCAGCCGTCCAGCGCCTCGATTTCCGACTGCAGGGCGTCCAGGTCGGTGTTTTCGTCGGCCGCCAGGTACTGCTCGACCACGTGGCGGGTGCGCGCCAGGCCCGCGCTGGCCGCGATGAACACGGTGGCGTGCGGGTCCAGGCTGGGTTCCTGCGGCACGTAGGCGATGCGCAGGTTCTGCTGCAGCTGCAGCGTGCCGTCATCGGGTTTTTCCAGGCCGGCGAGGATTTTGAGCAGGGACGACTTGCCGGTGCCGTTGCGGCCTATCAGGCCTATGCGCTGGTTGCTCTCAAGGGAAAAATCTGCGTGGTCCAGCAGTGCGACGTGCCCAAAAGCGAGTTGGGCGTCCAGGAGGGTAATAAGTGCCATATAGAAGGGGGATTATCCGTCCCTGCGCGGAGACCGGTGTCCATGCGGCGCCCGCGGCGCGCCCGGCCGGTGAATACAAGTCCTTACGATTGGCGGCTTGGCGGGTGTGGCGCGGCCGCCCTATCGCCTGCCGGGGCTCGCCGATATAGTCATCGGCTTGGGCGACGCATCACTGAGGGAGATTTCGTGGAACTGCAAATCAACGGCCGGCTCGTCCAGGCCGACGCCGATCCCGGCATGCCCCTGTTATGGCTGCTGCGCGACGTGCTGAACATGACCGGCACCAAATTCGGCTGCGGCGTGGCGGCCTGCGGGGCCTGCACCGTGCGCATCGACGGCCAGGCCGCGCGTTCCTGCGCGGTGCCGGTGTCCGCCGTACTGGGCAAGCGCATCCAGACCATTGAGGCGCTGGGCACGCCGGACAAACCCCATGCCCTGCAGCTGGCCTGGATCGCCGAGCAGGTGCCGCAGTGCGGCTATTGCCAGTCGGGCATGCTGATGGCCGCCGCCGCGCTGCTCGAGGCCAACCCCAGGCCGACGGATGCCGACATCGACGCGGCCATGACCAATATCTGCCGCTGCGGCACCTACCAGCGCATACGTGTGGCCATCAAGCGGGCGGCCGGCATGGCACCTGGCGCCGGCGCGAAGAAGGCCAAGGCATGAAGCGGCGGGCCTGGCTGTTCAGCGCCGCGGGCGCGGCCGGGGGGCTGCTGGTCGGCTGGGGCCTGCTGCCGGCGCGCTCGCGCCTGGGCAGCGCAGCCCATCCCTGGACGGCCGGCGCGGTGGCCGACCTCACGGGTGTGGTCTTCAACGGCTGGATCAAGATACGCGCCGACGGCGGCGTGGTGTTGGCCATGCCGCGCAGCGAGATGGGGCAGGGCGTGCACACCGCGCTGGCCATGCTGGTGGCCGAGGAGCTGGATGTGCCGCTGGCGCGGGTCAGCCTGGAGCAGGCCGGCGCCGATGCGATTTACGGCAATGTCGCCATGCTGGTCGGCAGCCTGCCCTTTCATCCGCTGGAAGTGGACGACTATGCGGCGGAGGGCGCGCCCCGGGTGCGCCCGACCAAGGTCCGGCTTGGCGAATGGATGGTCGGCAAGCTGGCGCGCGAACTCGGCATCAATGCCACGGGTGCGTCCTCCAGCGTGGCCGACGCCTGGGAGGTGCTGCGCACGGCCGCGGCCACCGCCCGCGCCTCGCTGCTGGGGGCGGCGTCGCTGGACTGGAAGCTGCCGGTGGATGAGCTCAGCGTCAGCAAGGGCGTCATTTCCCATCCCTCCGGGCCCTCGGCCCATTACGGGGAACTGGCGAAGTTCGCCGCGGCGACGCCGCCGGGCGAAGTGATGCTCAAAAGCCGCAGGGACTGGAGCCTGATAGGGCGCCAGGCCCCGCGCCCGGACCTGCCCGCCAAGGTCAACGGCACGGCGGTCTTCGGCCTGGACGTGCGGCGGCCGGGCATGCTGTACGCGGCGGTCCGGCTCAGCCCCATGCTGGGCGGCTCGGCCGGCGCCATCCATACGGAGGTCGCCCTGGCCGCGCCCGGGGTGGAGCGCCTGGTGCGCCTGCCGGCCTATGCGGGCTCCACCGCCGGCTTTGCGGTGGTGGGGAAAACCTGGTGGCAGGCGCAGCAGGCGGCCCTCGCGGTGCCGGTGGACTGGCAGCAGCGCCCGGCCGGCGGGCTGGACAGCGGCGCGATCGGCAAGGCGCTGCAAGCCGCGCTGGATCACGAAGCGGGTTCCACCTTTTATGAAAAGGGCGACGTCGATAAGGCCGAAGCGGCCGCAAGCCGCAAAGTCGAGGCCTTGTACAGCGCGCCCTACCTGGCCCATGCCACGCTGGAGCCCATGAACTGCACCGCGCAGCTCAAGGACGGCAAGGTCTGGCTGTGGGCGCCCACGCAGGTGCCGCAAATGGCCGTGGCCGTTGCCGCCCGTGTGGCGCGTGTCGCGCCAGAGGATGTCCATATCACCGTGACCTTGCTGGGCGGCGGCTTTGGCCGCCGGCTGGAGGTCGATTGTGTGGCCCAGGCTGTGCGTGTGGCCCTGGAGTGCGGCGGCCGGCCGGTCCAGCTGATCTGGTCGCGCGAGGAAGACACCACGCACGACTTTTACCGGCCCATGCAGCGGGCCAGGCTCAGCGCGTCGCTGGACGCGGCCGGCAAGGTCGGCAGCCTGCGCATCCGCTCGGCGGGCGACGCCATCACGCCGCGCTGGCTGGAGCGCAACCTGCCGGCGCTGGCCGCGCCTGTGGAAACGCCCGACAAAAGCGCGGCCGAAGGCTTGTTCGACCTTCCCTATGGCTTTGCCAGCCAAAAGATGTCGCATGTGGCGACGCGCTCCGGCGTGCCCGTGGGTTACTGGCGTTCCGTGGGGCATTCCCACAATGCTTTTTTCTCGGAAAGCTTTATGGACGAGCTGGCCCTGGACGCGAAGCAGGATCCGCTGGCCTTCAGGCGCTCTCTATTAGAAGAGGCGCCCCGGCACCTGGCCGTGCTGGACCTGGCCGCCGCCAAGGCGGGCTGGGGCACCGCGCTGCCCGCAGGCCGGGCTCGCGGCCTGGCCCTGCACGAGTCCTTCGGGACCATCGTGGCACAGGTGGTGGAGGTGTCCCTGCAGGGCGGCGCCCCGCGCGTTCACCGCGTGGTGTGTGCCGTCGATTGCGGCACGGTGATCCACCCCGGCATCGTTGCGCAGCAAATGGAAGGCTCCGTGGTGTTTGCCTTGAGTGCTGCGCTGTATGGGCGCATAGATATAGAAGACGGCGTGGTCCGGCAGAAGAACTTCCCCCAGTACGCCATGCTGGGCCTGGCCCAGGCGCCTGTTGTGGAGACCTATCTTGTTCCCAGCGAAAGGGTGCCCAGCGGCGCCGGTGAGCCGGGCGTTCCGCCACTGGCGCCGGCATTGGCCAATGCGCTGTTTTCATTGACGGGAAAGCGGCTGCGCTCATTGCCGCTGTCCTTGAACGAAGCATGATTTGAAAAGTTTTTTCGGAAGTATTCGAAAACGCCAAAACAACCGTGCTATAGTCGATGGCTCTGCTGAACACAGCGAACAAATTCTCCGGAGTTTGCAGCTACCGCGAAAGCGATAAGTCAGCAGAAAAAAAGATCTTGAAAAGTTGACCGAAGCTAAAAATTCGGTATAGAATTCAAGGCTCTGCTGAAAACGAAAGTGCTGATCGCAAAACGATCAGGCGGCAGAAAAAGAGTCAAAAAAGTTTGACCGGTGATCAAAAACCGGTGTAGAATCTAAGGCTCAGCTGATCGCAGCAAGGCAAGCAAAACTCTTCAGAATTAGCTGCCAAGCAAGAAAAGCAAATAACCTTCGGGTTGACTGGGAATTAAAAACCAGTATATAATTTGAGGCTCAGCTGATTGCAGCTGACGACGCAAACAAAGCAGCAAGCGCTGCCAAGTAAGTAGTCAGGATCATTAAAAATTTACAGCCGATAAGTATGGGCGTTTGAAGGCGATTGCCAGGTTATTCGTAACCAGGTCTTCTGACCTTAAACGCTCATAGAGATAGAAAATGTGGACTCATTTATGAGTTCTCATCAATTCCGTTTTTATGAGTTTTCTTCTCGCAGTCAAATGCGGGGAGTTGAAAATATTGCAGTGATTAAACTATAGAGTTTGATCCTGGCTCAGATTGAACGCTGGCGGCATGCCTTACACATGCAAGTCGAACGGTAACGCGGGGCAACCTGGCGACGAGTGGCGAACGGGTGAGTAATATATCGGAACGTGCCCAATCGTGGGGGATAACGTAGAGAAATTTACGCTAATACCGCATACGATCTAAGGATGAAAGCGGGGGATCGCAAGACCTCGCGCGATTGGAGCGGCTGATATCAGATTAGGTTGTTGGTGAGGTAAAAGCTCACCAAGCCGACGATCTGTAGCTGGTTTGAGAGAACGACCAGCCACACTGGGACTGAGACACGGCCCAGACTCCTACGGGAGGCAGCAGTGGGGAATTTTGGACAATGGGCGAAAGCCTGATCCAGCAATGCCGCGTGCAGGAAGAAGGCCTTCGGGTTGTAAACTGCTTTTGTACGGAACGAAACGGCTCTTTCTAATAAAGAGGGCTAATGACGGTACCGTAAGAATAAGCACCGGCTAACTACGTGCCAGCAGCCGCGGTAATACGT
>Ga0207426_1001080_pt1 | contig 25480 bp, 27 predicted proteins | sample AraplaMF_Cvi_mMS_FD_184265 | JGI IMG/M metagenome (GOLD analysis project Ga0207426, IMG submission 184265) | Arabidopsis root microbial communities from the University of North Carolina, USA - plate scrape MF_Cvi_mMS (SPAdes) (version 2) | ecosystem: Host-associated > Plants > Roots > Endosphere... | reverse complement strand
CGTGCGGGTCACGGGGCCACCCCGACCCTGGAGAGCCCCGTCTCCTCGGGGAGGCCCAGGGCGATGTTCATGCTCTGCACCGCGCCGCCCGCGGTCCCCTTGGTGAGGTTGTCGAGGGCGCTGATCGCGATGATCCGGCCGGCCGCGGCATCCAGCGTCACCTGGATCTGGGCGGTGTTGGAGCCGTACACGGCGGCGGTCGACGGCCACTGGCCCTCGGGCAGCAGCCGCAGGAACGGCTCGTCGGCCAGCGCCTTCTCGTACGCGGCGCGCACGGCCGCGGCGTCCACCCCGGGCTTCGCCTTCGCCGAGCAGGTCGCGAGGATGCCGCGCGACATGGGGGCGAGGGTCGGCGTGAAGGAGACGCTGATCCGCTCGCCGGCCACCGCGCTCAGGTTCTGGATCATCTCGGGGGTGTGCCGGTGCCCGCCGCCGACGCCGTACGGGCTCATCGAGCCCATGACCTCGGAGCCCAGCAGATGCGGCTTGAGGGCCTTGCCGGCGCCGGAGGTGCCGGTGGCCGCGACGATCACGGCCTCGGGCTCGGCGAGCCGGTCCGCGTACGCGGGGAACAGCGCGAGCGAGACGGCGGTGGGGTAGCAGCCCGGGACCGCGATGCGCCGGGTCCCCTGGAGCGCCGCACGCCCCCCGGGCAGCTCGGGCAGGCCGTACGGCCAGGTGCCGGCGTGGGGCGAGCCGTAGAACGCCTCCCAGTCGGCGGCGTCGCCGAGCCGGAAGTCGGCGCCGCAGTCCACGACCAGCACATCGGGCCCGAGCTCCTCGGCGACCGCGGCGGACTGGCCGTGCGGCAGCGCGAGAAAGACGACGTCGTGCCCGGCCAGCACCTCGGCGGAGGTCGGCTGGAGCTCCCGGTCGGCCAGCGGGACCAGATGCGGCTGCAGCCCGCCCAGGCGCTGCCCGGCGTTGGAGTGCCCGGTCAGCGCCCCGATCTCGACCTCCGGGTGCCCCAGGAGCAGGCGCAGCACTTCACCACCCGCATACCCGCTCGCACCGGCCACTGCTGCTCGTACCGTCATGGACCTCTCCTCCTTGATGGCATGACTATACGGATAGCGGCAGTTTTATGCAATGAGGGGTGACCGGGCGCGGGCGCCGCGACCGAGGCCTTCAGCCGGCGGGCGAGCACGCCGGGGGCGGGCCCTGACCCCGTGACGCTGCCTTGCGTTCAGCTTCGAGGAGTGGCGAGGCGGTGCGTGCGCAGATCCCGTCGGGCTGGTTGAGCGGTGCACGAGGAGGCCGGTGCCGCGCCCCGGACCGCCTTGCCTCAGCCCAGCGTGTCCATCAGGGCGGTGACGTAGGCGTCCAGCCGCTCCTCCACGGCTCGGGTCGTCAGCTCGGTCCGCCCTGCCTCCCGCCAGGGCTGCGCCACCCACTGCACTTCTTCCGAGAACGCCAGCGCGTCCCGCACCCGCCAGTACAGCCGCTCGCTCGCGGCCGCGGCCGGCACCCCGCCGGCCTCCTCGTACGCCTCGGCGAACCGCAGACCCCACGCCGGGCCGTGCAGCAGCGCGAGATTGGTGGAGCAGTGCGCCACATCGAGATCGGCCGGGCCCCAGGAGGCTGCTGCCCAGTCGACGACGCCGGTGATCCGGGCACCTGTCGCCCTCGGGGACGGCACGTCGAACAGCACGTTGCCGGGGTGGAAGTCCCGGTGCAGGAACCGCCCTTCATAGGGCGGCGCGGGCCCGCGGATCACGTCGATCGCCGCGGCCCATGCCACCGCGTCGGCCCCCTTCGGCACCACGACGGTGCCCGCGGTCGTCAACGCCGCATACGCGCGGGGCCGCTCGGCGGGTCGCCGCGCGTGGATCGCCACGAGTTGACGGGCCAGCGCGGGGACGCGCGCCTCCAATCCCTCGTCGTCGAGGACCGTCCGGCCCGTCAGATGGGTCATGAGGAGGGAGGGATACTCGCCGTGCGCGGCGGTCGGATCGACCGCGACCAGTCCGGGAGCCGGCACGCCGGTCCCCGTGAGCAGGGTCAGGGCGACGGCCTCCCTGTGCAGCCGGTCCTCGGCGTGCTCCAGGTCGGTGACGGTCCGCAGCACCAGGTCACGGGTGCCTCCGTCCCGCGTGCCGATGGTCAGCCTCCGCATTTCGGCAGTGCTGCCGCCGTGCAGCGCCGCGGTTGCGACGATCCGTTCGCCGGGCTCCAGGTGCCGGCTCACCCAGGCCAGTGTCAGCGGCCGGACAGCCGCCGCCTCATCGTGATGGGTCACCGTGCTGCCCCCTGCCCTTCCGGCCGCTTCTCCCGCTGCCCTTCCGGCCGCTTCTCCCGCTGCCGGACCGCCTCATCACCACGCTCGCGCATGGTGAACGTCCGCACACATGATCCGCCCACGGAAAGCCTCGGTCGCGGGCCGCCCTGTCCACTGTGCCGGACTCCGGGCCGCCGGCGGGCCCGGCCTCACCCGTTCGGCCGTGGTGCGTTAGCGGAACGTGAGTGAGGCGTTCACGGAACGTCAGCGGCTCCGGGAAAAGTGGTGTCCACACCGCGGGAACGACCTCCCGCACGAAACACAGGGGGAACCCGATCATGCGAACTTCCCGGATTCGCACCGCCACCCTGGCCGCCGTCACCGCCGCGCTGGCGCTGGGCCTGACCGCCTGCGGCGGCGCCGACGGCGGTTCGAAGGCGGCGGGCGGCGACAACGCCGGTGCCGCGCAGAGCCGGTCCGCGTCCCACACGGACGGCAAGGACGGTGCGGAGCAGGCCGACGGCGGCGGGAACACCAAGGAGGGTGCGCGCTCGACGACCGCCTCGGGCGGGACGGGCCAGACCGCGAACAAGGGCACCACGGCCGGCGCCCAGCAGTGCCGCGGCGACGAGATGCTGCTCACCGCGGTGCACCGGTTCGCCGGGCAGCAGGGTGACCACCTGCTGGTCACCGCGTCGAACAAGGGCACCAAGCCCTGCTGGGTCACCTCGTACCCGACCGTGAAGCTCGGCGACAACGGCAGCGCGCTGCCGCACTCGAAGAAGGACAACCCGGGCGGCGGCAAGCAGATCACGCTCCAGCCCGGCGGCACGGCGTACAGCGCGGTGAACCTCTTCGACTACGGCTCCAAGCACCACACGGCGCAGTCGCTCGCCCTCGCGCTGCGCGGCGCGGACGGCCACAACGGCCCCTCCTACTCCGTCTCCCTCAAGGGCGACAAGCCGCAGTTCAGCTGGAACGAGGCCGACGTGCTGAACTGGAGCACCAAGAAGCCGTACGACTTCTGAGACCAGGGGTCCCGGCGGGCCCCGGCGCTCCGGTCGGCGCGCCGGGCACCGCGGCCGGCGGCGAGCCGAGCAGGGCGGCGGGTGAGCGGAGTGGTCTTCGTTCGGCGACGATCCGGCTGCCGTGGTGGGGCGGGCGCCTAAGATCACCGGCATGACGCTGCGACCGGTTCAGGTGAACATCAAGGCTCTCGACGACTCGGCGGTCGGCCGGTTCTGGGCGGAGGCGCTCGGCTGGGGGCTCAGCAGTGAGGCACCCGGCGTGACGAACGTGGAACCCCTCGGCGACTTCGTCTGGCCGGACCCGGCCGCCGTCTGCATCGACGTCGTCGCCGTCCCGGAACCCAGGACGACGGCGAAGAACCGGGTGCACCTCGATCTCGCGACCACCTCCGCGGCCCATCAGGCGGAGGTGGTCGCGCGTCTGAAGGCCCTCGGCGCGACGCCCGCCCACGTGGGCCAGGGCGACGTGCCGTGGACGGTCCTCGCCGACCCGGAGGGCAACGAGTTCTGCGTGCTGGAGCCCCGGGAGATCTACCGGGACACCGGACCGATCGCCGCGGTCGTGGTCGACTGCACGGATCCGCGGGCCATGGCCCGGTTCTGGGGCGAGGCGATCGACTGGACCCTGCACGAGGTGACCGACGATCGCGCGGTGTGGCGCTCCGCCAAGGGCGTCGGTCCGTATCTCGAATTCCTCCGCACGCCCGGCGGGAAGACCGTGCCGGACCGCACCCATCTCGACCTGCTGCCGTACCCCGGTGACGACAAGGCGGCGGAGGTGGCCCGGCTGCGGGCCCTCGGCGCCACCGACCTCGACCTCGGCCAGGGCGACGTGCCGTGGTCGTGCCTGTCCGACCCGGAGGGCCACGAGTTCTGCGTCCTCGGCCCGTCCTGACGCGCAGTCCGCCGGCGGCGCCGCGGTGCGGTACCCAGCCCTGCCCGACGGCGCCGAACTCGCCGAAGCCGTCGCCGGCCACCCCACCGTCGACGCGGCCCTCGACGCCTACGAACGCGTCATGCTGCCCCGCGGCGCCGAGAACGCCACGACCGCCGGGCAGATGCTCAGCGCCCTCCTGCCCGACACCGACGCGGACGACGCCCTCTTCCCCGACGCCCCCTCTGGCCGGCCGTCGCCCCGGCCGGTCCGGGCACGGCACACACCGCCTGAGCGTGCCCCCCGGGCAGCGGGCCGGCGGGGGTCCGCCCGGCGGGTGCCGACCGCTCTCCATCGAGCCGGTGGCGGCGGTTCCCCCTACTCTCGGCACAGGGGGCGATCGGACACGTAAAGGACCGTGATGGACCTCCAACTCCAGGGCAAGGTCGCCCTCGTCACCGGAGCGAGCAAGGGCATCGGCCTGGCCCTCGCCGAGGCGTTCGCCCGGGAGGGCGCCCATGTCGTGGCCGGCAGCCGGAGCGTCACCCCCGGACTCGAAGAACTCCGGGAGCACCACGGCGTCACCGCCGTCCCGGTCGACCTGTCCACCGCCGACGGCCCGGACACCCTCGTCCGGCAGGCGGTGGACCGGCACGGCAGGGTCGACATCCTCATCAACGCGCTGGGGGCCGCGACGCCCCGTACGAGCTTCCTGGACATCGACGACGCCGAGTGGCAGCGCATCTTCACCATGACCCTGTTCAGTGCGGTCCGGGCCAGCCGCGCCGCGCTCGTGCACCTGCTGGACGCGGGCGGGGGCGCGGTCCTCAACATCAGCTCCATCAACGCGCGTCTGCCGTTCCCCATGGTCGTGGACTACTCCGCGGCCAAGGCGGCGCTGAGCAGCCTGACCAAGTCGCTGTCCGAGGAGTTCGCACCGCGCGGCATCCGGGTCAACGCGATCGCGCCGGGACCGGTCCGCACCCCCTTCTGGACCGCTCCGGGCGGCTTCGCCGACCTCACGGCGGCCCAGGCCGGGACCACCGCGCAAGAGGCCCTCGACGTGGTCGTGCCGCAGCGCATGGGCATCTCCACCGGGCGGGTCACCGAACCGCACGAGGTCGCCGACCTGGCCCTCTTCCTCGCCTCCCCGCTCGCGGGCAACATCACGGGAGCCGAGTTCACGATCGACGGCGGGCAGGTCAAGACCTGGTGATCTCCGGCCCGGTCCGCCGCCCCGGCCGGCCGTCCCTCAGCCGGCGAGCCGACCGGCCGGCCTGCGGGGGATGCAGAAGAGCGCGAGGGCGGCGGCCGTCAGGTACGCGGCCGCGCCGACGGCCATGCTGGTCCGCAGCCCGGTGGCGAAGTCGGCGGTGGCAACCAGTAGCGAGCCGCCCAGCGCGACGCCCGCGGCGCTGCCGATCTGGCGGGTGGTGTTGAACAGCGCGGAGGCGGTGCCGGAGTACGTGTCCGGGGCGGCGGACATCACGGTGGCGGTCGCACCGGTGAGGGCGAAGGACGTGCCGAAGCCCGCCGCCATCATGGGGCCCACGAGCAGCGCATAGGCCGGGTCCCGGCCGGCGGCCGCCCAGCCGGCCAGACCTGCCGCGCCCAGCAGCATGCCCGTGACCACCAGCGGACGGTGTCCGGTGCGGCGGGCCAGCCGCCCGGACAGGACGGAGGCGAACATCGTCATCACCACCGCCGGGAAGAGGGCGATCCCGGTGCGCAGGGCGGTCAGGCCGCGCTGGTGCTGGAAGTCGAGGCTGGCGGTGAAGATCATGCCGTAGAAGGCGAAGTTGAACAGCAGGCCGATGGCCGCGCCGCCGCCCATCGGGCGGGAGCGCAGCAGCCGCAGCGGCAGCACGGGGGTGCGGGCCAGACGCTCGCGCAGGACGAACGCGCCGGCGGCCGGCAGGCACAGCACGGCCCCCGTGACGATCAGCGGGTCCGTCCAGCCCCGTCGTCCCGCCTCGTTGAGGACGGCGACCAGCAGGGCCACCAGCACGATCAGCGCGCACTGGGCCGGCCAGTCCACGGGACGGTCCGCGCGCCGGGCCGAAGCGGCCACCCGGCGCAGCGTCAGCAGCAGGCAGACGCAGCCGACGGGCACATTGATGAAGAACACCCAGCGCCAGCCCACGGTGGTGACCAGGAGGCCGCCCAGGAGGGGTCCCGCGGAGGCGGCGATGCCCGCCATCGAGCCCCACAGGCCGAAGGCCCAGGAGCGCTCGGTGGCTGCGGGGTACGCCTGTTGGAGCAGCGCGAGGGAACCGGGCACGATCAGTGCCGCGCCGAGCCCTTCGCACAGCCGGGCGGCGACCAGGGTCCCGGTGCTCTGGGCCAGTCCGCAACCGACCGAGGCGGCGGTGAACACCACCACCCCCGTGCAGAAGATCCGGCGGTTGCCCAGCCGGTCCCCCAGCGCGCCCCCGGTGAGCAGCAGGCCGGCGAAGACCAGGGTGTAGCCGTCCGTGATCCACTGGATGCCGGTGAGCGAGGCCGACAGCTCCCGCCCCACCACCGGAACGGCGACGTTGATCACGGTCACGTCCAGGATGACCATGAAGTAGCCCGCACAGACCGCGAGCAGCGGGGCCGGGGAACGCCCCGCTGTCGCCGGCCCCTGCGGCCGATCGCCCTGGGCACCGCCGGCGCGCACCATGCGGACACGGTATGCGCGCGACGCGGACCCGCGGTGGCTTGACCGCTCCAGCGGCGTGCCGGGCGCTCCCGCCGCACCGCATGGCCGATGCTGCGGTGCGGGACGCCGACGACGGGCCGGCACGGGCCCGTCGGGACCGGGAGCGGGCCGGCGGCCGTCCCCGCAGGGCGTCGGTGGCCGCAGGGCGGCGAGGCAAGGGTGAGGTGGCGAAGGTGGCGAAAGCACCGTCGGACGCGCGGGCCGTCGAGAGTTCCGTCGAACTCGGCGGCTACCAGCAGGAGCTGAAGCGGACGCTCGGCTCCTTCCAGGTGTTCGCGATCTCGTTCGCGTTCATCTCGGTGGCGGTGGGGGTGGGCGTCTTCGGGACGTACGACGACGTGCTGCAGGACGCGGGGCCGGTCGGTATCTGGCTGTGGCCCGTCGCGGCGGTGGGGCAGACCCTGGTGGCGCTGGTGGTCGCCCAGCTGGCGGCCCGTATCCCGCTGAGCGGCTCGTCCTACCAGTGGGCCTCGCGGCTGGCCAACCCGAAGGTCGGCTGGGGATTCGGGTGGCTGACGTTCTGTTACCTGGCGATCGCGGTCGTGGCGGTCGACAACGCGCTGGCGAGCCAGGCCCTGATGCCGCTCGCCGGCGTCCGGCCGGACGAGGGCACGGCGCGCCTGATCACGCTCGCGGTGCTGCTCGTCCAGACCCTGCTGGCCGTGGCCTCGACGCGCCTCGTCAGCATGATCAACGCGAGTGCGGTGGGGCTCGAACTGGCACTGGTCCTGGTGGTGGCGCTGGCGCTCTTCGTCGCCGTGGCGATCACGGGGCGCGGCGAGACCGGCAATCTCACCTCGCGCGGTGTCGCCGCGCACGCCCCCGACTACTTCACCGTCGGCGGCGGGCTGATGCTCGCGATGATCATGGGTCTCGCCACGCTCGTCGGCTTCGACGCCGCGGCGAACCTGGCCGAGGAGGCCAAGGACCCGTATCGCAGCGTGCCGCGGGCGATCGTGGGATCCGTCGTGGCCGCCGGGCTGCTGGGCATGCTGTTCCTGGTCGCGCTCACCGTCGCGATCGACGACCTGCCGCGGATCAGCGCCAGCGGCTCGCCGGTCGCGGCGATCATGCGCGACCAGTTCGGTCCGGCGATGGAGCGGACGCTGCTGGTCGGGATCTCGTTCGCGTTCTTCGGCGCCGGGATGGTGGTGATGACCGCGTGCTCGCGGATCGTCTTCGCGATGTCGCGCGACGCCCGCTTCCCCGCCCACCGGCTGATGCGGCGGGTCAGCCCGCGCACCCGTACCCCGGTCCCGGCGACGGTCCTGATCCTCCTCGTGGGCATCGTGCTGATGGTCGCGCTGCCGGGTGACGCCCTGCTGAAGCTGATCACGGCGTCGACGATCCTCCCGGCGATCATCTACGGCGCGACGGTCACCCTCTACCTGGCGGTGCGCCGGCGACTGGACCGCAAGAAGGGCGCCTTCGACCTCGGGCGCTTCGAACTGCCGGTCGCGGTCTGTGCGCTGGTGTGGTCGGTGCTCTCGCTGTTCGTGCTGGTGGCGCCCGCGGAGGCGCTGGTGCCCGCCCTGATCGTGGTCGGTCTGCTGCTCGCGGGCGGGCTGTTCTTCCTCTGCCTGCTGCGCTTCAACCGCGAGGCGTTGGAGACCGAGCCCGGGGACATGGACGTCTTCCAGCACTGAGCCGGCGTCATGCTCCCGCGCCGCACGGGGACGGGCGGTTCCCGCGGGCCGGCGGTGCCCTGGCGGGCGGGTCGGGGCCCGAAAGGCCCGCGGGCCTGACGTGCTACGCGCCGACGGCGCGCCGGCCGCGGGACAGTGCGGTCAGCACCTCGTGGGCGGCCCGCTCGCCGGAGCGCACCGCGCCCTCCATCAGGCCGTGCATCAGCGTCGCCGATTCGGTGCTGGCCCAGTGGATCCGGCCCACCGGCTCGCGCAGCGCCCTGCCGTAGGCGGTCAGGGTGCCGGGCGGGAAGTGGCCCATCATCCCGCCCAGCGACCACTGCTGGGCGGACCAGTCGGTCTCCAGATAGTGCTCGGGGTGGCGTGCCCGGGGGCCGAACCGCTCGGCCAGCGCGTCCAGCCAGACCTCGCGCCGCTCAGCCGGGTCCAGCCGCCCCATGTGCAGGGCCGCGGTGCTGAACGCATAGCTGCTGAGCACGCCCGGCCGCCCGGAGCGCGGCGTCTGGTCGATGGTGAGCGGGACCGGCGAATGGGGCGCGAGCGTCTGTCCCGACAGGTGCCGCTCGCGCCAGAACGGCTCGTCGTGGACCGTGTGCACCCGGATGATCGCGCCCGGTACCACCCGTTGCAGCAGGTGGCTGCACGCGGTGGGGAGCGGGGGGTCGAAGCGGATCCGCCCCGCCAGCACCGGGGGCGCGGCCACGATCACGCGCTGCGCCCGCACGGTGAGCGAGGACGCTTCGATCGTCGCGCCGCTGCCGTCGTGGGCGATCCGCTGAACGGGACTGGACAGGTGCACCCGCCCGCCCAGCTGCTCGGCCATGCGCCGCGCCAGTTCGGGGGCTCCGCCGTCGACGAGGTGGGACTCGGTCCGGCGGGAGTCGGTGTAGTAGCCGAAACCGCCGCCGCCCCTGGCCAGGGTGAGGGCGCCGAGCAGCGACACCTCCGCCGGGTCGGCGCAGAACAGCAGGTGCATGCTCGACCTGAGCAGGGTGCGGGCGGTGGCCGAGGGCACATTGCGCGGGTCGGCCAGCCACTGCCCCAGCGTCCGGGCGTCCCACGAGCGGGCGTTGCGGGCCCGCCACGGGGCATCCGCCGGCAGCCGCCGCGTCATCAGATGCAGCCGTGCGAGCGCCAGGCCGAGGGCGAGGAGCGTCCCCTTGCCCGTGGCGGGGAGGACACCGTGATAGCGGTGGTTGACGCCGTTCAGGCGCAGGAGGTGATCGCCCCGCTCGTACTGGGGGTACACCTCCAGGCCCAGTTCCCGGCAGAGCCGGAACATCCGGTCCTGGCCCTTGCCCAGCCAGGTGCCGCCGGCCGACACCACCGTCCCGTCGGGCAGTTCCCGGTTCCACACCCGGCCGCCGACCCGGTCCCGGGCTTCGAGCACCACCACCTCGTGGCCGGCCTGGACCAGTCGTCGCGCGGCGGCGAGCCCGGCAAAGCCGGCGCCCACCACGCAGACGTCCGCCCGCACCTGTTCCATGACCCACCTCCACCGCTCAGCCTCGCCCACCGGCCCCGGACCCGCCCGGCGGGTGATCCATCGGGACGCGTCCGGCGGCGGCCGGGTCCGGAGGCGCGGGTCGCCGCCGGCGCGCAGTTCCGCGGCCGGGCGCGGAACCTGGAGGCATGACGACCACACTGATCACCGGAGCGAACAAGGGGCTGGGCTTCGAGACCGCCCGGCGGCTCGTCGCGGCGGGCCACACCGTCTACGTGGGCAGCCGGGACGCCGCACGCGGGCGCCGGGCCGCCGAGGAGCTGGGCGCGCGCAGCGTCCGCCTCGATGTCACCGACGATGCCTCCGTCGTCGCGGCGGCGGAGATCCTCGCGGCCGACGGCGGCCTGGACGTGCTGGTCAACAACGCCGGCATCGAACGGCGCACGCCGGAGGGCGGGGTGATCGACGCCGCGCAGCTGACCGCCGACGAGACGCGGCTGCTGTTCGAGACCAACGTCTTCGGGGTGGTGCGTGTGCTGCACGCGTTCCTGCCGCTGCTGCAGCGGTCCGCCGCCGCGGTCGTGGTCAACGTCAGCAGCGGGCTGGCCTCGCTGTCCCGGGTCGCCGCGCCGGACACACCGGCCCATGCCTACCCGGGCGTCGCCTATCCGGCGTCCAAGGCGGCGGTCAACATGCTCACCGTGCAGTACGCGAAGGCGTTCCCCGGCATGCGGATCAACGCGGTGGAGCCCGGCTACACCGCGACGGACCTCAACCGGCACACGGGCACGCAGACCGTCGAGGAGGGCGCCGAGATCATCGTCCGCATGGCACAGGTGGGCCCCGACGGCCCGACCGGGGGCTTCTTCGACGCGGCGGGCCCGCTGCCCTGGTGAGGGACGGGTCGGCGGTGCGGCCGTCCCGCGCGGGCCCGGAGCCGGTCTGCCGCTGAAGCCCCGTCATCCCCGGGGCGGCAAGGGCGCCGAGCCCGGCGGACGACCGGGCTGCCGGCCGGCGGTGCGCCCGGCGCGGATCACCTGACCGCTGAACGCATCGGCGTCGGGCGCGGGTTCACCGAGGTACCGGGCGAGCAGTTCCGGGCCCGCGACGTCCTCGATGTCGGTCAGCCCCCTCGCGCGCAGCTCACCGGCGAGGCCCTCGGGGGTGAAGTGGCTGAGCCAGGGTTCGCCGAGCTCCGCCACCTGCCGGGTGGCGGCCTCGTACGCGGCGCGGAGCTCCGGCGCCATCGTCGCGGCCGGCTCGCGGTAGTAGTCGAACACCACCTGCACGGGTGCGGTGTGGCCGGCCACGGCACGCAGGGTGGCCAGGACGGCGTCCCGCGTCAGGTAGGGCGTGACGCCGAGCCAGATGAAGAACGCCGGCCGGGTGCGGTCCAGCCCGGCCGCGTCCAGGGCCCCGTCGAGCGTGCCGCGTTCGAAGTCCAGCGGGGCGAAGACCAGCGACGGCGGGACGGCGATCCCGGCGGCCGCCAGTTGCTGCCGCTTCCACTCCTGGGTGTCCGGGTGGTCGACCTCGAACACCCGCAGGCCGGTGTGGGTGTGCCGGCACGCGAAGGTGTCCAGCCCCGCGCCGAGGACCACGAGCTGCCGGGTCCCGGCGTGCACGGCGGCGGCGAGCGCGTCCTCGGCGAAGCGGCTGCGCGCGGCGACGAACCGGATGTTGTAGCGGGCGACCGGGTCGTCGGGGGGCGGCGGCAGCGCCTCGGGGCCGAGGCGGAGGATCTTCGCCGCCAGCGGGTCGGTGAAGACCCGCCGGGGATCGGCCTGGTGGCGGGCACGGGCGTGCGCCGCCCGCCATGCGGTCCGACTCGGCCTGCCGGTTTCCATGAGTCCCCCTGGATGTCCTGTGCGAGAACCTCGGTATGCCGTGACGGCGGTCAGGCCCCGGGGCGGGATGCCGCCCAGCCGTGTTCGAGCAGGGCGAAGGCGCCTTCGGCGGCTCCTCGCGGGTCGGTGTGCCGCTGGATGAGCCCACGGGTCTCCAGCGCGAAACGGGCGAGGGCGGCACAGGTGACGTCGCCCTCGGGGGCGCCGGTCTCCTCGGCGATGGCCCGGGCCACGGCCGTTTCGTGGCGCATCCACATGCGGTGGGAGTAGTCGCGCAGCGTCGGGGTGTCCTCGACCATGCGCAGGAACGGGGCGCACCGCGGATCCTTGGCGAGGTCCTGCGTCAGCAGGATGTGCGCGCACAGCGCCTGCGGGATCGACTGCCCGGGAGCGCGCTCCCGCACGGCGGCGACGAGCGCCGCCTCGATGTCGTCCTCCTCGTCGAAAACCAGCGCTTCCTTGCTGGGGAAGTGCTTGAACAAGGTGGTCACCGACACGTCGGCGGCCTCGGCGACGTCCTTGACGGAGACCTGGTCGTAGCCGCGGTCGAGGAAGAGCTCCAGTGCGGCGTCGGCCAGCGACTTGCGGGTCTGGGCCTTCTTGCGCTCGCGACGCCCGGTCGGTTCGGTCACGGGCACACCGTACCCGAAGCGGACTCGATGAAAAAGTTTAGTGATTGCGCTTATTTAGTGAGTGTGCTTTCTTGGTCGGGCCGGACCTCCCGGCACCTCACCCGCCTTCCGAGGGGAATGCCCCATGCACTCCGCCAGTGACCCCCGTGTCGCCATCGTCGGCGCCGGCCTCGGCGGCCTCGCCTGCGCCCGCGTGCTGCAGCGCCACGGCCGCTCCGTCACCGTCTTCGAACGTGAGCCCGACGCCGGAGCCCGCCCGCAGGGCGGCTCCCTGGACCTGCACGCCGGCACCGGCCAGCGCGCCCTGCACGCGGCGGGCCTGCTCGACCGGTTCCGCGCGCTGTCCCGTCCCGAGGCCCAGGAGTGGCGCCTGCTCGACCCCGCCACGGCCGCCGTCCTGCCGCAGCAGGGGCCCCCGGACGACCACGGCGAGGAGGACCGGCCGGAGATCGACCGAGGTCAGTTGCGCGGTCTGCTGCTGGAATCGCTCACCGCGGGCAGCGTGCGGTGGGACCGTGCCGTCAGCGGGGTCACCCCGCTCGGGGACGGCACCGCCCGGCTGCGCTTCGGCGACGGCAGCACCGAGGAGTTCGACCTGGTGGTCGGCGCCGACGGCGCCTGGTCGCGGGTCCGCCCGGCCCTCTCGGCGGCCGTGCCCGGCTACACCGGCGTCGTCTTCGTGGAGGCCGGTTTCGACGACTGCGACACCCGCCATGCCGGGCTCGCACGGCTGGTCGGCGCGGGCACCATGGTGGCGCAGGCCGGCGCCAAGGTCCTGTTCGCCCAGCGCAACAGCAACGGCCACCTGCGCCTCTACGCGGGGTTTCGTGCACCGGAGGACTGGCACCTGACGGCGGGCGTCGGGCTCGGCGACACGGCGGCCGTGCGCGCCCACCTGCTGACGCTGTTCGACGGCTGGGACGAGCGCCTGCGCGGCTTCCTGCGGGACAACGACGGCGGCTTCGTCCACCGGCCGCTGTTCACGCTGCCCGCCCCGCACACCTGGGAGCACGTCCCCGGCGTCACTCTGCTCGGCGACGCCGCACACCTGATGCCGCCCCTCGGGCTGGGTGCCAACCTCGCCCTGCTCGACGGCGCCGACCTGGCTCACGCCCTGGTCACCGCATCAGGCGTCGACGAAGCCGTCCGGGCCTACGAGAGCGTCATGCTGCCGCGCTCGGGCAAGGCCGCCGAGGACTGCGCCGAGGGGCTCGATCATCTGCTTCCCCCGGCGGGCGCCTGAGCACGCCCCGCGCCGCTGTGCGGCCGGGGCGGGCCCGACGAGGGAGCGGGGTCAGGAACGCGGCCGGCCGGACTCCTCGCCCTGCGCCGCCTTCTTCTCCTTGAGGCGCACGGCTTCCTTGCGGACCTCGGCCTGGGTGGCGCGCTCCTGCTGCAGCCACTCGGGGCTTTCCTGCTTCAGCGCGTCGATCTGCTCGGTGGTGAGGGGCTCGGTGACACCGCCGCGGGCGAGGCCCGAGATGGAGACGCCCAGCTTCGCGGCGACCACGGGCCGGGGGTGCGGGCCGTTGCGCCGCAGGTCCTGCAGCCACTGGGGCGGATCGGCCTGCAGGGTGTTCAGCTCGGTGCGCGAGACGACACCCTCCTGGAACTCGGCGGGGGTGGCCTCGAGGTACACACCCAGCTTCTTCGCCGCGGTCGCGGGCTTCATGGTCTGGGTGGTCTGGTGCGACGTCATGGTGTCCAGGGTATCGATCGTGTGCACGGGCTCCGACCACAGACCGGTAACCTGTCCCGGTGACTGGCTCGGATGCATCCTCTTCGTTCCGTCTCGCGTATGTCCCCGGGGTGACGCCCGCGAAGTGGGTGCGGATCTGGAACGAGCGACTGCCGGACGTCCCCCTGCACCTCGTCGCGGTGTCCGCCGCCGAGGCGTGCGGCGTTCTGCGGGACGGCGGCGCCGACGCGGGCTTCGTGCGGCTGCCGGTCGACGGGGCGGACCTCAGCGCGATCCCCCTCTACACCGAGACGTCCGTGGTCGTGGTCCCGAAGGACCACCTGGTGACGGCCGCCGACGAGGTGCTCGCCGAGGAGCTGGCCGACGAGATCGTGCTGCACCCCCTCGACGACACCCTCGACTGGGAGCAGCGGCCGGGACGGCCCGCGATCGAGCGGCCCGCCACGACCGCGGACGCCGTGGAACTGGTGGCGGCGGGCGTGGGCGTCCTCGTCGTCCCGCAGTCCCTGGCCCGTCTGCACCACCGCAGGGACCTCACCTACCGGCCGGTCGCGGACGCCCCCACGTCGCGGGTCGCGCTGTCGTGGCCGCAGGAGGCGACCACCGACCTGGTGGAGGACTTCATCGGGATCGTCCGCGGGCGGACGGTCAACAGCTCACGCGGGCGCCGCCCGGAAGCGGCCGCGGCAGAACCCAAGGGCAAGGGCCAGGACGCGGGCGGCGCACGGCGCAAGCCCGCGGCCGGGAAGCCGGCCCGGAAGCCGGCCGGCAAGAGCCCGCGGAGCGCTTCCGGCGGCGGGCAGGCCGGCAAGGGCGGCCGGCGCGGCAGGCCCCGCCGCCGGTCGTAGCGGCACGGGCCGGGCGGCCGGCCCGTGCGGGCACGGCGGCATCACCGCCCCGGCCGGGGCGGCGGGCCGCCCCGGCCTCAGGCGTGCTGCGGAACCTCGTCCTTCAGTGACGCCCTGATCTGTTCCCGCAGCTCCGGGCCGTCCTCGTGGCCGTGCACGGATACGGCGTGCTCGCTGGCGGCGCGGACCACTTCCTCCTCCTCGCCCGTGATGACGAGGGTGCAGTTCATCTCACTCGGGTAATCCCGGCAGTCGACCTTCTTGCGCATGAGGGCACCTCCTCTCCCCCAGTGTCGGCCGGGGGCGCCGCCGCTCCGTATACGGCGAATCCCGTATGGCGCGCGCGGTGGCCGTCCTGCTGCAGTGGTGGGACGAGGAGGTGAGGGCCGTGACGACCTCCGCCGGTGCCACCCCGGCGTCCGGGCCGGACCAGGACCGGGTGCAGCAGTTCCTGGAGAGGGTGATCGCCGACAGCGGCGCCGCGGTGGCCGGCCTGTGCACCTCGCTCGGCGACCGGCTCGGCCTGTACGCGGCCATGGCCGGCGCCGGCCCGCTCACCTCCGCCCAGCTCGCCGCCCGCACGGGGCTGGTCGAGCGCTACGTCCGCGAGTGGCTGGCCGCCCAGGTCGCCGGCGAGTACCTGCACTACGCGCCCGACACCGACACCTACCTGCTGCCCGACGAGCACGCCGCCGTCCTGGCGGACCCGGATCTGCCGACGTACGCGGCGGGCTTCGCCACCGTGCTGCAGGCGATCTACGCCACCGAGGACATCCTGATGGCCGCCTTTCGCACCGGCGAGGGCGTCGGCTGGGAGGAACACGGCCCGGCGCTGTTCGCCGGCACCGCGAAGTTCTTCCGCCCCGGCTACTCGGCCGCGCTGGTACCGGAGTGGCTGACCGCGCTGGACGGGGTGGTGGAGAAGCTGGAGCGCGGCGCGCGCGTCGCGGACGTGGGATGCGGCTACGGCTACTCCACGACGCTCATGGCCCGGGCCTTCCCCCGGTCGCGCTTCGAGGGCTTCGACTTCCACCGCCCGTCCATCGAGGCGGCCCGCGGCATCGCGGCCGAGCAGGGAGTGGACGACCGGGTCAGCTTCCAGGTCGCCGGCGCCCAGGACTTCCCGGGCGAGGACTTCGACCTGATCACGTTCTTCGACTGCCTGCACGACATCGGCGATCCGGGCGGCGCCCTGCACCACGCCGAACAGGCCCTGGCCGACGGCGGCACCTGCATGGTCGTCGAGCCCAACGCCTCGGCCAACGCCCAGGAGAACACCAACCCGGTCGGCCGGGCGCTGACCGCCGGCTCGGTCGCCGTATGCCTGCCGTCCGCGCTGGCCCAGCACGGTCCGCAGGCACTGGGAAACCACGCGGGTGAGGAGGCGATGCGGCGGATCGCCGACGAGGCCGGACTCCACCACTGGCGTCTCGCCGCGACGAGCCCCGTCAACCGCGTCTATGCCGTCGGGCGTTAGCGCCTGACGCGCCCGGCCGGTCTTCCCCCGGCCGGCCGGGTGGGCCTCGCTTGACTGCCCTGTGCCCCCTCGGCACGCTGGAGGTATGAGCGCGGCCGCGGAGGCCGGCCTGCGACGCATTCTCGCCGTCGTGGACCTCCTGATCGATGCCGTCGACGAGGACACCCTTGTTCCGGCACTGCTGCCGCTGCTGCTCGGCGCCGTTCCCGGCGACAGCATCGTCTGGTCCCCCCGCGCCGGCTCCGCCGACCGGCCGCTCACCCTGCCCGCCGGGCTGCTGACCGAGGACATCCGGGACGCGTTCGCCCGCGAGTCGGCCGACGACTGCCTCGTCACCCACACCACCCTCGGCCCCGGCACCCCGATGCGCCGCTCGACGCTGCAGACCCGCGGCGAGTTCCACGCCCTCGCCGCCTACGCCGACGTCTACCGGCCGCTGGGCGCCGAGCAGCAGCTCGCGATGTCGTTCCCCGCGGGCTACGCCGCCGGGGCACCGCGGACGGTGTGCGTGGCCATCGGCCGGGGCGGCAGCGACTTCTCCGACGACGACGTGGCGGCCGCCGCCCTGCTGCGCACCCGGCTCAGCCGCGTCCTCAACCGGCTCGCCCCGCCGCCCCCGCCGTCCCCCGTCACCCGCCGCGAGTCCGCGGTACTCGCCCTGCTCGCCCGCGGCCTGACGAACCAGCAGATCGCCCGCCGGCTGGCGATCAGCCCGCGCACCGTCGACAAGCACCTGGAGCACGCCTACGCGAAGCTGCAGGTGGGCGGCCGGGTCGCGGCGGCGAACGCCTGGCTGACCCGGGAGCGGACGGCGGTGCGGCTCGCGCCGTAGGGCCCGCCTCGCGCCCCGCGGGGCACCGCGGGCCCTCCCGCGCTCCCGCCCGCACGCCCCCGCCGATGAGTTTCCGCCGGCCGTGGCGTCTACCCGTTGCACACGGAATCCGGGCGCTGCGGCGCCGCCCGACGGGAGGACCCCTCATGACCACCGACCTCGTACGCACAGCCGACGAGACGCAGATCCGGGAGCTGCTGGAGGACCGGGCGGCCGCGACGACCGCGCGGGACGCCCGGCGGTTCCTCGCCTCCTGCGCGCCGGACCTGGTGGACTTCAACCTCGCTCCGCCGCTGCAGTACCGCGGGCCCCGGGCACGGGACCGGCAGGCCGTCGAGGCCTGGTACGCGACCTGGGAAGGGCCGATCGAGGTGTCGCTGACCCAGGTCGAGGTCACGGTCGGCGGCGATGTCGCCTTCTGCCACAGCATCAACCGGATGCGCGGCACCAAGACCGACGGCTTCGAGGTGGAGCTGTGGAGCCGGGCCACCGTCGGCCTCCGCAAGATCGACGGCAGCTGGCGGATCACGCACACCCACAGCTCGGTGCCGTTCCTGATGGACGGGTCGGGCCGGGCGGCCCTGGACCTCACGCCGTAGGCCACCCGGGCGTCCCGGCAACGCCCCGGCGGCCGCTCAGCGCGGCAGGGCGTGGCGGCGGTAGGTGACCTGGTTGTCGCGGACGCGGGTGACCTCGACCCTGAGATGGCGCTCCGGGCCGAGGGGGAAGTGCGCCGTGCAGCGCACCGCGGCGTACGGCACGGGCCGCAGGTCGCCCGAGCAGCGCACCGCGTCGGGCCCGTTGCGGAAGGGCAGCGCGAGCTGGCCGCTGAGCGTCCTGGCGATCTCGGTGCGCAGCACGGTGTGGGTGCCGCCGTCGAGTTCGCTGGTGGCCTCCTGGGCACGGAGGCGGACGGCCGCGAACGCGAGCACGCCCGCCAGGGCGAGGGCCGTGACGAGGCCGATGACCAGGCCGCGCCGTGGCGGGTCCGCGAGCACCGCCGTCAGCTCCGGGCACCGCGGGGGCGCCGGCGGGCGACGGCTCCCCAGCCGGCCGCCGCGAGCAGCAGCACACCACCCGCGGTCGTGGCCGCCCGGCCGGTGCCGGCCGCGCCGCCGAGGCCGGTGTCCGCACCGCCCTGGGGCACGACCGCGTCGGCACCGTCGGAGACGACCATGGTGCCGGTGAGGGTCCTGGGGCCGTCACCGGATTCCTGCCCGTACGCCGCGCCGCGTCCACTGCCGTCGCGGTCCTCGCTGCCGCCGGCCGCGTCGCCGTTCTCGTCGCCGCCCGACCGGCCGGTCTCCAGGGCGCTCTGCCGGGCTCCGGACGCGCCGCCACAGGTGAGCGTGACCCGGTAGGAGCCGGGTGCGGTGCCCTCCGGCACGGTCGCGGTGCCGCCGAGCCCGCCGCTCTGTGCGGAGAGCTGCACCGCGGGAAGTCCGGCGTCGTCGAAGACGGCCTCCGCGGTGTCACCGGAGCAACGGCCGCCGTCGGAGACCGAGAAGGCGGCGCCCGGTGCCACCGGGTCGGGCCGGACGACCACCGCGGGCGCGGTGTCCGGCGTGCCCGCCTCGGCGGTTTCGGCGGTTTCCGCCACCGTCCCGGTGACGGTCCCGGTGGCGGCGTCGGCGCCCTTGTCGTCGCCGAAGAGCAGGACGGACACCACCAGGGCGCCGGCGGCCAGCGCGTACGGAGGAATGTGGCGTATGTGCATAACCCGAGAGAAGCGCCCGGCTCGGCGGTGCGCACCTCGATGGTGTGCCCCGACGGGGCCGACTTCCGCGGAAGAGACCGGTCCGCCGTCTCTTCCCGCAGGTCACACGAGTGCGTACGCCCCGGACGGCGGAACGGCCGGGATGGGCTTTCCGGGTGGTGCGCCGGGGCGGCCCGGTGGGCGGCGCGCCACTGCGGGCCGCCGCCTCACGCCTCCAGTTGGAGGTCCCACTTGCCGGAGCGGCCGGCGAGGGTGGTCACCGACAGCGGCCGGACGTCTATCCGCCAGTACGAGTGCGGCGGCGCCTGCAGCGCGTAGATCAGGGCGGCGCGGACGACGCCGGGTTCGGCGACCGCCAGCAGCCCGTCGGCGTCCTCGACCGGCCGGGTGTCCAGCCAGCGGCCGATGCGGGTGATGAACGCCAGCAGGGACTCCCCGCCGTGCGGTGCCGAGCGCGGGTCGCCCAGCCAGGTCTCCACCGCGTGCGGCTCCTCGGCGGCCACCTCGCCCAGCGTGCGGCCGTGCCAGCGCCCCATGTCGCAGTCGCGCAGTGCCGGTTGGGCGAGCGGGCGCAGGCCGAGGGCCTCGCCGGTGTCCCGGCAGCGGGCGGACGGCGAGCAGTAGCGCAGTTCGGCGGCCGCGAGCCGGCACAGGACCGGCGCGGCCCGCTCCGCCTCGTGCCATCCTGCGGAGTCGAGCGGGCGGTCGTCGCCGAACCGCGTTCCGAGCAGCGAGGAGCTGCGGCCCGCGGCGAGCAGCTTGAGTCGGACGCTCATCCGGCGATGGTAAGAGCAGCACCGGCCCGTTGACCCCGGTTGATCAGATCTCGACAGGTCCGGGGTCGACCAGCCCGAGGGTCATCCACTGTTCCGGGGAGACCAGGGCGCGGAAGCCGACCTTCTCGTACACGCCGTGGGCGTCCTTGGTGGCGAGCGTCAGCCGGCTCAGGCCGCAGGGCGCCAGGTGGTCGGCGACCGCCTCGACCAGGGCGGTGCCCAGGCCCCGGCCGCGGTCGTCGCGGCCGATGTAGACGTCGCAGAGCCAGGCGAAGGTGGCGTGGTCGGTGACGACCCGGGCATAGCCGGCCTGCCGCCCGGAACCCGCCTCGTACAGGCCGAAGTTGAGCGAGCCCGCGACGGCGCGGTCGTGCTGCTCCCGGGAGCGGCCCACGGCCCAGTAGGAGTCGGCGGCCAGCCAGTGGTGGACCAGGCCGGAGTCCAGGCGTGCCGGGTCGGTGGAGATCTCGTAGCCGTCGAGGGCGTGATCGTTCATGCCGGGAGGTTCGCAGAGCGGCGGGGGCGGCGTCGAACCGGTTCGCCGGGCCGCACCAGGAGGGGCCGGTGCCTCGCCCTGGTCCGGCCGCGGGCGGTCCCCGCCGGGCCCGTCAGTCCGCCGGCACTCCCAGCTCCTCGCACGCCGTGCGCAGCCTGCGGACGCCTTCCGTGAGCTCGGCGGTGCCGGACGCGGCCGCGAAGCTCAGCCGCAGGTGCGCGGCCGGCGGCTCGGCGGCGAAGTACGGCCGGCCGGCCGCGACCGCGACACCCGCCCGCAGCGCCGCCCCGGTCAGCGCCCCCTCGTCGGTGCCGTCCGGCAGGCGCAGCCAGAGGTGGTAGCCGCCCGGCGGGACGTACAGGCCGCCGGGCGCGGCGTCGTGCCCGTACGCCGCCCCGTGCCCCATCCCCCGCTCGACGAGGGCGGGCAGCTGTGCGCGCAGGGCCGCGGTCAGGGCCTTGCGGCGGACGGTCAACTCGGCGGCGATCACCCGCAGATGGCGGCCCCAGGCGGGCGATCCGACGAGTTCGAGGGCGGCCTCCTGGAGCGGGCCGGGCACGAAGAAGCTGTCGACGACCTGGATGGCGCGCAGCCGGTCGAGCACCGGGCCGCGGGCGGCCAGGGCGCCCACCCTCAGATGGGGCGAGGTCGCCTTGGTCAGCGAGCGGACATGGACGACCGTGCCGTCCCGGTCGTCCGCGGCCAGGGTGGGCGGCAGCGCGGGAGCGTCGTCGTGGACCAGCAGCCGTGCGAAGTCGTCCTCGATCACGAAGGCGCCCGCCGCCCGCGCCACGCGCAGCACCTCGTGCCGCCGCTCGGCGGCCAGCACCGCCCCGGTCGGGTTCTGGAACAGCGGCTGGCAGACGAACAGCCGGGCACCGCTGGCGCGGAAGGCGTCGGCGAGCAGGTCAGTCCTGACCCCGTCCGCGTCCACGGGTACGGGCACCGGACGCAGCCCGGAGGCGCGGGCCACGGCCAGCATGCCCGGGTAGGTCGGGGACTCGACGAGCACCGGGGCGCCGGGGGCGGCCAGGGCGCGCAGCGCGGCGGTCAGCGCGCTCTGGCCGCCCCCGGTGATCAGGACGTCGCTGGCGGAGAGCGGGCCGCCGGGCCCGGCGATCTCCCGGGCGAACCAGGCGCGCAGCTCGGGCACGCCCCCGACCGTGGGCCGCGCCCAGGCGCCGGGCCGCCGCCCGGCCCGTGCGAGGGCGGCGGCGAGGGCGCGTTCGGGCTGCAGGTCGGGGTGCAGGTAGCCGCCGACGAGTTCGCTGACGCCGGCGGCGGGGGTGGCGAGCGTGGCCAGCACTCCCGCGGCGTCGACGCTGCGCGGTACCTGGTCGCCGGCCGGCTCCGCGCTCAGCGCGATCTCCTGCCAGGAGGTGTCGGCCGGCCGCGGCGCCTCGCCGGGCGGCTCGGCCCGGAAGGCCCCCGCGCCCGGCCGGGTCACGACCAGGCCCTCCGCCACCAGCTCGGCGAGCGCCCGGGAGACGGTCACCGGGCTGACCCGATGCCGCTCGACGAGGGCACGACTGGACGGCAGCTTCTCTCCTGGAGAGTAGCGCTTCAGCTCTCCGCGCAGGGTCGCGGCGAGCTCTGCCCCACTGCTACGCTCATGCATGAGAGACAACGATAGCGCTACCGCGACGGCCACGATAGCGGTCGGCACCCCGGAGGCCCCGGCCACCGCCGCCCCCGCCGCTCCGGCCACCCCGGTCCCGGCCCGCAGCACGCCCCTCACCGGCGGCGCCCTGCTCGCCGCGCTCGGCGTCGCCGCGTTCTCCCTCACGTTCCCCGCCACCGCCTGGGCGCTGGAGGGCATGAGCGCATGGACGGTGGTGATGCTGCGCAGCGTGCTGGCGGCCGTCCTGGCCGGGGGCGCGCTGGCCGTGCTCCGGGTGCGCCTCCCCGAGCGGCGGCACTGGTCCGGCATCGCGGTCGTGGCGGGCGGCGTGGTCCTCGGCTTCCCGCTGCTGACCACCCTCGCGCTGCAGACGTCCACCACCTCGCACGCGGCCGTCGTGGTCGGCCTGCTGCCGCTGACCACCGCCGCCTGCTCGGCCGTACGGACCGGCGCCCGGCCCTCCCGTACCTTCTGGGCCGCCTCGCTGGTCGGCGCCGTCGTCGTCATCGGCTTCGCGGTGCAGCAGAGCGGCGGGGCGCCGGGCCGCGGCGACCTGCTGCTGTTCGCGGCGCTGCTGGTGTGCGCGGCCGGCTACACCGAGGGCGGCCGCCTCGCCCGCCACCTGCCCGGCTGGCAGGTGATCGGCTGGGCGCTGGTGCTGGCGCTTCCGGTGACCGTGACGGGCACGGTGTTCGCGCTGTCCGCGGATCCGCTGCGGCTCACGGCGCACTCGGTCGCCGGGCTGCTGTGGCTGGCGGTCGGCTCGCAGTTCCTCGGGCTGGTCGTCTGGTACCGCGGGATGGCCGCCATCGGCATCTCCAAGGCGAGCCAGCTGCAGCTCGCCCAGCCGCTGCTGACCCTGGTCTGGTCCGTGCTGCTGCTCGGCGAGCACCTGCCGCCGGCCGCCCCCGTCGCGGCGCTGGCGGTCCTGGTGTGCATCGCGGTCACCCAGCGGACCCGATGACCGCGCGGCGAGCCGCCGACCGTCCGTGGTGCCGACGCCGGCACCACGGAACGGGAGGAACCCGTACTTTTCCGGGTGCGGCGGCGGCCCGCGGACGTAAACTTGCCGCGACGGCAGGTACCGCCGTCCGGGCCGCCCAGGTCCGCAGACCGAGCAAATCGTTGGCCGTTCAACCGCCGGCCGCCGCTCAGCCGGCCGCCGGGTCGTACGGCCGCCCCGAGGCGGGGAGGACCCTGATGCATGCAAGCAGGGGCGACCGGCTGGTGGTGCACGGCAGGACCGTCGGGCATCACGACAAGGTCGTCGAAATCGTCGAAGTACTGGGCCCGAACGGCGATCCGCCCTACCGCGTCCGCGCCGAGGACGGTCATGAGGCGATCATGTCTCCCGGCCCCGACTCGGTCGTCAGGCACGGCAAGGTCACCGACGTCGACTCCGGCAGGTAGACCCCGGCACCGGACGGCTCACACCGGCCGGTGCCCGGATCCCGTCGGCGGACCGCCGCCGCGGCGCGTGCGGATCAGCCCGCGCGGGGCCGCCGCTAGGCCCGCGCCGTCCCCGCGTAGTGGTCCCGCACCACCCTCGCCATGGCTCCCGCCCGGTCCTTGGCGACCTCCTTCGCCGAGAAGTAGACATGGCCTCCCACCTGCGGATAGCCGCGGGCGAAGGTGACATGGCGGGAGAGTTCGGCCGGGTCCTTCCAGGCGGCGGGCTGCGCCTCGCCCGCCTTGTAGAGGGCCTCGCCGATGTAGAGGTCCACCCCGGTGCCGTCCACGGTCCGGGCCCACCAGGGCACGAGTTCGGCGTAGTCGGCGGCCGCGAAGCCGAGCGGCCAGTAGACCTGCGGCACGATGTAGTCGAGCCAGCCCTCGCGCACCCAGCGGCGGGTGTCGGCGTACAGGTCGTCGTAGGTCTGCACCCCTGCCTGGGTGCGCGAGCCGTGCTGGTCGGCGGCGCGGTTGCGCCAGACCGCGAACGGGGCGACGCCGAACGGCACCCGGCGCCCGCCCCGCCCGCCCTCGTCGCGGAGCCGGGCCGCCATTTCGTAGACCAGCCGGTCGATGTTGTCCCGGCGCCAGGCCGCCCGGCTCTCGAAGCCGCTGCCGAACTCGTCGAACGCCGCGTCGTCGTCGAACCGCTGCCCGGCGACCGGGTACGGATAGAAGTAGTCGTCGAAGTGCACCCCGTCGACGGGGTAGCGCCGCACCGCGTCGAACATCGCGTCCTGGACGAACTGGCGCACCTCCGGCAGACCGGGGTTGTAGTAGAGCTTGCCTCCGTACGGGAGGACCCAGTCGGGGTGCCGGCGGGCGGGGTGGTCCGGCGTGAGCCGCCCGGGGTCGGTGTGGTTGGCGACCCGGTACGGGTTGAACCAGGCGTGGAGTTCGAGGTTGCGCCGGTGGGCCTCGCGGACCGCGAAGTCGAGGGGGTCCCAGCCGGGGTCGCGGCCCTGCTGCCCGGTCAGGTACGCGGCCCACGGCTCGTACGGGGAGGGCCACAGCGCGTCCGCCGTGGGCCGGACCTGGAAGAACACGGTGTTCAGCTTGCGGGCGACGGCCGTGTCGAAGTGGGCCCTCAGTTCGCGCTGTTGCTCGGCCGGCCGGAGCCGCGCGCTGGAGGGCCAGTCCAGGTTGGCGACGGTGGCCAGCCACATGCCCCGCATCTCGCGCCGCGACGCACGGTCCGCGGGCGCCGCGGCACCCGTGGTGGTGAGCAGCGACGAGGCCGCGCCCAGCGCGGCCACCGCGAACCCTCTGCGTGTGATACGCCTCATCAAAAATCCCCAGGTTGTCCGGTTCGTCCCGTCCTGAGGGCTCAGAATGCCCGCCCCGGCCCCCTTAGCACAGCACCGCGCGGAGTAACGTCGGGCCAAAGGCGGGTGCCGGACCCTTACGGCGTACCGCCGGTCCTGAAGATCAGCGAAAGGCACGATGTGACCGACATCGAACGCGTCGGAGTGGTCGGTTGCGGCCAGATGGGCGCAGGCATCGCCGAGGTGTGCGCCCGCGCCGGGCTGGACGTCATGGTCGCGGAGACCACCGGCGAAGCCCTGGAGCTGGGCCGCACCCGCTTGACCAACTCCCTCGGCAAGGCCGCCGAACGCGGCAAGATCTCTGCCGAGGAACGCGACGCGACGCTCGACCGGCTCAGCTTCACCACCGATCTGGGCGAGTTCGCCGACCGCGATCTCGTCATCGAGGCCGTGGTGGAGAACGAGCAGGTCAAGACGGAGATCTTCCAGGTCCTCGACCAGGTGATCACCCGCCCGGACGCCATCTTGGCGTCCAACACCTCGTCGATCCCGCTGGTGAAGCTGGCGGTCGCCACCTCCCGCCCCGACCAGGTCATCGGGATCCACTTCTTCAACCCGGCCCCGGTGCAGAAGCTCGTCGAGCTGATCCCCGCGCTGACCACCGGCGAGGAGACCATCAAGCGCGCCGAGGCCCTGGTACAGGGCGTGCTGGACAAGCACGCGATCCGCGCCCAGGACCGCTCGGGCTTCGTCGTCAACGCCCTGCTGATCCCGTACCTGCTCTCCGCGATCCGGATGTTCGAGTCGGGCATCGCCAGCCGCGAGGACATCGACAACGGCATGGAGATGGGCTGCGCCCACCCGATGGGCCCGCTCAAGCTGACCGACCTGATCGGCCTGGACA
>Ga0207426_1001079_pt1 | contig 25525 bp, 38 predicted proteins | sample AraplaMF_Cvi_mMS_FD_184265 | JGI IMG/M metagenome (GOLD analysis project Ga0207426, IMG submission 184265) | Arabidopsis root microbial communities from the University of North Carolina, USA - plate scrape MF_Cvi_mMS (SPAdes) (version 2) | ecosystem: Host-associated > Plants > Roots > Endosphere... | reverse complement strand
TCGGCCGGTGCCACCGTCTCCGCGTCGGAGTCTGTGCATCGGATAAGGAGAGCGAGGGCGTGGGCGAAGACGAGGGAGCCATGCCACTCCGGTCGGCTCGGAGCAAGTGATCACGGCTCCGGACTCCTCATCTCTGACCCACTCCGCAAACTGACCACCAGGTAGGTCTGGAGCGCCGCAGGCGTAACCCCGCTACCGAAGGCGCCGCCGCGTACCTCGCCGTCCGCTGGCCTCACCACCGAAACCGACTACCCGAGAGGACCCAACACCCGATGTCCATATGGCCTTCCATCGTTGCCGTGCTCGGTCCTCGCCGGCGCCCTGACCGCCGGACTCCTCCAGCACCGCTCGGCACGTACCGCACGCGCCGAAGAGCGCGCCGACAGCCACCGCCAAGACCAGCTCGGCGCCGTCACCGACTTCGCTGCCGCCCTGGACGCGCACCGCTCGGCGATGTTCCATCGGGAGCGTCTGGCCCTCACCGAGGCAAGCACCGAGCACCAACTGGAGGCCCAGACGAGGTCCCACGACACCCGGGCGGCAATCACCGCGCCCCACCTCCGCCTTCAGGTCCTGGTCCCCGAGCTGGCCGGCCCCGCCCAGCAGGCCGCAGATGCCACGTACACGCTGCGCAAGGCCACCGACCGCACCGAGCTGGACGCCCGGCGGCATGCGGCCAAGGAAGCATCCGTAGCCTTCATCGCCGCGGCTGCCACGCTGCTGAGCCCCAACAACCGCTGACTGAGGGCGACCACTGCCGGCGTCCTGGCCGTCCGGTCGTGCCGCTCCCCTACGGCCTACAACACTCGTGCGCCCGGGCAGTCGGGGCTGAGGAACGCGCCGATTTTCAGGCTATCGAGCACCGGTGCGCCTTCCACGCCGCAACCACCGCCGAGAAGCGAGACGGTTCTGCGGCTTCGCGGATGTGGTGATCCCCTGCTGGTGGCGTCGGGATTCTCTGGACGGGAACGGCTGCGGCCCCGGGCCCGAAGGGACGGGGCCGCAGGCAGATAGCGTCGCCGGAGGGTCTGCAGGGCACTATCCCCCGCAGGGCACGTCGATGTTCACCGCGCGAAAACCGCTATCCAGGGACGTTTCGGTCCAGTAGGGACCATGCTGCACGTACCTGCCCCTGATCTGGTAGGTGCCGGAGCCTGCGCAGCGACTGGGTTCGCCGAAGATCTCTGCGCTCGGCGTGGCGTCGCCCTCGGCCGTGCCTGAGTTCACAACATTGCCGTCGGGCCCCAGAACCGTGAAGGCGAAGTCGATTTTGCACTTGTGCGCATTGCCGGCGTTGTACCAGGCGGCGCCCCAGTAGTACTGACACGCCTCCACCTCCAAGACGGGCCGCACCAACTCGCCGTCCGTGTGCAGACACAGGCGCGCCTCAGAGTAGGTCCAACGGCCCTCGCTGTAGTTGACCATCTTTTCTCCGCACTGAAGCGACGGCTCCGCGCGTGCCGTGGATGTCGGCGCCACGGCGGAGGCGCTGGCCGTGGAACCGGCCGTGAGGGCCACTGCCATGGCAATCGCAGCCATAAGAGCCTTGATCGGACGACGCGTCATAGCGCTCCTCGGGTCAGAGTGTGCCCGACGAAAGACGGGCTTCCAGACACTGTCCACGACAGCTCAACTCACCCATGAACAACCAACGTTCACCCTTTCGGCGACAGTGAGCTTTTTCCACTCTCACCTCAGCGCGCAAGCGGAGAATGCTCACCGTCGAGTTGGGCGAGGTTGCGTTCATGCGGCCTAGGGGATTACGGGGCGTCGTAGTGCGGCCTTTGGAGCAGCAGAGTTCTCGAGGTTCCGGGGAAAACCGCTGGGCTGCCCGGCTTGATCCAGCCATGATCTACTCATGGATACCTATCTGGAGACCGAACGTCTGGTCCTGCGGCGCTTCACTGCCGATGACGCCGACCTCCTGATCGAGCTGGACAGCGACCCGGCGGTAATGCGATACCTGACCGGCGGCCAGCCGACCGCGCCGCAGGTCGTCCGAGAGGAATACCTGCCGCGCATCCTTGCCGGCTACGAGCGGTGGGACGGCGCACTCGGGCTCTTCGCCGCGCACGAAAAGGACGGCGGTGCATTCATCGGCTGGTTCCACTCCCGTCCACAACCAAAGGGCCCGGTGGACGAAGCCGAACTCGGCTACCGACTGCGACAGGCGGCATGGGGCAAGGGCTATGCGACCGAGGGCTCGCGAGCCTTGCTGGCGAAGGCATTCACTGAGCTCGGTGTGCGCATGGTCTGGGCCGAGACGATGTCCGTGAACCACGGTTCGCGCCACATCATGGAGAAGCTCGGGATGACGCTCACGGACACCATTCCCACCCCCTCCGACATGAAGATGATCGAGGGTTCCGAGCACGGAGGCGTACGGTACGAGATCACCAAGGAGCAGTGGAAGCAGCAGTAGCTCTGGTTTGCGCGACATCGAGTCACCAGGCGGTATCCGGGACCCTCCTATGGGCCAGGTCGCCTCGGTCCCCTTCTGGCCGTACGATGGGCGCGCGATTCATCCCCGGTCTCCCTTCTGGAGTGAGCTCTTCCCACTCTCACGCTGACATGAGAGGAAGGGCGAGGACGGCCTTCACGATGCCTGTGACCCGGTTGGTGCTGCAGCGCACCTTCCGTAGTAAGCGCCAGCCCTTGAGCGTGGCCATGGCCTGCTCGCCGACGCACCGGATCTTGGCGTGGGTGGTGTTGTGGCGACGCTGCCACCGCTTGAGGTGGGGTCCCTTGAACGGAACGCGGACAGGGCGGCCGGCGCCCTGGTATGCCTTGTCAGCCCAGCACTTGAGATCGGCCGGGCGAGTGCGTCGACGATGCCGTGCTCGCGGACCGCCGTCGTCATCACCGCGAAGTCGGCCGGGCGCAAGGTCTTCGGCCTCGCCACCGCAGGCGTCCGTCTCGCTTGACCTCTTGCGCGTCAGTCCGGCAGCCAGTGCAGCTCGTGCGCCAGGGTTTTGGCGACGGCACGGATGCGGCGGTGTAGCGGCGACTGCTCGCGTGGGAGGACCAGGTGGATCGTCAGGCTGGGCGCGCCTCGCAGCGGTCGCCAGGTGAGACCGGCCGGTTGTGCCGTGACCGCGGCTTCTCCGGCCGGGGCGAGGGTGACCCCGTCGCGCAGGTCGCGCTGAGACATGTCGAAAGAGACTGCGGGCGTGTGGAATCGGGGGTGTGGTCGGGTGTCTCGGAACAGTGCGGACAGCTGATCGTGGATCACGGGGTTGGCCGCACGGTCCGGGAGTCGCAGCGGATACGCGGCCGCGTCGGCGATCTCGATCTCCGGGTGTTCGGCCAGCGGATGGTGCTGCGCCAGCTGGACCCCGATGCGCGCACGCCGCAGCAGGTACCGGCGCACGCCACGGCCCGGCTGTTCACCGCGGGTGATCCCGGCATCGATGCGGCCGTCGGCGACCGCGGGGGAGATCTCCGGTGTCGCCATCGGGACCGCACCGACCTCGAGTCCGCTGTTGCCGCGAATCAGCCTGTCCACCAGGGCCGGTGCCGTCTCGGCCCCGGCGCTGAGGCTGTATCCGATGCGCAGCGTGCCCAGTTCACCGGCCGCCGCGCTCCGGGCGGTGTCCCATGCCCGGTCCAGCGCCGCCAGCGCGGGCGGCGCGGACTCCGCCAAAGCCGCACCGGCCGTGGTCAATACGACGCTACGCGTGTTGCGGACCAGCAGGGCCGTACCGAGTTCCGCCTCCAATCGGCGCATCCGGGCGCTGAGTGCGGGCTGCGCGATACCGATCCGTGCGGCCGCGCGGGTGAAGTTCAACTCCTGCGCCAGCACCAGGAAGTACCGCAGGCTCACCGTATCCGGCGCCACGTGCCCTCCCTGCCGATTGATAACGATTCGTTCTGAGTCTATCCCGTATTGATCTTTCCCTCGACCCCACGTCAAGCCCTAACCTGCGCATATGACGGTTCGACTGACCGCGGTACCCGTCGCCGGGATCGATCGATCTGAGTGTCAATTCGAAGTCGGACGTGTCCGGCCGAATACAGGAGGTTTCCCATGGCTAAGGGCTACTGGGTCAGTGTCTACCCCGCCATTTCCGACCCTGAGGCGCTGACTGCCTACGACAAGCTGGCCGGTCCGGCTGTCCAGGCTGGGGGCGGGCGCACCCTGTCCCGGATCCCGTCCCGTGGCGGTCGAGTCGTCGCCCACGAGGCCGGAATCACGCAACGCGTCGTTCTGATCGAGTTCGACAGCTTTGAACAGGCCGTCGCGGCATACGAGAGCGAGGCATACCAGAAGGCGCTGGTGGCCCTCCCCGACGGCGTCGAGCGTGACTTCCGCATCATCGAAGGCATCGACTGACCGGCGGGCGCAGCCATCGCTGAGCATCCGTCACCTGATACGCACACGGTGCTGAACGACGACTCACGAGACGAGTTCGAAGCGATGCCCCGCGTCCCAGTTCGTCGTCGACGTCCTCGAAACGGCCTGATCCCTGGGGTTGAGCTGGTAGGCCCGCATGTTGAGGAGTCGCATATTCCTCTGGGATGGCGGAAGTCTTGTCACCGTGTGTGGTCGCCTGGGGCGTATCGGCTCCAGGTGCCGCCGGCTTCGGTGACCAGGCGGGTGGCCGTTTTGTCGTGGTAGCCGAGGGCCTTGGCGATGACGGGGGCTGGGGCTCGGAGGACGAGGTGTCGGATAGCGGAGGTGCGGGCGCGTTGATTGGGGATGCCGAGGTCGCGGAGGGCGTCGCGCAGGGTGGAGGTGTTCACCGGCTGGCCCGGGCGGCGGCCGGGGAAGAGCCAGTGGGTGGAGAGGTTCACCGCTGGTGTGTGGGCCGGGAGTGAGCGGAGGTAGTCCCGAACGAGATCGGCGACGGGCTCAGGTAGAGGCGAGGGCGGGGCTCCGAGCCGGAGGTGGACCTGCTGGCCCTCGTCCAGGATGTCGTCGGTCGTGAGGCAGACGATGCGGGTGAGGGGCTGGGCGAACAGCAGGACGAGAGCGGCGGCGGCCCGGCTTCTCAGCGGGGCGGCGTCGTGGTCGAGGACACGCCGCAGGGCGGTCAACCGCTGGTGCCGGCCCATGGGTTGTGGGTTGGTCGTCGCACGGTAGGGGATCGTCAGCCGGGGCATGCGGCGTGTGTCCATGCACCAGCGCAAGAAGGGTTGTGCCGCGCGGCGGGTGGCGTAGTTCTCGGTGTGCCAGACGTCGAGATCAGCTTGGGTTGTCGCCGTCGAGTGCTGCCTCGGCAGGTGAGCCAGGTGAGGAAGGCACCAGCCTGGGTGGTCTGCTGCCGGTGCTAACGCTCAGCGGGCCGACGTCGGCCTTGGCCCGCAGCTTGCGGAGCTGGTGCCAGTGGGCGAAGTGCCGCAGGAGCTGCTCGTGTTCGGGATTGGTGGTCGCCGCGAGGCGTTCGGCCAGCCAGCGTTGGAAGAGCAGGATCCGGCGGTCCTGCCGGGGCAGGACGCCGCATTCCATGAGCAGGTCGCGCGGGTAGGCGGCGGTCCGCCAGTTCGGCACCTGCTGGATCGCCTCGTGGGTGAGGGCGATGTTGCCGGTGGCGAGGCCCCTCAGCAGCGCGGGGACCTGCGGGTTGTTCAGCCAGACGAGGCGGCCCTTGGGCCGGTCATTCCGACCAGCAGGTCGTGCAGCGGAAGCAGGCGCGGGTTGGGGCGGCCTGCCGTCCTCCAGGATGTTGGTGAGCCTGTCAGTCACCCCTCGTCGGTGAGCCGGACCCGTGTCGGCCGACGGGCAGCGAGGTTGATCGGTGCGTCCTGTCCGGCGGTGCGGCGCAGGCGGACGTTCTCGGCGCTGGTCGGGATCAGGTCGCTGGCTGTGCAGTCGAGGAGGTCGCAGAGCGCGGCGAGCACCGGCAGGGACAGCCGCTCGGGGGTGCCGGAGACGAGGCGGTGGACCTGGGAGGCGGACAGGGTGATCCCGGGTTCGGCCAGGTGCGGCATGAGCTCGGGGACGGTGAACGTGCCGCGGGCGGCCATCAGCTCGCGCAGGCGCCACCGGTAGGTGATCTGGTGGGACATCACGAAGTCCTTCCCGGCCGCATCGCGGCCTCAACGGTGGCGTCCAGGGCCCGGCGAAGGGTGCGGGTTCGGAAGTCGGAGGAGACGCACGTGTAGATCGCGGTGGTGGATGCGTACTCGTGGCCGACCTGCTGCTGGACGAACAGCGGATCGTAGCCGTCTTCGATCAGGTGGGTGATGTACGGCCTGCGCAGCGAGTGGAACTCCAGCGCCGGGTCCAGGCCGAGCGCGTCACGGTAGGCGGCGAAGCGGGAGTCCAGCCGCTGGAGCCCGACCCGCAGCCCCCGCTCGGAGGGCCACAGCGCGGGCCCGTGGGCGTGCCGCATCCCGGGACGCACCTCGGTGACCCACTCCTCGATGACGACCGGCGTCCACTGCCAGACGGTCAGCACGCTGCGGCGCTTGGGCGGCGAGCCGAAGCTGAACGTCGACAAGCTCGGCGCGCTCGGCGAGCCGAAGTCCCTGAACCCCGGCTGCGAGGCCCTGACCCGGGCCCGGCTCGTGCACGTCGATCAGTACTACCTGCGTGCCGACACCATCGCCGCGGCGAACGCCGCGCTGATCGCCGCCCAGGCCGAGGTGCCCATCGTGAAGTTCTGGGGCGACGGGCTGCTCGCCTCGGTGGACGGGCTGCGCTTCATCGTCCCCGTCCGCACCGTCAGCGCGGCGCCGTCGCCGAAGTACTTCGGGTTCAAGCGCGGCATCACCTGGCTCAACGCCGTCAACGACCAGGCCGCGGGCATCGGGCAGATGGTCGTGCCTGGCACTCCGCGCGACTCCCTGCACATCCTGGACGCGCTGCTGAACCTGGACGACGGCGTGAAGCCGGAGATGGTGGCCACCGACAACGCCTCGTACTCCGACATGGTGTTCGGCCTGTTCAAGATCCTCGGCTACAACTTCAGCCCCAGGTTCCACGACTTGGACGACCAGCGGTTCTGGCGGGCCACGATGCCCGGCGTCGAGACGGGCAGCTACGGCGCGGTGGAGGACCTGGCCCGCAACCGGGTGAACCTGAACAAGGTGATCACGCACTGGCCGGACATGCTGAAGGTCGCCGGTTCCCTGGTCACCAACCAGGTCCGCGCCTACGACCTGCTGCGCATGTTCGGACGCGACGGCCGCCCGACCCCGCTGGGCGCCGCGTTCGCGGAGTACGGGCGGATCGCCAACGAACACCTGCTGCGCGTGGTCGACCCGGTCGACGACACCTACCGGCGGCAGATGAACCGGCAGCTCACCGTGCAGGAGCCCCGCCACAAGCTGGCCCGGGACGTGTGCCACGGCAAGCGCGGCACCATCCACCAGGCATACCGGGACGGGACGGAGGTCCAGCTCGGCGCGCTCGGCCTGGTCCTCAACGCCATCGTGCTGTGGACCACGAAGTACATCGACGCCGCCGTCGCCCAGCTTCACGCCGAAGGCCACGAGATCCGAGACGAGGACATCGCCCGCCTGTCGCCGCTCAAGCACCGCAACCTGAACCTGCTCGGCCGCTACAGCTTCACCGCCTCCACCCCGGCCGCCGGCGCCCTGCGCCCGCTGCGCGACCCGGACGCCCCAGAACTGGACGAAGACGACGACGGCGGGCAGGAGTGAGTATCAGGAGCCGATCGCATCAATCCGTGACGGGCAGGCACTCGGCGAGCAGGGCGACGATGTCACGCCAGGCTCGCTGTGCGTGCCGTGGGTGGTAGCCGACGCCGGGACGCACGGTGTGGTCGACCGGTGGGTGGTGGAAGGCGTGAAGGGCTCCTCCGTAGACCACGAGGCGCCAGTCGACGCCCGCGGCCTGCATCTCTGCGGTGAACGCCTCCCGTTGCGCGGGCGGCATGATCGGGTCTTCCGACCCGACCCCGGCCCATACCGGGCAGCGAATGCGTGCCGCCTCGCCCGGTCGGCCCGTGGTCAGTGCGTTGACTGTCCCAATCGCGCGCAGGTCGACGCCATCGCGACCGAGTTCCAGTGCGACTGCGCCCCCGGTGCCGTAGCCGACGGCGGCGGTCCGGTCGGGGTCGGCCCGTGATTCGGCACGCAACACGTTGAGCGCGGCGTGACCGATTCCTCGCATGCGGTCGGGATCGGCGAGCAGCGGCATGCAACGGGCCAACATTTCCTCTGGGTCTTCCAAATAGCGTCCGCCGTGGAGGTCGAAGGCCAGCGCCACGTACCCCAGCTCGGCCAGAGCCTCGGCCCGCCGGCGCTCGACATCGCTGAGCCCCGTCCCCTCGGGTCCGATCAGGACTGCGGGCCGGCGCTCGGCACCGGCCGGGAGCGCGAGGTATCCGATCATCGTCAGGTTGTCGGCCGGGTATTCGACCGTACGGGTTGTTACCGTCGTCATGCGACTGGACGGTAATGACCGTTGCGCCCGCTCGGGGTGGTGTTCACCGATGGCAGACAGCAGCCTGTCCCGACTACATCACCCGGACGCGTCGTCCGCCTGTCGTCAAACGATCCAATGACGACTGGGGCGGCGTGCGTCCAATGAACCCAGTGATTCCGGGGTCTGACGACGGCTCCGATCCAATGAGATCCGATGGCGATTGGCGACAGGGTTAGATGACACCCGAGGTCCGATGCGCCGACAGGAGCGGGGAACAGCGTGGCCCATCTCGTCTACAAGCGGGGGTCGACCGACCAGCAGTCGACTTGTACGTCGGTGACCGTGTCGCCCCGCGAGGACGGGGCGGCGTCCGCCCTTTCCCGCCGCCGCACACCGTGCCGACCGCGATGACGCCCGGACACGGCGGATTCACGGCCCGGCCAGCCTCGATCCACGGGTCACCGGCGTCCGCAACTCCCCGTCGCCGTCAGGACAAGGGCTCCCTTGTAGGGGGCGAGTTCCGATGCCCTGTTTTGGCCGGAGATCTCCAACGCTGCGAGAGCCGCGTGCCATTCACCCGACCTGAGGGCAATCGTTTCCGGCTTGACCCGGCCCAACTTCCAGCCTCGTTGCTGCAGCCGTCGAGCGGCCAGCTGGGCATCCCGCATCGTGAGGACCCGGCCGGACAGGCGCCTCGCCGACACCATGCAGGCGCCGGGAGCCAGCCGGGGGTTCAAGTCTGTGTAGGTCCCGAGATCCTGGCCGGCGACACGCAGATCGGCGGTGACCTCGGCGCGTGTCTTGTCAGGGCCTGGAGACGGTGACGCCGTGGCGCGCTGCGGCGAAGGCTTCGCGGGCGTGGTGGTTGGTGTGCTCGGCGAGCACCCGGATAACGTCACGACAGCCACCGCACAAGCAACTGCCAAAAAACTCAGCCGTCTCATCAGCCCCCCAGGGAACGCGGTGTCTTGCACCGCACCAACAACCGGACTGAAGTGTGCCACCGTCTCTGGTCGCAGATGTACTGTCTCAGGGGATCGCACAGGGCAACGACACCCTGCTTCGGCGTTCTGGCGACCAGACGTCGAAGACGGATACTCGCCCGACCCGGACACCCCGATCTGCGGGTTCTCGCCGCTCTTGAGCGAAACTGGCGACCTCGCGTAATCGGGAGTCTCGCATTCCTCAGCCGTTGAGTGCTCCTGGTGACCGTGAGTGGTCGCCAGTTTCACACCCCAGGCAGTCGTTCCTCGGCAACCGACGGATGCGAGCGTGAAGCGCCCTCAATCGGAGGAATGCCGAAAGCAAGGCACCGAACGGGGATCCAATTGGCTGGCTTGCCCAGCCGATTCGACCCGAGGATGTCCCCATGCATCGTGCCCTTACAGCGGTTGCCTTGTGCGCCGGGACCGTTGCTCTCACGCTCGGAAGCGCGGGATTCGCCAACGCGGACGCTTGGATCTTCCCGCGACAGTGCCTGGACGGGGGCGGGCAGGTTAGACAGATCGAGCCCGGGCTAGGCACCTGCGTCGGCGGGACGTACGACGGCACCGAGGTGCGAGAGCGAGCCTGAGCCCATTCGATTCCACTGTGATCGCATCGCCCCGCCGAAGTGTTCGGCGGGGCGGCATCACTATGCTCCTGGCAACCGTGAGTGGTCGCCAGGAGCATAGTGACGCCCGGTTAACGGCGCCTGGGCCAACTGCGGTTGAGCACCGCCCAGTGCGTACAGATGCGCGCACGCCAGCTGCGCGCCCTCTACGAACAACGATCGCCGGAGTGCACTGATCCGACCGTCCGCCCGAGGCCCGGAAAAGCACATCGGCCGCACGGCGCGATCGAGCGGGCACATCCGGAGGCTTGTCCACGCGAGTTCCGCTCCGGCAGCCCGCGTCCAGCCACTCGCCGGCCGTGTCAACACGTGCTCACGTGCGCGGGGTTGGCCCCGGGTGTCCGGATCGGGCTCCTCGTGGTCCTGCTCCCCGCTCGGGCGGAGATGGGCCGCCGTGGCGTGTCGTCCTCGAGAGCCCGACCGGGTGCTCTCCACGCAGGCAGAAGTGAGCCGCGGATGTTCAGCGGGGCGCTAAACGACCTCACGTGCTCTCCCGGCTGAACGGCACGCGCCACTGGCTTCCGGCACCCTCGGCTGCCCCACCCTATGCGGATACGCTTCCCGGCCGCCTCGATCAATTCCTCATGGGTGTCACTCACGTCACTCGTCATCCCGCCGCCCACCAGAACCCCGGTACGGCAGCAGGGCCCGTCCCGCGCGTCGCGGTCCGGGCCCTGCCCGTGCGGTGCCGCCTGCGGCGGCGGTGCGTCAGCTCTGTGCGGTGGCGTCGCCCGTCTGCCCGGCGCCCTCAGCTGCGCCTGCCTTCTCGCGCATCTTGCGGACCAGCTCCGCCTTCCGGTCGGCGGCACCCTGGCGGTCGAGGTTGCGGTGCGGGCCGTTGTTCTGTCGTTCGACGCGGGACAGCCTCTTGCGCTGGCCGCCGCCCATGCCCACGGGGTTGTTGATGTTCTTGCTCACGGTCACGGGTTCTCCCGGTAATGGTGTGAAGTGATCTACGGATTCATCGGTGGGGGACGGGCGCGGCGACGTCGAAGGACGTCAGCAGGGGCCCGTCACGCTCTCACTCGTAAATCGGCGTCTGGAAGAACATGACAAGGACATTACCCGGTTCCGCCGGCCCCGCACACAACCTTTTCGCCGGACCGGCGCCGGATGGCCTTCGGCGAGCGCCCGGGGTCAGCCGTTTCCTTCCGGGAATCTCAGCACCGCCCCGCCGTCACGGGACAACCTTTAGCCCACCGCGCTAGAAGCCCCGCCAGAGCATTCCGGCGGGGCTTCTCGTCTCACGTGCTCTCACACGCGTCTCACAGACTGTGTGGACGCCCCCGGACTCAGGGGCTCCGGCATGGCCTTGGGAGTCGTTCACCGGTTCGGCTGGACGCCCCAGGACACGGGTTACGACCTGTGCCATGTGGTCCCAGAGCGGCCACCAGTACGAGTACGGGGGCGTCGTCCGGGCCGTCGATCCGGTGTTGCAAGGTCTGCTCACTCACCCGGCCACGCTACCGAATTTTCCTGATACCGAGTCTTGATGGGATCAGCGATTTTCCCCAGTGTCACTCGGATTCCCCAGTCGATTCAGCAGTCAACTCTGGTGCCACGGATGCGAGAGCTATGTCTGGCGAGGGCGAGGACTGCGGCGGTGCAGGAGAAGCCGATCAGTGCACCGAGGGTGTTGCTGGTGAGGTCGTTGATGTCGGCGCTGCGTCCTGATCGGGTCAGGTACTGGGTGACCTCGATGGTGAGGGAGCCGAGGAATCCGAAGAGGGTGGCCTGGTACCAGCGCACCGGGAGCAGGGCTAGCAGGAGGCCGACGGGGGCGAACATGAGCACGTTCAGCACGGCGTCCTTGATGTCCGCCGCATTGGTCAGGTCCAGTGGCTTCAGATTGAGAGCCTGGCCGCCGCCGGAGGGGGTCCCGAAGGTGAAGTAGACGATGCAGGCTGCCCAGAACCACAGCAGCCCGAGGGCGACCCGCTGCGACCTCTGCCGAGGACTTCTGCGCCGGGTGGTGACCGCACAGAGGGCAACACCACCCAGAACGCCGATAAGGAAGGTGACCGGGAAGAACATGGCGAGAAGCTATCAGTCGATCATAAGAGACTTTTTTTACTCGACGAAGCGGCAGTCGGGGCATCCATTGATTTCGCTCTGGACGGGCTGCTGTGTGGGGAATCCGAGTGAGCATGTCTGTCCCCGGCCCAAGCAGAGGGTGGGGAGATTCAAAGATCCTCATCAGTCTGGAGCCGTCGGAAGGTAGCCGCCCACCGCGCCCGAAGCAGAGTCTTCGCAGGTCAGAACCTCACCGTGGAGACGAGGCAGACGATCGCGCGACCCGGCTCGTCGTAGCTCACCATGATCCGCTGGTACGGATGCGGTGCCTTGCTCGTGATCAGGACCGGGGTCTTCTGGCCAAGAGAAGCGGCGTTGCAAGGTGCGCGCCGGCATCTCACTCCGTCCTGCACGCTCTCAAATTCACCAACCTCGCCTGGCTTGCCGGAAACAACACCGCGCGGCTGACGGGCTCCGGCGGCCCCGCGCGCTGCCAGTCCTTCGGAGCGCTCCTCCATCCCGCCAGCTGTGACCCGGCCTCAACCACACCTCGCTGCTGACCGACGCCCGCATCGTCCCATCGTCGTGCTGCTCGCCCTCGCCGCCCTCGGCGCCCTGGGGTGGTCGCAGCGCAAGAACACCTCGGGCGAGAAGAAGCCCATCCGCGGGCTGGCGCGCAAGAGGGACACCGAGCCCCTCCTCGCCAAGGCGATGACGGCCAAGGCACGGTCCCTGCGTCCGACTCTGAGGGAAGCCAAGCACATCGCTCCCCGCGACACAGGAGTCCTACTCGGTGATCTGCAAGGCACCCGTCACAAGGTCCGGATAGGCCGGGAGGACGTCGCCGTGGCGATCAATCAGCATCCCGTAAGCCTGTCACCAGCCCACTGCTACACCTCGAGGCGGATCGGTGCTGAGGCGCTGCCAGTCATGGGACAGGTCTTGTTCTCCGTGTAAAGGCGGAGGTGAGCCGGCGATGGAGCGGGCGGCGGGGTCGATCGAGCGGTCCTCTCCGCGCACGCGGGGATGGCCCCGTCGGCATGGACAAGTGGGCGAGACGACCCGCTACTCCCCGCATCCGCGGGGATGGGCCCCGAAGCCCCCTCGCGTGCCGGTGTGTTGGCTTGCTCTCCTCATCCGCCACGGTGAGGCGGGGCCTGTCGTGGCTGCGGTCCGTGCCGAAAGTGGCTTCGTCTACGAGAACGGTTCTGCCTCACTTTCCGTGGGAGCTGACTGGCCGTAATGTCATGCGCTTACTCAGCTGGTCGGTGTGGCCAGCAGGAGGGGCTGCATTGAGCAGTACTACGACATGGGCGACCAGACCCTGTGGAACCCGTCCAACGGGGCCTCCCGGCTATTCATGAGCCAGGTGAGCGTCTATCAAGCCGAACTGGGTCTGCCGTCCGGTATCGGACCCATGCAGGCCGACGAGTGCCAGGTCGACCCCGTCGCGTTCAAAGCGTTCGTCGACGCCCTGCTCGCGTGGCACCGGAGAACGAGTCACGTCGTCATGGCTGCCCTGTCCGATGGCTTCGTCGCCATGGTGCTGGTCCTGGCGGAGAGAGCAGACATCGAAGTGAACTGGTCACCAGCAGGCTTCGCTGAGGGCGACGGCGTCAAGGATGTTCAGGTCCCGAGGGCCCCGGTTTCCTCTGAGAGGGCTTGGGCAGCCACCCTCCAGCGGAAGTGACGTGAGCTGGGCCGCTTCATGACGGCCTAACAATCCAGCTGTAGATCGTGACCAGGCTCGTTTGAGGCTGATGCGCGGTGCTGCTCTACGCTGCCCTTCATGATCGCCAAGCTGCAGTGTGTGGTGTTGGACTGTGCCGATGTAGTTGAGCTGTCCCGGTTCTACCAGTCGCTTCTCGGCGGCGTGGTGAACCAGCCGGATCCACGGTGGTCGCTCGACGACGGCTGGGCAACGCTACATTCCGACGGTGGGTTCGTGCTGGCCTTCCAGCGGGTGGATGACTATCAGCCACCGCGGTGGCTGGATCCCGCTCGGCCCCAGCAGTTCCACCTCGACCTGGGGGTCAAGGACCTGGACCAAGCTCAGGAAGACGTCCTCAACATGGGCGCCGCACTACTCAATGAGGGTGACGGAAAGCGGAGTTGGCGCATCTTCGCGGATCCCGCAGGACACCCGTTCTGTCTCGTCCGGGACTGACAGGTAACACCGCGGGGTGCGCCCACCGTTGATCACCGTGAGTTGTGTGGACCCGACGAAGAGAGGGTGGCCGCAGGCCACGACATAGTTCCCACCGGTGGGCGGAAAGCGCTCGAGGTGGGTATGGGCCGGATGGCATGCCACCTTCGCCCGGTACGAACCCCGCTTGCGGGCCGGGCGGTTGGTGCTGGGCCTGCCGTCGGACTCGCCGTGGAAGAACTGCTGGACGATCGCCGAGTAGGCAGGGAGAACGGCACGCACGGCATGCAGCACCTGCTGTGCCGGGCCTCTTGGGACGCCGACGCCGTCCGGGACGACGTGCGCGAATACGTCGTCGAGCACCTCCACGACGAGGCCGCGGTGCTGATCGTCGCCGAGACGACGACGTGAAGAAGGACACCGGCACCGTCGGGGTACAGCGCCAGTACACCGGCACCGCCGGCCGGCTCGAGAACTCCCAGGTCGCTGTCCCCCTCGTCTATGCCGCTGAGCGCGGCCATGCGGCGGTGGACCGGGAGCTGTACATCCCTCGTTCGTGGACCTGTGATCCGGACCGCAGCCGGGCCGCGGGCTCAGCGAGGACCCCGTCTTCGCAACCAAGCCGGAACTAGAGCGATCAGCCACCGCTCGCTACTGTCACCGGGAAAAGGACGCGGGCATGGCACTGGTCAAAAAGGGATCGCGGCTCATCACCGTTAATGGCACCACCTACCGATGGCGCCTGCGCGGACGGCCGACCTACGGCCAGGGAGTGGTGCAGTCGCCCCTCACCTTCGCGGTCGAACACGCCGACACTCCCGGAACCACACTGGTGATCACCACCGACCAGCCGCATCCGAGCAACTGGCTCGAAATCCAAGGCAGCACGGTCCTGCCCACCCAGGTGGCTGACAGTATCCGCACCGCCCTTACCAACGGCTGGTCGCCGATGAGCCCCGGCCCACCGTTCCTCCTCGACCAATCTGTGGGCTTCGTCCCGTCCCACTGACTCAGCCCGCGCACAAGGACTCACCGGCCAAGCGATCGGTGAGTCCTTCTGATTTCCGGCCTCCACCCCCCAGTTGACTCGCTCCGTGAACCAACTGGGGCGAAGAGCAGCAGTGAGAAAGATCCGGGTTCTGGCCGCTCTTTCGTGAATGATCTTGAGGAGAGGCTGGTGAGGGCTGATATCGACGGTCGTGGCCACACACCGTCAGACGTGCTCGTCCGCGGAGGTGGTGATGACGGGCTCGGGGCCGGTGGGCAGGAGTTCAAGCACTAGGGCCACAGCTTGTTCGGCGGTCTCGACTTCGCCGATCACGGCGCGAGGACTGCGTCGGCGAACCTTGAACCGTCCGTTGTGCAGGGGCACGATGGATCCGGCCTGCACAGTCCAGGGGTAGCTGGGGGAACTGCTGAAGAACAGGGCGAAGTGGCTGGTGAACGGATACAGCCGCCGGAGTCGTGGTTGAGCGGCGGCGGCCTCCAACAGCGGAACGATGCCCGGATATGGGCGCCCGGGCGAGCGGATCTGGTGTACTGCATGGCGCCACTGCCAGCTGAGTCGTAGGGACTGCCAATGGGCCTCGACAACGTCAGCTGGCCCGCGACTGCGTGCTGCGGCTATGTCTGGCAGAACTGGTCTTGGAGGCAGGGGCAACTGTTGATCGCAGGTCTCGTCCTTCGCGTCCACTGTCATAGTGTCGCGGCCGTAGCCTGAAACCGGTGCTCTGATAAGGAAGATCATGGCCGGGTGAGAATGCGTATCCGGAGGAGTCGGAACGAGGCTCGGCCGTGCATGGCCCGCTTGAGTGCCTTCACCCGGTTTACGTGCCCTTCGACGACTCCGGAGTTCCAGGGCAGGGTTCAGGCCGGCAGTCACTGCGTCGAGGACCTGGCGGAGGAAGCCGGCGAAGCCCTTCATAGGCGAAGTGGCGGAGGCTTGCCTTCGAACAGCAGAAGGTATGGTGGTCGGCTTCCCTACTGGATGTCCAGCAGGTGGGGGTGTGTCGGATCGATGGGGCAGATGAAGATCCGTAGGGCGCCCCCTCTGCCAGGACTCAATCCGGTTGGCGCGCAGGCGCCCACGTGGTTTGCCTCGGAATCCTCGATGGGGCGCCAGCTCTTGGAGCCACCGTCCCATTCGCTGCTGTCGAAGCTGAGCAGTAGGTCCATCGACGCTCCGCACCGGCAATTGACGGGCGCCGGATCGGTCAGATGCCAGGTTGCCCAACCGCCGGCCTTGCAACCGGGGGCGATGGACAGGTCGTACTGGTAAGTGACATCAGTCTCGTCCAACCATCGCTCATCCTGCGCGTCGAGGAGCTCGCAGAGCGCGTCGGGCAGCAGATCCGCGTACTGATACTCGGTCACCAGCTCAGGGTGCAGCGCACACGGCGTGGGCAGGTGGGAGTCGTCTGCATCCCGAGGCTGTGGCCGCGCGATGCCGGGAGCGGTGGAGACATCGGATGCGCGCCGCCAGACGAGGTGTACGGACGGGCCCATGTAAAAGTGGGGCTGACCGGGCAGATCCTGGTGGTTGGTGGGGCACCACAGAACCTGGAGGAGGTCGGTCCCTGAGGGGAAGCTGACGTTCGGGATATCGCGGGCGTGCAGCTGGGCGACGGCCACCAGGGGGTTCGGCTCCTCATGTGCCTCGGCCTCATACCAGTGGGTGGTGTAGTGGATGAGGTCGACGGAGGCGCCGCGGCGGCCAGCTGCGTCATGGAGCAGAGCGAACTCCTCCGGGCTGCGCCGGCCGCCGCGTCCCACCCCCTGTTGCGCCTCCCGCTTGGCCTGAGCCTGCTGCAACGCGATGACGAGCTCCGGGGCTATCGGCTCACTGCGCTGCACCATCCGAGGCGCGGTACACGTAGGCCACGACTCATCGGCGGGCCAGAGCAGAGGACCGCCGATCGAGCTCTCGGTAACGTCCGGAGCGCCGGGTCTCGGGTGCAGCCGGGTCGTCTCCCTGGTGTGGGCCGCCAGTTCCGGCAGTTCGGCGGTGACGTCGATGGGCCGGGGTGGTGTGGTACGGGGCAACGTGTTGCTCTCCCAAGGCTGCTGCAATGTGAGGACGGTCTGCGGGCATGCTCACGGATGAGGCGGGGCTGTCGACCGTCAGGAGCGCTCCGTCATCCTCTACTCCGGACCCTGCCAGCTCGGCTACTCCCGCGCCGACGGACCCCACCCCTATGGCACCACCCTGCATCCCGGCACCGTTCAACCTCGTTCTCGACACCAGCGGCCTCTGAACGCCCTCACACGTTCTCAGCCAGCTCGTCCTCCTCCACGCACGGAGGACTCCGCTGGGCCTTGTCCTGGCGACCATCCCGTAGGGCGCCTCGATGGTAATTTCGCAGAATCGTGTGAGGGGGGACAGGTGGACACTGACCTGCGGCATGCGGCTGTCATGGCACTAGGCGAGCTCGGGCGAAGCCATGACTACCGTGACCGGGCGGATGCCGGTCACGGCCTGGCAGCGTTCGCCGAGATGCAGGAGGCCCTCGGGCCGCTGCGGGAGCTTGTGCTCGACCCGGATGACACCTTCGTCACCCGGCGCACCGCGGAAGCATTGCTTCGGCGAATGGACAGGGTCGGGCTGACGATAGTCGCGTCCGCGCTGACAGTCGCCAACTCGAATCACAGCGATTGGATCCACACCGCAATCGTCGATGTATTCAGCATCTTCTCCGACGACCGGGACCATGCGATAAGGCTGTGCGAGGAGATGTCGCGGGAGACCGACGACCGTGTTGCACTGGGAGCCCGTCAGCTACACGAGGTCCTGGCAGAGATCGATCCCGTTCTTCGTCCCCTATGACAAAGGCACCGTACGTCTGTGGGACACCGCCTCCGCCCAGCCTCTCGGCCAAGCCCTCTCCACGCCCCCGGGTGACTCTGTTCTCGCCCTCGCCTTCACCCCCGACGGCAACACCCTGCGCGTCGAGCCCTGCCGGCCACACCGCACTGCTCGTCGTCGCAGCAGACCTGCTCCAGTCCCCCTCCCGCGGCGACCACCCCGAACTCATTGAACCGCTGCACGCCCTCATCACGTCCGTGGCGAGGTAGCCAGGTGCAATCGGTCCGACGCCGCCTGACAGAAGCGCATCGTGGGAGGCTGTAGACGCCGTAAGGGCTGCTGTCGGCCCGGGACATCCAGGGCCGACACAGCATGCGGTCAGCGGACGCCAAGCCGGAACTTCTCGTCAGGGAAGCAGTAGGAGGACGGCACCGCACGTGGTTCAGTCGTCTTGCAGTGACCGCAGAAGTCGAGCTCGCACGTCGGCCCTCCGGTCGTCTTCGGCTGTGTCGTCCGGCTCCAAGGCCGCATATGCATTCTCGTCGGGCGTTGTGTCGGCGTTGGCCAGCAGTGCCTCGTCGATCATCTTGCTGGAGCGGATGACGACGGACTCTGCCGGCTCTTGCGGCCAGACGGCGATGAGGTAGTCCTCGACCGGCTCGTCGCTGACCCCGTCCCGGGTTGATCGAGCGCCCCGATGCATGGACGCGCATTCGGTACCAGCCCGGTCCTTGGGGGTTGAGCGAGGGAAGGTCATCGGGCGTAATGTCGTAGCCGGAGTTGATGCGCAGGTCACCTTCGACCGACCGCACGCTGATCTCTACGATCTCTTCCCAGTCGGTCGCCTCAACGGGCGGTGCGGCATCGAGACACTGGGCCGTTACGCGCACATGGCCGGTGTTGATGCCGGTGAGGATCCACGCTCCGTGGTCCATCGGAGCGGCGAGGCCGTTTGACCATCGCACCGTTTCCATGGGCACTTGGGCGTCGTCCGAGACACCGAAGATGCCTTCGTTGACGAACATGACAGACGATGTGGTCACGTGTACGAGGCTACCTGGGGAGCAAGCATGGAGGGGGCGCTGCGGAGAATTCCGCAGCGCCCCCTCCATGAGCGGTCAGTCGCCGATCAGCACCCGGTAGGGATCACCGTCCAGCATCCGCTCGGCCTTGTAGAAGCTGCTGTTCATGCCGCCTTGGTAGTTCTGATCGGAGACACTGATCATGCAGGCGCTTGCCCCCTTCGCACCCGTGCGCGAGGGCACGCCGGGTATGGAGCACCCGGGGAAGCTACGACGCTTCCCGCCGGCAGCCAGCCCCTCCTTCGACGTGGCCAGGGGGTACTCGTCACAGCTCTTTCCCTGAGGCCGTGGCCTCGTGGGCGGGGGTCCCGCATCCGGCTGAGCCGCTGACACCTCGCGTCAGCGGTCGATCGGGAGCACCCTGTCCAGGCCGCTGTCGCGCAGGATCTGCTGGATGGTGTCGTCCAGGGTGCTGGCGGCGTCGATGACGGTCTCCAGGGTGTCGGGCAGGAGGTCCTTCTCCCGGTACCAGTCACGCAGGTGGTCCTCGGTGACGTGCTTCAGGTACTCGGCATCGGGTTTCGTCGCGTGCCGGAGCACCGTCTCCGTGTAGGGCACGTCGAGGTAGTAGCAGCGTGAGACGCCGCGGTGGGCGCACACCAGTTTCTGGAGCATCGTGCCGTAACGGTCGGCGTACAGGATGCCCTCCACGACGACGTGGAAGCCGTTGTCCAGGGCGTAGCGGGCAGTGAGATCGATCAGGCCGATGTTGGCGCCGCCGGGCCGGTCGCGTTCGCGCAGCACAATCCGACGCAGGTTGTCCTGGCTGACGATCGCGAGGTTGCGGCCGAACTTCTCGCGCAGGCCGGCCGCAACGGACGACTTCCCCGAGGCGCTGTTGCCGCGGATTACGATGAGGCGTGTGCCTTCGGTTCCCACCACGCCCAGCACGATAGCGGCGGTCGCTGACATGACCCTCTCTCACTGGGCTGCGGAGTACGCAGGGCCCGTCTCAGTCACTCGCCGTCGGCCTTACGCTCAGCCGCATCCGGGGCTCGTGGAAGTGATCCCAGTTCATGACCAGACGGAAGCGCTGATGCACCTCCAGCCGTTCCACGTCGGCCTGCTCCTGTACTCGATGCACCTGGGCGTCACCGGCCTCAACGAGTTCCGCGAGGGCGATGCGGACATCGTCGGCATCGCGGCCGGTGGCGGCCGCCAGGCGGTCCAGGGAGGTGAGTACCTCTTGCCGCTCGCCCAGATCATCGACCAGGTATGTGGTGAGCCCGTTGACGAGCGGGCCGGTGCGCATCATCCAGCGGATCCAGTCGAGCCGTTTTGTCTCACGCTGTGGCATCCGCCTGCTGTCTCAGGTACGTGGCCTTTCCCAGCGGTCCGTGCCCGGCGTGGCCAAGCTGGTGGACAGCGTCGGTAACCTCGTCCGAAGGCGTCAGGCCAGCTCGCGCAGCGCCTCGCCAAGCGCCGCCACCCCTTCGGCGATGGCCCCCGGCGGGGTGGCCGCGTAGCCGAGGACGAGGCCGGGGTGGCCGGGCATCTGCCGGTGCCACGACAGCGGCTGGCACTTCACGCCCCGGGCGAGCGCGGCGGCGGCGAGCTCGGTGTCAGGCACCTCCGACGCATACGTGACGGTTAGGTGTAGGCCGGCCGATGCGCCGTGCACGACCGCGCCCGGCAGGTGCTCGGCGATGGCGTTGATCATAGCGTCGCGGCGCCGCCGGTGACGGCCGCGCAGCAGATGCAGATGCCGCTCCAAGTCGCCGGACTCCATCAGCCGGGCGAGCACGAGCTGCGGCAGCACCGCATTGCCCAGGTCGGTGAAGCGTTTCGCGTCGGTCAGCGCGTCGCGGTAGCGGGGCGGCGGTACCACCCAGCCGATCCGCAGCGCGGGCGCGAGCAGCTTGGACACGCTGCCCATGTAGCACACCCGGTCGGCCAGCAACGAGCGCAGCGCGGCCACCGGCGGCCGGTCGTAGCGGTGCTCCGCGTCGTAGTCGTCCTCCATGATCAGCCCGCCGTCCTTCGCCCAGCGCAGCAGCTCGCGGCGGCGCTCGCCGCTCGTCACCACGCCGGTGGGGAATTGGTGGGCGGGCGTGAGCAGCACCGCGCGGGCGCCGGTGACGCGCAGTGCGTCGACGCGCACGCCACCGTCGTCGACCGGCACCGGCGGGGTGGCCAGGGCTCCGTTCTGCAGGTGCTGGCGGGTACCGAGCGAGCCGGGGTCCTCAACCGCAACGCTGTCGATGCCGTCCGCCCGCAGCACGGGGTGCAGCAGCGTAAGCGCCTGCGCGGTGCCAGCGACAATCAGCACCTCGTCCGGCTCCACTCGGATGCCGCGGCTGGTCGCCAGCCAGGTTGCGACGGCGCGGCGCAGTTGTGGGGCTCCGCGGGGGTCGCCGTAGCCGAGGTTCTCGGCGGACAACTCGGCGAGCACGGCTCGTTCGGCGCGCAACCAGGCCGCGCGAGGGAACGCGGTGAGGTCGGGCAGGCCGGGGGTGAAGTCGATGCGCGCGCGGGTAGCGCGCAGCGCGTCGAAGACGTCGGCATTGGGTTCGCCGGCGAACAGCGTGCCTGGCACCGCCCGGTTGGCGACGACTGGCGCCGGGCCCCGGCACGGCCTGGTCCCGCAGGGCACCGACGGCTGCAAGAGAGGTGCCGCGACCACCACCGTCCCACCGCGCCGACGCCCCTCGACGTGGCCGTCCTCGGCCAGCCGCCGGTACGCCTCGGTGACCACCCCGCGCGAGACGCGCAGTTCGGCGGCCAGCACCCGGGTGGGCGGCAGCCTGCTGCCCATCGCCAACTGGCCGTCAGCTATCGCCTGCCGCAGCCGCCGGGCCAGCCAATCCGCCTTACCGCCAACGGGTGCGTCACCGGCGTCGAGCTGCAGGAAATCGGAGCCGTAGGCCGGGGGTCCGCAGTCCGCCGACGTGGCTGCCGTCATGGGTACGGCGGCCGTTCCGTCCGCTACCCGTCTCCCCTCGTTCACCGGGCCGATGGTGTCACACGCCATCGCGGCCTCTGCGTGCTCACCAGGGGCCTACCCACCGAAGACGAATTCCGGTGCGGATGGGGTGAGGAAGGCCGCCGCGGGGTCGGTCGGCCAGTGCGCGGCCAGTTCCTCAGCCACCGTCTTCAATAGCTCCGGCACGACCTCGGCTCCGCCGTCGTGCATGGCCTCCGTCACCACCAGGATCCGGCAGGTGCGCTCACCGACCGCGGAGTAGCCGCTCTGCCGCTTGGCCCAGCGGCGGGCGTGCACCCGTCCGACGGAGTCGGTGAAGGGCACCTCGCCGGGTTGAGGATGCTCGGTGCCGCCGCCGAAGATCGTGTAGTGCTCGTCACCACGGGCGTAGCGCACCTCCAGCAGAGGGCCGGCGATGCGGTCCGTGTCGAGGACCGCCACCGGCACTGCGTACGCGACCGATATCGCATTGCACAATGCGACCACCGGATGGATGCGCGGCAGTTCTCCCTTCTTCCTCAGCCGCCGCAGCAGCGACTCCGAGGCACAGCGGTATTGCGTCGGCTTGAGCCCCATCCGGGAAAAGGCCCGCCGCCAGGCCAGCACTTCGGGGAACTCACTCTCGGTGGCACCGGCCGGCCGGGCCGCGGCACGGGCCGTGTATTCAGCGACACGCGGGCCGACATCGGCGGCGGCGCCAATGCCGGTGGCCCACAGCGCACCGGCGGTGAGTTCGGGGTGGCCGGACCAGATTGCGCCCGCGTGCCGGAAGCGCATCTCACGCCACCGCCAGCCACGCGCTCAGGCCCACGAAGCAGGCGGCGAACCCCCGGCGGATGCCGGTCATCACCCTCGGCCTGGCCAGCACGCGGTGTCGTACGGCGGCGGCGCACATCCCGTACGCGGCGAAGACGACGAAAGTCAGCGCCATGAAGACGGCGCTGAGCCGGAGCATCGCGCCAAGGGAGCCGGACTCGTCGGCGGGCACGAACTGCGGCAGGAACGCAACGAAGAATATCGTGAGCTTCGGGTTGAGAAGGTTGATCAGTACCCCGGAAGCGATCACACGGGCCGCTGGCCGCGGCTCGGTCTCCCCCTCGACGGACAGCGCCTCCTTATCGCGAAGCGTCGCCCACGCCATGTACAGGAGGTAGCCGACACCGAGGTATTTCACCACCTCGTAGGCGACGACGCTGGTGTGCAGCAGCGCGGCGAGGCCAGTGACCGTGGCTACCAGATGCGGCACGATGCCAAGGGTGCAGCCGAGTGCAGCGACCACGCTCGCCCGGCGGCCGTGGGACAACCCGGCAGCCAGGGTGTACACCACTCCGGTGCCGGGGGTGACCACCACGACCAAGGTGGTCAGCAGGAACGCGATACTCAAGGAGACCTCCAAAAAGTTCAAGGTCCTCCCACCCTTCCTCGGCCATGGTCCGGCGGACAGAGCCAAAGTGTGCCGAGTCAACTGGTCCATAAGGTCGAGTCGACAAGCGAAGTACGCCCCTCCGCGCGCATCGCCTACGGCCGCATAGAACGTTGGCGGACTGGGACCGGGAATTCGGGAGCGGCAAACTGTTTCGCACCAGCATCGAAAGCGTGTTCAAGAAGGTGCACGCCATGGCGGCAAAGTGGCAGCTGGAGGCTCTCACGGCGGAGAGCGGGCAGTTCCTGGTCGGTGACAACCCTGCGGTGACCGTGCGCACGGATGCGACGCCCCTTCCTTACAACATGGCTTTCGGGGACGCGCACTCCATCGTGCTGCCCATTGGGCCCCGACACCTGCTGGCTCTGGGACCAGAGAACATGTTGGGCACCACTCCCAGGTCTCGCGTCGACGAGATCAACACCGTGCAGATCCTCGCTGCCGACCGCTACAGCGATCCGGTGTAGGCGCGTTCGCCGGCGGTTGCCGCGTGGGGTTCGCGGGTGTCGTGGGCGTGTGTGATGTTGCCGAGGGCGTCGTAGGCGTAGGTCTCGGACCAGTTGTCGGCCGTGACGCGGGTGATGCGGCCTGCGGGTGTCAGCTCGAATTGGCGGCGACCACGGCGACGTTCGGTGACGGTGCTGGGCAGCCGTCTGTGCGGTAGGCGTAGGTGCGTTCCTGAATGCTGGTGTAGGCCTGGTGGCTTGTGCGGTGTGGTCGAGGGCCCACAGGGACTGGGCGCTAAGTCGCTGGCATGCGTCCCAGGTTTGTGTCAGGGCTGCGCCGCTGCCGAGGAAGCGGGTGGTTTCCTGTCCGGTCGCATCGTAGGCGAAGGCCAGTGTGCCGAGAGTGCCGTCCGGGTGGCGACGTTCGGTGATCTTTCCTTCGGGGCGCCGTGTGAGGTGGGTGGTGGCTCCGAGCGGGTCGGTGAAGGCGATGGTGCGGCCGAAGGCGTCGTAGGTGAGACGGGCGGTGTTGCCCAGAGCATCGGTGACGCCAGTGATGAGGCCGGCAGAGATGGTCCCGGAGCAGTGGTACGGCGTACGCCCGGATGATGAAGTACCCAAGCATCTGCGTGAGTTGCTGGCATTGATGCGGGGTGTCGATCCCGCGGACGTGCCTCTGATCGAACAGGTCGCCCAAGCCCTGAGCGACAAGCACTCGGCGGAGATGCAGGTGCAGTCGGCTACTCAAGATCTTCAGAGGAAGGCTTGGGCCGTCTAGCCAGCCGGCCTCACTGCCCTCTCCGCGCAGGCGGAGGTGGGCCGGGGTCATGGCCGCGAATTGCGCATGCCGTCTCGTGCCCTCCGCGCAGGCGGAAGGGGCTCCCGGCTCACCTCCGCCTGGGTGAAGACCAGCATCGTCACCCACTCCACCAGGGCGTTGCGAGACGTCGAGTGCGCCACGATAGGGGCACATCGAGGCTTCTGCGCTGAGGAATTGGGACGTGGAACACCTCCCTCAGCTGCACTGACGGCTGCGCCCGTCGCAGACTCCTGGAGCGAGGTGGCCGAGCGGGGAGGACCTGCGAGGACTAATCGTCGATGCACTTGGGGTACTTCGAGCCCCGGTTGCAGTCGTGGTAGTCGTACTTGCTGACCCGGAACATCTCCTCCTTACCCTTCTTCGAGGGATCGACGACCAAGTAGAACTTCTTCCCGTCCTTGGTCTTTTCGGTGACCCGGCCTTCAGGGCCATGGCCGAAATCCTGCGCACACCCGGCGAGTGCGAGGGCGGCGACCGCGATGAGGGCGGGGACGAGGGTGAGGCGACGCATGTCGTGCTCCGATCAAACTGTGGGACCAAGGCAGTCTAAGAGGCCGACTGCCCGGCAGAGCTGGCGGGGCGACGTCACTTCCGCGAACGAGAACCATTCGGCATAGAGCGAAAGGTAGGGGGCGAGCTCACTTACCGGGCGGGCCTGCCTCTCTCGCCTCCTACCTCTGCGTCGATACGGCATTCGACGCCGAGCTGCCCCGTAACGGCTGGTCACGCGTACGGGCGCACAAACTTGACGCCGCGCCAGCCGACTTGGCCGTCCAGGAACCCGAAACCCACCGGCCAACCAAGTCACCGTCCCCCCACAGGGCACTTCTCGCCCTCCAGCCACGCAAACAGCTCCCCAGTCACACCGTGCTCAACGCGGACGGCACCGTGGCGCCAACCTGCGACCACTCAGCCGCCGAGCA
>Ga0207426_1001077_pt1 | contig 25577 bp, 36 predicted proteins | sample AraplaMF_Cvi_mMS_FD_184265 | JGI IMG/M metagenome (GOLD analysis project Ga0207426, IMG submission 184265) | Arabidopsis root microbial communities from the University of North Carolina, USA - plate scrape MF_Cvi_mMS (SPAdes) (version 2) | ecosystem: Host-associated > Plants > Roots > Endosphere... | reverse complement strand
TCCAAGCATATTCCGGTCATAAATGGCAATCGCCATGGATGCCCGCTGATCTTGAGCGTTCACACTGTGAAGCTTTATTTACGCAACTAAGCGTCCTTCGACTTCGATCACCCCAGCGTGAGGATTCCTGCGAGGCCTTGAGCCCATCGCTCGGCAGCCTCTCTCGTCATTGGCTTCGCGTCCGCGAAACTCACTCCGAACATCCTAACGATGTCGGCTTCCGTGCTCAAGGTGAAGCGAGCTCCGCATCATCGGGTGAAGCGGGCCTTAACTTAACACGTGCGCCCTCCAGAACAGTCATCGAAGCGATTCCAAACCGAAATAATGCCGAGCTACTCTAGGCAAAACGCCCTGCATCGCAATGGCCGCATTGCATGCCAATCGCTCTTCAAACTGTACCACTCGTCTTCCCTGCCTGCTTCCCTGCTTGCATGCAGACCGATACATGGTCGATATGGGATGATCACGAAGAGGAATTGGCCATGTATGCACTTCGGATTGTGGCACTCGCAGCATTCACCGCCGTCTCCGCGCTCGCCATCACAGCGTGCACGTCAACGGGAAATCATCGGCGGTCTGATTTGCCACCTAACACGGCCTGCGCACTTGGCTTTAATACCGAAAGGCCTTGTTCGTATTGAGAAAGACGTGCGCATTGGAGGCGATCGTTGCCATACTGCGCCTGCCCCCTGGGTCGGATGCTCGAACCTTCAATAGAAATCGATTGGACGATTGTCCGCTGTGGATCCTTCAGGCGGATCAATATCGGTTCGAGGTCCATCCGGTCCGCCACCCCCACACCGTCGTCGCTTTCCAATGTCGCGATTACATCTTCGAAGGAACGCCGGCGGCCTGTCTCTGCGCCGCAGGCTACCGATCAACTTGTTCCGCACCAGGGCAGCCGTCCACGGGTCTAACGGGCGGGAGGGATCCCATGTACTGCGCTTGAGATGGATAGCCAGTAGTACTTCCTGAACCACGTCCTCATCCTCACTTGCCGGCGCACTGAATTGTTCGCAGCGCTTGCGAGCGATCACGCGGAGATGAGGGGTGACGGCTGTCAGCAGTCTGCGGTAGGCGGTGTTACCTTTTCATTACGCGGTCTCGGGCGGATCGAGAGCCTGCTGATGGACGACGAAACGCGCATGGAACGGTACGCGTTCGTAAAGATCGATGACGTCCTGGTTCACCAGCCGCATGCGTCCGGACGACGTCGCCTTCCGGATCCACGCCCCCTTTGGCGATCCGTGGAGACGATACGGCCCTGTTCGTGCTGCGACAATCTGCTCACCGAGCGCGCTTGAAAGGCAGACATTATACATTATATTTAATTATATATTGAATCTCACTACGGATCCAGTCATGTCTGTCATCAAGATTTCCGAGAAGCTTTGGTCTCGCCGCAGCCACACATAGACGACATTAGATCCCTGCGCGAACAGGGATTTGCGACGCTTATCAACAACCGTCCCGATGCCGAGGACACCACCCAGCCGGGATCGGGCGCCGAACGCGAGGCAGCAGAACATTGCGGCCTCTCCTACTCCTTCGTTCCGGTAACGCTCGGCACCATCACTGAAGCGGACGCGCGCGCGTTCCAGAAGGCGCTCGACGCGTCCGAAGGCCCGGTGTTCGCCCATTGCAAGTCGGGCACCAGGTCCCTCAGCCTCCACCTGATCGGCGAGGTTCTCGACGGCCGGATGGCTGCTGAAGACGTCGTCGAGTTCGGACGCACCCGCGGCTTCGACACCAGTGCTGCCGCGGCCTGGCTCAAGCAGCATGCCGCGCGTCGTCCCCAGGTGCTGGGCTTCTTCGACAAGCGCACCTGTAGCGTCCAGTATGTCGTGTCCGATCCCACGACGGGCAAATGTGCGATCATCGATCCGGTACTCGATTTCGACGAAAAGGCCGGGGCCACCGCCACCATCAATGCAGACGCGATCCTCGACTATGTTCGAGATGAAGGCCTGACCGTCGAGTGGATTCTCGACACCCATCCGCATGCCGACCACTTCTCGGCGGCCCAGTATCTGAAGGAGAAGACCGGCGCCAAAACCGCGATCGGCGACCGCGTCATCGACGTCCAGACGCTGTGGAAGGGTATCTACAACTGGCCCGAGCTCGCCAACGACGGCTCGCAATGGGACCGGCTGTTCGCACATGGCGAGACCTTCAAGGTCGGCTCCGTCGACGCCAAGGTAATGTTCTCGCCCGGCCACACGCTCGCCTCGATCACCTATGTGATCGGAGACGCGGCGTTCGTTCATGACACGCTCTTCATGCCCGACAGCGGCACGGCGCGCGCAGACTTCCCCGGCGGAGATGCCCGCGTCCTGTGGAAGTCGATCCAGGACATCCTTTCGCTTCCGGATGACACTCGCATCTTTAGCGGCCACGACTACCAGCCGGACGGTCGCGCGCCGCGCTGGGAAAGCACGGTGGCCGAGCAGAAGAAGTCCAACAAGCATCTTGCCGGAGTGACGGAAGACGAGTTCGTGGCGCTTAGGACGAAGCGCGACAAGACGCTGCCGATGCCGAAGCTCATCCTGCATGCCCTGCAGGTGAACATCCGGGGCGGACGCCTTCCTGAGCCAGAGGCCAATGGAAAGCGCTACCTCAAGTTCCCACTCGACGCCCTGCAGGGAGCAGCATGGGAATGAGGACAGTTTCGAAACCTGAAGCGAACACAGGCCTCTCCCTCGTAGAGATGGCCGGCCGAGCCGGAGAGGTTGCCAATCTCCTGAAGACGTTGTCGCATCAGGCGCGTCTGATGATCGTATGCACGCTCGTCGATGGTGAGTTCTCCGTCAGCGAGTTCGAGGAAAAGCTCGACATCCATCAGCCGCATCTCTCCCAGCATCTGACGGTGCTGCGAAACTCCGGGATTGTCGAAACACGACGCGAGGGAAAGCAAATCTTCTACCGCCTGACGGAGAAGAAGGCGGCTCAGCTCGTCGGCGCCCTCTATGACATCTTCTGCGGGAAGGAAGAGACATGAGCACTTATCTCCAGTCTCTGGCCGGCGGCATGCTTATCGGCGCCTCCGCCGCGATACTGCTGCTTCTGAACGGACGGATCGCCGGCGTCAGCGGCATCGTCGGGCGGCTGGCACAAGGCATTGGCCTGACCACCAACCTCGCCTTCGTGCTCGGGCTCCTGCTCGGTCCGCTCGCCTATCTGCTGGCATTCGGCGGGGCCTACCGTCAAAGTCACCGCGACCTGGCCGCTGATTATCGTCGCCGGCCTACTCGTCGGCTTCGGCTCGCGCATGGGATCCGGCTGCACCAGCGGGCATGGCGTGCTCGGTCTTGCACGCCTGTCTCCGCGATCCATAGTAGCCGTTGCCACCTTCCTGTCGGCCGGCGTGCTCGCGGTCACGATTGTTCGAGGTTTCGGACTATGAACAGAAGCATCTACCAGTTCGCCGCCGCTCTCTTGTCCGGCATAGTCTTCGGATTTGGCCTGTCGCTGTCGGGCATGCTGAACCCGGTTCGCGTGCAGGGATTTCTCGACGTCTTCGGCTATTGGGATCCAAGTCTTGCGTTCGTCCTCGGCGGCGCCGTCATCGTCGCCTTCTTCAGCGTGCAGGTCATGAAGCGGATGCGGCACCCCGCCTTCGACGACAGCTTCCATATACCCACGAACCGGAAGATCGACTCGCTGTTGGTTATCGGATCGGCGTTGTTCGGTCTCGGCTGGGGGATCGGCGGATTCTGTCCGGGGCCGGCTGTCGCTTCCCTGTCCCTCGGCATTCCCCAGACGGTACTGTTCGTCGTCGCCATGCTGGTCGGCATGACGCTTTACGATCGGGTCTGGAGCAAAAGGACATGAGCGGTTCCGTTCTCGTGGCCGTCGGCTCCGGCGGCATCGTCGGCTTCATGCTCGGCCTTCTCGGCGGAGGAGGCTCGATTTTAGCCACGCCGCTGCTCCTCTACGTCGTCGGCGTCGCGCAGCCGCATGTCGCGATCGGAACCGGCGCCCTGGCAGTCTCCGTGAACGCCTTCGCCAACTTCGCGAGCCACGCCGCCAAGGGCCACGTCTGGTGGCGTTGCGCCGCGGTCTTCTCCGCGCTCGGCGTCCTCGGCGCGCTTGCCGGCTCCAGCCTCGGAAAGGTGATGGACGGAGACTGGCTCATCTTCCTGTTCGGCATTCTGATGGTCGTGGTCGGCGCCCTGATGCTCAAGCCAAGGAAGCCGACGTCCGTCGAAAACCGTCCGGTCAGCCTCAGGATGTGTGTGGTCACTGCGGCCGTGGCGGTCGCCTCAGGCGCGGCATCGGGCTTCTTCGGGATAGGCGGCGGATCCATGATCGTTCCCGGCCTGATAATGGCGACGGGCATGCCGATGATCAACGCGATTGGCACGTCGCTCGTCTCAGTCGGCGCATTCGGACTGGCCACCGCGCTGAACTACGCCGCCTCCGGTCTCGTGGACTGGTGGCTCGCGGCCGAGTTTATTGGTGGAGGCGTCGCAGGCGGCCTAATCGGCATGATGCTTGCAACCCAACTCAGCGCTTACAAGAATATCCTCAACCGACTGTTCGCGGCGCTAATCTTCGTCGTCGCGGGCTACATTTTCTACCGCAGCTGGGGTGCCACGTCCGTTTAAGGCGCCACCTTCACACATTCTTCCTCGGCGCACGCTATCCGAGACACGCTATCTCCTCTTCGAATGCTCGAATTCCGGCATAAGTTTGCTGCGCAGGCATCCGACCCGAACTGATCATCCTCTCCGTGCATGTCTTGAACAGTTGGAGATATGCTTTGCCCTTGTCGTTCAGGACGCCTCGATAGGAGTGCATCTGACCGGTCAAGATTTCGGCTGAGACATGTTCCGCAATCATCATGTTTGCCGCATCCCCGACAGACCAACCTCTCCTGAGGATCAAGTCGACGGCGAAGGTCCCCTCACTGATCAGCTGTCTGAAAAGCTCCTGGGCCACCAGATCAACAGCCCTCTCGATGGACTGCCCCTTGCCACGGAACCGAATGCGGAATTTCTCGAACTCACCCCATAGCAATTGAACCTCGGGCGTAAATGAAGCATGTTTCTTTCGCTTGAAAAACCCGAACATTTCACCTCACGCATCGATTGGGATCGATCGCCTATTCAATAAATGCTAAGCTGATTCACAGACTTCGTCCATTGAACGTTGGCCGGATTTCAGCATCCGTTCAGCGACGACAATGGTGCTGGCTGCTCGAATCCAATGCCAGCCAGGGACTGCTGCGGACCGTTATCGCCGATCGCGCAATCGCATCCACCACGGTGGCTGCGACAGGGGGAGGCTGATATGCTGGGAACAATGGGTGTCGCTCTTGGACAGATCGCTGTGCCTGTTTCCCTGCCCCCAGTCTACACTGTTCATTCGCAAGGCGCGATAGCCACCCTCAATTGGTCTTTGTCACCGCTGCGGTGAACCGCGGGCGCTCCGTCGCCGTGTTCTCATAGTTGCCGATCGGCAGATTGAGAAATCCTGACAACGGAGATGGCTGGACAGAGCTTTCGATCACGACAAAAGAGTCGTTATCGGAGATCATCGGAAAGGTCCGGCTTGCGAGATCGGCCGTGGCTAGCTGTTGCCAGGACACAGCGTAAGACCAATCGACCTTCAGGCCTGAAGCGCTTTTCTTCACACTGCTGATCCGGAACTTGATAGCGCTCGCGGGTCGGTTAACCATGCTCTGAAACAGGGTGTAGCACTGATTGAGGTAGGCGCCGTCCACCGTTGTTTTCCGAGAAATCACATCGGAAATCACCGATGTCGCACGTTCCGCCGTCTTCGCGTCTCGGAAGAGCAACGACAAGATGACGCTTCCCAGGAATAAGGTAAGGATAAGGGGCGCGACCAACGCGAATTCGATCGCCGCCACGCCGTCTTTGGATTTTAGGAAACGCTTGGCAAACTTGGTCGTCATGCGCCGGGCTCATTCACAAAGGCTGAGGACGAGGACAGGAAATATCCTCCCTTCCCGTCCTTGGGCACGCTCAACGCCAATCCGAGCAATGGTGTGATGGGATCCGTCGTAAAACACGCCCGAACATACATGATTGATCCCCGTTGTCCGGGGGAGAAGGCCACGACGGGCGAAACCTTGCTCCCACGATCCACACATGGCGTATCGCTTGAAGGCAAAGTGCCTGAAGATATGTCCGTCATTTCCACGACAATCGACGAGTCGCAGCCGGGCAACATGAACGCCTGCTTGCAGACAGCCGCTTTGATCTGATCCTGGTTCTTTGCTGCTGTCGTTGAACCGATGCGGATGTCGCGTACCGCGAGGTCCACCGCACGATCCAGCATCGTGGCTTCTATCACCATCCAACCGGCTTCGAATGTCGAGAAGATGATGGCGAAGAACAGCGGAGCGATAAGCGCGAACTCAATTGCGGTCGCCCCGGATTGATCGCCGACGACAGATCTGCAGCGGCCAGAGATCATTGCGTTATCCGTATTTTTTGAAGCGTCGTCGCGATCGATTGAAATGCCTGGCCCATGTTCAGGCCGTCCACCTTGTATGCGTATGAGGCGTCCGTGGCGCACTTTGCGATGTTTTTGGCTGTTGGGTCGTCGACTTTGAATGCTATGGTGAAAATCGCAATACCTTCTGCCTTTGCATAGGAGCAAACCTTGTCGTAGAAGGCACTTGCTACACTTGCGTCGAAAAGCGTCCGCGCTTCTTTTTGGATATTTTTGTTGGTTACTTCGTTGGTAGCCGGATCAACGGGTCGCGGCTGGAATCCAATCTGGCCATCCGTCATCAGTACGATGAACTTGAGTGTCGCACCATCGGTAAAGGACGCGGGGCGATCTGAGAATGCCCTCGGGATCGAGTTCGCCAGCCCTTTGTCCGCGATGGCTTTGAAGGTCGGCTTCATGGACGGGTTGAGGAGAAGCTCAGCCCACTTCATTCCATACGCAGTGCCTGTTCCGTCAAACGGAAGCAATGAGTCCACGCGAGCCTGTAGGTCCTTGAGGTCATTGGACATATAGGCGACAGATGCACTGGAAGTAGGACACCACCAGGGTTGCTTTCCGGCAACGTTGTAATTGTAGTAGGTAAAATGCGGAAACTGGTCCCGCGAAGGCCAAGATGGTGTTCCGGAGGCAAAGTCCGCCGAGAGCATCTCGAAACACGACGACTTCGTATGACGCCTTTGATAGGACGCGCCGCCGAGATAATCGAACACCTTGTCGCCGATATTCACGCCACCGGCGAACGGGATGAAATTCACCGAGGTGAAGTCTTTCGAGTCGTCTCTAAGGACTGTGGCGAGAAAGTTTTTCGCAGCTGGTTTTAGCTGAGTCATTCCGCCGTTGTCTAGCATGGATCCCGAGATGTCGAGGACCATCGAAAGCTCGATGTTCTGTCGCGATTCCTGAGCTGTCGCTGTCGCCTTCACAGGCAGCGCATTAATATTGGCCAGCCGCATGAAGACGGTATCGTAATTGAATTCCGCAGTTGCGGAGACCTTGCGATAATTCGTCTTCTTTTCTTCAGTGACAGTGACTTTGGCGGTCGAGGCGTAGGGTGCTTCCGCCAGGAAGCTTTTCACGAGTGGCGCCGGGTCCTGCGTTTGATTGAGCGAGGCTGCCGCCAGCACACCCCGATCGAGCGCATTTTGAAGCGCCACGCGTAGCCGCTCTTGCTCAACCAGGTCGATTGCGCCGCCCGCCATAAGTGCCATAGGCACGAAGAGGGCGGCAGTCATGATTGGCACGTTGCCCTGACGGGCCGATAGGAAGCGGCGTAGCACGGTATCCCCCGATTTGGTGCCGAGCAGCCTTATATGTTCGCACGATAACATATGATGAACGTGGCACGCATTATGGGCGGCACGTTCCTGGGTCAGCGGTCAATTCGCGAAAAATGGTTAGTCCTTTGCAAAGAGCTCATCACCCTCGCATTTGACGGTCGATGCATCCGGCTGTTGATTTGCGCTGTAGGGGTGTCCGCACCTTGTTTTGAAGCACTGAGATCACTTGCTCGCGATTTAATGGAATTGGGCGCCACTGGCGTGATGATTGCCCCTTCGCAAGCGCTGCGTACGGATGAGCAGATTGTAAACTACTTCGGCGGAGCCGTAGAGGCCGTCGGGGCTGACCTGCCCTGGGTCCTGCAGGACTACCCGCTTACACTTTCGATCCTAATGACTGTCAGCGTGATTGCCAGGATCGTCAACGCCCAAACCTCCTGCCAAACGTCAAAGACCGAAAGCTGTTCCACCTTTGACCCGTGCACCAACGCGCCTTGCCGATAGAGGGCGCCATTGTTTTTGATTACGGTCAGGAAGCGCTCCATGTTGGATCCGCCGACGGCGTCGATGGTGGGATCACCGTTTCGATGACCCAGGTGCGCTTCAATGGCGCGCGATCGTGGAAGCCGGGCGCCTTCTCGCCGACGGGAAGATCCGGGTCGTCATCGACAGCGAGTTTCCGCCTTCGCAAACCTCTGCCGCGTACGAGCGGGCATCCAAAGGAAGTATCCATGGCAAGATCGCCCCTGCACGGTTTTCGTGCTTGCCGGAGGCAATGGCGATGACGCGGTGCGCCCTTCCGCGTGGCCCATGCAGGAAATCGTTCAAACCGCATTTGGAAAAGAAGGAAAGTCGAGGAAATGATCGCCTCAAGATGAGCGGACGTGTTGTGCCACGCGATCAGCAAGTACCGCTATCCAGGATACAGGGATTTCATGACCGACTTTTTCCAAGGCCATGAACTCCGCGTCGTGTATGCCAGTGGAAATTGCTCTTCCGTTTTCAATCGGAAGGATAGGATCTTCAGTTCCATGAATCACAAGAGTGGGGCACGCAATTTCCCTGAAACGCCCCGTCCAATCGTTGCGCACTGGTACTGAAGCATGATTGAACATGCTGGCGGGACTACTCGTGCGGCGAAGGACCTGTTGGATTCGCGCCTTTTTTTCGCAATCGCAAAATGCCTGACCGGTGCCGACGGTCAGTCGCTCGATTTCGAGCAGAAAGTTTGTGACAGCGGTGTTGTCGTTCCAGTTAAGCGACGAAACTTTGCCAAAATGCGAGAGAAATCTCTCGGAAATATGGGGCAGCGGCGGACCATCCCAGCCGATTGGCTCCGCGCCTAAGAGAACCAGCGCGTGAATGCGCGTTGGGTGCTGTAGTGATAATATTTGCGCGATATAGCCACCCAAGGACATGCCCATTAGAGCGACCCGCAACAGGCTGTAAGCATCCATAATACTAACAACGTCTTCTGCCATGTCTTCGACGGCATACTCCGCCTGCCCGGGCGGCCACGTTGTCGACATCCCTGTATCCCGATGGTCGAAGCGTATGACGAACAGTCCATTGTCCGCCAGTGCGGCGCATAGGGTGTCGGGCCAGCCCAGCATCGACGCCGTGGCTCCCATTATCAGTATCAAAGCCGGGTCATGGCGCGACCCGAAACACTCCGTGGCGATTTTGCAACCCTTGGAATCGACTAAATGCATGCTTCACCTCTCCGTCGTGATGAGCGGCGCATCCTTTGCAAAGTACTGAGCGTCAATGAGCTTCAGCGAGACGCCTGCCGAACACCTCAATTATAACCGACACGTAGGTTATTTATTAAATTTCTTGGGTTGCGTAAAGTGAGGAGGTAAATGGTCAATTGCCCAATGCAGCCGAGTGAGCACGAATTTGGAAAGTGCGGTGGACTGATCACTTGTTACCCACTGCATTGACGCGCCAGCAATAACGCAATGTAGATGGTCAGCTATGTCCCGCCGCCCAGGCTGGTCAGGTAGTCGCGCCGCAATAGCATCCTGTACCAGGCCATAACGTTCCCGCGCCAGATCTCTCAATGTTGCATCGTGTGCCTCAAGCGCTGCCATGGCGACCCTAGCGGGAAACTCATGGCCAACGCCCATGCTGCCGACGATTGTTTCGAGAAAATGCCAAAGGCCACCGCCGCCGCTATCCAACGGAAGGCTGCTGAGCCACCTTCGGGTAACTTCCACCTCATAGCTTGCTATCTGCAGGAGGATGGCCCGGCGGTCTCCAAACCGCTGTATTAGGGATGCTCGCGACAAACCAATCCGCAACGCAAGGTCGTTCAGTGTGAAACCAGCTCCCTTTGCAGCGAGCACTTCCAATGCGGCTGCGAGAATGTCTTCATCAGAAATTGTCTTGTGGCGAGGCACGCAATCCATCCATTAAAGTCCTGATATCACTTTTATCGGACATCACTTTTCAATCAATCCACCCGATACGCCTGAGTAAGACTTGCGACGAAGGGAACATTGTCTATCGGGACGTGCAACGATGCGGCGCAGGACGTGTTGTCAGCCCCGCAACCGATCATTGTCGCCGCGGCGGGGTGCGCGTTGTGCATCATCGACCTCCTCGTCGCTCACCTGGATCTTCATCTCTCCGCAAGCGCGACGCGGCGATCACGTTGGTTTCCGGCGTCAGCAGGTCCTGCTCTTGGCAAAGACACTAAACAGACCGCGTGCCGTCTCGGCTTCAATTTCACCGCGCAGCGCGGCCCTCCACCCTGAGGGACAACTCGCGCTCGAACCGCATTTTCAATGCCTACGATGATATCGTCGGCCATACGGCTACGCCTGGAGAAAACTGCCGGAGCGCCCATGGAAAATCATGTCGATCGGTCGACGCCATTGGAATTAAGGGCCTGATCAATGACGGTTGGTATGAACGGGTTAATAGAGCTCGGCGCAATCTTAGAGTCTTCTAAGAGCGGCTTTTTCCCATGCCTTCTGAAGCACCTCCCGAGCCATTGGTTCATCAAGCTTTTCGAGTCGTGCTTGCGTACATCCATCGCGACCCCATTTACCGCTGGCAGGTTTGAAGATATCAGGTTCGCGGCCTACAACTTTTGCCTGCTCGTCTGGCGTCAACATCACGACCGCCCAGTTCACGTCAGGGTAGCCAAGCGTCGCGAAGACCCTTCCGGAAACACGGAAGTCAGGGTGCTTCATGTGAGACCCCTCTTGCGCATCGGGCAGCTTAAGAGCCAATTGCCTAAACTCATCCGCAATCATGCCACTCTCCTGTTTTCACGAAAGCTTTCAAAATACGCAGCTGTCCGCCTAACGCGTTATCTTCGGTCAGATAACGCATCTATTCCGGTCATGCCGGCAGACAATGCCCATAGCCGTTCGGTTTCATCCTAATCGACTACATAGGACTTTACGCCGACGAAAGGCTCGCAAGCTTCGTCAGCGCGCAACGCCACATCGCAGTCCTCACAGTAAAGGCCCGCCGCGACCATCGAGCTGTGGTGAGGTTGCAGGGATATTTCGTATTCTATTCTGGAACACCGCCAGTACATAAAGGCGGAAATTCTTCATGAATTACTTAGATGAGCGTTTTCTTTTCGAAGTTTTACGCAATTTTACGTCATTGTTAATGCCTCCCCACATATAATATTGAGATAATTCATCGGCAGTGGGACGTTCGAAAAGAAGGGACCACCTGATCAAGTCGGCCTCTGTCATTTGAAACGCGCCGAAAGGTCGCTCTTCGTTGCGACGAGATACCCGTTCCCACAACTCTGCCAAGGGAGGGTCGAGAAGGCAAAGAATTACCTTTGCCCCTACCCTGAGTGCGGCGTTGCGGAGATCATCACGTTCCTTTCGTGACCATATTCCCCAATCAACTATGACATTGCAGTCTAGTTCTAGAGCGCGAAGGGCCATTTGCCATTGGAGTTTCTCGATCTTGGCTCGCAGTGGTCCTTTTTCGGCTTCGTCTGTCGTCATTTCCGGGAATAGTGCTTGGAGCCAATCGTCGCCAGTCAGACGAATTGCGCCTGCGCTTTGCTCGAGTTGCTTGGCCAATGTTGTTTTGCCCGATCCAGGCAGGCCGCAAGTGAGGTAAAGTGTGGGTGATTTCGGCATAGTCATCTGACCTTTCACATTCTCATGGCTACCCCCTTTCCAGCGACGAACCATGTGGCGTCGGGCGCCACAGATTGAAAAATCATCGGCACCAGGGGATACATCTCACAGCCGTCAACTCTGTGAGAAACGTTCGCTCACTCAGCGATCAACGGTAGACGAATGTTGCCATAGTAAGCTTGGCCGGACGGCCACTCCTTTCGATCGAAAAGTTCAAACGTTCGCTGCTTATGCAGATTCAACCCCTGCAGTTTTCGCAGAAGAGCCTACGAAGCGGTCGGTGTCTGTAAGGCAGTGTTTGAGGCTCAGCAAATCTGTAAACCCCAACCGTCAATCGATGATGATGTCCTTCCCTACGGCTCGGAGCGCCGCCAGACCATCCCTCATCGTTTGCAGTTGCTCCGGGCTGTGACCCTCCCAGTCCTTGATTTCTCCCACGATGCGAAGGGGCTGTCGTGAGCGAAACGACCGAGTTGGATTGCCTGGGAATTTTTTGTCGGTAAGATTCGGATCATCTAGGAATTCGCCGGTCGGCTCGACCACGTAGATCCTCTGTCTTCCGTCACCCGTTGCGAGCTCCGCCCCCCAGATTGCAGCCTCAAGGGTTTGACTGAAATAGACCCAGGAAAGCGGCGTACGATCTCCATGATTTGATGCGTAACCGACTGATATCAGGTCACCAATTTGTAGATCGGCCCGCGTTCCGTGAAAAAAAGGATCCGATGGGGTGGCACTGTTCATTTAAGTCTCCAACTGAAAAGTCGTCCAGACACAGTGGTGCGGCCGAACAGCGCCATCACCATACAGGCGCGGGTAATGGGCTAAATTCTAACGACCGACGCCGACACCTGAGACATCTTCGACCGCCAAATGGAGGAGGTTAACTCGTAGAGGACATCTCCTTGCTCGGAGCCGGGAATAGAATGGCGATAGTAACGATGGTCAGTTCCCATATGTTAAAATATTCGCCAGGACGCGGCGGGAGCGTTGGTTGACGGTCATCGTCGCGCCAAGAACGGTTTTATATCCACCCTTTTCGAAACCCCAAGCCAGCAGCAACGCCGCTCCCTCAGTCGCAAGGCCACAGCCCCATTGACGGCGACAAAGGCGAAATCCGATCTCTGCGACTGTGTCGCTCTGGGGGAAGAGCGAGAACCAGCCTATGAAGGATGCGGTGGGTTGGCTTCGTGCTGTCCATACAAACGATTCGCCGCCACGTGGCATAAGAAACTCGACATGATCAGGGTCGGTCCGTGGATGATCAACGGCACCACCATCGAGGTCTCGCATGACTTCAGCATCCTGCTACAACGCCAGAAAGTCTGAGCGGTCGCCCGACGTGCAGGGCGCTAGATACAGCCTCGCTCCAACAATCTCACTCATATAGAATCCATCTCTATCGATAGACCGTAAAAAAAACGAACGGCTCCCTGTCCTAGCGTCCCTTCCCGTCCGCTACGGTCGGCGGGCGCAAGTGGCTGGTAAGAGCGCTCCAAAGCAGCCGTGTAGCTAACAAGCTAATTATGGCACTGATGTCGCTGATCCGCCTTCAAAGCGAATTTCCACTTTCACATACCATATACTTGCAAAGCCACAAACGGAGGAATACACTCCGCTTATGGCTTTGTCAAGATTCTCATCTTGTAGGAAGCTTTTTAGAGATTCTGGAGGTAGATGAGAGTAGTCCATCGCACGGGACCGGCAGCAATGCCTACGTGGTTGGGATCGCTTTTTAGGTGTCCCTAACGAGTTTGGATTTGTCAACAATGCGAGCTGACGCGCAAAGAAATCGGACGCGGCTCATTGAGGCGACTGTTAAATTAATACTCGAAGTGGGCGGCGAGCCTTCACGTGACGAGGTCGCGGCACGCGCCGGCGTCGGAATTGGAACCTTGTACAGGCACTTTCCGGACCAGCAGTCCCTTCTCCATGCCGTGGCTCGTCAGGTTTTGGAAGAGAGCATCAGCGCCGGGGAAGCACTGATTGACACAGCTTCCGACAGTATCGACGCGCTACGTCAATACATGCACGCCGCTCTTGATTGCGGCATTGGAGTGGTAAACATTATTCATCCGCTTCTGGAAAAGCGAGACTGGCCTGACCTTCTTGCCCGTGCAAACGTACTCATGACGTCAATGGTCGACCGTGCCGTACGGGACGGTTCACTTCCCAACGATTTCGCCGTGCCTGACGTCGTGTACGCCTTGATACGCTTTGCTCGGCCCCTGGCCATTGGTTTGCCCTTGCACGAAGAGCGATCGATCGCCCACCGCCACCTCGATTTTTACATTGATGGGCTGTGCGTCAAGCGTTCATACGCCTGTGTAAGTCTAAGCCGATAGGGTCACCGAGAGATCAATGACTGGTTGATTCCAGAGATATGACAGGAAAACGCAACCTGCTTTCTGGGAGCACGATGAGGTGACCGGTCCGAGGTCGGAACGACGCGTCAAAAAAACGGTTCGGGATTGGATTCGACCCTGACATTGGATCTTAGGGCGGAGGTGTACATCGCCTGCACTGCAGATGGAGATGCTCATGTCCGCGTAGGAGTTTAGTCAGCCGGCCGTATCACGGTGAACTCATCCCTTCAACCGAGATGCTGGAGACAATCATGCTCAAGAAATCACTGTCCCTTTTCCTACTTCTTTTCACCGCTACATCGGCTTTGGCCGCATCGGCAGTCACGCAGGCAGACCTCAATTTGAGGACAGGCCCAGGCGTTGGGTATCAGCCAATTACCACGGTCCCAGTGGGCCGAACCGTCGCTGTGTTCGGATGTCTCGATCAGGGCCGCTGGTGCGACGTCAGCTGGAATGGATATCGCGGCTGGCTGAGCGGCACCTATCTTGGGGCGGTGCACGTTCGCGTACCCATCATCACCTATGACCCCGTCGTCTACGAGCGCTATTACGTCGGTCAGCCCTACTACAATCCAAGAGCGGCAGCACGGCGCGATGCAAGGATCGAATATCGGGTTCACCGAAGAATGGATCGTCGTTGGGAGCGTTGGACTGATTGAGCGCCACGCATCCGGGTGAAGCACTAAGTACATGCCCTGTATGCCGCGGCTTCCATGTTTCACTTCAGAGAGGGCGCCCGAGATGCTCAATCCCTAAGGCGTTCTACACCCAAACACTCGGAGTAACGCGTCTGGAGATTGCGTCTGTAGAGTTCGCCCGAATGGGCGAGCTCCTCCTATGATTCCGATATCAGCAGCTCAGGGCTGCTGATCACAACTAAGGGACCGGATGACCGAAACTCTTGAATGCTCACCACCGAGGCATCCTCGCTGGAAAGATGCTGCCGGCTGGCGCGCGTAGGGGAAACATGAATGACCTTATGGAAAGTGAAGGTGAACAGAATGTTCTATCGATTATTCATTGAGAGCAAGCAACGGAACGGACCCACTTCTCTCACCTCAATAATATCCAAGGGAAGCTCTTGATCAGATCCATTGTACTTTCAGTCCGGCATCGGCGTTCGGCGCGGAGAGATCTGGCATTCAAGACCACAACGAGCTTGGCTTGAGCGGTACAAAAAACTGGGAAACTGACCGAACGTACGCCAAACCATCTCACCCGGAGGCCTTTATGAGTGAGGTATTGCTGTTCCACCACGCACAGGGGCTGACCAAGGGTGTGTGCGCGTTTGCCGACGACTTGCGGGCGAGCGGTCACATCGTGCACACCCCGGACCTGTTCGAGGACGCACGTTCCAGAATATCGACGAGGGTCTCGCCTACATCGGTAGGATCGAATACGACGAAATGCGGGAGCGCGGCGTCCGCCTCGCCGACGACCTGCCTCCCGAGCTCGTCTACGCTGGGTTCTCATTCGGAGTGCTACCGGTACAGAAGCTTGCACAGACACGGCCCGGAGCCCGCGGAGCCCTGCTCTTTTACTCTTGCCTGCCTATCACCGGCGAGTGGGGCTTCTGGCCCTGGCCGGACGGCGTCGCGATCCAGATCCACGGGATGGACAGCGACCCGATCTTCGTGGGCGAGGCGACATCGACGCAGCCCGCGGGATCGTGCAGAAGGTCGAGGACGCGGAACTTTTCCTGTACCCCGGCGATCAGCACTGCTTCGCCGACAACTCGCTCCCATCCTATGACGTAGATGCGACTGCCCAACTCAAAATCCGAGTGCTTGAGTTCCAAGATCGCGTCTGAACGGGTCGTCTACGAGCGCTACCACCTCGGTCAGCCCTACCACATTCCGAGAGCGTCGGAGATGACTTACCAGTCCGCTCTTTCTCAATCCGCGAGGATAACGCCACCTCTCCTCGCGGCTCAAATTCCGTGCCCAACACCTGAGTTCATATATCGCCCTGTATCAAGAGTTCTGAGCTGCACGTAGTTTTTCCAATCGCGTCAATAGAACGCCGCCCGCCACGCCGACCGACAGACCTGCAACGTGGCCAAGCTTGGGGTACCCCACATCCCACAGGTCGAGCGTTAGGCCTGGCAATAGCGCAAGGACTATCACTGGCCACGCGAGGCTTCTCCGCAGCTGGCCAGTGAGCGTAAGGACTAATGCAGAGCCCGCGAAGGCGAAGTTTGCCTGCGACGCACCTGTTCCGACGTTAAAGGGCCATGCCACGGAAAGGGGACTGATTGCCGTAGCTATGCCGCCGGCGATAACCCATTGAAGGAGTGTAGCTGTGCGCCCCATTCGGCGCTCCAGAAGGTTCCCCAGAAGCAAAAGCGTGATGGCATTGAGCATCATGTGCGCCTGCTTGGCATGGACAAGCTGCGCGGTTACGAGTCGCCAGACCTCGAGCCTGGCAAGATCGTCTGTCGTCACTCCGCCGTAAGTTCTCAAGACGGGCGTCGGAACGGTGCCGAAGGCTGAGCCGGTTACCGCGTAGGCCACTGAGAATGAAACCGCAGCCGTCAGCAGGGCCAAGCCGGTCGAAAGGCTCAACCAGGGTTTCCAGTTGGTGTCGCTCTGCTTCATCGATCGCAGCATCGCTTCCTATTCGATCGCTACGGGATTGGCCGTGTCGATTATAAGGTGACGAATATTGCTTACGGGGACCGACATGGGTTGAAAGGTGTTGTCGTGCGCTCGGTAAGAACGATACTGCGCAAAACACCAGTTTACATGCACCAATGCGGCGATCGCCTTATTCATGATTTTGGATCTCTCCATTAGAGAGAGGGCGGCGATTAACGTTTGCGCAGAGCCCTGAGCTCAGACAGGGAAAGGCTGCGGTCGCCGTTGCTGTCTGCCTGCAGAAGACGATCAGGAACGAACTGGGCAAATTCGGCCCTATCAATTCGACCATCGCCATTCGCGTCCATGCGGTGCGCTTGCGTTTCCAAGTCGCCAGCGGTTGCCATTTGAAGCCTGCCGCCCTCCCTCGCACGCTCAAGGGCGGCCTGTGCCTCAATTTTTTCGAGCACGCCATTTCGATTTGCGTCCAGGCGGCCGAACAAAGCGGCGCGCGCCGCCTGCAACTCGCTGAACTGAAGTGCTCGGTCACCATTTTGATCCATTTGGCGCAAGACCTGACGGGCCTTTTGTCCGTCTGCCGCACAAGCGCTGCCGGTCGCCAGAAAAAACATTACGCAAACCAGCGGTTTCACGTTCATTCTATTCTCCCCTTTCCTCGGATGGGATTGGCATCAATGCCCTCTTCTACGGGCGCTGACCGGGGTTCCTACGGGCGGTCTCGCGTTTTTCTGTTTGAGGGGCAAGGTTCACTGCTGTGTCTCCGCCTGTCGAATTCGGCAGCCGATGGCGTAGGAGGCATGTTGCTGCGTCGTATCAGTCGGTGTCGCTGCCCATCGGCAGTCGGAAACAACGCAACAAGAGGACCCCGACCAATGAAACAGAAGCCATACGCACTGATCGCGGCGCTGCTGGCGGCGCTTTCAGTGCCAGCATTTTCGGCGGAGGCGCAAACAAGTTTGCCTGTTCTGCAGCGGCTCGACCAGAACAAGGACAGTGCCGTTACGCGCGATGAGATCCAGGAGGCCCGCAGCAAACTGTTCGCGCGCCTCGACGTCAACCGAGATGGTGCAATCGACCAGGACGAAACGGAACGGCTCCGAGACGCGATCATGGATCACGCCATGGCGATGCAGGCGTTTATCGGAAACCAGATGCTCCGTCTGGACACCGGTGGCGATGGCAAGGTGTCCGTAGACGAGTTTCGGGCGCGCACGCCCTTTTTCGATCTCGCCGACCGGGACGGGAATGAAAAACTGTCGAATGGGGAATTTCTCGTCATTCGCAGCATTCTGTTCAGCCGTTGATTTGACTGCGGTTACAAACCAAAAACTCCATTGACAATAAGGAGATGACGATGATGACTTGCTGGAAACCAATATTTGCCACACTTGGTATTGTCGTAATGCTGGTTCCGATCCCGGCGATGTCGGCCGAGTTGACGAGGGGTACGCGAAGCGGCGGTCAGATCACCCGCAGCGGAACGAAAGACGGGAACATCTATTCAGGACAGACGACGCGCGTCGGACCGAACGGCGCGACCTACACCTCGAGTTCGACCTGCCGTGATGGTGTCGTTGATCGCTGCCGCCGCAGCTATTCCGCAACAGGTCCAAATGGCGGGACTTATTCAGGCAATACTGCGACGGCGCGAGGTCCCTATCGCGTGCGCTCCATTGGGGTTCACAATGGCCCCGGCGGAACAGTCGGCGTCATTCGCCGCCATTGGAGATAAAGCCGCGTGAGCCAAGCGCGTGGCCCGGAAACAGCAGGACTGCCGGAGCGTCTCGATGACGGGGAGCTGCTCGCCCGTATTGCTGCTGGCGAGCAGCCTGCCCTCCGGCAGCTGATAGATAGACACGGACGCGGTCTGCAGCAATTGGCTGCACGCTATCTCGGCGGAGCCCACGAGGCGGAAGATGTCGTTCAGGATGTCTTCATGGCCGTATGGAATAACGCAAAGCGCTTCGATCCCACAAAAGGACGCGCGACCACCTGGATCTATCGGATCGCCGTTAATCGATGCATCGACGTGAGGCGGTGGCGCCGGTTCAGGGTGTTTCTCGGATTTGACGACACGGACGATGTGTTTGCCTCAGAGGATCCGCCAGCGGATACGCTGATCGGCGCACGCCAGGAACTGGCCATCGTCCGCGCCGGTCTCGACACGTTACCGGAACGGCAGCGCATGGCGCTGCTCCTGCGTGCTGTTGCTGACCTTGAGGTCCCCTCGATCGCAGAAGCTATGGGAACCAGTGCAGGTTCGGTCGAGCAGCTGCTGGTGCGGGCAAGGCGGACGCTGCGCGCCCGGCTCACGAAGGTTGGTGAATCCGAACCAAGGGATGAAAGGGTATCAAAATGAACAGAGACGAGTTCGAGAACCTGAAGGTCAGGTTTGGGCCCGACACCGCGACATGGCCGGCGCCTTTTCGACAAGAGGCATCACGGTTTCTGACTGGGCACCGGCTTGCTGCGCTCAGCGACGATGAAACGCTCGATTATCTTGTTCTCGACGCGGCGAAAACGTCAGTCGACGAGAAAGTGCTCGCTCGCCGTGTGATGACAAGAGTTGCAAAGTCCAGACGCAGGGTCGGACTTACGGTTGGTCCTCGATGGTGGTCAATTCCGGCAACAGCGGCAAGCACGGCATTTGTCATCACACTGTCTGCGGCCAGTGGCTACTGGGCCGCGGGGGCGCAAGTGGACATTTCCGACGACGCCCTTCTGGCCTTTGCCATTGGCGTCCCCCCCTCCGAAGTGGCGCAGACGTCGATCTTCACACAAGAAGAAGGAAGCCGCCCGTGAAACGATTTACATGGCCTCGCTTGCTCCTGTTGGCCGTCTTCATCGCGTCGCTGCTCGGAAATTTCTTCTCCCTCGGCTACGTGTTCAAAATGGATCGTGACGCCCCCGCCATGTCCATTCTGGCTGAAGGCGCGTTCTTGGCATATCCGGATGATGTCCGCACGGAGTTTCGTCGGCTCTTGCGAGAAAACCGAAAGCAAACCGTTCAGGCGCTTCGCCAATTGCGCGAAGCGCGGCGTGAGCTTGCATCGGCAAGTGCCCTGCCGCTTAAGGAGGAGGAAGTAGGAAAGGCAATGGCCGATGTTCGGGCGGCGACAGATGCACTCCAGCGTCTCATGCAGGGTCTGTTGCTCGAGGCCCTTCGGGCGACAGAGCGAGCGCGGGCTAGCGATAACAAATGAGGCACTGGCTGCCCGCACACAAAGGAATGGAGACGACCTGCACCCTCAAGCTTCCAAGTACACATCTTGTTCCATAATTGGCTGAAGCGCGTTGTCGCCGTCAATGCGAAGGGGACATCTTGGGCAAAGCGCCCATCGGACAAACCGATGGCACAATCGGAACCTTCCGTTTTATTTCCGGTCGAAGCAACACACCTTCTTACCATCGGAAACTGAGATAGACATGAACGACATCAAGATCGAAAACGCAGAGATCGTTATTGTGGGTGGGAGCTCTCGGCATGGGGCTGGCGCTTGCGCGGCGGCCCCGCTTGAGGGACTTGTGAGGGCTCTGGCCGTAGAACTCGCGCCGCTCTGCGTCAATGCACTGTCCTTCATGTCGAAGGGGTGCGTCGGCTGGTCTGATCAATTGGAGTTCTCTACCGCTGCAAGCATCAGGGAGAGGGACGGCAGTTGCACTCGTCTTGCGTCGTCAGGACTACCAGCGACGCGGCCGGCAAGATCGACAGAGGATTCATGAGATGGCTTCAAACTCGAACGCCTCTGCATTAATTGGAGACTACGAGAGCTAGCAATCGAGGGTGAGGACTTCAATGGAAACCCGTTTGCCCCACTCCGGTCAACAAAAATCCTGCTGGATTAGGGAAATATTCTGATGTTTGATCCTGCCATCAAAGGGATGGCAACCGCCCTTGCCGCTGCCCCCGGGGTTGAGGCTGTCGTGCTTGGCGGTTCCCGTGCGAGGGGCGATGAAGGCCCTGCGTCGGACTATGATCTCGGTCTCTATTTTCATTCGCAGTCTCCATTCCTTGTTCAGGACCTGGTACGGGCGATCTCGCCTTTCGTAGATCCCGGCTCCGGGACATCGCTAACCCCAATCGGCGAATGGGGTCCCCGGATCGTCGGAGGTGGCTGGCTGACCGTTGGCGGCATGCCCGTGGACCTGCTCTATCGCTGTGTGGAGGATGTTGAAGCCACGATTGACGATGCATGGCACGGCATTGTCCAGGTGGACTACCAACCCGGCCATCCCCATGGCTTCGTCTCGACGATCTGGTTGGCGGAAATCCACCATTGCAAGCCGATCTTCGACGCGAGCGGCAGCATTGATAAACTGAAGCAGCGCCTCGATCCCTATCCGCGCGCGCTCGGTCTGGCGCTTGTCGAGCAGTTTGAATGGGAAATCGCGTTTGCCGCCGGCAATGCGGCCAAGGCGATTGGCAGGAACGACCGGAGCTATATTGCCGGCTCGATCTTTAGAGCGCTTGCCTGCATGGCCCAGGTGATCTGTGCCATGAACGGCACGTATGTGATGAACGAAAAGGGCGCCATGCGGCTTGCCGCCTCCTTGCCTGTCACACCTGCCGAGCTTGCCGATCGAATTGAGATGATCTGGAACGGGTTTGCCAGTGGCGACCACGAGGGATCGTTGTGTATTTTGAACCGTCTTGCCCACGAGGTCGCCCAGTTGGTGGAGGCCTGGCGGTCCAAAGACTGACGTACCAGCCGCGGCCTCCGGGGATATCTGAATTTGTCATGATGATCCGTCGACGGAACCTGCAATATTCCAGACGTTTGGTGGAGCCAATGACCGAAAGGTTATAACATGATAGTCCAAGCATGCATCAATGGCAGCCGAAACCCGGATTTCCATCCGCTTTTCCCTTCAACCGTTGAGGACATGGTGCGGGACGCTGTTGCCGTCGTCGAAGCTGGCGCTGCGGAACTGCATGTGCATCCCCGCGATAGAGCGGGGCGTGAGACCCTGGCTGCTGTTGACGAAACGGTTGCCGCTATACGTCAGAGCTGTCCCGGCACATTCATCGGGGTTTCGACCGGCGCGTGGATAGAGGGCAACGAGGAGCGCACCAGAGAAGCTATTGCCCGGTGGCATGTCCTTCCCGACTACGCATCCGTCAACCTGTCTGAAACCGATGCGCCCGGCGTTATGGATCTGCTTCACCGAAAGGGGATCGGTATAGAAGCCGGTCTGGCAACGGTCGCGGATGCGGAACGATTCGTCAAAACGGAAGGTCATGACCGGGTCTTGCGCATTCTCGTCGAGCTGGATCATGAAAGCGACAACGAGGAGGCCATGAGGAGCTGCGATGGCATCCTGTCCCTGCTGCGAAAGGTCGACGTGAAACGGCCGATCCTATTGCACGGTTATGACCAAACGGTCTGGCCCTTCGTACGGCGCGCGCGCTTGGAACATCTTTCGACCCGTGTGGGCCTGGAGGACGGAAAGCACCTTCCTAACGGAGAGATCGCGCGCGACAATGCCCAACTTGTCTCGGCGGCAGTGGCGATCTTTAGGCATTTATGAGAGCTGGCTTGCTGTCGAAGGACTAATGGGCCGAAAGTATGCCATGAGAACTCAGGGGGCGTTGACGCGGTGATCGCCGAAACGGCGCAATGCCGCAGCCGCGATGCCCTACACGGCATTTACAGCAGCTCGCAGCACAAGGCTCCGGCTACGCTCCCCGACAAAAGGCACGAGATCCTCCGAGACTCGTCGATCGCAGCGGAGCAATTCCTGCTCACCATAATAGCGGTAGCGGTTCGTTCCGGTGAACTCAGCCGCAGCAGGCCAATCTCGTCATAATGGTGCGGAGCTGACCGAGACCCCGGCGAGATGAGCAAGCTGTTTTACGGTGTAATTCCTCAAGGTCTGCATCCTTAAAAGAGTGCCTAAGCCCTCACGCCGCGTGAGGGTCAACCCGGGTTTTTCGAGTGGCTCCTGAAACGTCCTGTCAAAAGTAGCGTAACTGCATAGGTGGTTACATGGGGCAATCAAACCGTTCATTCCGCGTGGAATCCAACAGCGCCCGATTGACAATTTTGCAAAATTTGCCCTCCTTATCGTGTCTCACTCTCAACGGGAAAGAGACATCAATGAGTAAGAACTTCTATGCCTCCCAAAGCGCCTATTCGGAACCTGGGCCATATCGAGAAACATTGTTGCGATTTGGCGCCGAACCTAGGTCAATTGCCCGGTGGATTAGTTCGTTCCTGCAGCATCCTCGCGGGACTGAGACCAAGGAGCGGGGCTTCACAGCTGAACAGGCCGCCGATCTGAACCTTCGCTCGGTGGCCGATATCCTATCTATCGCTACGAACCGGAATTTGCTCGACCGCGAGGACGCACAGCCCAAGGTCGGCGGCGTATGCCGAGATTTCGCTATAATAGCAGTCAGTGCATTTCGAGAGCGAGGCGTGCCAGCTCGCCTCCGTGTCGGGTTCGCTGACTATCTGGTACCTGGCCGCTGGGAAGATCATTGGCTTTGCGAATGGTATGAATGCGGGCGTTGGAAACGGCTCGACGTTGAGTTTGCGGCTATCGGCGGTGTTTCTTTCGATACTATGGACGTGCCGCGTGAGCGGTTCCTGACCGCCAGCGAAGCATGGTTCCGGATCCAAGGCAATCCGGAGATGGCCTCGCGATTTGGCGTGTCTAGCCTTAACCTTGAGGGGGAGTGGTTCGTAGCGGGAAGCCTGCTTCGAGAAATGGCGGCCCTGCGTAAGCTGGAACTGAAACCGTGGGACTACTGGGGTCCGTCAAAGGACCTTTCTCCCTTTTCAACTGGGTTGCCGCGCGAGGTGAGGACAGTTCTGGACCAACTCGCTTCGCAGCTCGCGACCGTCGCCTCCGATGCGGAGGGCGAGCCGGAAGCAATCGCAAACTGGCCGTTGCCGGACGAGATCGTCAGCTTTCCACATGGTGAGCCCTTGGCCGTCAGATTGCACCACGCAGACGATGCGCAACGCCAGCCGATAGTGGGCTGACGGCAGAGGGCCAAGCGGTAGACCTGCTCTACCGAAGCGTGGAAGCTGTGGTCGACCAGGCGCGTGAAGGCAGCTGGGGCATCCGCATCGCTTCCTCTCATCAATCTGCTTGCGGAGGTCCATCATTGCGCGCCGCTGCATGATCCGAATGGTGAGCTAAATCGTCTGAAAGACCGTCCCGAACCTTATCCGCTCGCATTGGGCATGACGCTCGTCAGGCGCTTCCGATGGGAAATCGTCTTCTCGGCCGGGAATGTGGCGAAGGTCATAGACCGTGAGGATCTTACCTATGTCGCAGGAGCAATCTTCCTGGCGCTAGCCTGTCCGGCACTGCGCCATCAACGGCACTTTTCCAATGATTGAGAAGGGCGCCATCGGGCTTGTCGCCTCTCTACCATGTCGCCCTCCGATTTGGCGGGTCGGATCGACGGGCTTTGGCGCAATTTGTTTCAAGGGGAGGTCAAGCAAACGCTCGCCGACTTCGAATTCGACACCGATGTAGGGCAACCGGCCGATGCATGGCGTGCTGCGCGATGAAAGGTTGCGGCGCGTCATGCATTGCTGCCGAGAATTGGCGATGTGCTGCGGCATGCGGGCGTGATGAAGCCAATCCTGCTGAATGACTTTGGCGAGCGGTCTGGCGCTTCGTACGGCGGGCACGCAACGAGCGTATTTTCGACGCTGGTCCGCCTAGAGGACGGCGAGCACATGCCCGACGGATCGCTTGCGTTGGATAATGACGGGCTGGCCGTGGCCCTCTACCGGTCTTCGGCCGGAGTCTCGGTCCGGAAGTGGAATACAGTATTGAGCCTACCCGCATCGGACGCGAAGCCGGCAAAGTCCGGGCCGGGACATTTGGCGATCACAACGAGCCGCGTCGTAGGCAGGTCAGCGCGATAGGAATCACCGATAAGGACCGCCATGCCCGCCCCCAGGCATCGGTCGAGAAAGGCAGTTACGCGTGCTGCCAGCACCGCGTCGTCGAAGAGGTCGCCGACGAGAACTACATCGACCTCCGGTGGCGGCGGTGAGATCGCCGAGCAGCGGCAAGAGCTCAGCTCCGTTCGCATTGGCATTTACTGAACTGCCCACGATGGCGCAGGGATCCACATCTGAAGCAATGATCTGGGAAGCACCGGCCTTGCGGATGCTATGCCAACAATGCCTGAACCTGTCCCGAAATCTAGCGCGCGCCGGCCCTCGACCACGCGAGGATGATCAAGCAAGTAGCGGGCGAGCGCCAATCCGCCACCCTAGAGATACGCCATTAGGGCGTTTTAAAGTGTTCGTGTCGCTCCCCCAGCCGCCGCATACCGCTCATTAGACCTGCCGTGTGGAGAAGAATTTCCGCCGCTGTCGGGACCGGGCCGAGGACGAAATTGTTGCGATAAAATGAGCGAGTCTGGCTGCGTCAATCTATCGATCGCCGTATCACCGACATGGCCGATTGATTTTAAGGACTACCGTTTCCAGACCGGATTTGGGCGACCCCGCGCACGGCCACACGGAAGGCCTCATCGAAGTTGACACCGCGAACCGTCCAGCGCTGTTCTATGCCGCCAGCGCTCAGCCGCCAGGTTGCCACCCAACCCAGATCGGCGTCGCTCCAAATGAGCCGGCCCACCAGAGGCAGATCGGCGCCGACCGCTTCGGCCCTTTCTGAAAGTTCGGGGGCGGCGGGACCTAGCGCCCAGGCATCGATATCGCCCTGCGCCGGAAAGCGAACCTCCATAGCCATCGGTTCGGCGCC
>Ga0207426_1001076_pt1 | contig 25584 bp, 18 predicted proteins | sample AraplaMF_Cvi_mMS_FD_184265 | JGI IMG/M metagenome (GOLD analysis project Ga0207426, IMG submission 184265) | Arabidopsis root microbial communities from the University of North Carolina, USA - plate scrape MF_Cvi_mMS (SPAdes) (version 2) | ecosystem: Host-associated > Plants > Roots > Endosphere... | reverse complement strand
TTCGGGGCTGACAAATCTCTGCATGCGAGTACTACGTCACCATTCGTTTCGCGAACGTGCGTGTAGATGTTGTTGTATGTGGTTCCTGCGCCGGTTGAACCTGGAGCCTCGCTCTTCCATTTAAAACGAAACCCATCCGGAGTCTTCGTAACTACGGGCTCGGGTTTTGGCAGTAGCAATTGATGCACATTTTCCATAGCGGAAGCAGCCCAAATTTGCTGCATGGTCGAACTTTTTTGATCGTACAAATAATATTCGTAACCACGATACATTTTCCCCGGGCGGTATTCAAAGACCGGGCAGGTTTTTCGAATGACCGCATGATCGGAGGAAGCGTCTAATACCTTCAGATCATATTCAGGGCACGGATCGTTTGCACTTCTTCTTGGTGCTGCGATATGAAAGGTCTGAGTCACTCCAGGGCGACTGAACTTCAAGTTCCCTTTGGTCGGGGACAGCTCGATTGTCAGCCCGCTTTTCTTATGTATTACGAGCCTGAGATCCTCTGGGGCCGTCGAATCCGCATAGATCACAAAGCGAGACCAACGCTTCCTGTCATCATCGCTGGCTCGTGTCATCGCGTTAAATTCATCGGTATGTCGCTGCGCGATGTCGCTTGGTTCTTCACCAGTAAGAGTGTTTGCACAGGGAGTGCTGTCGCATCTTGGCTTCGATTTGGGATCATCCGATACGAAGCCTGGGCTCGCGGTTGCGGCGAGAAGGCAGGCGGCGAACACTGTTTTCATTTCAGATGCTATCGGTCAGTACGATGTTGAGTAAATGAGTTTGGTCATGCGCCGATGCCCATCCTCCATCTATCTTTTGACGAGTGACGGACGTTCTCCTTCACAATAGCCCGCTTCGGTGCCATCGCCTCTTGGCGCAGTGTTATCGGTACAAATCAGATTGCGTGCGCCATCGATAGTTTTTCGTTCGTAGCTGGTGTGGATCTCGGTCGGGCCTCCCGAATTGCTGGCGTCTTGCGATTTCCAGTCAAATTGGTAACCGTTTGGGAGAACACGAACCATGGGGACCGGTTTTGCAACAGGAAGCAGTGAGCCCTTTTTTGTAGCTTCGCTATGCCAAATCATGCGCATGGTGGAAGTCTCTGCGTCGTAAATAAAATAGTCGACACTGGATACGAATCGATTGGGTCGGAACTCGTATTCGTTGCAAACACGCCGCAGCACTGCGTGTTTTTCCGATGCATCGATTACTCGTAGGTTGTACTTGGGGCAGACAGTACGTTTGGTATCGCGCGGAGTGGCGACGGCGTAGGCTTGCCTGATGCCCACTGTACTGAATTCAAGATATCCACGCACCGGATCAAGCTTCATCGTCAAATCGGCGCTCTTGACTAAGGGCATAACCAATTCTTCCGCTGCCTCAGAATCCGAATAGAGTGAGATGCGAGCCCATCGTTCCTTATCGTCATCGCCTTGCTTGATCCGTTCCGTCAATGCTTCGCTTTCACGCTGAGCATTATCCGCGGAGCCAGCAATAGCAAGGCACGGCGCAGACATTATGAATATGACGAGTAGTAGTCTCTTGTTTAGGTACACAGAATCGAATCCTAGGGGAATTAAAGTACCTACAGCACCGGCATATGCAACGCACTGCAGATGGCGAGACTGACGTTGCGCTCGTCGTTTGACTCACTAGCGGAGAACTCGGTGAGACACTCAGCGTTCGTTGCACATTAACCGTTCGGCTTGGCAGTCCCCGTTCCCTTCTGCCTCGCTTCTCGGGAACGTTTGGTCAAAGCAAAGGAGTTCTTACTCGCCTTCAACTAGTGTTATATCTGCACCAGTTCTATAGATATAGTTGCCGTCTCCGAGGGTGATGCGCGATTTTTCTGCGCCCCATTTTGCGCTTTTGAAGCTCAAGCAATGCTTCATGTCGGGGTTGTCCCCAAAGCGCTTACTGATAAAAGGTTTATCGAGAGTGAAGTCCAAAATGATGAATTGCCGAATGCAATTACCGTCCGGCCCTTCGGCTACAATCAGGCGCTTGGTCATGCGTCGACCTAGTTTCTTTCCATCCCTGGGGAATCGATCCACGGCAGTTAATGCGTCTCTGTCCATCGGCATCAAACTCAGTGTGTTGCCCCAACCGTCGGGTAGTGAGCTTGGAACCAGGAATGGTTTTGAGTCCAGTACCAATTTCGCGGACATCACGCCCAACTCACCCTTCTCGTCGTAAAACTCCAGGTCGCCAAACGGGGTAGGGTAGGTATAGCCGATTGTTCTTATTTGCTCGTCAGTTAGAGGTGCTGCTGTGGCAAACGTGCTGAATGTTACCATCAGCAGTAAGCTGACCAATTGTGACTTGTTCATTTCCATTGTGTTTGATGAGAGTTATGCCAGCGAATCAGTTAAAGCAATTAGATGGCGCGGAGCGACAAACGAAGAACTGTTGCACATCTTGTCATTCAGCTTAATCTTCTCGTCAATGTAACCTTGCAGCCAGTTGCGGTGAGCCGCTAAATAGTCGCCATCATAATCGTCAGCCGCGTCTTCAGCTCGGTCGATTCCAACTTGCGCGATAAACAGATCCTTGGCACGGGCGGCACTCATCTTTTTCCGAATGAAGGCCACAGCGTCGTCGAGGCCGAGATGGTGAGTCAGATAAATTAGCTTTGCCTTCTCTGCGTCCGATAAGCCCGATGTCTTTATTCCTCTATCCGCGAGCCCGGATAAATTTTGCATCCCATAGTCCACTGCAGTATGAATGGCAAAGTCCGGTTGGAATCGAAGGTCCATCAACTTCTGAAGATTAGAGTCCTTTGCTACAGCGCTACCACTGAAATACTCTTTCGTGTTCAGTGTTTGTGCGAGAGTCTTCTTGGCTTTGGCAGTTACTAGCTCGCCGTTTGCAAGCTTAAATGCCATTTCGTTCCTCGTTTTTACCTTCTTTCCGACCTTGTACGTAACCGTAGTTTCAGTAATCCATCCTTCAGAAACAGCACGTGCATTAAGATAGGTCCCCGCAATTGTGGCCTGGCCGATCCAGCTGCCATCAATGAACTGAGTCATTCCCCGAGCTGACGAGCGCGACGAAGCAGAGTGCGCGTCCCATTCGCCTGTTGACCTCTCTATCGAAGTGAACTTTGGCTTACCTGCCTTATCCAGGACTTGCATCTTGGTCTTCCTATTTATGACTGGCACGCGCTCCGTCACTTTGAGAATTGCAGCTTCAGCATTCATAATTGCGGCAATCGCCTGAGGGCAAATGCCGGATCTTTTACTTGCAGCGAGGATGATATCCCTATATTTAAAGTTCGCGTCCAGCCTAAGATTGTCCTTGTTGGGGCATTCAAGTGCGATCGACTGAACTGGATTGCCGTTAGCACTGCGCTTTTCCTCGGTAGCGCCTGGCGAAGTCGGGGCTGGCTTATCGATCTTCGATGTCTGTGCTGGCCCCTCGTGCACCGCGGTTTTCGAATCCACCGCCACTTTAGGACTTCTGAGAGTGGCGGATGTGCTTTCATCGCCGGCTGTCAATTCAGATATTTTCTTCCAACCGCCCGAACTCTTTTCGGCAAAGATCTTCACCTCTTTGTTCGAATCTTCAACCGCCAATGCAGGAATTTCGCCAGAAGAATCTGTTACGTGCTCTGTACGGTCGCAGCCGATCTCAATTGCCAGTTTTAGGTTGGGGATTGGTCTTCCTGCGGCACACAAGGCCCGGATGAATAAGCTTTTTTCCGGCTTCTCTGCGGTGTCGCGGGCGGGCAGTGTGCGAGGGGCGGCAAGCTGCTTCTTCGGCGGAATAACCAATACTTGGTCTTTTCGGATGAATTGCGGATTCTTGATGCCGTTCGCGGCTACTAGTTCAGGTACGGTCACACCATGCTTCCCAGCGATTTTTGTGAGCGTATCTCGTTCTTTAACTACGTAAGTTGTGTTCATTCCTCTGCTTCCCAGTCCCACCAGTCGGTCAAGTCCATGTTTTCTGGCTCATCCGCTGTTACGACGACAGTGGTCCAATCACCAGAACCCACGAGCGCCACAAATTCCTGAGTCTTCTGCTCGTCTTTAAGTCGTGCTGTTCTGCCATCGCCACCAGTTTCAATGGACTGGAGCAGCTTTCTTGTTTTGGCTTCCAACACCAAAACATCGACATTTGGCGCGTGTTCTCCGGTTACTGCACTAACTGCCTTCCAGCGCATGCTGTAAGGCTCTCTTTTCGGGGTTACCAATTCATGGGGTAGGTCTCGTAAATTAGCATTCTTTGCTGCACCGCTATGGAAATCATGCTTGGCCGATTTAACGGTGAAATTGCCCGGGCAGGCGAAGGTGATGTTGCCGCCTTCCAGAACAATGGATGACTGGCCAGCATGCAGCACGATCTTCTTGTTGGCCTTGATCTCGATGCCGTCGTTGACCGACAGGACCACGACCTCTTTGTCAGCGAGAATTTCCAGCTCACCGGTGTTGGCTTGCAGCGAAACGTCGCCATTGCCGGCGATGGCCTTGATGCCGCCTTCGCGCGTGAACATGGTGGCGGCGTTGGCGGCAACGCTTGAATAGGTCTGGCCGGCCGTCAGGTGCAGGTCGGAGCCGCTGGTCCAGTGCAGTTGTTCACCTGCGAACAGCAGGGTGGAGGCGGGCGTGGCGAAGTTGATGCTGTCCACGCTGTCGATCACGGCGACGGCGCCGCCGAAACGCTCCACCGGCTTGGCGGAATTCAGGTCTCGGGCGCCGTCTTGTGCGCGCTGGGCGGTGTGGCCGTTGACAGCGCCGGCGTACTTGCCTTCCTGTTTCGGGTCGAGCTGCTTGAGCATGTCCTGCTGCGCCTTGATGGCGTCGGCGCTGTACAGGGCGTGCTGCTGGGCGGCAGGCTTGGCCAGGCTTTCGGCCAGCTTCTGGCTGGAGCGCAGGCGTTCGATGGCGTCGTCGGCTTCGAGTTGAGTTGAGCTGATGCCACTGCCTTGCGCGCCGCGGCGGCTGGTGGTCAATAGCAGCCCTTCGCCGGAGCGCAGCACGGCCCAGGCGTCGGTGCGCAATTCGAATCCGGTGCCACGGTGCGCGCCGCGCGCGGCGGAATCGGGCGCCTGGTGCACAATGTAGCCGAGATTCAGCTGGCTGGCGGCGGTGCTGCTGGCAAGGCGCATGCGCAATTGCTGGCTGGTGTCGTCCAGGACCCATTGGTTATAGCCGCTGCCATCGAGGGCGTGGCTGTGGATGCCGGAAATCACACCGGCGTGGTTGGCGCTGGAGTCGACGCCGGCCGAGAAGGGCGGGCGGTCGCTGCCGGTATAAAGCTGGGCCACCACGATAGGGCGGTCGATATCGCCTTCGATAAAGTCGACCAGCACTTCGGTGCCGATGCGCGGCGTGAATTGCGTGCCGAAGTTCGGGCCGGCCAGGGCTTCGGAGACGCGCACCCAGGTGCCGGCGCTGTCGTCGCCGGGCGCATTGCCTTCCGTGTCCGTGTTGTGATTGGCTCCGCCCGGATTGGCGCCCGCGCCGCGTTGCCAAGGGAACTGGATGCGGATCTGCTGGCCGCGTTGCGTTGTGTTGGCTGCATTCGGCAGGCCGACCACCAATGCCGTTTGCGCTCCGAGTGCGGCGCCTTGCAGGCGCTTGGCCGTGGCGGATGGTACCAGCGGCACGGCGGAGCGCACGCAGGCGAAGCGGTTGCGGTAAGTGCCGGGAGCCACGCCTGGGCCGGCTTTCAGCGATGGCGTGAAATTGTTGCGGGCTTCGTGCTCGACCCACAGCGTGGTGAATTCATCGCCGTCGAAGCGTTCATGGCCGGTCAGCGCGAAGTTGCTGCCTGCTGCCAGGCGGCGTGCCGATCCTTCGCCGGTAAATTGTTTGTTCGCCAGTTCGGCAGCCTGCAGCATCAGCAGGCTGTGGCCGTCGGCCTCTCCGCTGGCGGTGTAGCTGCGTTCCTCGCTGCCGTCGTAAATGGACATCGATGGCAGTTCGCCGGCATCGAGATTGCTGGTTTGCTCGGCGGCCGGCGCCGACACCTGCGCCGGGTCCCAGCTTGCGATGCTGATGGCGTTGGGAGCGATGGCGCGGCGCGCAGCGAACTGGTCGATCGAGTCGTCGCGTTCCGTGGCGCGCACGCCGTGGAAGCGCAGGGCTTGCACGGCAGGGCGCGCGGCCTGGCTGTCGAAAACCACGACGCGGTGGCGCGACTGGCCGTCCTGCGTAGCCTGCTCGTCCTGGTCATGTTCGAAGCGCCAGTTCAGGCCTTCGGAGGCCAGGATGCGGCACAGGAAATCGAAATCGCTTTCGCGGTATTGCGTGGTGGTGGCGCGCGGCGCCAGCGCCTGCGAGACATCGAAATCGAGCCTTAGCTGCGTGTAGTCGGCCAGCAGTTCCTGCACGATGTCGCGCACCGACTTGTCCTGGAAGATGTAGTTGTCGCGGCGCAGGCGCAGCAAGGCCAGCGCCGGTTCCAGGCGCAGGCGGTAGCGTGCCACGCCGCCGTCGGCGCCAAGCCAGCTGGCTTGCGTGCACAGGCCGTGCCAGGAACGGCGGCTGCCATCCGGCTGCAGCAGGCGGATGGTGAGTTCTTCGCCGATGAACTGGCCGAGATCGAGGCTGGTGGATGTGCTGAGCGCATCGACGTCGAAGCAGAACAGTTCATTCACGCCTTCGCGGCCGACAAAGCGTTCCGCCATCAGGCTTTCCGGCAAGCCGGATTCCTGGGCGCTGGAGAGCGTCAACAGGCGGCCGTGCTGGGCCAGGCCTGTCCCAAACAGCGACCGCATCACGGCAGGGTAATGGTAACGTGGGCCTGGCGCGGCGCCATGCGCACCACGTCGTTATAGGCGCTCACCTGCTGCGCCGTATGGCTGGACAGCGAAGTGCGCAGGCCGATATACGCCAGCGCGGAAATCAGTGCGAACACGGAGCACAGCACCCACAGCGGCAGGTCGCTGCGCAGCTTGTGCATCACCTGGTCGGGACGTTCGGCATGCGGTGCAAAGCCTGGACGGCGGCCTTTCATGTGGGCGATTTCGTCGCCCAGGCGGCTGGTCAGGTAGCCCAGTTTCTCCGAGCCTTCCAGGATGTAGCGGCCCTGGAAACCGAGCAGCAGGCACATATGGAACACTTCCAGCGCTTCCACGTGTTCGCTGCTGCGCGTGCGCAGCGCATCGAGGCGATTGAAGAAGTTCTCGCCGGCGAGCTGGTCGCCGAACAGGGTCAGTTGCAGCGGCTTCAGTTCCCATGCGTCGCGGATCGAGAAGTGCGAGCGCAGGATGATCTCGTCGACTGCGGCGCAGAAGGCGTATTTGGCGGCGTCGATATCGTCGGCTGAAGCGTTCTTCTTGCGCGCGTTGCGACCGAAGTCGTCCAGGAAGCGCGTCATGCGCGACTGGAATTCGGCGTGGTCCTGCGGGGCGCTGCCGTTCTTCAGCATGAACAGGGCGTAGAAGCCGTCGTACATCATGTCCAGCAGGCTACCGTTGGCGGTTGGCGCGGCGATTGGTTCGGCAATAAGTGAAGGTGGGGCGATGGTGTTCATGTTCTGCTCTGTTTCAGGAGTTCACAGCAATCAATTCAAGACGCAATTCGCGCATGCCGGATGGGGCATAGATTTCAATGGACTGGGCCTGCAGCATGCGCTCGTACAGCGGGCCTTTTGAGTCCAGGGTGAAGTAGCAGGTGTCCGGACGCACCGGCACAGCGGCAGGTACTTGCGGAGCGTGCGCCAGGCGCACGCCCGGCATGGCCGATAGCACCAGCTTTTCGACGTCGTCCGGTGCGCCGACCTTGAAGCGCAGCGGCACCACTTCCACCAGTTCGACGGCCGGCATTTCGGCGCCGACAGCCAGGTAGAAGGTGGTGTCTTCGCTGATCTTGCCGGAATCGAGCATGCCGCGGTGGTGGGCCGGCTTCGGCTGCGACAGGGCGATGGCGAAGTAGCGCGAGGAGATCACGGTGTCCAGCAGTTCGCGCACGATCATGTAGAGCTGCGAAAACGCCGGGCCCGGGTCGTCGTGCCGGTAGGGCGGCAGGTCGGACAGCGACCAGCTGCGCGAATACGTCATCAGCGCACCGGCCAGCGACAGCAGCTGTTCGTACAGGCGCTCCGGGTGCAGCTCCGGATTATGGTAGTAGTGCGACAGCGAGGCGAAGGCGGTGCTTGCGGTATGCAGCAGCCAGAAGGTCGACATGTCGCCGCTGCGGAATTCAATCACGTTGCGGCTTGGCTCGCGGTGGTGGCCGTACAGCGCATTGACCTTGGCCTGCAGCGCATCGAGCAGGCGGCGCAGTTGCAGGAACAGGGGCTGCGCGGTGCGGATGGTCAGGCTCGGCGGCACGAAGCCCGGATCGAGCTCGAAGCCGCCGGTGGACAGGCGGCGCAGGCGCAGCAGCGGCAGGCACACATAGCCTTCGCGCGGTTCGGCGTCGGACACCAGGCGCAGCGATTTTTTCAGATAGGCCAGTTCGGCTTGCGCCGCTTGCGTGTACAGGTCGGGAGTGTCGGCATTGGCCTGCGAGAAGCGGGCGCCGTTCGACGGCTGGCCCGCTTGTGCGAAGTTCCCGCCGAAATGCTTGAACACGGGCAGGGCGGCATACCAGGTCACGCTGTGCTGCGATTGCGCGAGCTGGCCCAGGTCAATTGCTTCCGGCAGGTTGTCGTGGCCGGGCGCTTCAATCAATTCTCCGTCCGGCAATACCAGCGACAGTTCGAGCAGGCGCAGCGTGTTATGCGCCAGGGCTTCCATGTCGATCGACAGGCGATCGACGCCCCAGGCATACGGGTGCACGGCCTTTACGCTGCGATGCAAACGGTGCTCGTGATAGCGGTCCTGCTGCTGGAAATGCTGGGGGCGCAGAAACAGTCCTTCCCCCCATAACACTTTGCTGGCCATCTATGATCCTTCTGATAATTGTTTTCTGGTAAGTGCCAGAACAATAACACTTCCTGAAAAAGCCTGTATTAAAAGGCTCAATCGTGCGCGGGGATGTGGAAATTGGTGAGATTCAATTGTGCGTAGGTAATATTTTTTTTCTGCTAACGTTCGTCCGACGCAATTATTGTAAAAAAGCTATTTGTCCGTTCGATGAGGTTAGTTATGAAGAAAATCACTGTTATCTCCCGCGTTTTGTGCATCGCAGCAATCGCTGCATCCCTGTCTGCCTGCCAGACCATGGAACCTAAAGTCGCCGCTCCGGTAAAGCCGAAGCTGGAAGACATGCTGGCCCGTGCTACCGAAGCCAAGGTGGCCGGTAAACAAGAGCAGGCCATCACCCTGTGGAAGGAAACTGCCACCGCATATCCCGCCGACAAATCGCCATGGGTGAACATCGCCCAGTCCCGCTATGACGCAGGGCAATATGGCGAAGCGATCGTGAGTGCCCAGGAAATCCTGGTGCGCGATCCGTCCGACCAGCTGGCCAACAGCATCATCGCCATTTCCGGCCTGCGCCTGTCCACCCGTGCCCTGGGGGACCTGAGCCGCCAGAACAACCTGTCCGGTTCCATCCGTACCGAATCGCAAGACCTGGCCAAGCTGCTGCGCGAAAGCCTGGGCGAAACCGTGCTGGTGCCAAACAGCGACAAGAAGCCGCAAACCCGCACCAGCAGCAATAGCACCGCCAATGCCGCTGCCAACGCTGTCCGTAGCAGGGCACAGGCGGTGAAACCACCTGTATCGACCCCTAGCGCCGACCCATTCGGCGCACTGAAATAACCACCAAGTCCAAAGAAGGAGAAGCCATGTCCAAAAGCGAAAGCGTCCAGAAGCGCCTGCAGAAAATCCGTCCGCCACGGGTCCAGATGACCTATGACGTGGAAATCGGCGACGCAATCGAAAACAAGGAACTGCCCTTTGTGATGGGGGTTGTCGGCGATTTCGGCGGCAATTCCGAGGTGGAGAAGAAGCGCCTGAAGGATCGCAGCTTCGTCAACATCGACCGCGACAACTTCGATGAAGTGATGAAGGGCGTGGAACCGCGCGCTGCCTTCCGCGTGCCGAATGAGCTGGGCGGCGAAGGCCAGTTCGGCGTCGACCTGAAATTCAAGTCCATTTCGGACTTCCGCCCTGAGTCCGTCGTGGAGCAGGTGGAACCGCTGCGCCAGTTGCTGGAAGCGCGCAACAAGCTGGCCGACCTGCGCAACAAGCTGGCCGGCAACGACAAGCTGGAAGATTTGCTGAACGACGTGCTGCGCAGCACCGAGAAGCTGGCCGAACTGGGCCAGAAGCCTGAACAAGGAGAATAAGATGTCGGCCCAATTGAACGCCGGTGGTGCACTGGCCACCGCGGAAGTAAACCTGCTCGACCAGATCGTCGAGCAAAGCAAGGTCGCCAAGTCGACCACCGAGCACGCCCGTGCGAAAGACATCATTTCCGAACTGGCGCAGCAAGTCATGGCCGGCACCGTGGTGGTGTCGGACAACCTGGCCGCCACCATCGACGCCCGCGTGGCGGAACTGGATCGCCTGATCTCCTCGCAGCTGTCGGTGATCATGCACGCGCCGGAATTCCAGAAGCTGGAAAGCAGCTGGACCGGCCTGCACTACCTGGTCAAGAACACCGCCACCAGCACCGGCCTGAAGATCAAGATGCTGAACGCGACCAAGAAGGAACTGGTCAAGGACTTCCAGGGCGCCCTGGAATTCGACCAGAGCGCGATGTTCAAGAAGGTCTACGAAGAAGAATTCGGCACCTTCGGCGGTGCGCCATTCGGCGCCTTGCTGGGCGACTTCGAGATCACCCGCCAGCCGGAAGACATGTACTTCATCGAGCAGATGTCGCACGTGGCGGCTGCCGCCCACGCGCCTTTCATCAGCTCCGCATCGCCTGAACTGTTCGGCCTGGAGACCTACGCCGACCTGGGCAAGCCGCGCGACCTGTCGAAAGTCTTCGACACCGTGGAATACGCCAAGTGGAAGTCGTTCCGCGAGTCCGAGGATTCGCGCTACGTCGGCCTGACCTTGCCGCGCTTCCTGGGCCGCCTGCCGTTCAACCCGGCCGATGGCGCCACCGTGGAAGGCTTCAACTACGTGGAAGACGTGGACGGCACCGACCACCAGAAATACCTGTGGTGTAACGCTGCCTACGCCTTCGGCGTGCGCCTGACCCGCGCCTTCGAGGACTTCGGCTGGTGCGCCGCCATCCGCGGCGTGGAAGGCGGCGGCCTGGTGGAAGACCTGCCGACCCACACCTTCAAGACCGACGAAGGCGAAGTCGCGCTGAAATGCCCGACCGAAATCGCCATTACCGACCGCCGCGAGAAAGAGCTGAGCGACCTTGGCTTCATCTCGCTGGTGCATTGCAAGAATACCGACTACGCGGCCTTCTTCGGCGCGCAGTCTGCGCAGAAAGCGCGCAAGTACAACACCGACGCTGCAAACGCCAACGCCGTGCTGTCGGCCCAGCTGCAGTACATCTTCGCCGTATCGCGCATCGCCCACTACATGAAGGCCATGATGCGCGACAAGATCGGCAGCTTCGCTGCCGCTTCGAACGTCGAGGATTACCTGAACCGCTGGCTGACCCAGTACGTGCTGTTGGACGATAACGCCAGCCAGGAGCAAAAAGCGCAGTTCCCGCTGCGTGAAGCTAACGTGCAAGTGTCTGAAGTGCCTGGCCGTCCAGGCGTGTATCGCGCTGTGTCCTTCCTGCGTCCCCACTTCCAGCTCGACGAGCTGTCCGTCTCACTCCGTTTGGTCGCGGAGCTGCCGCAATCGACCAAGTCTTAATTTTTATTTTTCAACACAGAAAGGAATACCATGGCAATCGACGTTTACCTGCAAATCGACGGTATCAAAGGCGAGTCCACCGATACCTCCCACAAGGATTGGATCGAAGTCAAATCCGTCCAGTGGGAAGTCCTGCAGCCAAAGTCGGCCACCGCATCTACTGGCGGCGGCCACACCGCGGAACGCACCGAGCACCGCGATATCGTCATCAACAAGCTGGCCGACCTGGCTTCGCCGCTGCTGCTGCAGAATTGCTCTTCGGGCAAAACCCTGCCAAAAGCGAAAATCGAATTCATGCGTGCTGACGGCCAGGGCGACCGCGTCAAGTACTTCGAAATCGAACTGGAAAACGTGCTGATCTCCAGCGTGGCTCCAGAAGTTCGCCAGGGCGACATCCTGGGCGAAGACGTTTCGCTGAAATACTCCAAAGTGAAGTGGAAGTACACCCAGCAGAAAGTCAACGGCGGCACCGGCGGCAACACCTCCGGCGGCTGGGACCTGTCGACCAACAAAGTAGCTTAAGCGGGGACTGAATGACGGTAAGGGGATTTGCACCGGGGCTGATGGACCGGTTGCTCCAGCCTGGCGACGGCTCCGGCAGTGCGGCCGTCTACCGCATGTCGCTCGACGAGATGAAGGACTCCGTCGCGCGCGACCTGGAAGCATTGCTGAATACCCGTACCGTCATCCCTGAGCATCTGCTCAAACGCTTTCCGGAGTGCGGTCGTTCCATCGTCAGCTATGGGCTGAACGATTTCGCCGGCATGTCGCTGGCGAGCCCGGACGACCGCGCTGCCATTTGCCAGGGGCTGGAACGTGCCATCGCACGGCATGAACCGCGCCTGCGCAATGTACGGGCTTCGCTTGAAATGCAAGAGGGCGGCATCGACCGCCTGAATTTCGCCATTACGGCGCTGCTGGTGCTGCACGCAGCTCAGGAGCCGGTCAACTTCGACGCGGTCCTGCAGCCATCCAGCCTGCAATACACGATTAGCAAGGCACGCCGCGCGCTGCCGGGAGCATGATTTGGAAGAGTTACTGCCGTATTACGAGCGCGAACTGGGTTTCCTGCGGCGCTATGCGCGCGAGTTCGCCGAGCGTTATCCCAAGATTGCTGGCCGCCTGCTGATTGGCGGCGAGGTATGCGAAGACCCGCATATCGAACGCATGATCCAGTCCTTCGCGCTGCTGAATTCGCGCGTGTCGAAGCGCCTGGACGACGATTACCCCGAATTTACCGAAGCACTGTTCGAAGTGCTTTATCCGCACTACCTGCGCCCGTTCCCATCGTGCTCGATTGCGCGCATGGATTACGCCGCTACCGCCGCCCAGTTGACGGCGGCCAGCGAGATCGCGCGCGGAACGGTGCTCAACACGCGGCCCGTCAATGGCGTCGCGTGTACTTTCCGTACTTCCTATCCGGTGACAGTGGCGCCGTTGGCGCTGAGCCGGGCCTCGTTCACGGCCGCATTGGCGGCGCCTGAAGCGGTGCAACTGCCGCCGGGCGCCGGCGCCGGCCTGGCGATCACGATTGACTCCTTGTCCGAGCAGATCGGCTTGCCCGCGATGGGCGTCGCCAGTCTGCGCGTCTTCATTGACGGCGAGCCTTCCTTCTGCGCCGCGATGCGCGATGCGCTGTTCATGCGCAGTGCCAAGGCCTGGGTAGAGTGCGACGGCAATGGCCGCTGGCTGCCGCTGGCGCGCATCCCGGTTGCCGCCGCCGGCTTTGAGGAAGAGGATGCGCTGATCGACTTTTCGGCCCGTTCGCACCAGGCGTACCGCCTGTTGACCGAATATTTCTGCTTCCCCGAGAAGTTCAATTTCTTCGACATCGACCTGGCGGCCCTGTGCGCGCTGCTGCCGGTCGGCACCAAGCGCCTGACGCTGCACATCGCGATGAGCGGCCTGCGCCCGGATTCGCATGTGGCGCGCATGCTGTCGACGCTGTCGACCAACAACCTGCTGCTGGGCTGCACCCCGGTGGTAAACCTGTTCCGCCAGCGCGGCGAGCCGATTCGCATTTCGCATACGGCTGCCAGCTACCCGGTGCTGGCCGATGCGCGCCGCGCCTACGCTTACGAGGTGTATTCGATCGATGCGGTGCGCATGGTGCGCCAGACGCCGCAGGGCGAATCGATTGTGGAATTCCGGCCGTTTTACTCGCTGCGCCACGGCGAAACGCCGGAAAAGCATGGCCACTACTGGGTCATGCGGCGCGACGAACAGATGGCGCACAAGAGTCCCGGCTATGAAACCGAGATCACCGTTGTCGACATCGATTTCGATCCGGCGGAGGTGGAAACCGACACACTGAGCCTGCAACTGACCTGTACCAACCGCGACCTGCCGGCATCGCTGGCCTATGGCCTGCGCGGCGGCGACCTGTTCCTGGAGGGCGGTTCCAGCGTGCGCAGCATCAGCTTCCTGCGCAAGCCTACGCCTTCCCAGCGCTTTGAGCGTGGACATGGCGCGCACTGGCGCCTGGTGTCGCACCTGTCGCTGAATCACCTGTCGCTGTCGGGCGGCGGGCTGGAAGCCTTCCAGGAAATGCTGGGGCTTTACGATTTGCCGCGTTCGGCCTCCACCCAGCGCCAGATTCGCGGCCTGGAATCGGTCGAATACAAGCCTGCCAACGCCTGGCTGGCGGGGAATCCCTTCGCCTGCGTGGTGCGCGGCATGGAAGTGCGGCTGACGATCGACGAAGAGGCTTTCGTCGGCAGCGGCATCCATGCCTTCGCCCAGGTGATTGAACGCTTCCTGGGGCTGTACGTACATGCCAACAGCTTTACGCAACTGGTCGTCGTGGCCGACAGGACTGGGGAGGAGCTGCTGCGATGCACACCGCGAAGCGGCGATTTGAGCCTGCTGTAATCGAGCGCCTGTTCGCCGAGCCGTTCCGCTTTCAGTTCTTCCAGGCGGTGCGGATGGTCGAGCTATGGCTGCGCCGCAATGGCGTGGCGCAGGAAGGCGCGATCGCCAATTTCATGCGCTTCCAGAATTCGGTGACGCTGCGTTTTCCTGCCAGCCAGCTCGAAACCCTGCATCCCGAACCGCGCGAGATCCTGCCCACCGCGCCAGCGCTGACCGAGGCCTTGCAGAACAAGCAGCTGCGCTACCTGCGCATGACGCCCAATTTCATGGGCTTCCTGGGCAGCTCGGGCGCCTTGCCGGCGCATTACACCGAAACGATAGCGGCGCACCAGCTGTACGGCAAGGACGAAGGCCCGCGTGCCTTCCTCGACGCGTTTTCCACCCGTTCGCTGTCGCTGTTCTACGAGGCGTGGCGCAAGTACCGGCTGGAGCTCAAGTACCAGGTCGACGGCCAGGACCGTTTCCTGCCGCTGCTGCTGGCGCTGGGTGGGCTGGGCAGCAAGGGCCTGACGCAAAGGCTGTCGGGCCGCCAGGCCGTGGCCACTGGCGCCGTACGCGACGAGTCGCTGGCGTATTTCGCCACGGCGCTGCGCCAGCGGCCGGCCTCCGCCTCGACCATGGCGCGCGTGCTGGGCGAGTACTTCCGCGTCGACATTACGGCCACGCAGTTCGTCGGCTGCTGGTGCGTGGTGCCTGCGCTGCAGCAGACCGTACTTGGCGGCGAGCAGGCGCAATTGGGCGCCACCGCCATGATCGGCTCGCGCGTCTGGCAGCGCGACCTGCGCATGCGACTGACCATCGGCCCGCTGCGGCGCGCCGATTTCGACGCTTTCCTTCCCGGCGGCACCGCCGCGCTTGCGCTGGAAAAGCTGCTGTCGATGTTTACCGGCGTGACGCTGGAATACGAGATCTGCCTGGTGCTGCGCGCCGAGGACGTTTCCGGGGCATCGCTCGGCGCCGGAGCGCGGCTGGGCTGGGACAGTTTTATACCGGACGAAGGTGCAAGCGAAGACCGCACCGATGTCCGCTACTTCATCCATGGTTTAACAATGTGAGGACCGCTCGATGAGCATCAACCTGAAGACCCTGATCGGGAAACTGAATGACACCTGCCGCAATGCGGCCACCCGTGCGGCCAGCATTTGCGTTGGCCTTGGCCAGTATGAAGTGGACCAGGAACACCTGCTGCTTGCCTTGCTGGAGAACCCGCGCAGCGACATGGTGGCGCTGGCGCGCCATTTTGAAGTCGATACCAGCCGCCTGCAGTCCGACCTGCAAGCCGAGATTTCGCGCTTCCGCAGCGGCAACGCGCGCACCCCCGTGTTTTCGGCGCGCCTGCCGAAGCTGTTCGAGCACGCCTGGCTGATCGCCTCGCTCGACCTGCAGGCCGGCCAGCAAGTGTTTATCCGCAGCGGCCACCTGCTGCAGGCCATGCTGACCGATCCGGAACTGTCGCAGCTCGCTTACCGCAGCTCGGCGCTGTTCCACCGCTTTGAAGCGGACGACATCAAGCACCACCTGGACAAGCTGACCGCCAATTCGGAAGAGGCCGAGGCTGCGGCGGCTACGCGCGCTGCCGGTAGCGGCGGCGACGGCGCCCTGGGCGGCGACCCGGTCGGCGAAATGCAGCAGCCGGCCGGCAAAACGCCTGCGCTGGACCAGTTCACCACCAACCTGACCGAGCGCGCACGTGCCGGCAAGGTGGACCCTGTGATCGGCCGCGACGCGGAAATCCGCCAGGCCATCGACATCCTGATGCGCCGCCGCCAGAACAACCCGATCCTGACCGGCGAGGCCGGCGTCGGCAAGACTGCGGTAGTGGAGGGCCTGGCCCTGCGTATCGCCCAGGGCGACGTGCCGGACGTGCTGAAAGGCGTGGCGATCCACACCCTGGACATGGGCTTGCTGCAGGCCGGCGCAAGTGTCAAGGGCGAGTTCGAAAACCGCCTGAAGAACGTTATCGACGAAGTGCGCAAGAGCCCGACGCCGATCATCCTGTTCATCGACGAGGCGCATACCATGATCGGCGCCGGTGGCCAGGCCGGCCAGAACGATGCGGCCAACCTGCTCAAGCCTGCGCTGGCGCGCGGCGAGCTGCGCACCATTGCCGCCACCACCTGGGGCGAGTACAAGAAGTATTTCGAGAAGGATGCCGCCCTGGCACGCCGCTTCCAGGTGATCAAGGTCGAAGAACCGAGCGAGGAACTGGCCTGTGCCATGTTGCGCGGCATGGCGCCGCTGATGGAGCAGCATTTCAATGTGCGCATCTTCGACGAAGCGATTACCGAGGCAGTGCGCCTGTCGCACCGCTACATCATGGGCCGCCAGCTGCCGGACAAGGCGATCAGCGTGCTCGATACCGCCTGCGCCAAGGTGGCGCTGGGCCAGAGTGCTACCCCGGCACTGATCGAATCGCTGCAACGCCGCCTGGAGCGCATGGCAGCTGAAACGGGCGCGCTGGAGCGCGAACTGGCCGGCGGCGGCGCGCACGAAGAGCGCCTGCAGGAACTGGCCGACAGCCGTAGCGCAGCACAGGAAGAACTGGCGGCGCTGCAAGCGCGCTGGGAGCAGGAAAAAGCGCTGGCGGCGCAGATCGGCGAGGCGCGTGCCAGCGTCGAGGCGGCATCGGCAGAGCAGGGCGGCGGCGCCAGCCAGGCGCACGACATCCAGGCGCTGCTGAAGGAACTGCGCGCGCTGCAGGGCGAAGCGCCGATGGTGCCGGTGCAGGTGGACGGCAATGTGGTGGCGGAAATCGTCGCCGGCTGGACCGGCATCCCGCTCGGCAAGATGGTGAAAGACGAGATCCAGGCCGTGCTGAAACTGCGTCCTGCGCTGGAAGAACGCGTGATCGGCCAGCCGCACGCTATCGAAGCCGTGGCGCAGCGCGTGCGTACTGCACGCGCCAACCTGGACGATCCGAATAAACCGAAAGGCGTGTTCCTGTTCGTCGGTCCTTCCGGCATCGGCAAGACCGAAACCGCGCTGGCCCTGGCCGATGCGCTGTACGGCGGCGAACGCAAGATGGTCACCATCAACATGAGCGAATACCAGGAAGCGCACAGCGTGTCCGGCCTGAAAGGCTCGCCACCGGGCTACGTTGGCTACGGCGAAGGCGGCGTGCTGACCGAAGCCGTGCGCCGCAACCCGTACAGCGTGGTACTGCTGGACGAAGTGGAAAAGGCCCACCCGGACGTGCTGGAGCTGTTCTTCCAGGTGTTCGACAAGGGCGTGATGGATGACGCCGAAGGCCGCGAAATCGACTTCCGCAACACCATCATCATCCTGACCTCCAACGTCGGCTCGGCGACCCTGATGCAGGCTTGCCTGAACAAGGAAGCGGAAGAAATGCCGTCGCCGGAAGACCTGGAAGCGGCGATCCGCCCGCAGCTGGTGAAAGCCTTCAAGCCGGCCTTCCTGGGCCGCCTGAAAGTGGTGCCGTACTACCCGCTGGGCGACGACGTCCTGGCCAGCATCATTACGCTGAAGCTGGACCGCATCGGCCAGCGCGTGGCGGCCAACCACAAAGCGGCTTTCCACTACGACGATACGCTGGTGGAAGCCGTGCTGGCGCGTTGCACCGAAGTCGATTCCGGCGCCCGCAATGTGGACAATATCCTGAATGGCACGCTGCTGCCGCAGATTGCGGAAGCGGTGCTGGCGAAGATGGCGGAGGGAAATGCAATCGGCCGCATTGAAGTAGCGGCCGATGAGCAGGGGAATTTCAGCTACAGCGTAGCCTGATCAGTTGGACGGGGGGATGCCAAGCATCTCCTCGATATGCTGCAGCGAGTTGGAGTCTTTCACCACGCTGCGCAGCCAGGTATGCAGGTCCTGTTCGCCGGCGTCGGCAGCCTTGTCAGCGAAATACGAGACAGGGCTGTGCGGCTCGGTGCGGCGGAAGAAGCTGGCGATTTCGCGCAATTGCGTGATGGCCTGGGCGCGCGACGTGACAGGGCCGCTCGCTTGTGGCGCAACACCGGCCACAGGCTGCGCAATGATGATCTGTTCGCCCGCCGGCGCCACGCCGAGCGGCGTGCTGACCGTGGCCGGCAAGCCCGCATGCGATGGCATCGCATCGATCATCGCCTGCACGGCATCGCGTGCTGCCGCAAAACCAGGGCTGTCATTGCCCAGGAATTCATCGGACACCTGTTCCAGTTCTTTCAGGGCATCCATGCAATAACGCGCATCGGTCGCGAACTGCTCGCGGAAACGCGGCGAATTGCGCGAGCGTGCCGTCTCCATATCGGCCAGCTTTGGCCAGTCCGGGTTGCGCGCGTGCTCCGGCAGGCTGGCCTGCTTGCGCGCCATGTCGAAGTCGATGGCGGAAAACGCCGTGCCCTGGCCTTCGGTCAGCGGCATTTCGCGCAGCAGGGCAGGGGTGCGGCCCAGGATCCAGGCCAGGTTGCCCACGCGCTGTTCCATGTCGTCGCCATCCGGTTCCGGATACAGGCCCAGGTTCCAGAATTCGCGGATCAGGCCGGCCAGCAGGCGGAACGACTCGCCCAGGCCCTGCATGCGGTGCTGCTTGGCCGCTGCCTCAGCCAGCCAGACCGCAACGCGCAAGTCTTTGCTCTTTTCGCCCAGCAGCGCGCTGCAGCGCTTGACCACGAAGGACCAGTCGGCCTCTTTCAGCTCGGTGACCCACTCGCCCTGTTCCAGCGAAGGATCGTCGAAACGGCGAGCCTGGGCGATGGCGTCGAAGTCGCTGGAGAAGGACAGGTCGGCGCCGGCCGGTTGTGCCGGCGAAATGGGCGCCAGCAAGGTGTCTGCATTAAACATGGGTATCTCCTCGGTTACTGCGCCATGCGGAATTCGATGCGGCGGTTGCGCGCGCGGCCTTCCGCCGTGTCGTTGCTGGCGATCGGGCGGTCGGGGCCGGAACCGGATGCCACCAGGGTTTCGGCTGGAATGCCTTTGCCGGACAAGTAGTTGCGCACCGCTTCGGCGCGCGCCTGCGACAGGTTCTGGTTGCTGGCGCGCAGACCGACGTTGTCGGTATGGCCGATGATCTCGACCTTCTGGCCTTTCAGCTTCAGCATGGCCGCGCCCATTTCATCGAGGATGGCCCGGCCGGTCGGCGTCAGCACGGCCTGCCCGCTTTCGAATTCGACGATGCGGTTGGCCAGCGTGCGGTCCAGCACGCCCTGGTCGGCGGCCGACACGCGCAGGCCGTTGGTGACGGTGTAGGTCGGATTCAGGCGGGTCGCAAAGTCGCTGGCGATGCGCTGGCGCTGCGCTTCGTTGGCCACTTCGCCGCGCACGCTGACGGTGGTGCCGTCGATTTTGAGCTGGCCTTTGCTGACCTGTTTCAGGTCCGGCGTAATCAGTTTCTGCACATAGTCGCTCCAGTTGGCCGGCGTGGTGACCTGGCCGATGGTGATCTGGTCCAGCACCTTGTCGGCGCCATAGACTTCGCGCAGCTTGGCCAGCACGGCGGTCTTGCTGGCCTCGTCGGCCACGGTGCCGCTGGCGACAACCTGGCCTGGTACTTGCGCCTGCACCGCGAAGGCGGCGCACAGCAGGAGGAGGGGAAGGTAACGCATATCAGTTTCCGATAAAGGAAGTACGCAGCGAGTCGTGCGCAGATTTCAGGGAAAGTCCGGGATTGGCCAGGTAGGCCGACACCTTCTGGATCGCATAGTCTTCGTTGACCTGGTCCTCGACCCAGTCGACGTCGTCGAAGGCGATATGGTGGCCCTCGCCGACTTGCGGGTCCATGATGCCAAGCAGGGTTTGCGGCGAGGCGCCGCTGAAGCCCAGCACCAGCACCGGCTTGCTGTCCAGCCTTGTCACGAACAGCGACAGTTCGAAGTCGGCGCGCGCCAGGAATGGCGTCACCACGTGCATCCAGAACGCCGCCACCAGGTAGCGGTACATCGGGTCGTTGGGCAGCGGCAGCACCAGGCTCTTTTCCAGGCGGCTCGAGCTGCTCGCCATGACCGGCTGCAGCAGGATGCCCAGTGCCAGCAGCACCTGGCGCACGCTGCCGTGGAAGCCGGCCTGCGAAAGCATGCCATCCAGTCCGCCGACCGTCTGCAGTTCAAGGAAATCGGCGAATGCGGCATCGTAGGCGCTGGCGCGGGTGTCCAGTTCCACCGTATTGCCGTTCAATGCCTGCAGCGGCGCGGCCGCATCCTCCGCGGACAGCACGCCGCCGCTCAGGTTTTCCAGGCGGTTCCACAGGCGCGTCAGCACCAGCGGGCTGTTGGCGGCAAAGGCCGACGGTTCGTCGATGTCGATGCTGCCCGCCATCAGGAAGGGGAAGCGGCGGCTGGACTGGTCGCTGCTGGCCGCAATATGGCCGGCGATAGCCGCGCGGCGGCGCGGTCCGAACAGGGCAAAGTGCAGCGGCTGCACGGCGTCGTAAGTCAGCTTCCAGCGCGCGTCGGTGCTCAGCATGTCCATCGAGCGGGCCATCCAGTCGTCCATCATCTGCAGCACTTTCGGATCGCTGCCGCCTTTTACGAAGTCAGCGCGGCTCGGAATCTTGCCGAAGTAACCGATAGCAGCAGCACGGCTCATTGCGCACCTCCCGCGGCAGCAATAGCAGGCTCGCCGCCGGCGCCGGCCGGCGCCGGGCCGCCAACCACGGTGTCGGGCAGGCGCAGCTTGCGGAAGCCCTGGCTGGCCTGCGCCGGTGCTGCAACCGGCGCCGGCGCGGAAGGCAGCAGGCGCAGGTTGGCCGCCACGGTGACGCCGCCGTTGGTCCAGTTCAGCTCAAAGCTGCCGTCCGGACGACGCTTGCGCTGTGCCGCATCGATCATCTTCTTCAGGCCGAAGTGGCCGTTTTCTTCCAGGATCATCACTTTCTTGCCGTCCGGGGTGAAAGCGGAAATGCGCGCACCAGGAACACCTTGCGGGTTAGGCCATACCATCGGCACCCATGGCTGTTGCTGGCCTTTCCAGCGTACGGACTGGCCATCGATCTCGATCGTGTATTCGCTGACGCCGGTCACGGCCACGGTCTGCAGTTCAAAGCGGGTTTGCGCTTCTTCGCTGCTGGCGGCCTGGTTGGCAACGCCGTTGGCGCTGAGCGGGGCAATCCAGCCCGGGAAGGCGGTAGCGACGGCAGGCGACAGGGTAATACCCATATTGGCCCAGGTCTTGGCGCTCAGCGAGTCGCCGCGGCGCACCACCAGCGGGCCGATGGTCGTGTTGAAGAACTTCGCCACTGCGCCTTCAGGGCCGAACACCTGGCCGATTTCGGCGTTGCTCGCTTCCAGTTTCGATTCGGTCGCGAACGGGTACTTGGTCTGCAGGTCGCGGCGGAACGGCTCCAGCACCTGTGCCGCCCACACCTTGTTGATTTCGGCTTCGGTCGGCTGCACGATCACGGCGAAGGTTTGCATCAGCGGACGCACCAGCAATGGGCGGATGGCCTGCTTCTGCGGGTCGTTCATGCCGACCAGCATCTGCTCGTCGACGTATTTCAGTGCGTCGGCCAGTTCGGAGCCGCTGCCATCCAGCGTTTGCTGCATGAGCTGCTTGGCGCCAGGACCAGGATCGCCCTGGTTCTTGATCTGGTTGAAGCGCGCGCGCAGCTTGCCAAGGCTATCCATATAGCCGCGCATCAGCGACGCATTGTTGTCCTTCACCACCACCAGTTGCGCCACACCCGAGAATTCGCGGCCGACAGGACCGAGCGGCAGCGGTGCGCCTGGCTGGCCTTGCGGATTGGCCGGCAGGTTGATGTTCACCTGCGAAGGCTTCTGGCGCAGGATGGTTTCGCGGAACCAGTCGCCGATGCCGCGTTGGGCGCGCTGCAGGCCGCTGTCCAGCAGGGAAGGGTTGTCCCACGAGGTTTCCTGGTAGACGGTGGTCACCAGCTTGGAAATCGGCGAAGTCTGCGGATCGCCCAGCCGGTTCATCGCGGCCGCTGCCGCTTCAAAGCCGTTCAGGTCCTTGATTGCCACGCCTTGCAGGAACTTCTGCCATTCCTTGGCATAGTCGTTCTTGTACAGGTCGACCAGGGCTTTCTGGATCTGCTCAGGGCTGCCTTCCAGCGTCAGGTCGTCCTTGGCGGCGGTTTTCAGTACCCAGTCGGCGCTTTGCAGCTCGTGGTTGGCGGCTTCCTTGAAGGCGTCGCGCACATAGCCTTCCCATGCCGCACGGGTATAGGCGCCGGAAATCGAATAGCTGCCCAGCACCAGTTCGCGGTCCTGGTCGCCGACGATGCGGGCCACGGTCATGGAAGGGAAGCGGGTCGCTGCACGGGCCTTGACGTCGGCGTACACGCGTTCGCGCGCCGGCATGCCGCGCACCACGCCGCGCAGGGTGTTGCGCGTCTGTTCGACCAGGGCCAGGCGGTTTTCGACGGTAGGCCAGGATGGATCGTTGACCTCGGACAGGTAGAAGGCGATCAGGCGTTCGGCGCTGCGGATCATCTGCTCGCGCGGCATGGCGCCGCGGTTCGATTCCAGCCAGACGCGCCAGAAGCGGGTCAGTTGGTCGTTCAGGTGGCTGGCTTCGGCGCGCGACTTATCGCCCAGCATCAGGTAGCTCTTGAGCGCGTTGTAGGCGTCTTCCACGTTTTCCGGGGAGGCGTCCTTGAACTGCTGCGGCGCCGTTTGCGCCACGGCCGGCGTCGCCGTGGCGGCCGCTGTGGCCGCGCCAGGCGCCACTGCGGCGGCAGGCGTTGCAGCGGCATTGCGCGCCAGCGGCTGCAGGCGATCCGCGTTGGCATTGACTTCGCCGAGGAAGGTTTCCAGCGACTGGCCAACAGGCTTCAGCATCACTTCACGCACGCCGGCGAAGTATTCTTCGCGCAGCTTGCGTTCCAGGTAGGCGCCCTGATACAGGCCCAGGCTGACCGACAGCGGACGGTTGTCGCGGAAGCGGTCCAGTTGTTCGATGCGGTCCTGCAGGATTTCCAGCGCTTCCAGGCGCGCCGCCAGGTCAGGGCGCTGCTTCTGCAGCTTGACTACCTTGTCCAGGTCGGCCTGCACATTGGCCACCAGGGTGCGGTTGCCCATGTAAGACCAGCTCCAGCCGCCCAGCAGCAGGCCGCTCAGCGCCACGGCGCCGAAGAAGGCGGCATAGCGCATGCGCACCTTGGCCGGGCTGGCGTACTGCGCCACCAGGTTCTTGTCCGCAAAGATCACGTTGCGGAACAGCTTGAGCAGGAAGTAGCCGTGCTGCTGCTCGCTGCTGTGGTGCTCTTCGCGCTGCAGGCTCAGGTCGAAACGCTGCGCCACGCGGTGCGAGGTGGCGGACACGCCTTCGCCTTCCTGCAGCGCGCTGGTGAAGTAGAAGCCGCGGAACACTGGCTTGAACTGGAACGGGTTTTCTTCAAACAGCGTAGCGATGAAGGTGCGCAGCGGCGCCTTGACCGAATTGAATTCCAGCGGGAAGGTGAACACGCCGGATGGCAGGCGCTCGCGCCATTGCAGGGCCATGTTGGCCAGGCTCATTTCCTTCAGGCCTTCGTACAGCTCGTCGAAGCGGGCGTCGAACTGCTGCAGCAGTTCGGCATTAGGCTGGTTCTTGTTGTAGGGCAGGGTGGCGCCCCAGACGCGATCGCGCTCGCCGATTTCGGAATCGTGGAAGAAATCGGTGAAGCCGTTGATCAGGTCTGCCTTGGTGAAGACGATGTAGACCGGTGCATGTACTTCCAGCTTTTCAGTCAGTTCCTGCACGCGCTGGCGCAGGTTCTTGGCCAGTTCGATGGCGAATTCCGGACGCTTGCCGGTCAGTTCGGCAATGCTGACGGCAATGATGATGCCGTTGATCGGCGCTTTCTTGCGGTATTTCTTCAGCAGGCCGAGGAAGCCGAACCACTCGGCGCGGTCTTCATCGTTGACTGCGTAGCGGCCGGCCGTATCGAGCAGGATGCCGTCGGTGGTGAAGAACCAGTCGCAGTTACGGGTACCGCCGACGCCCTGCACGATGCGGCTGCCGGCCAGCGGGAACTGCAGGCCGGAGTTGGCGATTGCCGTGCTCTTGCCGGCGGCCGGGTTACCGATGATCATGTACCAGGGCAGCTCATACAAGGCGGCGCTGCCGGAGCGCAGGCCAAGCTTGGAGGTCTTGATGGTCTGGATCGCATCGAGCATGCGCTTGCGCAGCGCTTCCGTTTCGTGGCGCGGCGCGGGATCGGCCTTGGCCGGCGTAGCAACGGCCTGCTGTTCCAGCATGCCGCCCAACTGGTTGGCGGCGCGGCGGGCGCGATAGCGGCGCCACGACCAGACCATTATGCCAAGCAGCAGGGCGGCCGCCAGCACGGCAAAGGCCAGGGTGTATGGCAATTCCAGCAGCACTGCCGCTACCAGCAGGAATGCCGCGAAGGCAAGCCAGCCGTAGATCAGGAAGGCGGTGCGCGAGGTCAGGGTTTCCCGGATTCTGTGCATCATTTTTTACTCTTGCAAGGTTAGCTAAGGGATGGCGCTTTATTTGCCGGGGCCGGGAGCGGGCCGACCAGCAAGGCGTAACGTTGGGTTGGGTCGCTGTTGGACAGTGCGAGCGCAAAGCTGCCGCTGTCCGTTGCCTGTTCGTGGGCCAGCGCAATGGCGGCCAGGGCGCCGACAGCGCCGGTGTGGCCGCAGGCGGAACCGACGCAGGCCAGCGAAGTGTTGGCGTCCAGGCCGGGCACGGTGGCTTCGACGCACTGCATCAGGTCCGCCATCAGGGCGGCGCGGTGATCGGTATCGGCAGCAACGTATTCCGGCTTGGCGCCGTCAGCCTGGCCCAGGACTTCTTCGGCGAGTTCGCGCAGCGTCGCTTCTTCCTTTGCGTGCAGTGCCAGCAGGCGCAATTCATCGCCGGCTTCTTTCGGCGATTGCAGCAGGACGCCGGCTGCGCCTTCTGCCGGCATGCGGCCATTCGGATTGCGCGGGCCATACAGCTTGCCGTTGACGGCCAGGTGTTCGATGGCCTCGGCATCGATATCGGAAGCGCAGGCAAGCAGGATGTTCAGCGCGGGGGCATTGGCGGCGGCCGCCTGGCCAGACACCGCACGCAATGCTGCAAGGGGAGTCGCCGGTGCCGGCGGCACTGCTGTTGCGGAGGCATGTGCCGCGATAGCAGGCTGGCGCACT
>Ga0207426_1001072_pt1 | contig 25708 bp, 23 predicted proteins | sample AraplaMF_Cvi_mMS_FD_184265 | JGI IMG/M metagenome (GOLD analysis project Ga0207426, IMG submission 184265) | Arabidopsis root microbial communities from the University of North Carolina, USA - plate scrape MF_Cvi_mMS (SPAdes) (version 2) | ecosystem: Host-associated > Plants > Roots > Endosphere... | reverse complement strand
CTATCGCAAGCTCGGCGACTACCAGTCGTCGAAGGTCTATTACGAGCTGGCGCTGAAGGACGATCCGAACCACGTCCGCACCTGGCAGTATTACGGCCTCTGGCAGCTCGAGCAGGGCAACCGCGAACAGGCGCAATATCACCTCAACAAGATCGCCTCGCTCGCCGGCACCGACAGCTCCGAGTATCGCTCGCTCGCCGCCGCCCTCGACAAGCCGACTGGCGCGACGCTCGTCTACTGACGATATCGCAACTTCGAACGACACGAACGGGCACACCCCCTGGGGTTGTGCCCGTTCTGCTTTCTCGGCTAGCTTCGCGCACCAAATCATCCCCTCGCAAATTGGTGCGCAATGGACACGTGGCTGCGATCCGCGATCGACTACATCAGCTCCTGGATCGAATTCCAGCAGACGACCATCCAGCAGCCCGGCGTCCTCGTCGCGTTCGCGCATCGTGGCGAGGTGGTCGCCGAACATGCCTTTGGCCTCGCCAATCTCGACACCGGCGAGAAGCTCACCCCGCGCCACCGCTTCCGCATCGCTTCGCATTCGAAGAGCTTTACCGCCGCCGGCATCATGAAGCTGCGCGAGCAGCGCAAGCTTCGCCTCGACGACCCCATCGGCCAATATGTCGGCGGCCTGCACCCGCGCGTCGCCGAGACGACGATCGCGCAGGTGCTGTCGCATACCGCTGGCCTGACCCGCGACGGCGCCGATGCCGGGCAGTTCACCGACAACCGCCCCTATCTGACCGCCAGGGAGCTGATCGCGGAGCTGAAGCTGCCGACCGCGATCGAGTCAGGCACGCGCTTCAAATATTCCAACCACGGCTTCGGCCTGATGGGGCTCGTCATCGAGGCTGTGACAAAAGAGCCCTACTCCGTCTGGATCAAGCGCGAGATCGTCGAGCCCGCAGGTTTGCGCGAGACTGAGCCGGACGCGCCGCTTCCGAAGGGTGCATTGCTTGCGCGCGGCCACACGCGACGCGTGCCGCTGGGTGAGCGCGGCGTGATCCCCGGCGACAATCCCACGCACGCGATGGCGTCCGCCACGGGTTTTGCCGCCACCGCCGGCGACACCGCGCGCTTCTTCAACCAGCTCGCCCCCAATGCCAGGAAGAGCGTGCTGTCGGTTGCGAGCCGGCGCGAGATGACGCGGCATCAATGGCGCATCCCGCAAACGATCGAGGCCTATTACGGCCTCGGCGTCAATTCCAGCAAGACCGACGGCTGGGACTGGTTCGGTCACAGCGGCGGCTTCCAGGGCTATATCTCGCGGACCTGCTCGATCCCCGCCTGCGAGCTGGCGATCAGCATCCTCAGCAACTCGCTCGACGGTGCGGCGCCGTTCTGGATGGACGGCGCGATGCAGATCCTGCGCGCCTTCAAGACCCGCGGCGCGCCCGACCGGCGCGTGCGCGACTGGACCGGACGCTGGTGGACGATCTGGGGCGCGAGCGACCTCGTGCCGATGGGCAACCGCGTGCTCGTTGCCAATCCGCAATTCAACAATCCGTTCATGGATGCCACCGAGATCGAAGTCACCGGCCGCGATACTGGCCGGATCGCCTGGGGTGCGGGCTACGCCAGCCACGGCGAGCCGGTCCGCCGCGTCCGCAACGCACGCGGCAAGGTCAGCGACATCTGGATCGCGGGGGGACATGTGAAGCCCGCGAACGTCGTCGCCAAGGAGATCGAGCGCAGATACAAGCCGCGCAAGCGTCGACCTATTCCCTGATCAACCGCTCCACTTCGCCGCGGAACGCCTGCCGTGCGCCATCGCGCGAATAGAACATGTGGCCGCCGGGATAGACCACAAATTTCACCCGCTGGGTCGTGAACGCCGGGAGTTGGTCGAGCACCCGCTTCGTTCCGAAATAGGGCGTGGCGAGATCGAACAGGCCGTGCACGACCAGCACGTTGAGCTTGGCATCGGTGGCCAGGATCTGGCGCAGCTCCGACACCGACTGCGGCGGGTTGATGCCGCGGCCGAAATCCCACTGGCCCTCGACGGACCCGTTCAGGACCTCGTAGGAGCCATCGGGACGCCAGTTCAGCTTGCGCGTCAGCACATCGACCGCGGCGCTCGTCAACGGCGCCTGGAGCGGGTCGCCCGAGGGATCACCGAACCGCGAGCTGCTCGAATCCGGATAGGGATCGAAGCCGCGTACGGACGCGTCGTAGCGGCCCGTGACCTTGCCGTTCTTGCGGTCGAACTCGCGGCGGAATTCACCGACATCGAAGCGGCCGGCGAGCCTGCGGCTCACTGCCTGATCGACGCCGGTGAGTTCGGCGACCTTGTCGGCAAGACGGTTGGTCGCCTCCTTGTCCGCCTCGCCCTTGACGAGATCAGCGAGGAACTCACCGCGCGCATAGGCCTCGACGTCGGCGAGGTCGGCGCGCGTGACCGGTCCCTTCGCCTCGCGCGCCACCGCTACATAACTCGGCAGCGTGGCGACATATTGCAGGAGGCTGCTGCCGGTGAATTCGCGGAAGTCGAGCAGCGGCGACACCAGGATCAATCCCTTGACGCCGACACCATGCTGGATCTGCAGCTGGCGCACGACCTTCGGGCCGCGAATGCCGCCATAGCTTTCGCCCGCAACGTATTTCGGCGACGTCAGCCGGTCGTGCTTCTCGAGCCAGCGGCGGATCACCAGTGCAATCGAATTGGCGTCGCCATCCACGGAGTAGAAGGATTTCCGCGCATCCTCGCCGCTCGCAACGAAGCGGCTGTAGCCGGTGCCGACGGGATCGATGAAGACGAGATCGGTGAAGTCGAGCCAGGTCTCCGCATTAGGTTTCACCTCGGGCGAGGCCGAGGGCGACAGGGCCTCGCCATCAAGCGGGAGCCGCCACGGCCCGGCCGCGCCGAACTGGAGCCAGGCCGAGGATGCGCCCGGTCCACCGTTGAACAGGAACGTCACCGGGCGCGTCGCGCGATCGGCACCATCGAGTTCGTAGGAGTTGTAGGCGATGTCGGCGAGCGGATCGCCCTTGCCGTCGAATACGCGGATCGAGCCGGCGGTCGCGGCGAAATTGAGCGTGCGGCCGGGCAGATCGAGCGTCTGCTTCGTGGTCGAGTCCGACGGGAGCCGGTGCGGCTCGGCTGAAGACGATGCGCTTTGCGCGGCCCCGCCGCGCCCGCCCTTCTGACCTGCCGGCGACGCGCTCTCCGAGCGCGGCTGGGACGGATCATCCGCGCGCGCAAAGCCTGCGAACGCGACCGCGGACACCGCCAGCACGACGCTCATTCGCCGCAACGCCGACCAGCGCATCATCATGATTGCTCTCCCTGCCCGGCCGCCCGGGCCGGTGCGCGGAAGGCTAGCGCGGAATTGCGACGGTTTGGGGGATCGCGGGCGGCCCAGCGGCCGAAGCCCGGATCGGGTGCGGATCACCCCGGATAGTCCTGAATCGGGCTCGACAATCGCCTGTTTGCTTTAACCGGCGCCCCTTCTCGACAATCGGGGCCCGGGTCTATAGAGGAGCGCGGCGGAACTTATCTTCAGCGAGCGGCTCTGCCCGAAAAGCCATGACCAAGCCAGCGCGATACGACCGGATCGCCTTCGTCGCGAGCCCCAGCAGCGAGGCGCAATCCGCCTTCAACCAGCTCACGCGGGACTACGGCAATTGCGCCCCCGACGAGGCCGACGTCGTGGTCGCGCTCGGCGGCGACGGGCTGATGCTCCAGACGCTGCACCAGCACATGCGCTCGGGAAAGCCGATCTACGGCATGCATCGCGGCACGGTCGGCTTCCTGATGAACGAGTACTCGACGCACGACCTGCGTGCGCGCTTGGAAGCGGCGCATGAGTCCGAGATCAATCCGCTGCTGATGCGCGCGACCGACGCCAATGACCGCGTGCACCTGCACCACGCCATCAACGAGGTCTATCTGTTCCGCCAGACCTCCCAGGCTGCGCGGCTGCGGATCCTGATCGACGAGCGCGAGCGCATGCCCGAGCTGATCGCCGACGGCATCATCGTTGCGACGCCGGCGGGGTCGACGGCCTACAATCTTTCGGCGCAGGGCCCGATCCTGCCGATCAACGCGGCGCTCCTTGCCTTGACACCGATCAGCGCCTTCCGACCGCGGCGCTGGCGCGGCGCCCTGCTGCCCAACACGGCCTACGTCGTGATCGAGGTGCTGGAAGATGACAAGCGCCCGGTCGCGGCCGTCGCCGACCACGAGGAGGTGCGCAGGGTCTGCCGTGTCGAGGTGCTCTCCGACAAGTCCATTTCGATGCGCATGCTGTTCGATCCCGGCCACAGCCTGGAAGAACGTATCCTGCGCGAGCAGTTCGGCACCTGAGCCGCCGGCTTTGTCGGCCGCAAAGGCGCGGGTCTCAACCCTTCGTTAACCGCCGGCACGATATGGTTAACGAAAGTTGACCGCTCTGGCCCAGGCGTCATGTTTCGCATCGATTTCAACAAACTCCGCTTCCTCGTCTGCGACGACAATCCGCACATGCGCCGCATCCTGCGGACGCTGCTGCACTCCTTCGGCGCGCGCGAAGTCTACGAGGCCGAAGACGGCGCCACAGCGCTGGAAATGTACAGCCATTACGTCCCCGACATCGTCATCACCGATTGGGCGATGCCGATCTTCGACGGGCTCGAGCTCGCGCAGATGATCCGGCAGCCGGAATCCAAGGGCAACCCTTACGCGCCGATCATCATGCTGACCGGCCATTCCGAGAAGCGCCGCGTCACTGTCGCGCGCGATGCCGGCGTCACGGAATTTCTGGCGAAGCCGATCTCGGCCAAGGGACTCTATCAGCGCATTCTCAACGTGGTCGCGAGCCCCCGCCCCTTCATCAAGACCAAGACCTATTTCGGACCGGACCGGCGGCGCAACACCGCCTCCGCCTATATGGGCCCCGAGCGCCGCGTCGGCGAAAAGCACGAGGTGCTGCAGCAGCCCTCGCTGCTCGACAAGGCCCGTTCCTCCACCTAGCGCAACCTCACACCGTCGAGGCAGACATCATGGCGAAGAACAGCGCAAGGGACATCGAGGTCACGGCCTTCGCCACGCATCAGGTCATCACGCAGCCGAATCCGCTGCGCAAGGTTCTGCGCCGTGTCGAAGACAAGGACATGGACGATCCGATCGGCCGCGCCGAACAGGCGCTTGCCGGTCTCTCCAGCGAGTTCAAGGACTGGATGACGACCGAGGTCAATCGCTTGTCGGCCGCCTATATCGCGATCCGCAATGACGGCTTCACCAAAGACCGCCGCGGCGAGCTGTTCCGCGCCGCGCACGACATCAAGGGCGACGCTGCGACGTTCGGCTATCCGGCGGCAGCAGGTATCGCCGAGAGCCTGTGCCGCGTCATCGAGCATGCTCCCGATCTCGAACGGGTGCCGGCCGAGCTGTTCACGCACCACATCAACGCCATCCTCGCCATCGTGCATGAGAACACCAAACTCGACAGCATCAGCGTCTCGGCCGAGCTCAGCCGCCGTCTGCGCAAGGTCGCCGACGACTATCTCGCCGACGTCAACCGCGACCGCCCCGAGCATCTCGAAGTGATCCTCGCACCGAGCATCGTGCCGGCCGAGTAGCGGCTGCCGCTCTCTCCACTCGTCATTGCGAGCACAGCGAAGCAATCCAGAGTCTTCCCGCGGAGGGATTCTGGATTGCTTCGCTGCGCTCGCAAATGACGGTGTTGGTACCGGCTACGCCGCGATCAGATCGTCGTACAGCGGATCGATCTCGTCTTCCGCGACGATCTCGTCGCAGAACAGCCTCGCCTCTTCGCGCGCGGACTCCGTGGCGAAACGACGGAGCAGGACCATCAGCGGATCGGTGGCGCCGCGATCGGTCTCGCAATGGGTGAGCACGCGCTCGACCATGCGCCGGCGCAGCCGCACCGCACCGTCGTCGCTGTCGACGAACCCCTGCTCGTGGCAGGCATCGAGCGCGACCTGGAAGGCCGCAAAGGTCGCCTCGGGCAGCCCGGCGCGGCGCAGCAGCGCATGCAGGCTGTTGCCGCCGCGATCGTGCAGCAGCGCGGAGACGCGCGCCAGCGGCAGGTCGGCAAGCTCGGCCAGCGCGACATCGAACAGGTCGAGATTGCTCGACAGCAGCGCGCGCAAAATGAGGCCCGCGGTGAGCTGGCCGGTGATGCGCAGGTGGCGCACCAGGCCCTGCATGTCCTCGCCGCGCGAACGCGCCGCGATGTTGATCGTCGAGCGATCGCGCGCCTCGACGGTCATACGCTCGGCACGGTCTGCGGTCAGCCAGTTCCGTGCCACGACGAATTGCGCGAGCGTTTCGGAGAGCTTGGCGACAAGCACAGCGCGCGTGGCCGACGGCAGATCCTCCAGCACCAGCATCGCCTCGCGGATCGCGGCGAGATGGCCGTGACGCTCTGCGATGCGGTCCCAGGAGAACGGCGCGAGCTCGGCATTGGCATTTTCGATCAGTTCGAGCGCCGCGGCGGCACAGCCGACTTCGGCGATGGCCGCACAGACCGACACCGGCAGCGCGATGCGGCGGGCGACCGCGCACTGCACGTCGTCATTGCCGGTCGCGACGATGTCGACGAGATCGGCATCGATGAGCAGCGGTGAATGTTCGAGGATGGGCAAGGCCACGGTCGGCTGGTCCGCCGACAGCGCCCGCACGATCGAGGCGGGTGCATCCGTGCTGCGCGCAAAGGCCTCGGCCATCGCCTGCCGCACCAGCGGCGAGGGATCGTCGAGCAGCATCAGAAGCGCGCCTTCGGCGGCGATGCGGTCGTCGTGGGAAAGGTCCGAGATCAGCCAGGCCCGGGCCAACGCCCGTGTTGCCTCGGCCCGCTCGCCTGCGGGCGCCGTCCTGATCCAATTGATAAACTGCCGAACGATCATGGTGCTTCCGGCTTACGCAACCTAACGAAAACGGTGACGGCTCGTCACCTGCAATACAAAATAAACCACGACGCTTAACAAAGCGTTCACCATAACTGTCTGGTTTTATTGATGATTTGTTAAGGGAGCAAAGCCGCTTACGCCGAGTGCTGCAGCGAGAGGCTCGTTAGCTCGAGAACGTGCCGCTGCGATCGCTGAAGAGATCGAGCGGTTGCGGCGGGCGTACGTCGGGCGTCGTTGATGCGACCGAAGTCAGCGAGGCATTGTTGCCCCACAATTTCTGCACCGTAGCCGAGACCGGCTGCGTGGTGTCGCCGGGCTGGTAGATCGAGCGGAACGCCGGCGCCACCGGCGTATTGTCTGCAACGGCCGTCGATGGGGCCGTGCTCACCGGCGCCACGCCGCGCGCTTCCGGAAAGGACTGCAGATAGGCAGCGTTGTCGATCACGGGCGCCGTGGGCTGCACGCCGTTGGCGCTCGCAACCTGGGTCGTGGATGGCGTGTCACCATACATCGCCATCGCACTGCGCGTCGTCTTCGAATTCGCCGCGCCGGCGTAGCGCGCATCGAGCACCGAATAGACTTCGGAGACGCTGCGTGCGCTGCCATCCCTGTTGTAGAAGATCGAACGGTTGGCGGATGCGGCGTTGGGAAACAGCCGGGCGCCGACCGCCTGCGGATTGTCCTGGGCGTTGGCGATGAGTTTCGCCGCGCCGCCGACGCCCATGAAATGCGCCATGTAAAGCTCGCTGTCGCTCGGCCTGCGGCCGAGCAATCCCGTGAGCTTGAAGCTGTTCGACTGCGTCAGCGCCGCCGCCATGCTGGACGACGCCTCCGGATCGTCTCGCAGCTTCATGATCGAGCGCTTCATCGCGGGATCATCGACGGTGTAACCGCCCGACGACGTCTTGCTGATGGCGTCGGAATAATTGCCATAGCCGAGCTGTGTGCCGGCCTCCTTCACCGTGCCGAGCCAGGTCTGGTCGATGAACTGGTAGAGGCCGCGCGCGGACGACGTGGTGGCGCCCGCTGTCGGATCGAAATCCGATTCCATCTTGGCGGTGGTCAGCATGTACTGGAAGCTGACGCCGGTCCGGCTCGAGACCTGCTTGATCGCACCGGCGACGCGTGCCCGCGACGGATCGAGACCCGCCAACTGAGAGGCACTGGAAATGTCGACCGACATGCTGAAAGGCCCGCCCCGCGCGGCATTGAGCGGCGCCGGCAATTCGGCACCCTGTCGTCTCACCGTGGGACAGGTATGGTTAATGCGGGGTTAATCGGACCACGTCCGTCATTCCGGAGCGCGCGAAGCGCGAACCCGGAATGACGAAGGGTCATTTCTTGTAGACCGCGTCCGGATCGAACAGCCGGTCGGCATCGACGAAAACCAGCTTCGTACCCCCGCCCTCGGCCTCGACCTTGCGGTAGAAGCACGACCGTCGGCCGGTGTGGCAGGCCGCGCCGATCTGCTCGACGCGAAGCCACACCGCGTCCTGGTCGCAATCGGTACGGATCTCGACCACGCGCTGGGTCTGACCTGACGTCTCACCTTTTCGCCACAAGGCCTTGCGCGAGCGGCTGAAGTACCAGGCTTCACCGGTCGCAAAGGTTTTGCGCAACGCCTCGTCGTTCATGTGCGCGACCATCAGCACGTCGCCAGTGGCGACGTCGGTCGCGACCACCGTCACGAGGCCGGCGGCGTCGAACCTGGGCAGAAAGGCCAGGCCTTCCTCAACTTCATGGGAGTGAGCGGACACGGCAGAACTCGCTGGTTCTTCGCGAGGTCAGCGCTGCAGGCCTCGCACCATGGACAGGAAACGGGCCTGCTCCGCCGGATTGTCGCGGAACATGCCGGTGTAGCGGCTGGTGAAGGTGGAGGCGCCATGCTTCGCGACGCCGCGCACCGACATGCAGGTATGCTCGGCCTCGATCAGGACGGCAACGCCGCGCGGCTTGAGGATCTCGTCGATCGCGGCCGCGATCTGTGCCGTCAGATGCTCCTGGGTCTGGAGCCTGCGGGCGAAGATGTCGGTCAGGCGCGCGAGCTTGGACAGGCCGACGACCCGCTCCACCGGCGTGTAGGCGATGTGCGCCTTGCCGTAGAACGGCATCATGTGATGCTCGCACTGCGAGGTAAATTCGATGTCGCGCACCAGGACGAAGTCGTCATAGCCGGCGGTCTCGCCGAAGGTGCGGTCGAGCACCTCGGCCGGGCACTGGTGGTAGCCCTGATAGAGCTCGTCGAAAGCCTCGACCACGCGCCGCGGCGTGTCGAGCAGACCCTCACGCTCGGTGTTCTCGCCGATATAGGCGAGCAGCGTCTTCACCGCCGCTTCCGCCTCGGCGCGCGCGGGACGCGGCTGGTCAGCGCGGACGGCGGCCGCGAGGAATTCGGCAGGATCGAGCTCGGCGGGGCGGCTCTCGGGCTGCTTATTGGGGCGGATCGGCTTGATGGTCGCGTCCATGTCTACTCCGTTCGACGGCCTTGCGGCCGGAGTGTCACCGGCAGACGGGGCGGCAAGCCGCCGGACGCCTGAAGAGAACATTTCTGACGAAAAAAGAGCCTCTGGTCAAAACGCTGGACGCGCAGATCTGGATCGCTGCCACCGCACCGCTGGACTGTTTTTCCGCCAGTTCCGACCCTATATAGGACCATGGACGGCGCCCGCCAAGGCCGATCCGGTGCGGAAGTGGGGCGGACGTCTTGGACTCCATCACATGCTGAACGACATCTATAACAAGCGGATCATCGAGCTGGCCGGCAATATTCCGCGGCTCGGACGGTTATCAGACGCCGATGCCTCCGCCACCGCCCACTCCAAATTGTGCGGCTCGACCGTCAAGGTCGACCTCAAGATGGATGGCGACACCGTCACCGACTTCGCCCACGACGTGAAGGCCTGTGCGCTGGGCCAGGCCTCTTCATCCATTATGGCAAGTCACGTGGTCGGCTCGACTGCGAGCGAACTCCGTGAGTTACGCGAGACCGTTCGCAAGATGCTGAAAGAGAACGGCGCGCCTCCCGAAGGCAAGTGGGAGGAGATCAAGTTCCTCGAGCCGGTGCGTGACTACAAAGCGCGGCACGCCTCGACCCTTCTCACCTTCGATGCCGTGGTCGATGCCATCGGTCAGATCGAGGCGAAGGCCAAGCAGCCCGCCGCGGCGCAGGGCTGACAGCCTCGCCCGCCGCGATCCGGGTTCTCGCTGACGCGTGTACCGGAACGGCCATCAAAGATGAGGGCTTACTTCTGCGTGCCCGCGCTTGGCGCGGCCCCGGTCGGCACCAGGGCTTCCGCCGTCTTGGTCGACTTGGCGGGTTGCGGCTGCTCCTGTTCCGTACCGAACCTCGCTTGCGTCTTCGGCGCAAGCTCCGCCATGGCAGGCGCGGAGATGTCCACGTGGGGCAGCACGTCGGCCACGAGGTCCGTCGTCACCAGATTGGTGAGCTTGAGCTCGCCGGCGTCGAGTTCGTGCAGATCTTCCCACGGCGGAACGCTGAGGGCGAGCGAGAGCAGATCGCCGGCGCCGCCCATGTCGAAGGTGTATTTGGCAAGGCGGCCGATGTCGCGCTCGACGATCATCAGGTCCTGCGCACTGTAGCTAGCCGCCTTGGCATCATCAGCGCGATCGCCCATCCAGATCTGGTGAACGCGGATATGCGCGGCCTCGGGCACGTAGCGCTTCTTGCCCGCCAGCAGCAGGAATACGCACATGGATTCGCAATAGGCTTCAGGCGCGACCGCCGGACGGACGCTCTGCCCGCCGCGGTTCTGTACGCTCATGCCGACCGTGGTCAGCAGACCGAGATTGCGGAAGCGCCGGCCGAGCGTGATGGCGTCGTTGACGGAACCGCCGCTGGAGTCGAGCACCACGGTGGCGCCGCCGAGCTGGCGTCCCTGGGCAAAGTCCTCAAAATCCTTGGGCGTGTCGGAGGTGATGATGCCGACCGCGCTGACCCAGCCCCGGCAGTTCGGCTCGCAGGCGACCCAGCTGAACTTCATCGGCAGCTTGCGCTCTTCAAGCGTGCCACCGGCCTTGGCCGATGACCCGAAGGTCGCGACGGCACCAGCCAACACGACACCACAAGCGGCGGTTCCCACCAGCAACCAGCCGCGAAGATTGAGCGACTTCACAAGTTTCAAACTGGTCCCTTCCCCAAGCCCCAAAAGCGATTCAGGCAAGCCCCGTCTTTGACGTTCCAATGAGTCTCACATGGCCGTCATAAAAATGGTATCCGGGGGAATACAGATCGTCCATAGGTACTTGCTGCACTGCTCCCTGAAAGCAGGCAAAATATGGCGCGCAAACAACACCTCGGCGTTCCCTGCGATGGAACCGAGCAACACTTCGCTTAAGGTCGTGGCATCGCGCCTATGAAGCACACAGCTTGCGAGCATTGTTCCACACCGGTCGAAGGCGCGATGCGACTGCCGCGCCGACTCGGCCGCACGCTGATCTGGCTCTACCGCCACACGCTCTCGCCGCTGGTCGGCTACAATTGCCGTCACCTTCCAACCTGTTCAGTCTATGGCGATGAAGCGATTGAGCGCTTCGGACTGTGGGCCGGCGGGTGGATGACCCTCGCGCGTCTGTTGCGCTGCAATCCCTGGGGTACATCAGGTATCGACAATGTTCCCCTCACCGCGCCGCAAGATGCGCGCTGGTATCTGCCCTGGCGTTACGCACGCTGGCGCGGTGTCAACGCCTCCTGAAAACGGCGCGTAAGCATGCTGCGGTGCTTTGCGCATCGCTGCCCTGAGCGGAACTGCAGGTTTCTCCTCGCGTTGATTTGTCGCTCCCACGGGAGGAACAAAAATGCGCTGGAAAATCAGCCCTCATTTTCACTTCGGATTCGGTCCCGATCCGAACCCGAGGGGGCATCACCACCACGACTCCAGGACGATGGACCTTCTCGCCATCATCGCGCTGCTGGCGCTTGTTCTCGGCTCCGGCTGGTATCTAGGCGCGAGCCTTGCGACGCCGCCAAGCACGACGGCCTTCGTCGAACCGAGCCAGAGCGTGCACTGGTAGCTACCGGAACCAGAAGAAGCGTCCGGTCGGCGGCGGTGTCGGCTCGGGTGGACGCGGCTTCTTCACGCGCTTCGGCGGTTCGACCAGCGACGTCGTTTCCGCGGCCGGCAACGCCTCCGTCCCCGGCACCTTGACCGAGAGCAGCAGGTTAGACTCGTGCATGCGCCAGCGATAGCCGACACCGAAATCGATCGGCTGGGCGCGCGAGAACAGCTCGGCGTAGCGCTCCTGATAGCGGCCGGGGAATTCGCCGATCGGACCGAGATAGCGGCCGAACGGAAAGAACCGCCATTGCCGCGAATTGTATTGCGCGAGCGGAATGCCGGAATCGTCCTGGATGACGGTCGCGCTGTTGGCGAGCAGCCAGTCGCGCGCGACGCTGAAGTCGCCGGAGTGCAGCAGATAGGACGCGCTCTTGATCAGGCTGTTGCCGGGGCCGAGCGTCTCGCAGAACTTCAGAAAGCCGGTCGCGCGTGCACTCCGGTTCGAGAGATCAGCCGAGAAGTAATACAGTGTGCGCGCTTCGCCATCGGGACCAGCAAAGGTGATGCGGACGCCGTGCGTCGCGTTCGCCCCCGGATTGTCGTTGCCGACATGCACCCCGCCCTTGTCGTCGAGCGCAACCATCTCGACATTGCGAATGGTCTTGCCGGAGCGCGCGAGGAAGACATAGAGGATCGGCAAGGTGCCGTTGACCTGGTTGGCGTGCAGGTCGACCTTCATCTGCTTGGTGATGAAGAAGGAGAAGCTCAGGATCGAGCCGAGCGAGCGCTCGACATTGTAGAGCGCGGCGCCAACCGAACCGCGCGGCAGCCGCGTCAGGTCGGGCACGGCACCGACCGGCTCCAAAGCACCGAGCACATAGGTGCTGGCTTTGGAATAGAAGGCGTTGGCGTAGAGAAAGTCCGGCCCGCTGAACAGGTAGAACATCGTGGGTCTCGGCGCGGCAAGGTTGACGTCGGCCCAATTGCGAATCTTCGAGATCTGCCGCTGCTCGAGCTGGGCGAAGGCGCCGTCGAAGAATTTCGCGTGGCGCTGCCAGCCCGGGTCCTTCGTAAGCGGCACCAGCGGCGAGTCCGCCGACGGCTGCATGCCCGCGAGGAAGCGCGCGGTGTCGTCGAAGGTAACGTCGGCAGCGGTTGCAGACGAGACGGCCGCTGCCAGCAAGGCAAGAGCGACGGCCGCAATTCTCATGGGTCGAAACATGTCTATTCGCGAAGTGATGCAGTGCCAGCGGCGACCGGCCGCCCGCGGAAAACAGCGTAAGCCAACAGGCCCAGGAGCATGACGAGCATTCCCGACAACGAATGCATCGGCCGCTGGGTCAGAAGGTAGTACATCATGAAGCCGGTCACGAGCAGGAAAACCATCGGCGTGAACGGGTATCCCCAGGTGCGATAGGGCCTGGGCAGATCGGGATCGGTGATGCGCAGCTTGATGACGCCGGCGACCGTGAAGAACGAGCAGAACAACAGCGAGAACTGGATGAAGTCGAGCACCGCCTCGAAGCTGCGCGTGAACAGCAGCAGATTTGCGACCGCGAGCTGAAACAGGATGGCATAGGCCGGCGCACCGCTCACCGACCGTTTCGCGAACACGCGCAGGACCGGAATGTCCTCGCCCATGATCATCATCACGCGCGGGCCGATCCACATCATCGCGCTGATCGAGGAGATCAGGCCGACACAGATCATGGCGCCGACGATCCGGCCGCCGAGATCGCCGAAGATCGCGGTACCGGCGACGTGGGCAACGTCGAGCTGGCCGGCGAGCGCGCTGACCGGCGTCGAGTAGAGGAACACGGCGTTGAGGGCGACGTAGAGGACGAGTACGATCAGCGTGCCCGCCAGCAAGGCGCGCGGCAGATTTCGCTGCGGCATGTTCATCTCGCCGATGATGTACGTCGCCGCATTCCAGCCCGAGAACGAGTACATCACGAAGACGAGCCCGATCGCGAAGGGCCCGCTGACGATATGAGCGAGATCGCCGGGCTGCGGCGCAAATGCGATCGGCTGGGGCACGCCGATGATGAAGCCGGCGACCAGGAAGGCCACGATCAGCACGACCTTCAGGATGGTCGAGATCAGTTGGAAGGTGGAGGAGTGCCTGACGCCGGTCAGTTGCACGATCGAGACCAGCCACACCACGCCGATCGCGAGCGGGATCGGCGGCACACCGGGCACCACCGACTTTGCGTATTCGCCGAACGCCATCGCTGCGAGCGCGACGGGCGCCGCGAAGCCGACCATCGACGACACCCAGCCTGCGACAAAGCCGAAGGCGGGATGGTAGGCGCGGCTGAGGAAATTGTACTCGCCGCTCGAGCGCGGAAACATCGCCCCGAGTTCGCTGTAGGAGAACACCCCGCACAGCGCGACGACACCACCGATGGTCCACAGCAGGAGAATCGGGAAACCGGACGGGATGTCCTTGACCTGAAATCCGAGGCTGGTGAAGACACCGACTCCGACCATGTCGGCAACGACAATGGCGGTTGCGACCAGAACCGAGACCCCCGTCCCGCCTCCGGTCAGCCGGCCAGTCCAGGACGCAGGCCCCACATCTGATGCCGTCATCGAGGTCCTTAACCTCAGGCGTCGCACCTCACAGGACGCGTCGCGCAGTTCGATCCAGTCAATTCAAGCAGGGTTAACAAGGGTTAAATGAGGCGAGCCAAATTGGTAATTTGACACCTTTTATGCATGATGCTGGGCAATAAACCTGCGCAATCGCCGAGAATCCCGCTTCCCGCCCCCACAATCAGGACACGATTGCGTGGTCCCTTTGAGCGTTCCGGATGTGGGGAAGTTTCTCCGGACGCTTAACGTCGCCTAAACGCCAGTCGGCTCAATTGTCTGAATGAGGCCGATGGATTTGTGGTCGTGACTTGGCTTCAGATTTGAGGTCATGAGACTTGGGGTCATAAGTGGATGGTCGGGGCCATTCCGAAATCGAGAGCTGACACGCGTGCCGATCGGACGCCGTCCGATGCGCGCCGTCGTGCGCTCCGGATCGGCCTGATCTCAGCCTTGGTGCCGCTCTCGCTGGCGCTGGTTCAATGCGGCAAGGCGCCAAATCCGGTGGCGCTGGCGGCGAACTCGCAGGCCAACGTCCAAGCCAATGTCCAGGTCGTCGCGAAGACCAAACAGCAGGTCGCAAGCGGGGACACGTTCGAAGATCGCTTCCCCGCCCCGCAATTCAAGGAGCGCTTTCCCTCGGCGAGCGAGAGCCTTCTACAGCGGCAGATGTCGGACTTCTCGCCCAAGCGCGCCGTGCAGCAACAGCCCGCACCGGAGCAGGCGCCGTACAAGGTCGCTTCCCTCGCGCCGCAGATCCCCTACCAGCGCCCGCCCCGCGAAGACCTGACAACGCTCATCAGCATGAAGTCGTCGGCCTTCCCTTATTTCGGCAACAACCCCGCCTCGGATTCGCCCTTCCTCAACATCTCCAAAGGTGACCGCCGTGGCCACCGCAGCTACTCGGGCCGCGTCTACTGGCAGGACGAGACCTACAGCGACAGCCGCGTGCTGATGCACGTGCCCGAGCATTTCGACGTGCGCAAGCCGGGCGTGATCGTGGTGTTCTTCCACGGCAATGGCGCAACCCTCGAACGCGACGTGCGCGACCGCCAGCTGGTGCCGCAGCAGATCACCGATTCCGGCGCCAATGCCGTGCTGCTCGCCCCGCAGATGGCGGTCGATGCCGCCGATTCCAGCGCCGGCAAATTTTGGCAGGCGGGCGGCTTCAAGCGCTTCATGGAGGAATCGGCCAGCCATCTCGCCCGCGCCACCGGCGATCCGAACAGCGCGCGCGCTTTTGCCAACATGCCGATCGTGATCGTCGGCTACAGCGGCGGCTTCCTGCCGACGGCGTGGAGCCTCGAGGTCGGCGGCATCAGCGATCGCGTGCGCGGCGTCGTGCTGCTCGATGCCATCTATGGCGAGATGGACAAGTTCGCCTCCTGGATCGAGAGCCACCGCGCCGGCTTCTTCGTCAGCTCCTACACCCGCGGCACGGCACGACGCGACCGCGAGTTGATGAGCACGCTGCGGCAGAAGGGCATCAGCTTCTCCGAGGACATGGATGGCCCCTTGCGCCCCGGCAGCGTGGTGTTCGTCGAGACCGGCGACGGCATCACCCATCGTGACTATGTGACGCGCGCATGGACGCGCGATCCGCTCAAGGACGTGCTGGTGAAGATGTCGGCCACGCCGTCGCTGGCGCTGACACGCGTTGCGTCCACCAATCCTGCCGCGAGCCGCTGATATTGCGTACGCCGGCATTTGGCGGCGCTGCTCACAATTGCCTCAGGCCTTGATCAAAATGTGATGTTGATGGCCGGCATCCCCGGGACCCTCCGGATTGCTTCTGCCGGCAACGAACATAGTTTGCGCGCCAAGTCGGTGTTCGAATTCTGCGGGGACAGTCGGTGCGTCAGGGTTTGTACAAGGTCGACTTCCACACGGTTCACGGAACCGGTTGCGGCGTCGTCTATGTGACGGATGGCAAGATGCGTGGCGGCAATTCCGCCTTCGCCTTCCTCGGCACCTACACGGGCCAGGGCGACAGCATCAAGGTCAAGATCTCGACCCAGCGCTACAACGATGACCCGTCTTTCAAGGCGCTGTTCGGCATCGACCGGATCACGCTCACGCTCGCCGGCCGCGAAGACGGCGACACGGCGGAATTCGAAGGCACCGCACTGCAAGTGCCAGGCGTCGCCTTCCGTGCCGTCTTGAGCCGGATCAGCGATTAAAGCATGATCCGGAAAAGTGCGAAGCGGTTTTCCGAAAAGATCATGCGCAAACAACAATCTAAAGCGCGATGATGCTTCATCCTCATCGCGCTTTAAAGACTCAGGTTTTCGGCAGCTTCGGAATGCTCTCGGCGAAGCCGTTGAAGCAGGCCAGACGCTCGTCCTCTTCCTTGAAGTACCGGCAATCGGCGTAGCCCTTGGCCTTGGCAGGCTTCGGCTTCGGTTGCGGAGCGATTACCGCGTCGTAGCAATTGAGCCGGTCCTTGGTGCCGTCATCGAGGTCGAGGCAGGCCTGGAGCCGGGCCGCGATCGATTGCGGCTTGCCCTTCGGCGCTGCGACCGGCTTGGCCGCGGCCTCCTTGGCGCCTTTCGGCTTGACCTGCACCAGCGGCTTGTCCCCGACCATCGGCGGCTTGTCGGCTTGCGCGAACGCGGAGGCTGAATAGAGCACCGCGGCAACCGCCAGAATCATCCTCATCTGAGTCATCTCTCGTTGGTCCCCATGCCTCGCCTTCTAGCGCTCCGGCGCGCGGTTTGCCAAGCGCCTTGCGCGAGGGAAAGCACAGGCTTCAGGCGCGAGCAGCAGCCGGCCGGGGCCGGCTCAGGATCACCAGGACCAGCGCCAGCACGACAAAGCCGGCCGCGGCGAAGCCGAGCGGATGCAACAGTTCGCGAGCGAACAGCAGTCCGCCGATGGCGGAGCCGACAGCCTGGCCGATATAGAGCACCGAGGTATTGAGCGCGACTGTCGCCGATGCGAGCGCCGGCGCGGCAGCAACCAGCCGCACTTGCTGCATCGAATTGGTCGATGCAAATCCGAGACCCCAGATCGCGACCGCGACCGCCATCGCCGCGAGCGTGCCGGCACTGATCGCCCAGCCCGTGATGCCCACGAGCAGCAGGCATGTGAACAGCAGCGAGGTCCGGTATGGCCCCCAGGTATCGACGATGCGGGTGGCGATGACGACGCCGAGGAAACCGCAGACACCGTAGATGCCGAACACGAAGCCGATCGCATCGGGGCTGGCATCGGTGAGCTTCTTGAGCAGCGGCCCCATGAAGGTGAACACCACGAACTGTCCGCCCATCTGCAGCATCGTGATCGCCAGCAGCAGCAGGATCGCCTTGCTGCGTCCGACCGCGCTCCAGGTCTTCAGGTCGACGGGCGTGCCCTTCAAGCCCGCCGGCAGGCGCAGCAGCAACAACAGGACGCTGACGCAGCCGAGCGCACCGATCCCGCCATAGGCCGCGCGCCAGCCGTAGCGGCTCGCGATGAAGGTGATCAGCGGCAGTCCGACGGCAGCGGCCAGCGACCAGCCAAGAAAGATGTAGGCGATGGTGCTGCCGCGCCGCTCGACCGGCACGATCAGCGCGGCGGTGCCGGCCGCCTGCGGCGTGTAGAGCGCGCCGACCGCGAGCATCACCAGACGGATGGCGAGCAGGCTGGTGTAATCAGGCGCGAAAGCCGAGGCGATATTGCCCAGAGCGAGCACCGCAAGCGTCGTCGTCAGCAGCGCCCGCCGTTCGATCCGGCTGGTGAGCCACGCCGTCAGAGGCGAACCGACGCACAGCGTGATCGCGCCGAAGGTGATCAGGAGCCCGGCTGCGTGAATGCTGATGCCGAGCCCGGTCGACAATTCCGGCAGCATGCCCGCCGGCGCCAGCACCGAGGAGCCGGTGACGAGATTTCCAAGCATCAGGGCTGTGGGGGTGAAACGGCCGGCGGTGGGCGGATTTTCCATGCAAATGCATGTAGAGCAGGCCTCCACCCATTGAAAGGTCGCGACCCGAAATAGTTGGCGCATCACCCCGGCTTTTGCGCGCCACTTTCTTGGAAATGCCGGATTGCGCAGGCCGAATCGCCTGATATATCGCTCGTTCCCGCTTACCTGCGCTCGTTCGCAGGAGTGAGCTTCAGGAGAAAAGCAATGACCGACCAGAACAAATCCGAATCCGGCTTCCAGTACTCCCTCAGCAATCTGAAGCCCGTGACCCCCGCCGCCAAGATCACCCTCACCTTCCCCGACGGCGCCCAGCGCCAGTATGACAAGAGCATTACCGGCCTCGAGATCGCCAAGGGCATCTCGCCGTCGCTGGCCAAGCGCACCGTTGCGATGGCGCTCGACGGTGTTGTCGCCGACCTCGACGACCCAATCGAAGCCGATGCCAAGATCGAGCTGATCAACCGCGACGATCCGCGCGCGCTCGAACTGATCCGCCATGACTGCGCGCACGTGCTGGCAGAGGCCGTGCAGACGCTGTGGCCGGGCACCCAGGTCACCATCGGCCCCGTGATCGAGAACGGCTTCTATTACGATTTTTTCCGCAACGAGCCATTCACGCCGGAAGACTTTGCCGCGATCGAGAAAAAGATGCGCGAGATCATCGCGCGCGACAAGCCTTTCACGAAAGAGGTTTGGGATCGCGAAAAGACCAAGCAGGTGTTCCGCGACAAGGGCGAGGCCTTCAAGGTCGAGCTGGTCGACGCCATTCCCGGCAACGAGCCGATCAAGATCTACTACCAGGGCGACTGGTTCGATCTCTGCCGCGGCCCGCACATGACCTCGACGGGCAAGGTCGGCAACGCCTTCAAGCTGATGAAGGTGGCCGGCGCCTATTGGCGCGGCGACAGCAACAACCCGATGCTGACCCGCATCTACGGCACGGCCTTCGCCAAGCAGGACGACCTCGACGCCTACCTCAAGCAGATCGAGGAGGCCGAGAAGCGCGACCATCGCAAGCTCGGGCGCGAGCTCGACCTCTTCCACTTCCAGGAGGAAGGTCCGGGCGTCGTGTTCTGGCACCCGAAGGGCTGGACCATCTTCCAGCAGCTGATCGCCTATATGCGCCGGCGCCTCGCCGGCGACTACAACGAGGTCAACGCGCCGCAGATCCTGGACAAGGTGCTGTGGGAGACCTCGGGCCATTGGGGCTGGTATCGCGAGAACATGTTCGCGGCGCAGTCGGCCGGTGACGAAGCCGAGGACAAGCGCTGGTTCGCGCTCAAGCCGATGAACTGCCCCGGCCACGTGCAGATCTTCAAGCACGGCCTGAAGAGCTATCGCGACCTGCCGCTGCGCCTCGCCGAGTTCGGCGTGGTGCATCGCTACGAGCCGTCCGGCGCCATGCACGGGCTGATGCGCGTACGCGGCTTCACCCAGGACGACGCGCATGTCTTCTGCATGGAGGACCAGCTCGCCGACGAGTGCCTCAAGATCAACGACCTGATCCTGTCGACCTATGCGGATTTCGGCTTCACCGGCGATCTCACGGTCAAACTGTCGACCCGGCCGGAAAAGCGCGTCGGCACCGATGCGATGTGGGATCACGCCGAGCGCGTGATGGCGACCGTGCTGAGCCAGATCCAGGCGCAGAACAACCACATCAAGACCGAGATCAATCCGGGCGAAGGCGCCTTTTACGGTCCGAAGTTCGAATACGTCCTGCGCGACGCCATCGGCCGCGACTGGCAGTGCGGCACCACGCAGGTCGACTTCAACCTGCCGGAACGGTTCGGTGCGTTCTACATCGACCATGACAGCGGCAAGAAGGCGCCGGTGATGGTCCATCGTGCGATCTGCGGCTCGATGGAGCGCTTCATCGGCATCTTGATCGAGCACTATGCCGGCAACTTCCCGCTCTGGCTCTCGCCGGTGCAGGTGGTGGTCACCACCATCACCTCGGAAGCGGACGAGTATGCCAAGCAGGTGCTGGAGCAGGTCCGCCGCGCGGGTCTTCGGGCCGAGATCGACCTTCGCAACGAAAAGATCAACTACAAGGTCCGCGAGCACTCGCTGGCCAAAATTCCGGCGCTGCTGGTCTGCGGCAAGAAGGAAGCCGAGACGCAATCGGTCTCGGTCCGCCGTCTCGGCAGCGAGGGCCAGAAGGTGATGACGACGGCGGAGGCGATCACGGCCCTCGTCGACGAGGCCACCCCGCCGGACGTCCGGCGGGCGCGCGACGCGGCTTGATCCCTGAAATCGATCTAAATTCGCTTCCGGTTGCGGGCGTGCATGCTTATCTGGGCATGGCACGCCCGACGACCAGCCGAAGAGGATATCGCAGTGCCTGATGCCATCGAACTCCTGAAGACCCGCCGCTCGGTCAAGCCGCGCGAGATGACCGGGCCCGGCCCTTCGGCGGCCGAACTCGAGACGATCCTGACCATCGGCGCGCGCGTACCTGACCATGGCAAGCTCGCGCCCTGGCGCTTCATCATTTTCGAGGGCGATGCGCGCCAGCGTGCCGGCGAGGTGATCGCCAAAGTGTTCGCCCGCAAGAATCCCGGCGCGCCCGCCGCCGACGTCGAAATCGAGCGCAAGCGGCTGATGGACGCACCGCTGGTGATCGGCATCGTCAGCTTCACCAAGCCGCATCCGAAGGTGCCGGCGTTCGAACAGGAATTGTCGGCGGGCGCAAGCGCCATGAACATCGTCACGGCTGCAACCGCGCTCGGCTACGGCGCCTGCTGGTTGACCAGCTGGTTCTCGTTCGATCGCGACGTGCTCGATGGGCTCGGGCTCAAGCCGGACGAAAAGCTCGCCGGCTTCATTCATATCGGCACGCCGACGAAGCCGAACGAGGATCGCCCGCGCCCGGTCCTGTCGGACATCGTGACACGATTTTAATCGAAGGCTTGTTGACGGCCCCGGCGTCTTGCGGCTTTGTTCCCCGGCGAGGGAGGAGCCGCAATGAAGCGTCGTGAATTTCTGCTCGGGGCTGCAATGCTGGCGGGCTCGATGGCGCGAGGCCATGCGGCTGCCGACGTCCCTGCTCCGTCGCCCGAGGGCCTCGACCGGATCACCGACTACTTCAACACCGAGGTGACGAGCGGCCGGCTGCCGGGCGCCGTCATCCTGGTGGAGCAGCACGGCAAGCCGGTCTACCTCAAGAATTTCGGCGTCCGCGACACCCGCACCGGCCTCGCAATGACGCCCGACACGATCTTCGCGATCCACTCGATGACCAAGCCGATCACCTGCCTCGGCGCGATGATGCTGATCGACGAGGGCAAGCTCGCGCTCACCGACCCCGTCTCGAAATACATCCCGCTGTTTGCCGACACCAAGGTCGGCATCGAGATCACCAAGCCGGACGGTCCTGTCACGATCGAGCTCGAGCCGCCGGTCCGTCCCGTCAACATCGAGGATCTGCTGCGACACACGTCGGGCATCAGCTACGATTATATCGGCGCTCCCTGGGTGATGGAGGTCTACTCCGCCGCCAACATCTTCGACGGCCCCTTCAACAACCGCCAGTTCGCCGACCGCATCGCCAGGCTGCCGCTGACCCGCCAGCCCGGGACGCTGTGGCGCTACGGCCATTCCACCGACGTGCTCGGTGCCATCATCGAGATCATCTCGGGCCAGACGCTGTACCAGTTCCTGAAAGCGCGCATCCTCGATCCGCTCGGCATGACCAGCACCAAATTCGTGCTGACGACGCCGGAGGAGCGCGCGCGCATGGCGCGACCGCTGCCGAACGACCCGGTGCTGCTCGCCGGCGAGCGCGACCGTCTCGCCCATCCCGAATGGGAATCCGGCGGCGGCGGTCTGCTCTCCACCATCACCGACTACCAGCGCTTCTCGCAGATGCTGCTCAATGGCGGCGAGTTCGAGGGCAAGCGCTATCTGAGCCCTGCAGCCTTCAAGGCGATGACGACCGATCACGTCGGTCCAGGCTCCGGTGTCGGACGCGACTATTTCTACTTCCCGGGCGATGGCTTCGGCTACGGCTACGGCATCGGCGTACGAACCGATCCCGGCAACGCCAAGCCGCCGCCGGCGGGCTCGATCGGCGAACTGAAATGGGACTCCGGGAGCGGCACCTATTTCGGCGTCGATCCCAAGCTCGACATGGTCTACCTCATGATGCAGCAGACCCAGAACGAGCGCAGCCGCATCACGCCCGCGTTCAAGGCGCTGGTCTACGACTGCTATCCCGAAGGCCTACGCCGCCCGTGAGGCGCGCGCGCCGAACTCGGCGAGCAGCTTGGCGATCTCGGCGGCCGGCCGAGCCGCGCTGAACAGGAAACCCTGCACCTCGTTGCAGCCTTCGGCGCGCAACCAGTCGAGCTGATCCTCGGTTTCGACGCCCTCCGCGGTCGTGGTGATGTTGAGGCTGCGGCCGAGGCCGGAGATCGCGCGCACGATCGCGCCGCAATCCGGCCGCAGCGCCAGATCCTTCACGAAGGAGCGGTCGATCTTGATCTTGTCGAACGGGAAGCTGCGCAGATAGCTCAGGCTGGAATAGCCGGTGCCGAAATCATCCATGGAGATGCCGACGCCGAGCGCGCGCAGCTGATGCAGGATCGCGAGATTGGCATCGGTCTCGGCGAGGAAGATCGACTCGGTGATCTCCAGCTCGAGCCGCGTCGGCGACAGGCCGGACTGCGCCAGCGCCGAGATCACGACTTGAACCAGATTGCGGCTGCGGAATTGCGCCGGCGACAGGTTGACCGCGACCTTGACGTCGGCGGGCCATTTCACCGCCTCGGCGCAGGCCTCGCGCAGCACCCATTCGCCGAGCTGCGAGATCAGGCCGATGTCCTCGGCGACCGGAATGAACTCCGCCGGCGAGATCATGCCCTTGTCGGGGTGACGCCAGCGCAGCAGCGACTCGAAGCCGGAGATTCGATCGGACGCGATCGACACCAGCGGCTGGTAATGCAGTTCGAACTCGCCATTGGCGAAGGCGCGGCGCAAATCGAGCTCCATGTCGCGGCGCCTCTGCGCCTGGAGGTCCATCTCGCGCTCGAAGAAATGGTGCACGCCGCCCCCGTCGGATTTCGCGCGGTACAGCGCCATGTCGGCGTTGCGCATCAGCTCTTCCGGCGTGACGCCGTCGCCCGGCGACAGCGCGATGCCGATGCTGGCCCCGATCACCATCTCCTGGCCATCGAGGTCGTAAGGCGACTTCAGCATGTCGATCAGCACCGTCGCGCAGGCGCTGGCCTCGTTCGGCGAGACGTCGGCAGCCAGGATCACCGCGAACTCGTCGCCGCCGAGACGGGCTGCGAGATTGGCGCCGCGCACTGCCGTGGTCAGGCGTTCGGCGACTTGCTTGAGCAGGCGGTCGCCGACGGGGTGACCGAAGGAGTCGTTGATGTTCTTGAACAGGTCGAGATCGATGTAGAGCACGCCGACGCGTTTGCCGCCGGCCTGGTCGAGCGCCTGCTTCAGGCGCTCCTGGAAATGTTCGCGGTTGGGCAGATCGGTGAGTCCATCGTGGTGCGCCATGTGGGCGATGCGCGCCTCGGCCTTGCGCCGTTCGGTGATGTCGACCACCGCGACCAGATAGCCGTCGCGATCGTCGAAGGCGACGCGACGGCCGAAGGTCAGCACCTCGATCTCGCTGCCGTCGGCGCGCAAATGCCGCCAGTTGCGCGAGGAGTGATAGGCATCGCCGACGCGATCCAGCGCCTCGGCGTGACTGTCCCACTCGTCCTCGGGCCAGATCTCGTGCAGCTTCATGCGCAGGAAGGTGGCGCGGCTGTAGCCGTAATGCTGGACCGCGGCGTCGTTGACGCCCAAAAATTGCTTTGTCTCGGCGTCGAACACCCACATCGGCATCGGATTGTTGTCGAACAGCAGGCGGAACGAGGCATCGCGCCGCTTCAGCGCGGTGACGTCGGAGATCGTCAGCGAGACCACGTCAGCGAACGCCGTGGCGCTCAGTCGAAGATAGCGTCCCTCGCTCTCGATCTCGAGCTGGTCGCCGCGGCCGCCCGAGACGGCCTCAAGCAGGAATTCCATGATCTCGGGCGCGGCCAGCAGCGTGCTGCCCTCGCCGATCCGTCGCCACAACAGCGCAGCGCCTTCGGCCCGCAGCAGCGCGCCCGCGCTCTTGTTGTGGTGGACGATCTGGAGATCGAACGGCTTGCCGGCGGCATCGCGCAACGTTGCCAGCGAGATCACGGCGTCGTCGGTAGCGGAGAAGATGGCATCGAGCAGATTGTACTGCGCGCCGCGCTCGTTGACATAGGCGCCGACCAGCGTTGCGCCCCAGCGCGAGGACGTCGGCAGCGCCAGCACGTCGTAGGTCCGGACCATGCCGTCGCGCACGCAATGCGCCCTGGCCTGGTGCGGCCGTCCGTTCTGCAGCGCGCTCGCCACCGCCTCCGACAACGCGGTGGCGCAATCGGGCGAGAGCTCGGCGACCGGAATGTCCCAGCGCTCCTCGCCCAGCCATTTCTGCACGTAGCGCCCGCTGCGCGACAGTTCGAGCGCGCCATCGTTCTTCAGCAGCGCGATATGGTCGGCGAGCCGTCCCAGGCTGCCGAGCATCACGTCCTCGTAACGCGGCAGCCGGTCACCCGGCTTGAGCGCAGCACGCCATTTGCGCTGAAGCACCGGGATGTCGTCGAACATTTCGGTGGCCAGCTTTCCCGGCATCTTCTTCGCGGCAGTCATTGCAGTCCCCAACGCACTTTCGCGCGCATCCAATGCGGCGGTGCTCTTAACGCCGTGTGAAAAGGCCGCAGTCGCGGGTTCCAATCAGCGATTATGACAGTTTTAAGTCAGGTGTTGGTTAGTGCGCGTTAGAGACTGTGACGGGTGCTTAAAATACGATGCGCTCGCACTGCCGGAGACTCGAGATGCGGCAACCGTCCCTCTCGTGTCCCGGACGCGGTGCGGCACAAAGTGCCGCTCCGCAGAGCTGGGACCCAGCAGGCCACGGCGCTCGCTGATCGATGGGCCCCGGCTCTGCAGCGCACCGTCGAAGGAACGCTGCGCTGCGTCCGGGGCACGAGACCTTTGTTTGGCGCACCCCTGTCTCCACACCGTCATTGCGAGCGCAGCGAAGCAATCCAGAATACCTCCGCAGAAAGATTCTGGATTGCTTCGTCGCAAGAGCTCCTCGCAATGACGGAGAGTGACGGACGCGCCTCCGCATTCTCGCGGCGTATTTCGCCCGAGCTTTGCATCGTCGCCGTACCCTCGATTGAAAGAGGGCGCAGGGAAGACCGGGTGCCGGCCGGGCACCCACGGTCCACTGTGCGAAGGGTTGCGCTACAAGAGGCTGCACAGCGGCATACAGGTGGAGCCGAACACTCGGCCT
>Ga0207426_1001068_pt1 | contig 25759 bp, 19 predicted proteins | sample AraplaMF_Cvi_mMS_FD_184265 | JGI IMG/M metagenome (GOLD analysis project Ga0207426, IMG submission 184265) | Arabidopsis root microbial communities from the University of North Carolina, USA - plate scrape MF_Cvi_mMS (SPAdes) (version 2) | ecosystem: Host-associated > Plants > Roots > Endosphere... | reverse complement strand
GAGGACACCGCCGGACGTCTCGACGTGCTGGTCAACAACGCCGGGATCACCGGCAGTGCGCCGCAGCTGCCGACCACGGTCGACGTGACGACGGTCCGGGCGGCCGTGGAGACCAACGTGATCGGCGTCATCCGCGTCACCAACGCGATGCTGCCGTTGCTGCGCCGCTCGTCGTCACCACGGATCGTGAACATGTCCAGCGGCGTCGGATCCCTCACCCGCCAGACCACCCCCGGCACCGACACGGGCCCGGTCTCCGTCGCGTACGCACCATCGAAGACGTTCCTGAACGCCGTCACCGTCCAGTACGCCAAGGAGCTCAGCGACACGAACATCTTGATCAACGCCGGCTGCCCCGGCTACTGCGCGACCGACCTCAACGGCTTTCGCGGCTTCCGCACCCCGGAACAGGGCGCGGCGATCGCGATCCAGCTCGCGACCCTGCCCGACGACGGCCCGACCGGCGGCTTCTTCGACGACGAGGGCGAGGTGCCGTGGTGACCCGCAGGTCAGTGCAGGACATCAACGGCCCCTCGCACGCCGGGGGTTGTGCCTGCGCATCTTCGTGACCGGTGGGTCCGGCCGGATCGAGAGGCTCGGCGCGACCCGCTGACCGGCGGTCCGAGCCGAGAGCGGACAGCGGTGTGGTGGTGCCTGCCGGGCCGGCCGGGAGGCACCACCACGTCGTTACCCCGCTCTGCGAAGTGGAGCCGCTTCAGGACTGGGGAGCGGCGCGGTACACGTTTCCGGAGGGGCCGACGACGAAGAGGACCTCCAGCTTGTCCTTCAGCTTCGCGTCGCCGGCGGCGGCGGTGACCGCGGCCTGGATATCGTCGGTGGACCGGGCGTTCTTCACCCAGGGCACCTGGGTGGCGTCCGCGACGACGACCACCTTCCCGGTGCTCTGGTACTTGGTGACCTTCTCGGAGACCTTGTTCACGAGCTGGCTGACGAAGCCGTCCCGGTCGCTGCCCAACTTGATCACGAAGTGGTCGCCCTTGGTGGCGGTCGTGCTGTCCGTGACCTCGTAGTCGGGCTTGAGGCCGCCCTCGTCCTTGCCGCCCGCCTTGAGCTTGTCGTAGCCGGTGACGTAGAGCCGCTTGGCGTTGATGTACTCGGGCACCTCGGTCAACACATCGGTCGGCAGGCTGGTCTCCAGCTTCTTGTCCTCGGGAATCTTGTCCTGGGGGACGTCCGGCGGGAACGCCTGCTTGAGCTCACGGAACTTCTCGGTGGCGTCGGCGACCGGGGTGGCCTCTTCGGCCAGGGCGCGGATCAGGTCATCGGCCTTCTGCTTGAAGGTGGTGCGGCGCTGCTCGGCGCCGTCCTTCGCCTTGTTGATCCACGCCTTGACCCGGGCGTTCTCGGGGTCGAGGACATTGCGCTCCTGGTTCAGCTTCTCCACCGCAGGCTTGAAGTCGCTCACCCACTTCTCCCGGGAGGACGGAACCATGATGGCGTCCGAACCCGGCGTCGGCGACGGAATCTTGGCCAGCTCCGCGGCTCCGGAGGTGGAAGCACCCTCACCAGGGTCGGGGTGCGGTTCGGCCGGGTGGTCCGCGGGCCGTTCCGCCGGCCGTGCCGGCTCCTCACCGGGCTTCGGGGCCTCCTTGGGCACGGGTTCCGGAGCCTTCCCGATCCCCGGCGCCGTGAGGAGATCGGTCCCGATCTGGGTGAAGATCTCGGCCGTGCTCGGCGGCCGGTGCAGCCTTTCGGCGTCCGCGGGGCAGCGGCTGGACCACTCTTGTTCGCTTTCCACGCCGGGGTCCCACGGTCCGCAGGCACGGGCGGCGGACGCCGGCGCGGCCATCCCGAATACCGCCGCCCCGACAGCGGCGACGAGGGCAACGCTCTGGAGCGCGCGGTGCCGTCCCGGTGTCTCGCCCGCCGGTCTCCTCTTGTGTGACATCTTTTCTTCCTTCCTTGCGCCGGGCGGCCGATGCGTCGGCCTGTTCCCGAACTCCCCAAAGATTTGCGATCCGAAGAATTCCCCCCTTCGGCACATAAGGAGAGCGCCGCTCCGCACTATGGGTTCCGCGGACTTCCCGGTAACTTCTGCGATATTCCGTGAGTTAACGCAAGGGCTCCATAGAGCGGCTTCCCCGCGCCCCGCGCAGTCAACTGAGAGTGCGGCGCGCACGACGGGGAGCGAATTCCGTATCTATCGGATGGCCTACGCCTCGGGTATCACTCTTCCCGGCGATCTGCCAGGCGCAGGCGGCAGTGCAGACAGTTCCGGCAGCGGAATTCCGGCGAACGGGAACATGACCGCGCCACGCGCAGGCAAGCGGAAATTCCATTCCGCACGCACACCGAAACACGCAATAGCCCCAAGCGCAGGGGTCCCGGCCCGGCCCCCGCAGACCGGCAGTTGACCGCCCGCACCCACCGCGGCACCGGGTGCGGAAGGGCATACCGGGCACGACAAGAGCCCGTGCGGTGCCGGTGGTGCGGAGCTCAGTGGCGGTAGGCGGCGATCGCGGTGTCGACGAACGAGCGGATCAGTGGATTCGTATCACCCTCGTTCCATGCCGCGACCACACGGCTCGGCGGCATGTCGATCAGCGGCACCACGGTGAGCCCCGCGGCCGGTTCGTGATCCAGGAGGGTCATGCCGACCGTGCCGTTCCAGAGAACGGCTTGCTGACATTCCTGGACGGCGCGCACCACCGGGCCCTCGCGAGGTTCCCCGCCGTTCCAGTACGACTGCCAGCGGGGGTCGGTGCCCTCCGGGAACCGGAACCAGCGGCGCCCGGCCAGGTCGGCCAGCTTCACGCTGCCGTGGCGGGCGAGCGGGTCGTCGGCGCGCAGCAGCGCGCCCACCGGGTCGGCGCGCAGCGCGTGCACGGTCAGGCCGGTCTCGTCAAAGGGGCCGCGGGTCAGGGCGACGTCGACCAGTCCGGCGTGCAGCCCGCAGGTGGGATCGGTCAGGCCGGCCTCGCGGATGCGGACCTCAACGCGCGGGTGCAGCCGGTGGTAGGCGCCGGCCAGCCGGGATGCGCCCGGGTCGGTGCTGTCGCCCAGCATGCCGACGGTGAGGGTCGCGGCGCCGGCCGCCGCGGCCACGCGTACCCGTACCCGGTCAGCCTGGTCGAGAAGGGCGCGCGCCTCATCCAGCAGCACCGCCCCCACCGGCGTCAGCGTGACACCGGCGGACGACCGGTCGAACAGCGCGGCGCCGGCCTCGGTTTCCAGCTGTTTGATCGCCCGGCTCAGTGGCGGCTGGCTCATGTGCAGCCGGGCGGCGGCCCTGCCGAAGTGAAGTTCCTCGGCGACCGCGACGAAGTAGCGCAGCGTGCGTAACTCCATGGTGCGACGATACCCGTACGGTATCGGCTTCACGGAACAGGTCTTGGACTGTCGCCTTGCCCCGGCAGTGCAATCGGAGCATGACTGACGAACCGAAGACCAGTGAGCCGATGCCCGACCCCGCCGTATCGGTGGTCGGTCCGGGCGACGGCGAGACGATCCTCCTGGGCACCACGCGCATGCGGGTCCTGGAAGACGGCAGCAACACCGGGCACCGTCTCGGCCTCGCCGAGTCCGTCCTCGCGCCGCATACGCCCGGACCGCCCCAGCACCGCCACGCCCGGCACGACGAAGGCTTCTACATCATCTCCGGCAGCGTGCGGTTCACGGTCGGCGACAAGGACCACGACGCGACCGCGGGCACGTTCGTGATGGTCCCGCCCGGGGCCCCGCACACCTTCGCCAACGTGACCGACCAGCAGGCCGTCATGCTGAGCATCCTCACGCCGGATCTCTATATGCAGTACTTCCGAGACCTGGCGGAGATGTTGGCCGACGACCAGGCGCCGTCCCCACAGGCGAGTCTCCAGGTGATGAGCCGTTACGCCACCGAGCCCGCCACCGACTTTTCCCAGAGAGCGGACTGACCACACTGCCCGCCCGGCCGACGGGCCGGGGCGCCTCCCACCTACGGCGTCCGCGTCGCGTCGGCGTGCGGCGCAGAGTCGGCGCGGCCGGCGGCGCGGCGGCCTCCGGCCCACAGCAGGATGCTCGCGAGCAGGAAGAGCGGCCAGGGCGTGAGGATGAGGATGACGGCGTCCACCACGCACCAGATCCCCAGCGTCCACGCGAGGAACGGCGGCGGAGTGATGCCGCGCCGGTCCAGCCACAGGACGATCAGACCGACCACGATGAGCGGCGGCCCGAAGCTCTCCAGAGACAGCCAGAGCGCGCTGTTGGCCGGGCTCATATCGGAGAAGTCTTCGTGCCACAGCGCCCCGCTGAACCACTCCCCGGCGTAGCGTGCCGCTCCCTCCAGCGTCAAGGCGAGGAGCGTGTGCGCGGCTCCGAGGAACACCAGGAGCCAGCCGGCACTTTTGATCATCTGAATCCTCCGGTCTGTTATCGGTCATCGATGGCCGCTGCGGAATCCGGCGCGGTCGGCGTGGACCACGCCGCCATCGCGGACGACGCGCCAGGCCACGGCCGCCAGAGACACGGAACCCTTAGTTACGGAACCAGTGGTTTCGATACTCGCAGTTCCGTATGATGCACCCATGTCCGCACGAGAGCAAGCTCGCAACCAGGGGGGCCGCCCCCGAGACAGCCGCGTCGACGACGCCATCGCCTCGGCCGTTCGAGAGCTGCTGTCCGAAGTGGGATACACACGGCTCACGATGGCCGGGGTGGCCGCGCGAGCCGGCGTGGGCAAGGCGGCGATCTACCGGCGCCACACCACCAAACAAGAGATGATCTTTGACGTTCTGCTGCCGGATCAGTTCCTGGCAGTGGCACCCGACCGCGGATCGCTCCGCGCCGACCTGGCCGCCGTGCTCGCCGAGATCGCGGACAGCATGGCCCTTCCGCCGCAGGGGACGATCCCCGGCCTGCTGGCCGACGTCCACGCCGACCCCGCACTGAGTGACCGGTTCGACGAGAAATACCTCGGCGCCCAGCGCCGGACCCTCACGGAGATCCTGGACCGCGCGACCGCACGCGGCGAACTCACCACCCGCCCCGACCCGGCCACCCTCAACGCCCTGCTGGTCGGCCCCGTCTTCGCCTGGCTGTTTCTGCTGTCCGAATCCCCCGACCAACTCCCCGCCCTGACCTCCACACTTCTCGACACAACCCTTGCCCTCATCAGCCCCGGCCCGCCCGGCGCCCCGGATGAATCCGGCAGTGAGCCCGTGACGTAATCCAGCCCCTCGAAGACGAGCGCCAGGGGCGGCGACCGCTCAATTGCAGTGACTGCTCACTTTTCACCGTGCATCACCTCGCCACATTCCCGGAAAGCCCTCTCATGGGTCTACGACAATGACGAGAAGGACGAGAAGCAGGCCGTCCCCAGCTTCCACATGGGCCGGAAACTTCGGTGTGACCGGGTGCATCATGGGACCGGACACCGGACGGGACCGACACAAAAGAGCGGACTGATACGTGACACGCATTCTGGTCATCGGTGGCGGGATCGCCGGTACGGCAACCGCGCTGGCCCTGCACAAGGCGGGATTAGACGTCACCGTGCACGAGGCGCACCCCGACACAGCCGAGGACATCGGGGCGTTCCTGACCCTGGCGAGCAACGGGATGCGCGCACTGGCGCAGCTCGATGCCTCGGACGTGGTCACGGCGCTCGGTTTCCCGCTGCGCTCCATGCGGGTGCTCGACGCCCAGGGCAGTCAGCTGGCCCATGTACCGCTGGGCGAGGCCGACGACGCGCTGCTGCGGTACCGGTGCCTGCGCCGGGGCGAGTTGAGCGCCGCGCTGCAAGCCGAGGCCGTGCGTCGGGGAATCGGGCTGACGCATGGTGCGCGACTGGTGTCCGTCGAGAACGGTCCGGACGACGTGACCGCGCGATTCGCCGACGGCAGCGTCGCGACCGGTGATCTGCTCGTCGGCGCGGACGGGCTGAGCTCGACCGTCCGGCAGTCGATCGCGCCCGGCGTGGCGCCCGTCTACGCGGGGCAGAGCGTCTTCTACGGCTACACGCGCAGCGCCCCGGGGGCGGAGGACACCGGCCACACCACCATGGCGCGGGGCAGCTCCGCCGCCTTCGGCTACGCGGTCTCCCCGGACGGGGAGACGTACTGGTTCGCGCGCGTCGGCGGAGCCGCCGTCCCCGCCAACGAACTCGCGCACCCCGCGCCGTCCCGCTGGCGGGAGCAACTCGTCGCGCTGCTGGGCAAGGACGCCACTCCCGCCGCGGGCATCGTCGCGTCCGCCACCGACGACATCATGGCCACCAACGCCACCGAGATCCCACCCGGCACCCCCTGGCGTTCCGGGCGGACCCTGATCATCGGTGATGCGGCGCATGCGGCCTCACCGGCGACGGGGCAAGGGGCCTCGATGGCGCTGGAGGACGCCGTCGTCCTCGCCAAGTCCCTGCGGGACACCCCCGATCCGGAGAGCGCCCTCGCCCTCTACGAGGCGTGCCGCCGCCCCCGCGTGGAGCACAACATCACCGCCAGCGGAGAGATCTCCCGCGGCACCCGCGCCCCGTCCCGCGCCGGCGGAGCACCGCCCCCGCAACGTCCCGGGGACGACACTCTCGCCGCCCAGCTGGACTGGAACCACGATATGAACGCCGTCACCAGCACCGCGGACTGAGTGCCGCCGTCGCCTACCGCGCAGATGTCTCCCGCGCCTCGCTCCAAAGCATGCCCGGCCTCCGTCGGTTCGAGAGCCTCGCAAAGGTGCTTAGAGCCGGGGACGCGCGGGTACTCGGCTGGGCCAGTCACCCAAGCGGGAGGTCTGACCCACGACCGGGAGGAGAGAAGCTCCTTGATGTATGACATCGAAGCAGCAAGCCGCCCCATTGTGGTGGGGGTTGAGGCGGAGAGCGACGCGGTGCGCGCCTTGGTGCGGCACGCGGCACGGCAAGCGGAGCTGCACGGCAGCCCGCTGCACCTCCTGCATGTTCTCGACGGCCCTGGTGGAGCATCGGACGAGAACAGCGGAGGGACACCTGAGAAGACGCAGGGCGCAGCGGTCGTGGAACCGCTCGCGGCGTGGGTCCACTCGGAGTTCCCGAATGTGGTGGTGACCGCGCAGACGGCAGCGGGCCGGGTGGCCGAACAACTCCTTGCACGCTCCGCCGAGGCGGCCACTTTGGTCCTGGGCCACCGCGGGACCGGTGGATTCGCCCGGCTTCCCCTGGGGTCGGTCAGTTGGCAGGTGGCCACACACGCCGAATGCCCGGTCGTCATCGTCCGGCCGGGCGAAGCGGCCGAGAACCCGAAGGCCAGGGTCGTCGTCGGGGTGGACATCAACGACGTCTCGGCGGAAGCCGTGGACGCGGCCTTCGCCGAGGCCGCACTCCGCGGGGCACGCCTGGAGGTGGTGCACGCGAACTTCCACCTCAGCGAGATGCCGGTCGGAGCGGGCATGGTCGCACCGGACTTCAAGGCTCTCGACGAGGCAGCTCTGCGGATCCTGGACGCCGAGGCCGCCCAACGCGCGGGACGTTACCCCGGAGTCGACGTACATACCCGCGTGGAGCGGGTACGCCCGTCGACCATTCTGACGGAGGCCTCACGGGGAGCTTCGCTTCTCGTGGTGGGTTCCCATGGCCGCACCGGACTGCGCAGACTGATGCTCGGCTCGGTGAGCGCCGAAGCTCTCCACACGGCTGCCTGCCCCGTCATGGTGGTCCCCACCCTCGACGACCACTAGACCGCCCGGCAGGACGGAACCGGGCCGCCGTCCGCATACCCGTCGGCACCGGTCGGCACCGGTCGGCAGCACGGTGAAGCGCCGCGCCGGTCCGTCGCACCGGCCGACGAGTGGGCCGACTCAGCCGGACACCGGCAACGCATCGTCCAACTGTGCTTGCTCCTCCGCACTGAGCTTGAGCTCCACCGCCCTCGCGGAGCTGTGGATGGAGGCCGGGCGGCTGGCGCCCGGAACCGGGATCACCGTCGGGGAACGGGACAGCAGCCAGGCCAGGGCGATCTGCTGCGGGCTGGCGCCGTGCTCGGCCGCGATGCGGTGGAAGGCGGTGCTCGCAGAGGTCGGACCGGGCAGTCCGTCGAGGGAGCTGCGGGAGATGCCACCGAGCGGGCTCCAGGGCAGGAAGGCCAGCCCCAGCTGCGTACACAGCCGCAGCTCCGGCTCGCTGTCGCGCACGGCGGGCGAGTACTGGTTCTGCACGGAGACGAGGTCGTCGCCGAGGATCGCGTGGGCCTGGCGGATCTGGCCCGTGGTGACGTTGGAGATCCCGGCGGCGCGGATGGTGCCGGCGTCGAGGAGCTCGCGCAGCGCGCCCACGGACTCCGCCCAGGGCACGGCCGGGTCCGGCTTGTGCAGCTGATACAGGCCGATGGCCTCAACTCCCAGGCGTTTACGGGACGCTTCGGCAGCACGCTTGAGGTGGGCGGGGGTGGCGGTGACGGTCCAGCTGCCGTCACCGGGACGGCCACGGCCGCCCTTCGTGGCGACGAGGACATGAGAGGTGTCCCGGCCGTAGCGGGCCAGGGCGCGGGCGACCAGGAGTTCGTTGTGACCGGCTTCGCCGGCGTGCCAGTGATAGCTGTCGGCGGTGTCGATGAGCGTGACCCCGGCGTCCAGGGCGGCGTGGAGGGTGGCAATCGCCTGTGGTTCGTCCGGGCGGTGCTCGATGGACAGCGGCATGGCACCCAGGCCGACGGCGCTGACGGTGGTGTTTCCGATCGTGCGGTACTGCATGGTGGGTGTCTGTTTCCTCAGGCGGCGGGGGCGGCGATGGCATCGAGGGCTTCGGCAATGGCGCCGGGCAGCCAGTCGGTGGTGTGGGAGAAGGGGAAACCAGGTTCTTCGCGCGGGCGTTGCTCATGGCTTAGTGGCGATGACCTGGTGGTCGGACGCCTATAGGCGCTGCACCGGAAGCATGCCGAAATATCGGCTTCCGCCGAGAACACAGATCTTGGGCATGCCCCCATCCTGGACACCTAAAGTCATCAGCAGAAGCGCCCACTTACTGGATACGCATTAAGGAATACTGTTGATCGACGTTCAGCGGCTGCGGGTCCTGCGGACGGTGGCGGAACATGGCAGCTTCAACCAGGCAGCGCAGGCCCTCCGCCTCACCCCCTCCGCCATCTCCCAGCACATCGCCGCCCTGGAACGCAGCCTCGGCGTCCAGGTCGTGGCGCGCAGCACCCGCGGAGTCACCCTCACCCCGGCCGGCCGGATCATGGTCGGGGCCGCCGAGTCCGTCGCCGCGGAACTCGCACACGCCCAGCAGGAGGTCGACCGGCTCGGCAGCGGCCGCACCCAGCTCACCATCGCCACCTTCACCAGCGGCGGCAGGCTCCTGCTGCCCGGCGCACTCACCCGCCTCACCACCGCCCATCCCGACACCGTGGTCCACGTACGGGAGGCCGAGCCCGAAGACAGCCTGCCGCTGGTCCGCCAAGGCGCCGTGGACCTCGCCCTCGCCTACCACTTCGACGGCCCGCTGCCCGGCCGGCCGGGCCACAGCTCCAGCCTGGCGTGGACGGCACTCATGGACGACCCCCTGCAGGTCGTCCTGCCCGAAACCCATCCCCTGGCCGGCCACGAGGCGCTCGACCTCACCGAACTGGCCGCCGAGCCCTGGGTACTCGGCTGCCACAAGACCGAGACCTACCTGCGCCGCTACGCCGAACACGCCGGCTTCGACCCCGAGGTGCGCGGCACCACGACCGACTACTTCTTCGCCCGCTCCCTCGTCGCCGCGGGCACGGGGATCTCACTGGTCCCCTCGATCGCCCTGACCCCGCCGATCCCAGGACTACGCACCATCCCGATCACGCCGCCGACTCCGACCCGGCACCTCGGCGTCGTCACGATCCCCCGCCGCAACCGCCCCCAGGTCAGAACCCTGCTGCGGGCCCTCCAGGAACAGGCAGCGGCGATGAACGAACCGTGCCCCCCACACACCACCAACCGTCCTCACTCCGCCGTGCGCAACTGAGGAAGTCCCTGCGTACGCCCCCGACACCCGGGCCCTCAGCGGTCAGCGGATTCCCAGCTCCGCGAGCACCCGCCGCTGAGTCGGTGCCGGCGTGGCCGGGAAGTACAAGTAGCACACCCCGCCACTGCCTCCGACGACCTTGCCGTCGGCGTTCTTCCGCTTGGTCCGCAGCCAAATGTTTTCAAACTGGGATGCGGGCAGATAGCAGACGTCGGAGGCGATGACAAACATGCAGGTCAACGACTCGGGCTCGTTCGCCTCGAACGAGCCCGAGCTGGACCGTGCTGAGTTCGTGCTGACTTCCGCTGCCGCCCCTTCCGGTCCGTTCGGGGGCGTTGTGCTGGATCGGTGCTGGCTTCTGGCGCTGAAGGCCGAACCCTGGACAGCACCGAGACGGACGAGATGCGCATTCTTCACTGTGCGTCACCCCGACGCCCACACCCGTCTCACGCGCGGACGCCCGCCACGACGGGCCCATGCACGTCAAGTGGCGCTGTACGGACCGTTTGGTGCGGCCGTGATCCATCCTTATCCTGTCGCACTCCCGAACCTACGGAGGTGAGCAGCGATGGATCAAAGGATGTGGACCGTGCCGGCTCTGGCAAACTTTCTCGGAAAGCCCACCTCCTGGGTTTACGACAATCACGAGAAGCAAGCCATCCCCAGCTTTCGCGTGGGCCAACAACTGCGGTTCTGGCCCAGCGAGATCAAGACCTGGCTGGAAGAAAGTTGCCGCGAACAGGGGGTCGCATGAACGTCAAGTACAAGGAGACCGCCCGCGGCGGCCTCGCGGTGAACATCATCGAGTGCTGAGGTTGTAGGCCCTGACCAGCGCGTTCGTGTCTTTCGGCGCTGTCAGGGCCTTCCCTGCTTACGCGGCGGAAAGTCCCTGGAATCGCCCTGGGACAGACGTGAAAGTCCCTGAAAAGTCCCTGGGATATCCCTGACCGGCGAGGGTCACTGGGGAGGCCATCCGCCCCTCAGCTGCCCAAGGCGCGAGAGTCCACTGGCCCGCCTCTGAGATCCTCGTCGCAGCGGCTCCGGCTGCTCTCCGCGACCGGCCAGCTCATCCCGCCGACCGCCGCCGCGAGATCGTCCGACGACCCGCCACTGGCCCTGCATCGACGAGATCACAGGCCCCTCGAACGCCTCCTACTCCTGCCAAACCTCGACTTACCAGCACGTTTGCCCCCTGCGAGGCCCCCAGATGACACTCAGGCTCTTGGCCTGCCCAGCCTCAGCCGCACAGGGCATGGCGGGCTGCTGGCGGAGTCCGCAGCCCGCCATGAAGATCGAGGCTAAACTGTGAGGCCGAAACTTTGACACGTATTCGGTACAGACCTGGTGGATCCCGCTAGGCTCCGACACGTTCTCGCCGGGACGGCGAGCCGAGCAAGCCGAGTGCGGAAACGGGCAGTGATCGAGTGGGGTCGAGTGTGGTCGGCGTCAGGGAGCAGGAGCTTCCGATGCCGTTGACGTTGGGGGAGTTGGAGTCGTACCTGGCGAAGGCGGCTGATCTGCTGCGGGGCAGCATCGATCAGGCGGACTTCAAGGCGTACATCTTCCCGTTGATGTTCTTCAAGCGGATCAGCGATGTCTACGACGAGGAGTACGCCCGCGCGCTGGACGAGTCCGGTGGCGACCACACGTATGCCGCGTTCGAGGAGAACCACCGGTTCAGCATCCCCGAGGGATGCCACTGGGCAGACGTACGCGAACGCACTGCGAGCGTCGGTGAGGCGCTCAAAACAGCCTTCCGCGGGATCGAACAGTCCAACCAGGGCACGCTATACGGCATCTTCGGTGGCGCGACCTGGACCAACAAGGAGAAGCTCCCAGATAGCAAGCTTATTGACCTGATCGAGCACTTCTCGACCAAAACCCTTTCGATCTCTCAGGCCTCGCCCGACGTGCTGGGGCAGGCTTACGAGTACCTGATCAAGCGGTTCGCTGACCAGTCCAACAAGAAGGCCGGCGAGTACTACACCCCGCGCGAGGTGGTCGCGCTGCTGGTCAACATCCTCGACCCCCAGGAGGGTGAGACGGTCTACGACCCGGCTTGTGGCACCGGTGGCATGCTGATCGAGGTCATCCAGCACATCAAGGCCCGCGGCGGTGACCCGAAGACCGTGCTCGGCAAGCTGTACGGCCAGGAGAAGGTGCTCACCACCTCCGCGATCGCCCGGATGAACCTGCTGCTGCACGGCATGGAGGACTTCCACGTCGAGCGCGGTGACACGCTGCGCGATCCGGCCTACTTCGACCACGGCCGGCTGGCCAGGTTCGACTGCGTAGTCGCCAACCCGCCCTTCTCGTTGAAGAACTGGGGCCACGAACAGTGGGCCTCCGATCCGTGGGGGCGTAATGAGTTGGGCGGGGTGCCGCCTAAGGGGTACGCCGATTGGGCCTGGGTCCAGCACATGCTCACCTCCGCCGCGCCTACCGGAGGAAGGGTCGCGGTCGTCCTCCCGCAGGGCGCACTGTTCCGCCAGGGCGCCGAGGGCCGCGTCCGCGAGCACATCCTCAAAGCCGGCTTCGTGGAGGCCGTCATCGGCCTGGCGCCCAACCTGTTCTACGGCACCGGCCTGGCCGCCTGCGTGCTGATCCTGCGTCGCCAGCGCCCCACCGAACAGCAGGACAAGGTGCTCTTCGTCAACGGAGAGTTGCTCTTCAGGCGCGGCCGCAACCAGAACACCCTCGAGCCCGACCACGCCGACGTCCTCCTGAAGGTGTATCAGGAATACGCCGACCAGCTCGGCCTGGCCGCAGTCGCGACCCTGGACGACATCCAGGCCAACGACTGGAACCTGAACATCCCGCTGTACGTCGAACCGGCCAAAATCGGTGAGCAGATCACCCTGGAGCAGAGCGTGGCCGACCTGGAGACCGCGCATGCGAAAGCCCGCGAGACCCGCACAGCACTGGAGGCCGAGCTGGCGAAGTGGGGGCTGGGCGCATGACCACGACGAGCCCGAAGCGAATCACCCAGAGGGAATTGGAGTCCTACCTGTGGGGCGCCGCAGTGCTTTTGAGGGGGCTGATCGACGCTGGCGACTACAAGCAGTACATCTTCCCGCTGATCTTCCTGAAGCGCCTCTCCGACGTCTACGACGAGGAGCACGCCGCCGCCCTGAAGGTGTACGGCGATGAGGAGCTCGCCGACCTCCCGGAGAACCACCGCTTCGCCATCCCTGACGGCGCCCACTGGGCCGATCTGCGCAAGGTCACCAGCAATATCGGCACAGCGCTTAAGTCCGCGATGCGTGCAATTGAGTCTGCCAACCCTGACACGCTGACTGGCGTTTTCGGTGACGGCGAGTGGACTAATAAGGACCTGCTTCCCGACGCGACTCTCTCCGATCTGATCGAGCACTTCTCCGCCAAGACGTTGTCGGTGGCAAATCTGCCCGAGGACGAGCTCGGACAAGGCTATGAGTACCTGATCAAGAAGTTCGCCGACGACTCCGGGCACACCGCCCAGGAGTTCTACACCAACCGCACCCTCGTGCACCTGATGACCATGATGCTGGAGCCTCAGCCGGGGGAGTCGGTCTACGACCCCACCTGTGGCACCGGCGGCATGCTCATCTCCACCGTCGCCGAGCTCAAGCGGCAGGGCAAGGAGTGGCGCAACCTGCGCCCGTATGGCCAGGAGCTCAACTACGGCACTTCCGCAATCGCGAAGATGAACCTGTTCCTTCACGGCATCGCCGATGGCCACATCGCCCACGGCGACACGTTGTCCCGCCCCTCCTTCCTCAACAACCGAGGCGGCCTACGGACCTTCGACGTCGTCCTGGCCAACCCGCCATACTCCATCAAGACCTGGAACCGCGCCGCCTTCACCAACGACCCCTATGGCCGCAACATGTGGGGCGTTCCTCCTCAGGGCCGCGCCGACTACGCCTTCTTTCAGCACATCGCCATGAGCTTGGACCCGCACACAGGCCGGGCAGCGATCCTCTTTCCTCATGGCGTCCTCTTCCGCCGTGAGGAGGCCGCGCTACGCGAGGCACTCGTGAAGTCCGACCTTCTGGAGGCCGTCCTCGGCCTTGGCGCGGGGCTGTTCTACAACTCGCCGATGGAGGCCGTCGTCATCATCCTGCGCGCTACCAAGCCCGCCGAACGGCAGGGCAAGGTGCTGTTCATCAACGGCGTGAACGAGGTCGCCCGCGAACAGGCCCAGTCCTTCCTCCGCGACACCCACCAGACCAAGATCCTCGGTGCCTACCAGTCCTTCACCGACGACGCTGGCTTCGCGACCGTTGCCGCGTTTGATCAGATCAAGGAAAAGGGCTACAACCTCGCGATCCCTATGTACGTTTCGAACGCCACCGCCGTGGCGGGAACGGCTGCCGACACGGTCGACGCTGCTATGTCTAATTGGCGCGAGGCAGCCAGGCCCGCGGCCGCTGCAATCGACGACGCGCTGGCCCTGATCCGGCAGGAGGCCGCCAAGTGAGCCTCAACCTCGACAAGAGCACTTGGAAGCGCGTCACCCTCGGTGATGTTGCAGCAGCCTCGAAGGAGAAGGTGGCCCCTGAGTCTGGAGATGTCGAGCGATTCGTCGCCGGTGAGCACATGGGCACTGACGACTTGAAGATCCACCGCTGGGGTGAGGTCGGTGACGGCTATCTCGGGCCGGCATTTCACCGCCGATTCCGTCCCGGCCAGGTTCTTTACGGCTCACGCCGGACCTATCTGCGCAAGGTAGCAGTCGCCGAGTTCGATGGTGTCACCGCTAACACGACCTTCGTCGTGGAGGTCAAGGACCCTGCCCTGTTTCTGCAGGAGTTCCTGCCATTCGTCATGACCTCGGAGCCGTTCCACGCTTTTGCCATCCAAGAATCGAAAGGATCGGTAAATCCGTACGTAAACTGGTCGGATATCGAGCGGTACGAGTTTGACCTTCCCCCCGTCGACGAGCAGAAACGCCTCGCTGACCTCCTCTGGGCGCTCGAGTGCCACGGGCAAGGTTTGGCTGCAGCTGAGGCTGCGTTGCGTTCGACGAGACAGATCCTCGTGCGCGACCGGCTGGCCAGAGTCGCTGAAGTTGATGGAGTTACGCGACTCGATTCGCTGATCGAGTCTGGCCGCCCTATCACGTACGGAATCCTGATGCCCGGTTCCGGGGTGGAGAACGGCGTCCCGGTGATCAAAGTGAAGGACTTCCCCGATGGTCGAATCCGCGAAGGGCAGCTGCTTCTGACTACGGAGGAGCTTGCGCACGAATACCGGCGGTCGACCCTCAAGCAGGGAGACCTCGTGATCTCGATTCGTGGCACGATCGGGAGACTCGCCGAGGTCCCAGCGTCACTTGCAGGTGCGAATATTACGCAGGATTCGGCCCGCCTCAGCGTCGATTCTAAGCATGATCGACGGTACGTTCGACTCGCCCTAGAGTCAGAGTATTGCCAAGCACAGATCCGCCGTAAGTCCACGGGCACTCGTGTCCTTGGCCTCAACCTTGGCGCTCTTCGGGAGCTCGAGGTGCCAGTGCCATCGGACATGTCTGTTGCCGAAGAGACTATCCGTGAGGCGGAAACGCTTGCCAAAGCAATCGACGAGACCGCCTTTGCGCGGAGCCAGTTGATGGTTCTCCGGGCAGCCCTCAGCGCAGAGATTTTCGGGGGTGCAGAGTGACTTTCACCGAGGCGAACACGGTGCGCGACTTCGTCCGGGATCTGGTGGAGTCGGCGGGCGTTCGGTTCGTGCCGGGGAGTTATCTGCCCAGGCGCACGGACGATGTGTTGCTGGAGCAGCAGGTGCGGGAGGCGTTAATCCGCCTCAATCCGACCATCGAGACGGATCCGCGTCTGGCCGATGAGGTGATCTACCAGCTGCGGGCGATCCTGATCTCCGCTCGCAGCACGCCGAATCCGGTGGTGGCGAACGAGGAGTTCGCGGCATGGCTCACAGGGCAGAAGTCGATGCCGTTCGGGCCCGACGGCGAGCATGTGACGGTCAAACTGCTCGACTTCGACCACCCCGGCGAGCACGGCGCGAACAGCTGGATCGTCTCCACTGAGGTGACCTACGGGGTCGGGCGACTGGAGCGGCGCTTCGACCTGGTGATCTGGTGCAACGGCTTCCCGTTGGTCGTGGGCGAGGCGAAGTCGCCGGTGCGGCCGGCGTACTCCTGGATCGACGCGGCTGCACAGGTCAAGGAGGACTACGAAGCCAACCTACCGGCGTTCTTCGTGCCGAACGTCCTCAACTTCGCTACCGAGGGCAAGGACTTCCGCTACGGGTCGGTCGGGATGCCGGTGGAGCTTTGGGGGCCATGGCGGGCGGACGAGTCCGGTGACGACCACACGCCGGTGAAGGTGGGCCTCGCGGCGGTCAAGGAGGCGGTCGAGGGCATTCTGGATCCGGATGCGATCTTGGACTTCCTGCGATTCTTCACACTGTTCGCAACGGACAAGAAGCACCGTAAGATCAAGGTGATCGCGCGGTTCCAGCAGTTGCAGGCGACGAACCTGATCGTGGAGCGGGTGCTGCACGGGCGGATCAAGCAGGGGCTGATCTGGCACTTCCAGGGGTCGGGAAAGTCGTTGCTGATGGTGTTCACCGCACAGAAGCTGCGCGCGATGGCGGGGCTGACCTCGCCGACCGTGATCATCGTGGTTGACCGGATCGACCTGGACACCCAGATCACTGCGACGTTCAACGCCTCCGACGTACCGAATCTGGTCTCTACGGAGTCCCGCAAAGAGCTACAGGAGCTCCTGGCTGCTGGAGCGCGGAAGGTCATCATCACCACGATCCACAAGTTCGGCGAAGCACCTGGCGTTCTAGACACACGCGACAAGATCATCGTGATGGTTGATGAGGCCCATCGCTCTCAGGAGGGCGACTACGGCCGCAAGATGCGCGAGGCGCTACCCAACGCGTTCCTGTTTGGGTTGACCGGGACCCCGATCAACAGGCGCGACCGCAACACATTCATGTGGTTCGGCTCCGAGGCTGACGAGCACGGGTACCTCTCGCGCTACTCCTTCTCCGACTCCATCCGTGACGGCGCCACCCTGCCGCTGCACTTCGAGCCCCGGCTCTCGGAGATTCATCTGGATGAGGAGTCGATCGTCGCGGCCTTCGACGAGCTCGCCGACCGCCACGGGCTCACCGAGGACGACCGAACCACGCTTTCGAAGAACGCCGCCTCCCTGGAGGCGCTGATCAAGGCCCGCGACCGGGTCCGCAAGATCGCCGCCGACATCGCCGAGCACTTCACTACGAAGGTCGAGCCCCAGGGGTTCAAGGCGCAGGTCGTGGTCTACGACAAGGCCACCTGCGTGGCCTACAAGGAACAGCTTGACCGCCTCCTTGGCCCGGACGTGTCCACGATCGTGATGTCCACCAGCCGCGGTGACAAGCCGGCGTGGAAGCAGTGGACGCCCGGTCGAGAGGAGCTGGAGCGGATCACCGCCCGCTTCAACGACCCAGCCGACCCCTTGAAGATCATCATTGTGACCGCGAAACTGCTCACCGGCTTCGACGCCCCGATCCTCTACGCCCAGTACATAGACAAGCCCTTGCGCGAGCACACCCTGCTCCAGGCAATCTGCCGCACGAATCGGGTCTATCCCCCCGCGAAGACCCACGGCCTGATAGTTGACTATCTCGGCATCTTCGACAATGTCGCCAAGGCTTTCGCGTTCGACGACAGGTCCGTCCAGCAGGTCATCTCCAACATCGCTGTACTCCGCGAGCAGCTCGGCCCCGCGATCGCGGCTGCTCTGGCGTTCTTCCCCGGTGTCGACCGCACCGCCGGCGGCTATGAGGGCCTGATCCAGGCACAGACCGCGATCGACTCTGACGAGTCTCGCGACGCCTTCGGAGCTGCGTACAGCGTCGTCGCCCAGCTGTGGGAGACCCTCTCTCCGGACCCGATCCTGTCCGAGTACGAGTCCGACTACCGCTGGCTGACCGACGTCTACCAGTCCGTGCAGCCCACCGATGTCACCGGTCGGCTGGTCTGGCACGCGCTGGGCGCAAAGACCCTTGAGCTCATAAACGAGCATGTCACCGTCGAGGTCCCCCGTACCGACCTGGAGACCATCGTCCTCGATGCGCAGATCATCGAGGACTTGATGACTGGCAAGCGCAAGGACATCGACCCCGTCGAGGTCGAGAAGTGGATCACCGCCCGCATCTCCAAGCACGCTGGCAACCCCGCTTTCATCGAGCTCAGCCAGCGGTTGAATGCTCTGCGGGAGAAGTACGCCCACTCCCAGCAGGCATCCCTCGAGTTCCTCAAGGAGCTCTTCGCGCTGGCACGCGACACGGTCGCAGCGGAGAAGGCCGCCGCCGAGGTGCCGCGCGAGGAGCGTGGCAAGGCCGCCCTGACCGAGCTCTTCGAGTCGCTCAAGGGCGAGGAGACCCCGATCATCGCCGAAAAGGTCGTCGACGAGGTCGACTCCGTCGTCCGTACCATCCGCTTCGACGGCTGGCAGGGCACCAACGAAGGCGATCGCCTCGTCCAACAGGCCCTCCGCAGAGCGCTCTACATCAAGTTCAAGATCCGCGACCAGGACGTCTTCGGGAAGGCTCTGGGATACATCAGGGAGTACTACTAGCTGCTCCTTGTCCTGGTCAGGAAGAAAGACCCATTCCCCAGGCAAACGGGGCCCGCAACTGTACAGCTTTTCCAAGGCGGCTGAAACGCCCTCAAAGGCTCCTCGAAGCCGACAGCGGTGTCCACATGGTGGCGCTCGATGGCGAAACCAATGTGGGGTCTCAAGCTTCACACAGAGCGCCAGGCCTCAGCGCAGCACGAATGAAGAGCCACCTGACAGGAGGCCGGCCGGATCTTCCTTGGGGAGGACGGCTCATTGCTGTGTCCCGCCAAGGTGTGTGGATCTCTTCGACCGTCTAGGGACGGCAGCGGAGTTTCCGCAGATCGCGTGCACGAACTGTGCCACCGCCGGCGACGCGGCTGTCGTCCACCGGTGTCGACATCAAGGCGGTGCCCGGGCCCCTCGGGCACCACGATTGCCGGATCACTCACGACGCCCACCTATCCGTCTTCAACGTTCTCGCCCGTCCCGCAACCAAAGCCGTGGTCAAGCTCGCCCCAGGCGCCGGAACTTCTCAGCGATCGAGCAGCGGACTCAGCAGTCCGACACTCCCGTCAGTGAAGTGCCCCGATGCACCGACAGTTGTACGCGGGTCAGCACAGCTGATGAACAACCACTCACCGCATAGCCGCCGGGAGGGCAGCAGGGGCCCGGATGACGCTTATCGGCGGCCTGCGACCGCCCAGCTAGAGCGGCGGATGGTCCGGCGCAGGAGAGCGAGCGACTGCGTCGTCGAGGATCTGCTCGCGCGCAGCGGTGGTCATCGCATTGATGGCAGCGGCCAGAGGAAGAAGCTCACCGGCCGGGGACGGATTCGCGAACGAGTCACCGGATTTGTCGACCATGGTGATGGCCTTCCTGATCAGGCTCATCGCTTCGGGAGTCCTGGGGATCGCGTCGGCCTTGAGGAGGTTCAGCATCGTCTCCAACGCTTCAGCCAACTCGCCGACTGCGTGCCGCAACTCGTCGGTATCGGGGAGGTCATCGTTCATGGCCCAAGGATCCCGCGCATCCCACGGGTCAGCCAGCATCCCAGATCCGCCCGGGGAGCGCACAGTCCAGTCATGACTGTGCTCCAGAGGGTGGAATCTGCTGGCGGCCTGGCGGAACTTACAAACTGGCTCCGTGGTTGTCGGTGGCTGGGGGTACCGTCGTTCAGTCACGGTGCTCAACGGTTGCCCAGCGGTAGACGCAGACGGGCACTGTCATGTGGGAGCGCCTCGGAGGGGTGATCTGCACGTGACTCGATGACCAAGGGTTCAGACCGTGCGTGAAACGATGGACGACTAGGGCGACGGACGACGAGATGGCGCGGGATTACGACGGTCAGCTGCTGGAGTCGGTGGCAGTTAGGCGACGCAGGATGCGTGATGCGCTGCTGTTCGGCGCGCAGCGGGGGCGGCGTACGGCGGATGAGCGGCTCGGGAAGGTGTTCGCGGGGATCGCTATCACCGCTGTCCTGTGCGCGGGGTGTGTCGGGTGGTCCTTCCTTCAGCACACGCTGGCGCAGCAGAAGGCTGAGCAGGAGAAGCAGCAGCGGCAGGTGCAGCAGTACGAGCAGCCGACGCGATCGGGGGAGCCCTAGGAGTCCACAGATGCGATTCGGACAAAGTTTGCAGGTTTCCTGGGAGATACGCGAAGAGCTCCCCGTGGCGGGAGAAGGGTTCCTTGGCACAGGACGGAATGGAAATCGGACGCACAGGCATGTCCAGTTCGGCCCAGGGGTTGGTCAACGCCGCGATGATAGGTTCCCGTAAGTGGTGAGCAGAGCAACGACTTCTCAGGCGCAACTGAGCCGAGTGACCTTGGTCGGCGAGCGACGCCGGGCGGATGTCGTCCTGCGCGCCGATACGCCCGTAGGGCAGTTGATCCCGGATGTCCTGCAGCTGTTGGACGACCGGCCCGCATCGCGCCCGATGTCACGGCAGTTGATGACATCCGACGGCTCCGTCCTGCCGCACGACAGCACGCTGGCATCGGCCGGGATAGCCGACGGCACCGTGCTCCGGCTCGTCACGGCGCACTCTGCGCCGCCAGCCCCCGTAGTGCACGACGTCACCGACCAGGTGGCTGACGACCTCGACTTGCGGGCTTGGCGCTGGCGTCCCGTCGCCCGCCGGGCCTGCGCGGGTGCGGCGACCGTCGCCTTCGCAGTGATCGCCGCGCTGCTCGCCCGTCAAGAGTTCCCGCTTGGCGCCCTGGTCGGTGTTCTCTCGGTCATCACACTTGTCCTCCTGACGGCCGGTGCGCTCGTCGGCAGGATCGGACGAGGAAACCGGGGCCTGGCGACCGCGCTCCTGGTCACCTCCGGCGGGCTTGGTGTTCTCACCGCGTGGACGGCCGCCGATGCCTACAGCTGGCCGGGTAGCGCGCGGCTCGCTGCGGTGGCGGGGGCGCTAGTCTTGACGCTGGTGTTCCTCGGTTACTTCTCGCCGCTTGGCAAGGGCGGGCTCGTAGGCGCCGTCACGACGGCCACGATCGCCGCTGTGTGGGAGGCGGTTGCCGCCGTTCAGGGTGATCCTGCCCGGCTCGGTGCCGTCATGGGGGTCTTCTCACTGGTGGTGCTCGGTCTGCTGCCGCGGCTTGCCCTGATGGCGTCGGGGCTTACTGCGCTCGATGACCGGCGCTCGGGCGGTATCTCTATCACCCGTCACCAGGTGGGTACCGCGCTGGCGGGGACCCATCGCGGCCTTGTCCTTTCGACGATCGTCACTGCGGTCTCGGCAACCTCTGCTGGCTGGCTGCTCACCCTGGCCGAGAAGCCGACCGTGTGGACCGTGGCGCTGGCATCGCTCGTCGTCGTGGTGCTTGCGTCGAGGGCGCGAGCTTTCCCGCTGATCGCTGAGGTTGTTGCGCTCTTCGTCGCCGCGTCGTGTCTCGTGGTGCGTCTGGTGATGGTGTGGATGGAACATGCGGGCGGTGCCGGGCCGCTGGTCGTGCTGTGTGTGGCTGCGGTGCTGCCGCTGGTCGTTTTGGCGGTGCAGGTGCCCGAGCATGTGCAGGTGCGACTGCGACGCATAGGCGATCTGATCGAGTCCATTGGCATGGTGGGGCTCTTCCCGCTGGCCTTCGGCGTGTTCGGGGTATACGGGCAGCTGCTCAACCAGTTCTGAATCGACGTGCAGGCGCTCCGGGCGGGGCAGCAGGGTGGGGGGTGAAGGGCAGGCATGCCGAACGGAGACGGCTGGCAGGGTGACGTGCTGCGCGACCTGAGAGGCGGTACCCAGCAAAGTGAGGGTGCGCAGGGGCCCGACGGGCAGGCGTACCGCGCTTCCGCGCCGGGTCCGGACCTGCCGTCGCAGAGTGACCAGCCGGCAGACGTCGCCCCTCGGGATGGTGCGGCCCGGCAAGCCGGCTACCCATACCAGGGGCAGGAGCAGCAGGCGAGCGCTCAGGGCGGCTGGCCGCAGCGGGCCGAGCACCGGGAACAGAGGCAACAGGCACCGGCCGCACACGCCCCAGGCCCCCCACCCCAAAGTGCCTCCAACTCCCAGCCCGCACAGGACAAGGGCCTTGCCGGCGCGGTGCGCCTCAAGCCGCAGCACGGTGAGTCCTTTGCCGCGCGTGCCGCACGCGCTCTGCGTCGTACGCTCTCGTCGTCAGCCGCGCGGGAGGTCGCCGAGATCACCCGCACTGCCCAGGTGCTCCAGCAGCCCGTGACGACCGGCCGGCAGATCGCCATCACCTCGATCCGGGGTGGATCCGGCAAGTCGACCGTCGCCGCGCTGCTCGGCACCGCGTACGCGCACTACCGGCAGGACCCGGTCCTTTTCCTGGAGGCAGATCCGGCACTTGGCTCGCTGCCCCTGCGGCTCGGCGCCGAGTCGCTGCGCTGGACCACCAGTGATATCGCGGACATCGTCCAGCCGAACATGTCACTGCTCGACGTCACCGGCTATCTCGTCCAGCTGCCCAACAATGCCTGGCTGCTGCCGGCCAGCCAGGGCCAGATCGGTGTGATGCTGGACAGCCGGGCGTACGAGCGGGTCGTGGTGGCGCTGCGTCGCTACTTCGGTGTGATGGTCATCGACTGTGAGACGTTGCCCGCCGAAGTCGGCCGGGTCGCACTGGCTGCCGCGCATGGCCGTGTTCTGACCACACCTGCCACGCCGGAGGGCATCCGCAGTACGTATTCGGTGCTGCAGTGGATGCAGGGGCTGCCGCGGCATGTGATGGCTGGGACAGTTGTCGTGCTTACCGAATTGGTGCCCCATTCAGGGCTCGATCTGGACGAGGCTGTCCAGATGCTCAGGTCCACCGGGGTAAGCGTTCAGGTTCTTCCGTATGACCGGCACTTGGCAGCCGGCGGCCGGCTGCATACCGAACTGCTGGCTCACCCGACCAGGGAAGCCGCTGCCCGCCTTGCCGCGGACGTCTTCCAGCTTTCCCTCTCCCAGCAGCGTCACTGACCAGATGCCGAGCCCGATCGCGAATGACGGACGACGATGAGTACCCGACTGATACACCGCCCGGCCAGGAACACCCGCCCCCCGGCCGCCTCCGAGGCGCGCATCATCGAGGCCCCGCCCAACCTTCCTGAGGGTAAGGCGGGCAACATCGCGATGTCGCTGCTGCCCGTCGCCGGCGTCATGTCGTCCGTGGTGATGATGACGGTCGTGCGCAACAGTCAGTTCGCCGGGCTCGGCGCCATCATCCTCGTCGTCACTGTCATCGGCTCCGTCGCGCTCGTCTTCTCACAGCGCGGCAAGGCCCAGCGCACCCGCCGCACCCAGCGCGAGGCGTATCTCGCCTATCTGGAGGACCTGCGCGAGGAGCTCTCCAACCAGGAGCGCGAGCGACGCGAACGCGCCGAGGTCCTCAACCCGCCGCCGGCTGCCCTCTACGACATCGTGCGCGATCCGGCCCGCCTCTGGGAACGCCGCCGCGTCGACGGCGACTTCCTGCACGTGCGCGTCGGCACCGGTGAGATGCCCGTACGCGATCTGGAGATCGCCCAGCAGGGCTCGTCGGTCCTCACCCCGCCCGACCGCTTCATGCTCAACGAGGCGTCGGCGCTGATGGGCCGCTTCCGCACCGGCACCGAACTCCCCCTCACTGTCCCGCTCGACCGCGTCGGCGACATCAGCGTCATCGGCCCCCGCGAAGACTGCCTGCGCCTCGCGCGCGCCCTGCTCGTCCAGACCGCTGCCCTGCACGCCCCCGACGACGTGGCGATGGCACTCGCCGTGCCCGGCGACCGGCTCGCCGACTGGGAGTGGGCCAAGTGGCTGCCGCACCTGCTCGACACCGAGCAGTACGACGGCCCCGTCGCCGCGCGCCGAATCGCACCCTCCGCACCCCAGCTCGCCCGGCTGCTCGGCGCCGAACTGCGTCGCCGCGCCTCCTATGCGGCCGAGGTCCGCCGCGGCCTCTCCGGCAACGACGCCCTGGCCATGACCTCCCGGCTGCTCGTCGTCGCCGACGGACACGGTGCGGACGCCGTCGACCTGCCGCGTCCCGACGACGCGGTCGGCCTGCGCGAGATGGGCGTCACCGTCCTGCACCTGCTCGAACAGCGAGTCCAGGAGCCCGGACACGTCGGCGTCCGCATCACCGTCGACGCCGATCAGGTCGTCATCGAGGACCTGCGCGGGCAGCAGCCGGTCGGCTCCCACGGCACCGTGGACGAGGCCGACATCCCATTCGCCGAGGGCCTGGCCCGGATGCTCGCTCCACTGCGCCTGTCCGCCGAATCGCTCAGCGACGCACCCCTGACCGGGCCCGTCGACTTCGCCGACCTGCTCGGCATCGACGACATGGCACAGCTCGACGTGTCGCGCCTGTGGGCGCCACGCGGCGAACGTGCCTTCCTGCGCGTACCCATCGGCATCAACGACTCCCGCGAGCCGGTGCTCCTGGACCTGAAGGAGTCCTCCGAGCTCGGCATGGGTCCACACGGCCTCTGCGTCGGCGCCACCGGCTCCGGGAAGTCGGAACTCCTGCGCACCCTCGTCCTCGCCCTGGTGGCCACACACCCACCGGAGGACCTCGCCTTGGTCCTCGTCGACTACAAAGGCGGTGCGACCTTCGCCCCGTTCGCGGACCTGCCGCACGTCGCCGGAGTCATCACCAACCTGGAGAACCAGGCCGGTCTGGTCGAACGCGTGCATGCCTCGCTCGCTGGCGAGGTCAAACGCCGCCAGCAGGTCCTCAAGGACGCGGGCAACATCGCCGACATCGGTGACTACGCCGCGCTGCGCGCCCACCGGCGGCCCGATCTGGCGCCGCTGCCGCACCTGTTCGTCGTCATCGACGAGTTCGGCGAACTGCTCACCGCCAAGCCGGACTTCATCGACCTGTTCCTGTCCATCGGCCGTATCGGCCGCTCCATCGGGGTGCACCTGCTGCTGTCCAGCCAGCGCATCGAGGGCGGCAACCTCAAGGGTCTGGACACCTACCTCTCGTACCGGCTCGGCCTGCGCACTTTCTCCGCCGACGAATCCCGTACGGTCCTGGACACCACGGACGCCTTCCACCTGCCGCCGCTGCCCGGATTCGGCTACCTCAAGGTCGACACCAGCCACTACGACCGCTTCAAGGCAAGCTATGTCTCGGGCGCCTACCGCGGCCCCGTGCAGCGCGCGGATGAAGAGGACACCGGGCCCCTCGCCCTCCCCTACGACACCTTCAACTCCACGGCCGGAGCGGAGGACGCGAGCTCGCCGGAGCAGACGGTGCGGCGCCGCGAGATGGGGCCGACCGAGCTGGGCGTCATGGTCGAGCAGCTGACCAACGCCGCCGGTCCGGTGCGCCGCATCTGGCTGCCGCCCCTCCCTGATGCGATTGCCCTGGACAGGGTTGCTGGACCGCTGAACGTCGGCACCCGCGGTACGCAGCTCGCGGGGCGCCGCGCCCCACTGGAGGTACCTCTCGGTCTGCTCGACGATCCGGCCAGACAGTGGCAGGGCCAGTGGTACCTGGACCTGACGGTGGCGGGCGGCCACGCCGCCATCATCGGCGGCCCGCAATCCGGCAAGACCACCCTCCTGCGCACCCTCGTCCTCTCCCTCGCACTGACCCACACCCCACAGGAAGTCGGCGTCTACTGCCTCGACCTGGTGGGCGGCGGCCTGGCGGCCCTGTCGGGCCTTCCTCATGTCGGTGGTGTCGCAGGTCGCGTCGACCGTGAGCGGGTGGCCCGCACCGTCGACGAGGTGCGAACGATGCTCGCGGCCAGGGAGGAGCTCTTCCGCGAGCACGGCATCGACTCCGTCGAGCAGCTGCGCGACCTGCACGCAGCGGGCCGGCTGCCCCAGCTGGCCTCCGCCGAGAT
>Ga0207426_1001067_pt1 | contig 25812 bp, 16 predicted proteins | sample AraplaMF_Cvi_mMS_FD_184265 | JGI IMG/M metagenome (GOLD analysis project Ga0207426, IMG submission 184265) | Arabidopsis root microbial communities from the University of North Carolina, USA - plate scrape MF_Cvi_mMS (SPAdes) (version 2) | ecosystem: Host-associated > Plants > Roots > Endosphere... | reverse complement strand
CGCACCGCCCGTTGGCGCCCACGCCCCGTCGCCGGCAAGCCGCTCGGCGACGGCGCCTGCGACGGCGCCTGGTCAGGGAGCGACCGTGGCGATCAGCCCGTAGTCCAGCTCCGTGCCGTCGACGAGCACGGCCTCGACCGTGCGCGTGCGGGGGTCGATGTCGGCCACGATCCCGTGTCCGACGTAGCGGGGGTAGCCCGAGGCGCCGGTCTCGCCCGTCGCCTCGACGACCGCCGAGCGGACGGCGGAGTCCTCCACGGAGGCACCGCCCCGGTCCTCGACGTGTTCGGGGACCAACAAGATCGTGAAGCGTCGCGGCTCTTTAGTCACGCTCCGATATTTAAGTGCCTGAGGCGTCGGCTGCGGGACAGGCGCGCGGCACCGGAACGGCGCATGCGGGCGTTTCCCCGGGATCTGCCGCCGCCCCGGTGGGTCGGGCGGTGGGGCGCGGGTGAGCGGGCGATGGCCGGCGGCGTGGCAGGCTGGACGGTATGTGCGGTCGATATGCCTCCACCCGCCGTCCGCAGGACCTGGTCGACCTGTTCGAGGTCACGCGCTGGGACCCCGGCCAGGTGCTCCAACCGAGCTGGAACGTGGCCCCCACCGATGACGTGTGGTCGGTGCTGGAACGCGTGGAACGCGACACCGGTGAGGTCACCCGGCAGCTGCGTCCGCTGCGCTGGGGGCTGGTGCCGTCGTGGGCGAAGAGCCCGGACGTCGGCGCGAAGATGATCAACGCCAGGGTGGAGACGGTCGCGGAGAAGCCCGCCTACCGCCGGGCCTTCGCCAAGCGCAGGTGCCTGCTGCCGGCGGACGGCTTCTACGAGTGGCAGACCGTCGCGGCGACCAAGACGGCCAAGGCCCGCAAGCAGCCGTACTTCATCAGCCCGGAGGACGGCCGGGCCATGGCGCTCGCCGGCCTGTACGAGTTCTGGCGCGCCCCCGACGTCGCCGACGACGACGCGCCCGGAGCGTGGTGGACCACCTGCACCATCATCACCACCGAGGCCACCGACGCCGCGGGCCGCGTCCACCCCCGTATGCCGCTGGCCATCGCCCCCGACGACTGGAGCGCCTGGCTCGACCCCGCCCACCAGGACCCCGGCGAGCTCCGCGCGCTGCTCACCGCCCCGGCCGCGGGCCACCTCCACACCCGCGCCGTCTCCACCGCGGTCAACAGCGTCCGCAACAACGGGCCGCATCTCCTGGACGAGATCGACGGGGCCGACGAGGCGCCCGGCACCGCTGGCACCGCCGAGACCGCCGAGACTTCCGAGAGCGCCGAGTCCTCGTCCGACGGCTGACGGCGACGGCCGGTGACGACTGGCATCCATGCCGATCACCCATAAAATGGTCAGTGCCCGCGCACCGACGTGTCGGACCGGCACGTGACGTCGGTGCGGACGGGCGAGCGGCTCGGGGACGGGATGCCTCAGGATCATCAGGCGGGATGCCTATGGGTCAGGCCGATCAGGCCGCCAGTCCGGCGCGGACCGTCATTCTGACCGTGGACGACGACCCGGGCGTGTCGCGTGCCGTCGCCCGTGATCTGCGGCGACGCTACGGCGCGTCGTACCGGGTGGTGCGCGCGGAGTCCGGCGAGTCCGCGCTTGCCGCCCTGCGTGAGCTGAAGCTCCGCGGCGGCCCCGTCGCGGTGATCGTGGCGGACTACCGGATGCCGAAGATGAACGGCATCGAGTTCCTTGAGCAGGCCCTCGACATCTACCCCGACGCCCGCCGGGTGCTGCTGACGGCGTACGCGGACACCGACGCGGCCATCGACGCGATCAATGTCATCGACCTCGACCACTATCTCCTCAAGCCCTGGGAGCCGCCCGAGGAGAAGCTCTACCCCGTGCTCGACGATCTTCTGTCGGCCTGGCGGGCGGCCGACCACCGGCCGGTGGCGGTCACCAAGGTCGTCGGGCACCGCTGGTCGGCGCGTTCGTCGGCCGTGCGGGAGTTCCTGGCACGCAACCAGGTGCCGTACCGCTGGTACTCGTCCGACGAGCCGGAGGGCCGGCGGCTGCTGTGCGCCGCGGGCGAGGAGGGGCTGCGGCTCCCGCTGGTGATCACTCCGGACGGCACCGCCCTCGTCGAGCCCGAGGACCGGGAGCTGGCCGCCCGGGTCGGCCTGGCGACGACCCCGGCGACCGACTTCTACGACCTCGTCGTCATCGGCGGCGGACCGGCCGGTCTGGGTGCGGCGGTGTACGGGGCCTCCGAGGGCCTGCGGACCGTTCTGGTGGAGCGCTCCGCGACCGGGGGCCAGGCGGGCCAGAGCTCGCGCATCGAGAACTACCTCGGCTTTCCGGACGGCGTGTCCGGGGCGCAGCTCACCGACCGGGCCCGGCGCCAGGCGGCGAAGTTCGGTGCCGAGATCCTGACCGCGCGGGAGGTCACCGGGCTGGAGGTCAACGGCGCGTCGCGCGTCGTCCGGTTCTCGGACGGCTCCGCCGTCGCCGCGCACGCCGTGATCCTCGCGACCGGCGTGTCGTACCGGCAGCTGGATGCGCCCCAGGTGACCGAGTTGACCGGCTGCGGCGTGTTCTACGGCTCGGCCCTGACCGAAGCGGCCGCGTGCCAGGGCCATGATGTGTACATCGTCGGCGGCGCGAACTCCGCCGGCCAGGCCGCGATCTACCTGGCCCGGAGCGCCAAGTCGGTCACCGTGCTGGTGCGGAGGCCGTCCCTGTCCACGTCGATGTCGCACTACCTCATCCAGCAGGTCGACGAGACGCCCACGATCTCCGTGCGCACCAACACGGTCGTCGACGCCGCCCACGGCGCGCGCCAACTGGAGCAGCTCACCCTGCGCGACACGGCGACCGGCGAAACCGAACTCGTCGACGCCCAGTGGATGTTCGTCTTCATCGGCGCGGCCCCGCTGACCGACTGGCTGGAGGGCACGGTGCTCCGGGACTCCCGCGGATTCCTCCTGACCGGCCCCGATCTGACCGCGGACGGACGCCCGCCGGCCGGCTGGGAGCTGGACCGGCCGCCGTACCACTTGGAGACCAACGTCCCGGGCGTGTTCGTGGCCGGGGACGCCCGCGCCGAGTCCGCCAAGCGGGTCGCCTCCGCCGTGGGCGAGGGAGCCATGGCGGTCATGCTCGCCCACCGTTATCTGGAGCAGTCATGAACGGCCGTCCGCTGCCGTGCAGCCGGGAGGAACTCGGGTCGCTGTTCCTGTTCGAGAAGCTGGCCCCCGACCAGATCGCCCGGCTCTGCCAGGAGGGCCGCGTGGAGGAGTTCGCGCCCGGGCCGGTGTACGGGGAGGGCGACGATGCCACGTGCTTCTACGTGCTGCTCGAAGGGAGCATCGTGCTCTCGCGCCGCATCGGGGACTACGACGTGGAGATCACCCGGAGCTCCGACCGCGGGGTGTACGCGGGGGCCTTCCAGGCGTACCTGGGCGACCGCCTGCGGCAGGTGTACAATAGCTCCCTGCGCGTCATCGGGCCCGCGCCCGCGCGCTTCTTCGTGCTGCCCGCGGAGACCTTCGCCGCCATCATGCGCGAGTGGTTCCCCATGGCCGTGCACCTGCTCGAAGGGCTCTTCTTCGGTGCGAAGAGCACCCAGGAGGCGGTCGGCCAGCGAGAACGGCTCCTGGCTCTCGGCTCGCTGTCCGCCGGGCTGACCCATGAACTGAACAACCCCGCCACCGCGGCGGTGCGCGCCACGTCCGCACTCCGCGAGCGTGTGGCCGGGATGCGCCACAAGCTCGGCATCATCGCGGCACGCCCGTACCGGCGCGACAGCCTGGAGACGCTCATCGACGTCCAGGAACGCACCGCCGAACGCGTCGCCAAGGCCACCGCGCTGAGCCCGCTGGAAGCCTCGGACCGGGAGGACACCCTCTCCGACTGGCTGGACGACCACGGCATCGGCGACGGATGGCAGCTCGCGCCGATCTTCGTCCAGGCCGGCCTCGACACCGACTGGCTGGACCAGATCGCCGCAGTGGTGGACGAGGACACCCTCGAAGGGGCCATGCGGTGGCTCAACTACACCGTCGAGACCGAGCTGTTGATGAACGAGATCGAGGAGTCGACCAACCGTGTCTCGGCCCTCGTCACCGCGGCCAAGCAGTACTCGCAGCTCGACCGGGCGCCCCACCAGGTCGCGGACGTGCATGAACTGCTGGACAGCACCCTGCTGATGGTCTCCGCGAAGATCGGCCCCCGCATCACCGTCGTCAAGGACTACGACCGCGGCCTGCCGAGGATCCCGGCCTACCCCAGCGAGCTCAACCAGGTATGGACGAATCTGATCGACAACGCCGTCTCGGCGATGAACAGCACGGATGCCGACGGCACGCTGACCGTACGCACCGCACGCGACGGAGACCACCTGCTCGTCGAGTTCCGCGACACCGGCCCCGGAGTCCCCGAGGAGATCCGCGACCGCGTCTTCGACCCGTTCTTCACCACCAAACCGGTGGGAGAGGGCACGGGCCTCGGGCTGGACATCTCCTGGCGCATCGTCGTCAACAAGCACCGGGGTGACCTGCGGTTCCACTCCGTCCCCGGCGACACCCGCTTCCAGGTACGCCTCCCCCTGGCCTCCGCCGACGGCGACGCCGATTCCGCTACCGCTACCGCTTCCCCTGCCGATTCCGCGCCGGAGCCGTCCTGAGTTCCCCGAGCGGCGTCGTCCCGTTGGCCCCCGCGCCCGCGGCCTCCTTCTGCCGGGGATGCCCGGAAGAAGGAGGCGCACATGGACGTCGGGGGCCAACGGGCCCGTGAGTGTGATCAGGCCACCGCGGGTGTGTAGTGGCTGGTGTCGCCGCCGCCTTCGAGGGCGCGGCTGGAGGTGCCGTCGATGCCCACCGGGGCGTCCCCCGCGACGGTCACCCGGTGCAGCAGGCGGGGCAGGTCGCCGTAGTCGTCGGGGGCGTAGTGCTGGGTGATGCGGTTGTCGAACAGGACGAGGTCACCCGGTGTCCAGGCCACCCGGACGATGTTCTCCGGGCGCGTCACATACGACTGGAAGATGCGCAGCAGGTCCCGGGACTCGGAGGGGCCGAGGCCCTCGATGGTCTGCGCGAAACCGCCGATGAACAGGCCGCGCTCCCCCGTCTCCGGGTGCACGCGCACCAGCGGGTGGGCGGTGCGATAGGTCCGCGAGACGAACTGCCTGCGGTGCCGGGCCGCCTTCTCGGTCTTCGGGGCGGCGTAGTCGTAGGCGTTGGTGTGGACCGCCCACAGTTTGTCCGCGAGCTCGCGCAGCGGATCGGGCAGGTCACGGTAGGCCGCGGCCGAGTTGGCGATCAGCGTGTTGCCGCCGTAGGGCGGGACGACGATGCTGCGCAGGGTCGACGCCTTCGGGGGCGTGCGGACGAAGGTGACGTCGGTGTGCCAGTGGTTGGCGCGGATGCCCTCGTCCCCGTCGACGGGCAGGACGTTGGGCTGTCCGTCCACGGACGGGACGGTGGGGTGGGCGGCGGTGAGTTCGCCGAAGAGGGAGGCGAAGCGCAGCTGTCCGGCGTCGTCCAGCTGCTGGCCGCGGAAGACCAGCGCCTTGTGTTCCAGCAGAGCCGCGTTGATCTCGGCGACGATCGCCGGGTCGAGGTCGGCGGAGAGGTCGGCGCCGACGATCTCGGCACCGATGCGTCCGCCGATCCGGCGGATGTCGAAGCCTGTACTGGTGCTCATGGAGGTGTTCCTTTCCGGGGGTTCGGCAATTTCAGGGGGTGAGGGGCAGGGAGGTTCGTGGGAGCCGGATGGACCGCCAGAGCAGCGTCAGCGCGTCGCGGGGACGCGCCAGGAGCTGAGCCGCTTCTCCACGGCCACCAGCAGTTGGTTGAAGGCCACGCCGATGACGGAGATCGTGACGATGCCCGCATACATCTGCGGAATGGCGAAGTTGTACTGGGACGCGTTGATGAGATAGCCGAGACCGGCCTTGGCGCCGATCATCTCGGCGGCGACCAGGACGACGATGGACACCGCCCCCGCCAGCCGGATTCCGGTGAAGATCGTCGGCACCGAGGCCGGCAGGATCACCTTCTGGAACAGCCGCGGGGCGGACAGGTCCATGGACCTCGCCAGCCTCAGCAGGGTGGGATCGACGGTGCGTACCGCACTGATGGTGTTGAACAGGATCGGCCAGGCGCACGCGTACACCACGAGGGAGATCTTCGACGTCTCACCGATGCCGAGGAGCAGGACGAACACCGGCAGCAGGGCCAGGGCCGCGGTGTTGAGGAAGACCTGCAGCAACGGGTTGAGGAGATCGGCGACCGGCCGGTACCAGCCGATGAGCAGGCCCAGCGGTACGGAGACGGCGACGGCGATGCCGAAGCCGCTGAACGAGCGCACCAGGCTCGCCCGCGCGTTGTCGGCGAGTTGGCCGTTGGCCACCAGCCCCCACCACGCCTGGGCGACCTCGCTGAACGGCGGCAGGAAGGTCCGGTCCACCAGGCCGAAGCGGGGCGCCAGCTCCCACGCGAGCAGCAGGGCGACGATCGCCGCCGACTTGGTGGCGCCGGTCAGCGCAGCGCGCAGGACGCGGGGCAGTACGGAAGGGCCAGGGGGGCGCGGCCTGCTCGACGCCGTCGGCAGGACGGCTGCGGGCTCGCCGGTGCCGGATGGCGAGGGTGTGCCGGTGGCCGGCGCGGGCGTGCCGGTCGCCGAGGGTGTTCCGGAGGCCTGCGGCGGCGTGTCGGTGGCCGGCGCGGGGCGTTCCTCCGGGGCCGGGCGCTGCCGGGTGCGGGAACCGCTGGCGATGCTCATACGGGGGCCTCCTCCTTCTCCAGCAGTTGGGTCCTGGTCACCTCGTCGTGCAGGAGCGTCCAGATCTCGTGCCGGTACCGGGCGAACTCGGGGCTGGACCGCAGGTCGTCGGTCTCCGTACGGGAGTCGAAGCCGATCGGCACGACCTGCTTGATGCGACCGGGCCTGGAGGTCATGACGGCCACCCGTCCCCCCAGGTAGACGGCCTCCTCGATGCCGTGCGTGATGAAGACGACGGTCTTTTTGGTGCGCTGCCAGATGCGCAGCAGCTCGTCCTGGAGCAGCTCCCTGGTCTGGGCGTCCAGTGCGGCGAACGGCTCGTCCATCAGCAGGACGTCCGGGTCGTAGGCGAGAGAGCGGGCGATGGCCACGCGCTGGCGCATGCCGCCGGACAGCTCGTGCGGATGACGGTGCTCGAATCCGGAGAGCCCGACCAGGTCCAGGTACTCGCGGGCCCGGGCGGCACGCTCTCGTCGTGGCACGCCGGTCGCCTCCAGGCCGAACTCGACGTTGCCCAGGGCGGTGCGCCAGGGCAGCAGCGCGTACTGCTGGAAGACGATGCCACGGTCCAGGCCGGGGCCGGTCACCGGTCGCCCGTCCAGGAGGATCCGTCCGGCGGTCGGCCGGGCGAGCCCTCCCAGCAGGTCCAGGAGCGTGGACTTGCCGCATCCGCTGGGGCCGACCACGACGACGAACTCCCCCGCGTCGATCCGCAGGTCGACACCGTCCAGCGCGGTGAACTCGTCCTCCCCGTGTGCCGGACCGCGGCCTTGGGCCCGCCCTCTCCTGACGGGGAAGGTCTTGCGCACCTGCTCGAATTCGATCTTGGGTGTGGTGGTTCCGGACATGGGATCAGCTCCCGCTCTTGGAGGTCGTCCCGGCCGCGGACGGCTTCGCCTTCCGGCGGTACGCGTTGAACTCGTTGGTGTAGAGATCCGACGCCTTGACCTGGCTCTTTCCGATGTCACCGCGCTCGGCGAGCCAGTCGATCCACAGCTGGAACTCCTTGTCGGTGATGCGCCCGGCGGTCTCGGCAACGCCGAAGGACTTCCAGTACTTCAGCGGAGCGGTGCCCTCGTTCCGGCCGCGCTTCCGCACGATCTCGATCTGCCGGTCGATGACCTCTTGGCGCGGGGTGGTGCGGGCCCACTCGATGGCACGCGCGACGCCCGTGACGAAGGTGCGCGCGGTGTCGGGGTTCTCCTTCAGGAACCCGTCGTTCAGCACGTACGTGCCGGCCGAGAAGTTCCCGAGCAGCTGGTGGTCGGTGAACAGCGGTCTGATGCCCCCGGTCCGCAGGGCCTTGTCGCGCAGGATGTCGCCGAGGACACCCACCTGGATCTGCTTCTGCCGCAGCGACTGCTCGGTGTTGACCGGAGGCACCACCAACGGCTCGACCTTCTTGATCTCCGCCTGCGACAGGCCGTGGCGTTGCAGGTAGATGTCGAGCATCGCCTCGGAGTGGGCGCCGAGGGTGTTCATCCCGACCTTCTTGCCGATCAGGTCACGAGCGGAGCGGAGCGGGCTGTCCTTGAGTACGTAGAAGCCGTTGTACGCGGCCTTGTCGACGCCGTAGTAGCTGATGACCGCCGTGATGGGGGCCTTCCTCGCGGCGAGTTTGACGACGGCTCCGTTGAACGCGCCCCCGAAGTCGACCTGCCCGGTGGCCGCCGACTGGATGTCCTGCGGCCCGCTGATCGTGTTGCCGACCCACTTCAGCTTCACGTCCTCCAGGAAGCCGAGATCCGCGGCCAGTTCGGGCAGGATGACGGACCCCGCCCACCCCTGGTACCGCAGCGTCCTGGTCCGGTTCTCGGCCGCCCCACCGCCCCCACTGCCGCAGCTGACCGCGACCGCCGAGAGGCCCAGCAGAGTGAGGAACTGGCGTCGGTTCGATGGGGTGATCAGCCTGCTCATGGCGGGATCCTGTTCGGGTGGTGGGTGAGGCGGGGGTGGTGGGGCGGGGCTGGGGCGCGTGCTGCGGCGCGGGGTGAAGGGGAGGCCGGGCGAAGGTGTGCAGGGGAAGGGGACGGCGCGTAGCCTCCCCCGTTTCGTGCAAGAACCGCCGCGGTTCCGTGTCCGGCGGGCGCACAGACCACCCCGGGCGCGAAAAGGGAAACGGAGAAAGAAAGGGGAGGCGAACAGCCAGGTGAAATGACCCGGCTCACGTACCGATCCCGGAAGATTCGAGCTGGGTACGCGGCGAAGTCACCGGGCGACGAAGAATTCCCGGGCCGGTACGCGCGACGGGATCATGAGGCGCCCAGGGGCTGACGCCGGCCGGCGGCTCTAGCGGTCAGCGGCGCTGATGGCACAGATCGCACTGGCCTGGCGTCGCAGATCGACGTGCAGGCGTGCGGTGAAGTTCTCCGAGTGACTCACACTCCGGAGGCTCGCAGCGAAAATCAGCCACGTCAATAACGCGACAGCCCTCGTCCCACTTTCTGATTCCCCCGCCATGCGCGCGCAGCACGCCGTTCACAAATCGCCCCCGCGCGGGCTCTGCCTCGGGTCGCGAAACGGTTGCCCAGCATGTGATGCGGTGGCACACCCGGCGTCCTGGGGGCAAGCCGGGTCCGGAGCTCCGCATGTGGCGGCGCTGCTTCGCCCGGTCCTGCGCAGGGGCCCTGATGTGTGGCCGGGCTCCGGCCGTCCGCGCTCAGCCGTTGCCTCGCTGTCGGATCGTCCGCCGGCCCGACCACACACTCACCACCTCAGAGGTCCACGGTGTGATCAGCACATACCTCAGTCAGCACAGTTCCGGCATGAAGGAGGTCGCGCATCCTCCGGACGCTCTGAAAACGGCGTGCCGTCAGGGTGCTACTTGACAGCTGAAGCCGCTTTGGCCGCGGCGGACTTGTTTGCCGCCTTCACCTCGTTCAGGGCCTTCTGGTGGGCCTTGATGGCTGTCTTCTGCAGTGCCGCTTCAGCGTCGAACCACGTCTTCTCGACGTGGTTCTTTTCGCGGCAGGCAACATCCGCCTTTGCGGTGTCCTTCTCTTCCGCTGACACGCGGTGCGGGTCGGCGAACCGAACATCGTCGTTGGCGTCCATGGGCTTTTGGTATGCGTACCCCTTGTCGGCCATGCACGCGGACCACTTCGCGAAGACGCTCACCACGGCAGGGTCCTTCATGGACTCCTTGTAGGACTCGCCGCTGATCTGCTGAGCCAGGGGAGCTTGTCGACTGGCCGGGACCGTCCCGTCGGCCTGCTGGACGCACCCTTTCAGGACACTCGGATCGGCCCCGGATTCGTCAACGGCACCCTTTCCGACCGCCTGGTCGTAGGCCGCCTGCTCCTCGGCAGCCGGCTTGTACCCCCGTGCGGCCGCCAGGGCCGGGTCGTGGATCCCGTAACGCCAGTCCACGAGGGTCTTGCCACCCACCTCGGGCAAGTCCGGCGCAGGAGTCCATGCGTCATATCCTGCGCTCTTCATGCACTGGTCGATCAAGCCGTCCCGCGTACCGGCGATGAGGCGCACTTCTGCTGTGGACGGCAGATATGCCTCGATCGGCAGATGCCATGTGGCCGGCCCGTCCCCCGCGTGCCCCTTCCCGGAGATCGGCTTCGGTTGGCCGGCGGCACTCACCGGCATCTCGTCCTCAGAAGATCCCGCGTTCATAGAGGTCACGCCGAGAACCACGGCCCCCACTGCTGCGGCGGAAACGAGCGGTAAGCCCACACGCCGTCTCACGTTCCTGCTCCCCATGCTCCCCCCTCTTTTTCTCGCCTTCGTCAGGTCCACTGGAACGAGGCGTTCTGATTGAAGACGTGCACGAACCGGTCGATGTACTGGTACGGCGCCATGACGTCCTGCGCGCCCTTGAATCCACTGTTGAAGTAGACGCGCGCCGTGTACTTGTAGTGCGAGTTCTCGCCGGAAGCGGCATTGTTCTTGACTCCCCGCCCCGCGCCTGCCCCCGAGTTGCAGAAGCGGAGCGGCGAGGCAGCTCCGGCGACCCCGTCGGGCACGTCCGCGAAGTTGTACACGGAGTATCCGATGTTTCGCCAAGCACCCGTCTGAGCCGAGTTGAAATAGATGTGGAAGTCGAACTTCGACTTTCCAGGGGTCTTGCATGCCTCCGCGCTGTAGAGATTGTCGGTCTCATCGTGCGCCGTGGCGGCGGTAGCAGGGCTGGAAACCCATAACGCGGTTGCCAGTCCAGCCAGTACTGCAATCTTTCGCACTTTCCCCCCAGTGAGAATGAACGGGAGCGACTCCAGGCGATGCACAGTGCCGTGCCGAAAGGGCCGGCGGATCCCTGTGCCCAGCTGCACTCGATCACTCCGGACGAAGGCAACCATACGCCTCTTCGTCCGTTCTTGGATGGAAAATTTCTGCTTGCGCCAAAGCTGTCCGAATTGAACCGCCGAGATATCCGGGCGGGGGCGGGGACACGGCCGGAGTTCTGCTATTCAACGAGGCCGCTCACACCTGGATGGACCGCCCTGTCGGCCCATGACCAACCGTGCACGAAGCGCCGAAGGTCCAGCCTTAAAAATCTTGGTACGCGCCTCGGCCTGGAGTTATGAGAGACGTTGCTCGGGCGCGCTCCCGATTCACCGTCGCCGAACGCACTCGTCTCCCGCCGTCGGTTCACGATGAAAGATCAGCTAAGGCCATGCGGCGTACAGCACCAACAGGAACGTGGTGGAGATGAGGGCCACCAGGACATAGGGGATCCTGCCCGTTTGATGAGCCATCCCACAGGAGGCGGCATCGGTGCAGGATGCCCGATGTGCGCGCACCTCACGCCCTTGGTCGAACACCCCGAACATCTCGGCAAGCACACGGATGCTGGAGCTGAGGACGACGATGGCGACGAACCGGACAGCACCCGACCCGTAGGTGTTCAGCACCCAAGCACTGCACGCACCCGTCCATATGAGCGCCGCGACAGCTCCCGTCTTCCGACGGCCGGGGAACACAATCCAGGGAACGGTGGGGAATAACAAGAACACGCCTATACCAATGGCAAGTGCGCCGACCTGCATGACCTACCTGGTTTCAGTTGTCGACAGCGGAATGGGTGCTCCACCCCGAAAAGGGATGGAGCACCCCGTCCATTCTGTCACCTATCGGGTGTACTCGATGTCGGGCTCCTTCGCGGGAGCACCACAGAACTGGGCGTCGGGGTCGGTGTTGACGCCGGACAGGACGCTGATGCTCCACGGGTTGCCCCCATGCCCACTGTCCCGGGCACATCCCATGTACGGATCACCTGCGTTGAGCGGCGAGGCGGGACCGCTGAAGTGATAGAAGTCGCCTGTGGTCACCGGATTGCTGGACTGAGTGTAGGCGCCGTCGAGGTTGATTGCCTTGCCGTTGCGGTACAAGTACTGATTCGGCATATAGCTGGACCGCAGGACCGGGGAAGCGGACACTTTGCGGATCGAGCCGTCGGCGCACGACTTGAAGTCGAGTTCCTGCCAGATGGGAGGTGCGCTGCCGAAGATGGAACCGGTCAGGCCGGGCTTGAAGAACATGTTGCGGATATCCCCCGCCATGGTCGTCACGGGATGGTTCGCCCCAGCGGCGCGCGACACCTTGTCCACCCACTCGGTAACGCTGTCGGTCAGCCCGTCGTTGCCAAGTGCCGGGCGGTAGCCGATGGACCCGCCGGCGGTGGTCATCGCCGCGACGCACTGGCCCTTGTCGCCGGACACGGGGTTGTCGTCGTAGTCGGTGATCACCGGCTTCACACCGATCGACTGGTAGGCGAGGCCGGGGAGGACCCCGTCGCTGTTGGTGGTCGTATGCGTGGTGGCCCCGTCGTGGACGTTGAGGTTCTTCCGCGCGTAGTTCAGCTTCGGTTCCGGGATGCCGTATTCCGCGCTGACGCTCTTGATGAATTCATGGACGAACGCGGGCATGTGGGTGTCGGCGGTCCGGTCGTCGTAGGTGACGGACTGGCTGCCGTCCACGATCTTCCCGTCGGAGGTCTTGATGTACGACACGGTCGCCTTGTTGTACATCTTGTAGGCCCCGCCGTCCTGACCGAACCACGACGGGCGCTGGTCGCTCGGCGGCCGCTTCGTGTACGGGTTGGAGTAGTGCATCCAGGCGGGGATGGAGTGACCGTCGGGGTGGTCGGTGGTGGAGGTGCCCGACTGCTGCACCTCGTCACGCCACTTCTGCACCGCGTCCCGTGTCTTCGGCATGGTGCACCGGGAGTCGGGGATGCCTCCGGTGCAGCTGCCCAGTGCCGCGACGCTCTGAGACGTCTTCAACGCCCAGTCGTACAGGTCCTTGCGGGACTTCAGCGGTGTGTTGAAAAGGCTGGATTCCGGCCGGACGTCGATGTCCTGGTCCTCGTCGAAGAAGGCGTCGGCCTCGATCGTGTCCTTCACATACGTGCCCTTGAGCGGCTGGAAGGCGGCAGCGCCCCAGGCGATGTCGGCGTCGGCGGTGCCGTCATGGGTGTAGTTCGACAGGGTCACACTCGGTGTCCCGGTGAACTTGTAGCCGCCGAGCGAGATCCACTTGTTGGTGTTGTCGCTGTCGGCGTTGACGGTGACCGTGCGGTCCCCGCCGTCGACGCCCTTGATCACATAGTTGGCGTGCTTCGCCTGGGCCCCGGTGTCGGGCAGGTGCACCCATACCTTGCCCAGGTCCATCTTCTGACCGGTCCAGGTGCCGTCGATGGTCATGGGGCCCGAAGGGCCGCCGTAGTGCGCCTTGTCACGGGTGTGGGTGTACCAGAAGTGGCCACCGTAGCCGCCGCCGACCTGGTGCAGGTCCGCCTTGGCCTCGTATTGGTTGTCGGAGTCGGGATAGAAGGTGAACTGGAAGCTGCCCGACGACGCCACCTTCCCGCAAGAGCCCCAGGACTGCGTCCCGTTGGGGACGGAGGCGACGACCACCGCGTCCTTCGGGGCGCCGGAACAAACCGGCTCGCCGTACTTGAGACGGGTTCCGCGCCCCGGCTCGGGTCGCTCCGTCGCATATTTGATCAGTTCGTTACCGCATGTGCTGGCGCAGTCCTTCCATGTCGCGTTCTCCTGGTTCCACCAGAACTTCTCGTAGCACTTGGCGTCCGGGCAGTCCGCCGGGTTGGCCGGGTCGCACCCGTTGTGGATGTTGCAGAAGGTGAACAGGGGCGGGGAAACGGTGGCACGGTTGGGGACGGTGGTCCACCAGGCGGGCTGGAAGCCGGCGGAGTTGAAGCCCGACTCGCCCTTCCAGCCCTGCCGCCCGTCCGTCCCGTAGGAGTATCCGGTGTCGATGGACCAGGCGGACCAGCCCATCACCTTCTCCTCGTACGGCCAGTCCTGCGGATGCGCCGCGTCCTGATTGGCTTCCTTGTCCATGTCCGTGTTCATGAACGGGCCGCGTCCGGGCGGGTAGAAGGGGTTGGCGGGGTTGTTGTACCAGCCCAGGCCCCACGGCTTGCCCGGGGCACCCTTGCCGTTGAAGCCGAGGTTGTAGTTCCAGGCGGCGGTGAACCAGTTCTCGACGCGCTTGGGGTCATCGTTGTTGACCGTGACCTTCTGCCCGTCGGTGTGCACCTCGTTCCACTTGTCGGCGAGGATGTACATGGAAGCGGCGATATTGCTCGCGTAGTCGACCGCGACCGCCTTCTGCAGCTTGGGATCCAGGCCCTTCTCGGTCGCCTTGTCCTTGCCGGCCTTCCGCATGCCATCGGTGACCTGGCCGACGCCGTAGCCGCAGTCGGACTTGTCCCAGTGGATCTTCCAGTAGGCCGAGGGGTCGTCCTTGTCCGCCTTGTGGCCGTAGTAGCCGTCGACGGCAGCGAGCGGAGATCCCATCTGCCCGGGGACGACACCGGATTCGGCCTGCCAGAGGTTGGATTCCTGAGCGAGGATGCCGAGCATGACGTTGGCGGGGATGCGTTGGCCGCCCTTCAGCGTCGGCGGCGGGAACAGGCCCTGCGGGTCAATGGTGCTCATGCCGGTCTGACTGCGGTACTCGCCCTGACGGATCACCCCGCCCCGCAGCTTGCCCCGGACGGCCATGTCGACCGCCCACTCCACCTGGTTCGGTGTGGGTTGCAGGGCCTGCATCGTCACGTCGTTGCGGGAGATGGAGCACCAGCGGTCGGGGTCGGTGGGGTCGTGGGAGACTCCGGCGCCCGCGGTCCGGGGTGCGAGCGCCGTGCTCGGCCTGCCGGTGCCGCCGAGGGCGGGGCTGACGGCGTTGTTGCCGTTCTCCGCCGTGACATCGGCCACCGACTGGGAAACCGCCTTGCCCGTGATGGTGGCGGTCGAGGTGACCTTCACGGGGTCCTGCGCCACCTGCTCCGGGGAACGCGCGGGCGGGGCCGCCTGCTTCCCCTCCGCTCTCGTGAACCCCTTGCCCGCGTGGGAGATGTGGTTCAGTCCGGCGCGGATGCCGGGGGCGAGGACGGGGTTCACGGCGAGGTGTCCGTGGGTGGAGATGTCGGCGTCAGCGGGCACGGCGAGGCGGCTGATCCCGGTGCCCTCCAGACGGGGGCCGGCCGTGGGATGTCCCGTGAGGAACACCCGTCCTCCGTCCCCCTGGTGGAGGCCCACGTCGGAGAGGCGTCCCGTGGCGACGAGGGCGGGCTTGCCCTGCCCCGTGAACACCTTCACCTGCGCCGTGGTGGCGTGCTTGTGGTCCGCGAACACGATGGTGCCCTTCGCGGCCGGACGGATGTCGAACGGTGTGCTGTCGGCGGTCGTCAGCTTCTTGACCGAGCCGGACTTGCCCAGGTGCACGAGTTGGCGTCCGCGTGCGGCGACCGTGCCGTCCCCCACCGGCACCGCACTGGTCACCTGACCGTCGACCGCGGCGGTGCCGGTCGTCCGTCCCGCCGAGTCGACCGTGAGCACCCGCGTCTTCGTCTTCGCCGGGTCGTTCAGGTCCCTGTAGGCGGTGAACGCGGCGGTATGCGTCTGCGGGTTGCACGTGGGGTCGAAGTAGGCGAGGGAGGCGGTGAAGGGCAGCTTCGTCACGGCACCGGTCGTGGTGTTGACGATCGCCGCGAACGCGCCTCCCTGCATCAGGTCGGGCTTGTTCGTGAACGTGCGGGGCGCGTACACGGCGGCGACATGGTCGCGGTCCATGACGCACTGGTTGCCGATCCACGAGTCGGCGGGCATGCCCGGCTCCGCAAGGGCCGCGACCGTCTTCCAGTCATACGCCCTGGCTTCATCGGCGGCGAGGATTTTGAAAGCCTTCACGTCGGCCACGCCGGTCACGGCCCGGTCCTTGCTCTGCTTCCAGTTCTTGCCGAGGTTGGTGTCCGGGCTCGCCACACGGCTCGAGCGGGGCTTGCCGGATAACTTGTGTTCGGCGGCCGCGACCGCGTCCCACCCCTTCGGACTGTGGGGTGCGGACGAGGGTTCGGCAGCGAGTGCCTGCGACACCAAAGGTCCGCTCGCGACCAGCATGGCCGTGGTGAGGAGCAGTGGTGCGTGCCGACGCTTCGGCACGCGATGACGACGTATCAAGTCGGTCCCCAAATAGTCGATGTGAGCGCAAGAACGTCAACCATTCCCCTTTCGGGAGTGGTTGTGGTGCCCTCGGTGCACTGTGCGCTGCGCACTATGTGCGTGCAGCACGATGTATCTGTTCGGGTGCTGCGGTGAAATGGCCTGCCGGCTGGGCAGGCACAACGGAATGGGAGCTTGGCGGCAATTCGCCCTCGTTCCCTTTACCGCCGGGCGGGTACGCCGAATTCACCCCGCTGAGCGCCGCACGGAGACAAGGCGACCCTGACGATTGCAAAGCAGTCATGACCGGTAGGCGCCAGATCCTGGCAGTGCACCAGTCGGCCGCCCGGCCCAGGATTTGGCACGAGGCCGGACTCAACTCGTCACGGAGCCCCCACGCAATGAGGTCGTGCGTCAGGTCAGTGTTGAGCAGAGCCCGCGTCATCGGCAGTCTCGAACATCGCTGCCGAGCGATCCATCGGCTTCGCCGACCGCCGCGCGCACCTGTACAGGCGGCGGACGCAGCCAACACCCCATGTCCCGCCAGGGGGTTGCGCTGCCGTCCGTCACGCGGTTCTTGCCCCTGAGCTCTACGTCATGACCGATTCCCGTCGATTCATCGCCGCAGCCGTGGCGGCAAGCCCATGCACCTGCCCGCTCTCCTTACCGAATGCGCCGTCTGCTGATCGCAGCCGCGATTCAGAACATGCGGAGTGAAGTGCGCATCGATATCCCGCTCCCCGTTGCCGCAGTGATCATGTGCCCACTGTCCGGGACATGGCGGCAGGTGACAGATACTAAGCGGTAATAACTCTGCATCAGCGGGTATTTCCTCCGGTGTCCAGTTACGTGCCGAGGACTGGCCGGTTCCGGGCGGAAACGCTCAGGGGAGGACGGGCGGCGCCTGGAAGGGCGCGGTTCCTTGCCCAAGTGCGGGGCTTCGTTCCGCGGGATGAGCGTTGCGAAGTCCGGCCCCGAGGATGCTTCGGGACTCGGTGGCGGTGCCTCGCCCGGCCCGGGCTTCACCGGCTCGTGCTTCACGTGCGGCCCGGTCGATGTGGACGCGGATTGCGCTGCGGATGCCCGTCGGCTGCGGCTACCCCCGCCCCGCTTCGTCGGCGCGCCCGCCGGCGCCCAGCAGGCCGGTCGGTTCGAAGGGGGTGCGGGCAGCCAGTCGGGGCAGTTCGCGCCGGGAGAGCCGGGTGACGACGGCCGGCAGGGCGGCGCGCACCGCCTGGGCGGCACGGAGCCAACCCGGGACGTAGACGGCGGCCGAACGGCGTTCCGCGGCGGTGACCAGGCGGGCGGCGACCCAGCCGGCGGAGTGGACCTTCCTCGCGGGCGGAGGCATGTGGGCACGGAGCTCGCGGAGCACGGGGTGCTGGTCCGCGTCCCTGATCATGTCGGTGTCGGTCCAGTTCAGATAGACGATGCCGACCCCCACGCCCTCGGGGGCGAGTTCGGCACGCAGCGAGTGGGCGAACGACTCCACCCCGGCCTTGGAGGCGCAGTACGCGCTCATCAGGGGCGCGGCCCCGATGGAGGCCAGCGAGGCGATCTGCAGGAAGTAGCCGTGCGTGGCGAGGAGGTCCGGAAGAAAGGAGCGGGCGGTGATCGAGCTGCCGATCAGATTGACCTCGATCACCCGGCGCCAGATGTACGGATCGGACCCGCCGAAGGGCCCGCCCTCGGCGATCCCCGCGTTCGCCACGACGAGGGACACCGGCCCCAGGCGGTCGCGGACCTCCTGGGCCACCCGCCCCATGCCGTCGTCGTCGGTGACATCGATGCCCCAGCAGTACGCCTCCGACGGAAGGGCGGACGCCACTTCCCACAGTGTCGTTTCCTCCCGCCCCAGCAGGGCCACCCGCGCTCCTCGCCGGGCCAGCTCGCGGGCGGTCGCCCTTCCCAGACCGCGTGCCGCCCCGGTCACCACGGCGGTGCGGCCGTGCAGAGAGCCCGGCCGCTCCGAGCGGGTCGGGGAACGCGGTCGCGTCGGTGGCGTGGTGTGGGGCATCGCGCCCTCCTGTGATTCCTGACGCCGAGGGGTCCGGGAGTGGTCGGGCGGGCTCCGGCGCATCGGCCCGGTGAGCGGCCGGGGAGTGGTCGTGCGGGCTCCGGCACCCGCACCACGAGCGGTCGGGCGGGCACCCCGCGCCCTCGGCCGACGACAACCGGCACCTGGCAACCAGGGCCCCTGCCCTTTCACCGTAGGCGCGCCGGGGCGCCGCCGCGCGCCGGTGGGCGAGGCGGCGGGCACCCGCGAAAGGCCGGGCTGCCGGTCGAACCGCCGGCCCACCAGCCCACAGCCCACCGGCCCACCGGCCCACCGCACAGGAACGGACGCCCGGCTCCCCGCCCCGGTCCCCCTCCACACCTCCTCCGAACCGCTTGCGCGAACCGGTGGCACGTTGTGCGCACGCGTGCCAACCTTCTGTAATCAGCCGGCAGCTGCCGTCGCTGACATCACAGTTGCCGACATCAGTTGCTGTCGTGACAGCCGCTGTCTTCACCGGGGGGCCGAGCAGCGTGGCGGAACGTCCGTTGGGAATACGGGGGATCGAGGCCCTGTACGAGGAGTGCCGCACGCGTCCGCAGGACGGCAGGGGCGGCGATGCCGGGCACGGCCTTCCCACGATCGTGCTCGTCGGGCCGCGGGGCAGCGGCAAGACCACCACGCTGAACTGGCTCGGCTATCTCGGGTCGCGGCGTCCGCACGCGTACTTCGATTTCGGGTCCGCCGCGCCCCGCAGGCCCCATGAGGTCGCCGGCCGGCTGGCGTACGGACTGTCGCACCGCTTTCCCCGGCAGACGCCGCTGGTCTTCCCGCGTCTGACGCTGGGGCTGGCCGTGGTGGCCCCCGAGCTGTCGTTGGACGCGACGGACCCCGAGCGGGCCAAGAAGCAGTTGCGGCAGGCGCTGCGCGGGCCCCAGGAGCCACATCCCGCGGGCGACCGGGTGGCCGCGGTCGCCGGGCTGCTGCAGGACCTCAACCTGGTCCGGATCCCCGGCGTCGGCCTGCTGGCCAGCCTCATCCGGCAGCCGCCCAGCATGCCGTTGCGGGTGACCCGGCACACCGGATTCGCCTGGTACGCCGGCCCGTTGGCCGCCCTGGACGCCCTGGTCGAACTCAACCAGCTCAGCAAGAGCGAGGAGCCGGCGGACCGGGCCGCGGTGGACCGGCGGCTGTGCGAGGCGTTCCTCGCCGATCTGCGCGGCGAGTACGCGCGCCGTCAGCGCGACCGCAACTGTGTCGTGCTGCTGGACAACATCGACGCCCCCGGGGGCCGCGAGTTCCTGGACCTGCTGATGGAACTGCGGGACGCCGACGGGGCACCGGATCCGCTGCTGGCCGTGGCCGCGGCGTCGAACGTCGGCCGGGTGCCGGCCATGTTCGCGAACGGACCGGCGGGCGTCCGGGTCAGCGCCCCCGAGCAGGCCTGTTACTCCGACTGGGAGCAGGCCGTCCCGGACCCGCCGCCGAACCGCTCCTGGCGCTGGTACTGCGTCCGGCTGCGCGGCCTGACCGCCGGCGAGACCGCCCAGCTCGGCACGAACATCGCCGCGCGGCTGCCGGAAGCGCCCCTGCTGGCACACCAGTTGACCGACGGGCATCCGTGGAGCACCCGGCAACTGCTGACCGCCTCGGCGCGGCTCGTGGGCCGGGAGGACCCGGAGACGCTGTTGCGCGCGGTGCTCTCCAGCACCACGCCGTCCGCGGAGAGCGCCGACGAGGGGCCGATGCTGGAGGAGGAGGCGCGGCAGTACCTGCTGCGCGATCTGACCGATGACCAGCACCGTGCGCTGGTCGAGTGCTGTGCCGCCCGCGAGTTCGACGCCGCCTGCGACGCGGGGTTGCTCGACCGCTTCCAGCTGCACACCCGCGATTCGCTGGCCCGGGTGGTCGCGACCCGCTTATGGCTGACCGATCCGGTCCCCCAGGATGCCGAGACCCGCGGCGGCCGGGGCTCCGGATATTTGGAAGGCGTCCATCCGCACCCGTTGCGCGGCAGCTCCGTCCTGCACCCGTGGCTGCGCCTGCTGCTGTTGCAGGAGCTGGCCGCCCGCCCGGACCGCTGGACGGCCGTCCACGAACAGCTGCGGACCTGGCACGCCCACCACGGCCACCCGCTGGAGGTGCTGTACCACTCGCTGGCGCTGCACCGGGTGGACGATGTCGTCGAGCATCTCGCCCGGCGTCTGGTCGAACTCTCCGACACGGACATCTGGCTGTACGAGCTCTACACGATCACCGCCGCGCCCCTGCGCGAGCCGGTGGTGCCGGAGCAGTCGGCCACGCTCCGCCTGGAGCAGCTGGCGGCCGACCTCGCGCCCCGCTCGTTCGCCGAGTACACCCCCCTGACCCTGCTGGTGACCGGGCTGTGGCTGGCGTCCGACCCGCGCAACCGGCTGCCCGGCACGAATCCCGAACTCAACCGGACCATCAACGCGATGCTCCAGGACCTTGCCATGCGCTCCGTCCCCCGCCGGATCGGGCTCATGCACGAGGCCGCGAAGTACGTGTGAGCGCACTGCAGCACCCCGTCCTCTAGGAGCTGGCCCATGCATCTGCCCCCGCAACCCGCCGACGAACTCCCCCCGTGGTGGAAGGGGTGGCGAGGAGTCGCCGCCCTCGCCCTCGTGCTGGCGCTGATAGCCGGCGGCATCTGGTTCTTCCGGTCGGCCGAGGAGGACACCAGCTGCGCGGCGGGCCAGCCGGGGCTGTACTGGGACGGCACCGGCGCGCACCGGGAGTGCGTCGGTCTCACGAACGAGAAGGCGTTCGCCTTCGACCCGCGCCTCAAAGGCATCACCGACCGGATCGCGCAGGAGAACAGACGCGTCCGCGACCAGTGGGAGAAACCGGCCTCCGGGAAGAGCCGACTGCCCTACGTCAAGGTCGGTGTGCTGATGCCGTTGACGGAGAGCGACACCAGCGCGCTGCCCATCGAGGAGATCCTCACCAGCCTGGAGGGTGCGTTCGTCGCGCAGTGCCGGGCGAACGCCTGCCCCGAACTGTCCACGACCAGCTCCACCGGCGTCCAGGGCAGGACCCCGCTGATCCAGCTCGTCCTGGCCAATGAGGGCCGTAGCGAGACGCATTGGAAGCCGGTGGTGGCACAGCTCGCCGGCCTGGTCGACGGCGAACATCCCCTGGTCGCGGTCACCGGCATGGGGGTCAGCATCCCGGAGACCCAGGCGGCGGCCACCGAACTCAGCCGGCGGAAGATCCCCGCGATCGGTGCGGTCCTGACCGCCACCGACCTCAACGCGCCACGCCTGTTCAAGGTGTCGCCGTCCAACGTCGACTACGCCAAGGCGCTCCGCCGGTACCTCGACCACTCCCCGCTGGCCGGGCGCCGCGGTTACCTCGTCTTCGACAGCCGGGACGACAACTACGTCAAGACCATGCGCAGGGCGTTCGACAACGAATTCGGCGACTACATCGGCCGGCGGCGCGCCTCGTTCGTCGGCACCACCGGCCACAAGCCCGCGGGCATTCCCCGGCTCTTCTACAACGCCGTCAACAACATCTGCCTGACCAAGGCGCAAGTGATCTTCTACGCCGGGCGCGACCGCGACCTCGCCGATCTCATCCGTGCCCTGTCCACCCGCAGCCAGTGCGGCCACGACACGCCGATCACGGTGATGACCGGGGCCACCGGGGCGTTCGCGCAGGGCAAGCAGGTACGGGCGCTGCTCAGGGCCAGCAAGATCACCATTCTGGACGTCTCCGCGACCAGCCCCGATCAGTGGGTGCGCGGCGTCCATGCCCCGTCCGGCTTCAAGCCCTTCCACCAAGCCCTGCGGGACCTGCGCTTCCCCGACTCGGTGATGGACGACGGATACGCGATCATGCACCACGACGCCGTGCTGACGGCGATCTGGGCGACCCGCAACGTCACCGGCCAGACCGGCAAGGAAGCGCCCGACGTCCAGGACGTCTACAACGAGATCACCAACCTGCACGACGCCAGCACCGTCCCCGCGGCCGGCGGAGAGCTCAGCTTCGACGACGCCTCCCAAGGCTGGCCGCACAACAAACCGGTTCCCGTGATCCGACTGCCCGAGCCCCTCAAGGACCCGGGAGCGCCGTATCTGGTGCCATGACCGGGGAGTTGGAAGGGGGCGGTGCAGGAGTGGCACCTCGTTTTCGTGAGGCTGCGCGCAACCGGAACCGCTCCCTTCTCGTCCTGGAAGCCGAGCTGTTGAATGGACACGGGCCCCTCCGCGGGGTCTCAACGGGGTCTCTACGGGGTCTCTACGGGTGTGCCCGCCGCTCGGAGCGTTCCGGTGTGGGCGCGCCTCCCGCACCGCACCGGGTGAGGGGCACACCCGTACGCGGAGGCCTCTTGAGGCAGCGTCAACTTTGATGGTTAAACTTTTCGGTATCGACGTGGCGGCGGCGACGTCCAAAACAAGGGGAACTCGATGGGGGACGGACTCAAGGCCGACATCGGGTCGTTGCGTACGGGTGGCACCGATTTCGACCGGATCGGCAAGGACTACCAGTCCCTCGTCGACACACTGCAGAGCGCATTGACCTCCCTCGAAGGCCAGGACACGCCGCCTTGGGGCGACGACGACCTGGGGGAGAAATTCGGCGTCGTCTACGAGGGCCTGCGGGACGGCATGTACGAGTCGATGGGCCACCTCGCGGCGAAACTCAAGGAGATCGGCGGCGGGTTGAACAACATGGCCAAGAACCACGAGGCCGACGAGAACTTCAACGAGTCCATGATGAAGCAGCATGTGGCGAACGAAGAAGCGGAGAGCCAGCGGATCGCCCAGCTCAAACGGCCCAGCGTCTAGGACCGCCCGCCCCGTCCACCGCCAGGCCCCGGGCCGCGCCCGCCGCGTGGCCGACACCCCACACCCCACACCCCTTGAGGGGCCCTTCTCGCCGGGCTCGATGACGCGACCCCGGTGAACGAGAAGAACGAGCAGTCCTTGATCCGTACGTACCCGAACCCCAGCCAGCCGAGGGAATCCCAGCTGTGTCGTTGATGCTTCCGGACGCACTTGAGTGGGTCCTCGAAATGCTGGGGTTCAACTGGCCCACGGCGGACGAGGACAAGTTGATGGAATCCGCCCAGAAGTGGCGTGATTTCGCGGCCGGGGTGGAGAACCTCCAGCACGAGGGCGTCAAGGCGGCCGGCAATGTGCTGTCGCAGAACTCCGGCGACTCCATCGACGGTTTCCACACCACGTGGGAGAAGTTCGCGGGGGGTTCGGGCTACTTCGCCGACGCCCGGAGTGCCGCCGACGCCATCGCCAGCGCACTGGACGCCGCGGCCGGACTCGTCATCGGCATGAAAGTCGCGGTGATCGCCCAGTTGGCGATTCTTGCCGCGGAAATCATCGCGGCTCAGGCGGCGGCGCCGTTCACCTTCGGTTTGTCCGAAGTCGCGGCGGCGGCAGCGACCGCGGCGACCCGCGCGATCGTACGGAAAATCATCAAAGAGGTCGCCAAGCAGCTGCTCGACGCGGCCCTGGAAACGGCCAAGGAACCGGCCGTCTCGGCGCTGCAGGCCATGATCTCGGACGTCATCGCGCAGTCCGTGAACATGAGCTTCGACGCGCAGAACGGCTTCGACGCCGGCCGTACGGTCAAGAAGGGCGCCGAGGAAGGCGTCAACGCGCTCAAGAACTCCGGCCAGACCTTCGCCGAGTCGCTGCGTGACGGTGCGGGCGCCAAGGCGGGACACCACGTCCGCAACGGGATGGAGTCCGCCGCCGGGCACGGCTCCGACACGGACTCGGGCCATGATTCCGCCGCGGACTCGTCCAGCGGGAAGCACGGCAAGGGGCTCGGCGGCGCCGGCGCCGGCGAAGGGCAGAGCAACGGCGGTTCGGGCAGCGAGAGTTCGGGGACGGGATCCGGGACAGGTACGGGAGCGGGAGCTTCTGGATCTGGGGACGCGTCGTCGGGTGGTTCTTCCTCTTCGGCGGGTCATTCGTCGTCGGGTGGTCCTTCCTCCTCGGGTGGTCCTTCCTCCTCGGGCGGTCATTCGTCGTCGGGTGGCTCTTCTACGTCCGGTGATGCTTCGTCGTCCTCGGGTGACGGGGCGGCCTCGGGCTCTTCGGGTGCTTCGGGCTCTCCTGAGGGTGCTTCGGGGAGTGCTTCGGGTGGTGAGAGCTCGTCCGGTGGTAGCGCTTCGCACAGCGGCGGTACTGGCGGTAGCACTGGCCACGGTGGCGCCGGAGTCACGGCGAACTCCGCTCCCGGCGACTCGGGTTCATCGGCCGGCGCTCACGACAACTCCGTATCCGGTGGCGGGAACTCCCCGGACGGCGGGGCTCAGTCCGGGCCTTCGCATGCGGGCTCCCCGTCTCCGGACCGGCTGACTCCGTTCGATGCGGGGTACCGCGGATCGCCGAGCGGCGGCGACGCGCCGTCGGACTCCTCTGCCGACCCCTCGCACGGCTCCTCCTCGGCCTCTTCCTCGTCCGCCACGCCGCCGACGCACTCGCCGTCGGCATCCCCGGATTCGACCACCCCTTCCTCCGACGCGCACCACTCCTCCGACGCGAACTCCCCCGACGCGCGCCCCTCCTCCGACAGCGGGGCTTCCCGACCCGATACGGCGCCGTCCTCCGACTCCGGGGGCCGGCCGGATTGGGCTCCCGCCTCCGACACCAGGGCGGATTCGGGGCCGGACGCCGGTGCGCGGCCGGACTCCGGCGGGCGGCCGGACTCCGGCGGGCGGCCGGACTCCGGCGTGGAGTCGGATTCCGGCGTCAGGTCCGACTCCAGCGCCGGGCCGTCCCCGGACTCGGGTGGTCGTCCCGACGCGGACGCTACGCCCTCGCCGGAGTCGTCCCATGGCGACGGTGCGCCCACGCCGGACGCAGGACCGCGACCGGATCACGGGGCGTCTCCCGACCCCGCACACCCGGACAGCTCGCCCACGCCCGACACGGGGGCGCAGCACGACGGCCGGACTTCGCATACACCCGCTCACTCCGACGGCGCGCCCGCCCACACCGGCAGCACGCCCAGCCACGCCGACGGCGCTTCCCCCGCGCCCGCCCATGCGGACGACAGCACCTCCGGACCGATCCAGCACGGCACCCCCGGCCCCGGCGACTCGGGCCCGGACGCCCACCAGTCGGCCCAGCACTCGCCGACGCCCTCGTCGTCCCCGTCCCCGTCCCCCGATCCGTCCCCGGACGCGTCTCCCTCGCCCTCACCGGATGCGGGAAGCCGGCCGGAGGCGCACGTCCCCTCCCCTTCGCCCGCACCGGACCACGCCCCCGCCGGCTCAGACTCCTCCGCCTCGCCATCGGGAGGCAACGGCGACAACGGCACCAACGGGACCGGCGGCCGGGTCGGTATGCCCTCGGGCGCCATGCCCCATGCGGCGTCGTCCCCTGCCTCGTCCGCTTCCTCGTACGGCGCGCCCCAGCAGCACACCCCCCACCAGGCGCACGACGACAACGACGTCACCATGCACACGGACAGCGCGACCACCTTCGCGCCGCCCCCCACCGGAATGCCGAACACGTCCCACTCCGGCGGCGATCCATCCCCTTCCCAGCCGGCGCCGACTCCCGCCGCTGCCACGGCCACGCCCGGCGTCGCCATGGGCGGCGGCCCGGTGCCCACCCCGAGTGCCCCCGCCGGAGCACACGCTTCAGCGGGTGCTCCGCCC